>JGI26086J50260_1000028_pt1 | contig 92652 bp, 77 predicted proteins | sample SaaInl3SG_22_DNA_FD_50260 | JGI IMG/M metagenome (IMG submission 50260)
GAGGGCAGACCCTCAGGAATCACCCCGACCACCTTGATGCCCATCGCTTCAAATCCAACGAGCCGCGACGTCACGATGCTCGTCACCACAACCACGAGGGCGGCAGGCACTTTGGGAGCCCATCTTTTCAATCCCACGAGGGCAAGGGTGGCGCCCAAACCGACCGCGAAAGTGGCCAGATTCGTGTCAGGGAGTACTTCCGCGATTCCTGCAAGCAAGGTGTGCAATTGGTTGCTGCGGCCGCTGTTCACACCCAGCAAGTGGGGGATTTGATTCAGGCCAATGATCAAGGCGGCGGCACTGGTGAAGCCGCTGATCACCGGGCGCGAGAGGAAATTGACCAAAAACCCCAGCCGGAGCACGCCCATGCTCAACTGCAACGCGCCCATCATGAAGGCCAGCAGCAAAGCGAGCGCGATGTAATTCTCCGAACCAGCCACGGCAATGCCCGTCAAGCCAGCAGCGACAAGAAGGCTGTCCATGGCCACGGGGCCGACGGCGAGGTGACGTGAGGTGCCAAGAAACCCATACACGATCTGGGGAAGCAAAGCGGCGTACAGGCCGTAAACCACAGGAAGTCCCGCGATCATGGCGTACGCCATGCCTTGGGGGATCAACATGATCCCTACGGTCAGGCCAGCGGGCCAGTCGCCGCGCCAATCCGATTTGGAATAAGAGGGGAGCCAGGAGGCGGAGGGGAGAAGCTCGTGGATGCGCACGCTCAAAATTCGTTGGTTTGACGCGAAGGTAGCGGTCGTCCCATCGGCGTCGTGTGACGCGGGTTGCGCTCGCCTCAGTATTCCTTCATCTCCACCGCATTGCGGTGGAGGGAAAGGATGCCTTCGCGCTCCAGGCTCTTGAGCAGTCGGGACACCACAACGCGGGAGGTGTGCAAGTCGTTGGCGATTTCTTGGTGCGTGGTGTGCAAGGTCATGTCACCTTGGATTTTCACCTTGTCCGACAAGTAACGGCGCAGTCGTGTCGGAAGGTCCATGAACGCCAAGGCGTCGATGGCGTCGAGCATTTCTTCCAAGCGGGTTTGGTAACTCTCCATGACAAACGAGGACCACGACGAGTAGGTGTTCATCCAGCGCTTACCCACGCTGACAGGGACCATCACCAGCGACGTGTCGCGCTCGGTGACGGCGCGGATGCTGCTTTTGGATGCGCCCATGTAGGTGCCCATGGAGAGCGCGCAACTGTCCCCCGATTCCAAAAAGTACAGGAGCATTTCGTCTCCTTCGGGGTCGATTCGCATGATCTTGATGGCCCCTTCGAGCAGAAGGGGGACAGCGTCCATCTGTTGCCCGACGTCCATCAACATGGTTCCTTCAGGGACGCGCATGTGGTGCCCGTGGTCGATGATCTCTTCGAGCAGAGCATCTTCGAAGATGCCTTGAAATTGGGACCGCGCGTCCGTTTGCCAAGAGGAGGAAGGAGTGTCCATGAGGGGGATTGAAGGTCGAATATCTTGCTTTTTGGCTCGTTGACGCAACGTCTGCTCCGGAAAACTTGGGCAAAAAAAAAGCGAGTGCTTGCCGCATCTCGCTTTTCGTGCCCAGGGTGGGACTCGAACCCACACGCCCTAAACGGACACATGGCCCTCAACCATGCCTGTCTACCAATTTCAGCACCTGGGCGGTGCAAGGCCAAGTGGCCTTTGTGACCCGGCTGGGACTCGAACCCAGGACCCTCTCATTAAAAGTGAGATGCTCTAACCAGCTGAGCTACCAGGTCGTTCTCCTTCGTTAAGGGGGGGCAAAGATAGACAGATTTTTTCTCAGACAAACTTCCCTCGCTTTTTTGTGCCAAGACCCAGGCAACGTTGGTCCGAAGATGTGCGTTACTTTTGGAGTTCATGTGCTTTCCTGCAAGGAAGTTGAAACCTCTTATGATGCCCAAAATCACACGATACCCTGTCCTTCTGGTTCTTTTAACCCTTGGAGTGGGGCCTGTCTCGCTGGCGCAGTCGAATGCGCTGGAACACGCTGTCAAATCGGTTGCCGCTTTTTACGACGTCAGCGAGGGCGATGTGCTTGATTCGGAGACATGGAAAGCCGAGGCATTTCTTGTCGGATCGGCGCTTCGAGTCATTGGAGAACCGGGCAAAGCCGTGCCTTCCTACCAACCTCTTCCGGGCAGCCCGGACGAATCCATCGAAACGCGGGTTTTAGCGTCAAACTTTCGCCCGGTCGCTGGCGAATTCACCTGGTTTCAGACCGCCGAGGGCTCGTTTGTTGTCCTTCCCTCAAAAGAACGTTTCGATGTGTTGTACCAACGCAGCAAATTCTTCAAGCAATGAAGCCTATTTCGACTCTCCAACTTGTGAGCTTTTGTGTGGCATGGCTCTTGGCTTTCACTGCTTCAGCTCAAATTCTGATCAGCGATGGAAATGTGGAAGCATGTTCAGGGGTCTTGTACGACACAAGCGGTCAAGGCGGAGCCGGCTATGGTCCTGCCGAGGATTTCACCCTCGTTTTGTGTTCCGACGATGGGTCAAGCGTCTTTTTGGAGTGGTTCAATTTTGACCTAGACCCCGCATCGTTCATGACCATTTATGACGGCCAGAACATCTTTGCGCCGGTTTTGGCCTACAGTGGTGTGGGCTCCTTTGAGGGACAAACCATCATCGCTTCAGCGGACAATCCTTCTGGTTGTCTGACCATCCATTTCGTTTCGAGTGCGAACCCCGATTCAGGGGGGATTTTTGGCGCCATCATCGGATGTGGTTCTCCATGCAATGCCCCCATCCCGGTGGTGAATCAAAACAACCCGAGCCCGTTGTACGTCTGCCCGGGAGAGCTGGTGTCTTTCAGCGGCTTGGGATCCACGGCTCCGGACGGCACCATCGCAACATACATGTGGGACTTCAATGCGGACGGCACGATTGATTTTGAAGACGAATTCTCGAATGCCGAGTGGACATTCGACGAGCCCGGCATCGAGCTTGTTCAGCTTTCGCTCGTCGACAACAACGGGTGTGAAAGCATTCAACCGACCAATTACTTCGTGTACATCAGCACGGAACCGTTTTGGAACACGACAGTCGTAGAGACGGCATGCACCGGGGAGGAAGTGTTCTTGGACATTGCTGTGGAAGGCGTCTCTTATACCCTTGAACCAGGAAATGACTTTGGAGAGGCCGTGTCCCTTCCAGACAACGTGGGTGAATGTTTCACCAGTGATATCAGCATCAATTCGTTCTTGCCCGGTGCGGTGCTCTTGGATGCTGGAGATGGCATCGAGAATTTTTTCGTCAACATGGAGCATACCTTCCTTGGGGATTTGGACGTGACGTTCATTTGCCCCAATGGGCAAGAGCTTTTGGTGAGTTCATATCCTGGGCCGGGCACGTCTTTGGGAGTGCCCATTTTTGGGGACACACCTCCTCAACCTGGTGAAGGGTACGACTACTACTGGTCGGAAGATGCTGCACTCGGAACCTGGGCTACTGAGCCTGGAGGCCCCGACGGATCCCTTCCCTCAGGAACATACTCGTCTGAGACGTCTTGGAGCTTGCTCGATGGATGTCCATTGAACGGCATTTGGCAATTGGAGATTTGCGATTTGTGGGCCGCCGACAACGGATTTGTCTTCGAGTGGGGGATTGATTTTGCGGATTCTTTGTACCCGGTGTCGCAGTCGTTTACCCCTCAGTTTGGCTTGCTTTGCGACAGCACTTATTGGGAGTCGACGTCCACGACGGACAACGTCATGGCGGGCGATTGGGATTGCGCGAACGTGACCATCACCAACGGTGCACCTGGGACACAGACCTACACGGCGTACGCCATGAACAACTTCGGTTGCGAGTACTCTCAGTCCTTTGACATTGAATTCGTGCAATTCAGTCCCTCGATTGCGGCGTCATCAGACATTTATTGTGGCGGAAGCGCGGTGGAATTGACCGTGACGGTGAACAACGAAGACAGCGGAGAGGTGACTTATTCTTGGAACGAAAGCAATTCGTTGAGTTCAACCACGGATGACGTGGTGTATGTTTCAGGAATGGACGAGCCGGAGACGTTTTACGTCACGGTGGGACAGGCTTTTGAGTCGTACGCAGGGTTGACNTGCGTGGCCACCACCCAGATCAACATTGGAACGTGTGAAATCATCATCCCCAACGTGGTCACGCCTTACGGGTCGTCGGGCGAAAACGACAGGTTCTCGATTCCCGGCATTCAATCGTACNCCGATGTGGAGTTGACGATATTGAATCGCTGGGGCAACGTGGTGTTTTCTAGCGACGATTTTGCNGTCCAGCCTTTTTGGGATTGCGCTGCGGACAANGCCGTNTCAGGCGTGTACTACTACGTGTTGAANATNCCGGTCGACCAAGGGCCACTCGTCGTCTCGGACATCAACGGTATTGGGGTGGAATACGAAGGGGAAGGACCGTTCGTGTTCGAGGGGATTTTTCACATCGTCGACTGATCGCCGAACTCGCGAATGTCGGATCACCCGCTGGACCTCCTCACCTCCTGGACACAAGCCCTCCTTGCGGAGCGCGAGGAAGAGAGNCAACGGCTCAGGGAGGTGCTTGCGAACTCGTCCCTGAAANTTCGTCGGGCGGAAGGATTGACGTGGTCTCCAGCAGAGGTCACGGAAGCTTCATACGCTTTTGGTGGAGCAAAATGGAGCTTGACTTGCCAAGAGGGCGGAGGCTTGCCAGGCATTTTTCGCGTGGGAAGCGCCGTGTTGCTGACGCCTGTAGGGAACCCCAACGACGTTGAGGAATGGGGCATTTGGCCCGCTCGCGTGATGAGCATGCGAGGCATGCACATGGACGTCGTGCTCGAAGGGGATGGCCCCGAGGGCGTGGCGGTCCAACACATCAAGTGGACCGTGGATGCCCGGGCAGATGAGCGGAGTTACCAAGCCATGGCCCATGCCCTCAGCCATTGGGTGAACATTGAATCTCCGGAGCTTAAAGGCCTTCGCGACGCTGCATTGGCCTTGGGGGAGTGGCCCGCGTCGCCACATCCTGAAGACGCGGTACCCGGAAACCTGTTGGATTTGAATGCGGCCCAAGCCAACGCAGCGACGGCTGTGTGGTCACGTGCGCCATTGACCCTTCTGCACGGTCCTCCTGGCACAGGCAAAACCAGGTCGTTGGTGACAGCCATCGCTGGCCTTGTCGCTGCGGGGGAAAAGGTTGTGGCTGCTGCTCCCAGCAACATGGCCGTGGACGTGCTTGTCGAGCGCCTTTCGGAAGCGGGCCTCAATGCTGTTCGAGTCGGTCACCCGATGCGGGTCAGCGACCGCGTCCTTGAGCGAACGCTTGATGCTCAAGTTCAACAACAGCCGGAATACAGCAGGGTGGTCAAAACCAGACAGGAGGCAGGACAAAGGCAGCGTGAGGCGGATCGCTACGTCCGAAACTTTGGGAGCGAACAACGTGAAGCACGCCGAGCCGCACGTGCTGATGCGCGAGCGATGCGCAAGGAAGCGGAGGAATTGGAGGCCTATTTGGCTGAGAAGGTGATTCGTGAGGCGGATGTGGTGTGTGCCACGCTCGTGGGCTGCGACGATCGCCGACTACGTAGCGCTTCGTTTGACGTTGCAGTCGTCGATGAGGCCGCTCAGGCTTTGCCGCCGGCCACCTTGATTGCCATGAGGCGTGCTCCAAGGCTTGTGCTTTGCGGAGATCCGCATCAGTTGCCACCCACGGTCAAGAGCCTGAAAGGCAGGCCGCTCGAGAACACGATGCTCGAAAGGTTGATTGAGAAATTTCCCGACCAAACTGTCATGCTCGAGGTGCAGCACCGCATGCACAGCCAAATCATGTCCGCCGGAAACGCTCACTTCTACGACGGAAAACTGAAGGCACATGAGGAGGTCGCCTCTCGGTCGTTGGATGGCCTGAAGCCTTGGTTGTGGGTGGATACGGCAGGATGTGGGTTTGAGGAGGAGCGTTCTGAGGAAGGGGGGAGCGTGTCCAACCGGGAAGAGGCGCGATTTGTTGTCGAGCGAGCCTCGGAGTGGTTGGGTGCTCATCCCGGAATGTCCCTGGGCATCGTGGCTCCTTATTCCGCGCAAGTGGAATTGCTGAGGAACACCTGGCACGAGCGCGTTGTTTCGGGTGAGGTGTCGTCTTCTGCGGACGTGACCATCCACACGGTGGACGGCTTTCAGGGACAAGAACGCGACGGCATGATTGTTTCGTTGACGCGCAGCAACGACCGGGGTGAGGTGGGCTTTTTGAGCGAAAGCCGACGGATCCACGTGGCCCAAACCCGCGCCAAAATGGCGTGCATGCTCGTGGGAGACAGCGCTACACTCAGTGCTGATCCGTACCTCGGCTGGCTCTTGGAGCACGCGCAAGAACGCGATGCTTACGACAGCGCGTGGAGCTGGATGATGTAAGGGAACAGGACGGAAACGTTAGACCGCGTCGGCTTCGAACGGCGCCTCTTCTTCAGCGACGTCTTGTCCGACGGGCGCGTGAGATTCATCCTTGGGCTGCTCGCGCCCGTCCACCACTTGCCACTCGTCCTGAGGAAAGACTTCCACGATTTTCTGGAAGGCGATGGAAGGAATGACGTAGCCCACGCCGAGCTGGTTCATGTGTGTGGAGACTTTGTCGTAAGCGTCCCGCACGTCCGTTGCGCTGAGCAGGATGTGTTGGCTGCTTTCTTTCTCGGACCCGCGGTCGGCGTCGAAGGTGGTCATGGACACCTTGACGCGGAACCACTTGTCGCATTCGGGGTAGCGGATGACCTCGATGAGGTTGGTTTTGGTCAATTGCGTGATCTCAAACGGACGGATGCCTTCGTACTCGCAGATTTGGGTCATGCGCGTCTCCGCCTCGGTGTAGGTGTAGGCGTCCAAGACGAATTGCTCCATCTTCTTGACTTCCGCGCCTTCGCTGTCGAGCGAACGCGAACTCACCTTGCAATTGAACCAGTGCTTTACCATGCTGCGAAGCTACTTGGTGCCGTGCGCGCTGTTCACCAATTCGATGTGAAAATTGCTCACAGGTCATGCACATTTGGCATGCGTGGGCGGTGTAGTTTGGTCGTCATGCAACTCCCGGAAGACACGTACATGCACAAAGGCCAGCGGCGCAAGCTGTTGGGCGAATTGCGTGAGATGGGCATTGTGGACGAGCGCGTGTTGGAGGCGATGGATCGGGTGCCGCGTCATTTCTTCCTTGACTCGGCGTTTTCCCAATTTGCCTACTCCAATAAGGCCTTTCCCATCGCCGCAGGCCAAACCATCAGCCAACCCCACACCGTCGCCAAGCAAAGCGAGCTTCTTGCAGCCAGCCCCGGCGACACGGTCCTGGAAATCGGGACGGGGAGCGGGTACCAGTGCGCCGTCCTGTGCGCTCTCGGTCTGAAGGTCCACAGCATCGAACGCCAAAAGGCCCTGTTCGACTCGGCGGGACCACTCCTGAAGGCCATGGGGTGGAAGCCCGCGCTGTACTACGGCGACGGGTACAAGGGCAAGCCGGTCTTTGCCCCCTTTGACGGCATCATCATCACGTGCGGCGCGCCGGACGTGCCGCAGGCTTTGCTCGGCCAATTGAAGGTCGGGGGGCGGATGGTCATTCCTGTAGGGGACGGCGAGATGCAGCGCATGTGGACCATCGACCGCATCAGCGAACGGGAATTCACCAAGAAAGATCACGGAAACGCGGCCTTCGTCCCCATGCTCACGGCACGAGCTCGGGATTGACCGCCCACGCGATTCAGAAGCGTCAGAGCAGCCCGTCGATCGGCCCGAGGCCTTCGCGAATCACTTCGGGCTCGGAGCCGGTGCAGTCAAGGACAGTGGACGCTTCGATTTGGCCCATCCCTCCGTCGACGACCAAGTCCACGACGTGCCCGTGGCGCTCCAAAATCAGCTCGGGATCCGTGGTGTATTCAAGCATTTCGTCGTCGTCGTGCACGCTGCTCACGACGAGCGGCTTGCCCAATGCACGAAGGATGTGTTGGGCCACAGGGTGGTCAGGCACCCGAATCCCGATGGTCTTCTTGCTGCTTCGATAGAGCTTGGGCACTTCGCCGCTTGCAGGCAACACGAAGGTGTATGGTCCTGGCAGTGCCCGTTTCATCAGCTTGAACATGGGGTTGCTGATGTGCTGGGCGTATTGACTCAAGTCGCTGAGGTCTGGACAGAGCAAGGAAAAGTGCGCCTTGTCGGGCTTGATGCCTTTGGCCCGCGCCAACCGGTCAAAGCCTTTGGGGCTCCCGAGCTTGGTGGCGAAGCTGTACACCGTGTCCGTGGGGCACACGATGAGCCCGTCTCGTTCGAGGCAATCCAAAACCTCCTTCACCTTGCGGGGGTCAGGATTTCGGTCGTGAAGTTTGACAAGGTGCGCCACCGGTCCGTGCGTAAAGGGAAGGTTCGCTTACGCGTTTGACTTGGCGTGGTCGGCCAAGAACTGCGCCAGTCCGCTGTCGGTCAGCGGGTGCTTCATCAATCCCATGATCGCGCTCAAAGGACCCGTCATCACGTCGGCACCGAGTTTGGCACATTCGATGACGTGCATGGGTCCACGGACGCTAGCTGCGAGAATCTCCGTTCCGAAGTCGTAGTTGTCGAAGATGTTGCGGATGTCTTCAATCAGATTCATGCCGTCTGAGCTGATGTCGTCAAGTCGACCTATGAATGGGCTCACGTAAGCCGCGCCAGCCTTGGCGGCAATCAAGGCTTGTCCTGGCGAAAAGATCAGCGTGCAATTGGTGCGGATGCCGTTCTCGGTGAAGTGACTGATGGCTTTGATGCCTTCAGGAATCATCGGAACCTTCACCACGATGTTTTCGTGGAGGGCGGCCAAAGCTTCGCCTTCGCGCACCATGCCTTCAAAATCAGTGGCAATCACTTCGGCACTGACGTCTCCATCGACAATCTCACAAATGGCTTGGTAGTGCGCCTTCACGGCCGCGTCGCCTGCAATGCCTTCCTTGGCCATCAAAGAGGGGTTGGTGGTCACCCCGTCAAGGATGCCGAGGGCTTGGGCTTCGCGAATCTGGTCGAGGTTGGCGGTGTCAATGAAGAACTTCATGAGAGAGGAATGGGGTTGTGAAAACGTGGCGCAAAAGTAGGTGTGGCGATGCACTTTTCAGCCGCAAGGACGCTGCGAATTGTCCCCGCCCTGTTCACATTTTCTTACCTTGAAGGCATGACCCAGGATGAGTTGGACCAAATACGTGAACGAGCCAAACGCAAGTTCGAAGACTTGGAGGAGCGCATTGCGGAGTACCGCGAGCTCACCAAGCCCATCCCGCCGAGCGAGGCCATTGGTCGGGTGAGCCGCATGGACGCCATCAACAACCGAAGCGTCAACGAAGCTGCCTTGCGCCAGCTCGAAGAAGAGCTCAGCCAGTTGGCAAAAGCGGTGGAACGCATGCGAGACGCGAAATACGGCAAGTGCATGCGTTGCGGAGACGACATTCCCGTGGGGCGCCTCATGCTGATGCCAGGGGCGTCGTGTTGCGTGCGATGCGCGTGAGGGAGTACCTTCGCAAAGCATGAACGCCATGAAGTCCACATCTCTGTCTTGGACGTCCATCCTTGGTGGGAAGAACCTCACGCGAATCGTCATGGGGATGCTCGTCGTTGGGACGATGGGATGCCAAGCAGATCGCTGGGATTTGGGCGCGCCTGAAGTGCTCCGCGTCAGCGAATACGAGCTCGCCACCACGCCATCCCAAGGGACGGCGGCGCACCGCGTGGAGGAGGTCTGGATTTACAGCACCACGGATGTGGTGGGGGTGTATCCGTTGCCGGCCACCGTGGCTCTTCCCGCAGGGGAAGAGGCAACCTACACCTTGGTTCCCGGCATCCGTGCGAACGGCGTGTCCGCGACGCGACGAACCTACCCGTTTTACGAAGTGAGCACCGTCACGGTGGACGGCGACCCGACCACTGAAGAGGTGGTTGACTTTGCGGGAGGCTACGTGGACACGGAGGTGCTCACGACCAAGGTGATTTTGGCGGAAGATTTCGAGTCAGCGAACCGCTTTTTGGAAAGTGCAAACAGCAACGTCGAGGTGATTCGAATCACGGAACCTGCCGAGGTGTTTGAAGGGGAAGCCTGCGGATACATCCGCATGGACAGCGCGCACACGCAGCTCAATGCGGTGACCCACGAGCAATTTTTTGACTTGCCTCGAGATCGCCCCGTCTACCTCGAATTCCACTACAAGTGCGACATTTCATTCATGGTGGGGCTTCAGGTGTTTGGAGGAAGCCAAGCGGGGAGTTTGCCGATTTTGGTTCTGAATCCCACATGTGACTCGAAAGGCTCATGCGATTGGAACAAGATGTATCTCGATTTGTATCCTGCGCTGTCGTCCATGCCTGACGCTAACTCGTTTGAAATCAGTCTTTTTGCAAGCATTCAGGCGGACGGTTCAGAGGGCAACATTTGGTTGGACAACTTCAAGTTCGTGCATTTTGACGATTGAACTCACCGCACCTAAGGCCCGGAAGCGCCAGCCGTGGGACAGGTGGTGGCTCCGCTATGTGTTGACAGATGGCCTCGCGTCTGCGTCTGCCTGGGCCACGATGTTTTGGTTCAGGAAAAGCGTCATTGAACCGCGGCAATTTGGGGTGGATGTGGACGTCGCACCGGACCAAAATTTTTGGACCGCCATGGTGGCTGTGCCGATTTTTTGGTGGGCAGTCCATGCCTTGATGGGGATGTACGTGGATGTCCGTCGACGCCATCGCGGTTTGGAACTTCGACAAGTGGTACGGGCGGGAGCGTTGGGCGGGGTGATGCTTTTTTTCGCCTTGCTGCTCGACGACGTGACCCGCACCCACACCGATCACTACCAAACCTTGGCCGTCTGGTTGTCCACCCACATTGGGCTGGTTCTTCTGACACGTTGGTTCTGGACTTCAAGCGTTGTCAGCAAGGTCCAATCTGGGGAGTGGGCTTTTGCCACCATCGTGGTTGGCGCGGTTGAGGACAATGCCCAATTCCTTGACGATTTGGACGACACGCCAGGTCGCGATGGATGGCTGGTTCTGGCGAGCATGAGTGTGTCCGAGCTCGAGGCGGATTTGGGCAAACTCGGAAGGTGGTTGGATGACCATGAATTGGATCGGGCGGTTCTGACAAGTGCGGTGTCCAGGCAAGAGGCCGTTCTTGGTTGGATCGCGGTGCTGGAGGGCAAGGGGGTGGAAATCCTGGTGGTGCCAGGCTCCTTGGATTACATGGCGGGAACGGTGCGTTCGAGCAACTTGTTCGGTGTGCCCTTGGTGAACCTGAGCCTCGCGGGATTGAGTCAGGGCATGAGAGCCCTCAAGCGCTTCATCGATGTCGTGGGGAGCACGTTGGCTTTGCTGATTCTGTCCCCGCTTTTGGCCGGAGTCGCCATGCGAGTGAAAATGGATTCGGCGGGGCCCATTTTTTACCGTCAAGAGCGGCTGGGCCTGCACGGAAAGCCGTTTCAGATTATCAAGTTCCGGACCATGGTCCAAAACGCTGAAGGCATCAAGCCCCAGCTCAGTTCGGACGACGACCCGCGCATCACCGGGGTAGGGAAGCGCTTGAGGCAGCTCCGCTTGGATGAGTTGCCGCAGTTTTGGAATGTGCTGAAGGGCGAAATGTCGCTCGTTGGACCACGGCCTGAGCGTGCCTTTTTTGCAGACCAAATCGTCCAACACAGCCCGCACTTCATGCGACTCCAGCAGGTTAGGCCGGGCATCACTTCGTGGGGGCAAGTCAAGTACGGTTATGCCGAAAACGTCAATGAGATGCGGCAACGCCTGAGGTACGACATCATGTACCTCGAAAACATCTCCCTTTTGCTCGATTTGAAGATCCTGCTCTACACGGTTCGGACGGTTGTTCGCCGCGAAGGGAAGTGATTTACATAAAATTTCCGAAATTTGGGCATGATCGCCCTTGACCAAGCGACGGATGCACTCCGATGTGCGCGCCGTGCTCTGGTGTGCTTTGTGCTCGCCGGGTGCGCGGTTTTCGCGCACGCACAAGTCCAGGGAAAGTCGGTCAAGACGGGCAGCAAGGAGGGGACGCTGGTCGTCAATTACTATTCCTCGGCTCCCGATCCTGAATTGGAGCAACTCCGTGGTCTTGCGTTGGAGGCGTTGGGTGTGTTTTTACGTGGCGAGATGCGGGTGGATGGACAAGACCTCGGTTGGGAATCCCCTGTCAAGGGAGTGAAGCGAGACATGGAGCGCATTGTGCGCGACGTGATGCGCATTCGTTCCTTCGAAGGACAACAGACGTTTTCCGGGTTTTCAGAGGAAGTGGATCTTTTGTTGGAAGATTTTGAAGAATTGGACATGCGCGACGTCGAGCGAATGCGGGGAACGGGAAGCCGCAGTTTTGAAGAGCGCATTTACGTGTTGATCGAGCAACGCATTCAAGAATTGCTGCTGCAATGTGGCGTGGAATTGGGGCGCTACGTGAATCACGGCCTTCTTGTCAAAATTGGAACGGTGGAACAAGACCTCCCCGTCGAGGAGCTGGAGAAGTGGATGAGCCGAGATGACAACCCTTTGGAGCCCCTGGAGCTCAATTTCAATTTGGAAACCATGTCCCTGCTGGACCGGAAAGACGACAGTTCTTGGCCTGACGGTTCTGGACAGACAGCGGACCTTCCTTCAGAATGGGCATCCATGCAGGACATGATGCAGCGCATTTTGGATTTGGTGGAGGCTCAAGAAGCTCGACTCACGGCGCTGGAACGCGGCAGCCCACCAACAAGNGGNGGGGCAGGGGCATCACAACGAGACCTGGCGGAACAGACTTGGTCGCCCACGCGAAACACGCCNGCCACAGACCCTGCATTGCGAGATTTGAATTTGCCGTCTTCCTTTGATGTCCAATTCTACGAAGGCAGCTCGAGGTTGACGTTGACGGCGCAATTGCAGTTGAATGAAGTGTTGGAATACATGGGAATGTATCCTCAACTGCGGGTGGTTTGCACGGGCCATGCGGACGTGACGGGGGATCGATCTGCCAACCTCACATTGTCCAAGAAACGCGCCCAAGCGGTGCGAGCACATTTGCTCGAGAGTGGAGTGGGTTCGACGCGTGTGGTCCTCAATTATTTTGGGGAAGAACGGGCCAACAACCAAGGTGCTTTGGACCGAAGGGTGGAGGTGGCGTTCTTTGTGAACGATTGATCCTTCCATGAAAATCATTTGCATCGGCCGCAACTACGCGGATCACGCCAAAGAGCTCGGCAACCAAGTTCCTTCGGAGCCCGTGGTGTTTCTCAAACCCCAAAGCGCGATCCTGAGCCACAAGCACCCCTTNTACATTCCCGAATGGACCAACGACGTGCATCATGAGGTGGAATTGGTGGTGAAGCTGGATCGTTTGGGGAAGACCATTTCCGAGGACCATGCCCCGAGGTATTACAGCGAAGTGGCGTTGGGCATCGATTTCACGGCGCGAGACATTCAATCCAACCTCAAGGCGAAGGGGCATCCCTGGGAGNGGGCCAAGGCGTTCGACGGGTCCGCGGTCATCGGCCAATTCGTGTCCTTAGAATCCCTCGGAAAACCAGTCCAAGATTTGCGCTTTTCACTGAAAAATCACGACGACGTGGTTCAAGAAGGACACACCGCGGACATGCTCTTTTCCGTCGANCGATTGATTGCCGAAGTGTCCAAATTCATGACCTTGAAAGTGGGGGATTTGATCTTCACCGGNACACCCGCTGGTGTGGGGTCGATTAAATCCGGAGATCGGCTTGTGGGGAACCTCGAAGGGCACGACCTTTTCGCGGTGAACATCAAATGACCGGCAAATGCATGTGTCTCTCATAGGCTTCATGGGGTCAGGCAAGACCACTGTGGGGCAAGCCTTGGCGGATCGCTTAGGACGTCCTTTTGTGGATACAGACCGGGAGGTGGAGCGCATGCTGGGCATGCCGGTTCGTGAAATCTTCGATCTTTTAGGTGAAGCCGCTTTCAGGGAGGCTGAACAGGATGCCCTTTCTGACGCCTTAAGGCCGTTGGACCCCATTGTGCTCGCCACGGGTGGGGGCACGCCATGTGCAGAGGGTGCCATGGAATGGATGCGGCGCAGGTCGTTGGTCATCGCCTTGCAACCTTCCTTGGAGACCTTGTTGGAGCGCCTTCGGCAAGGGCAAGAACAGCGCCCTTTGATTCACGGCAAAACGGGACCTGAATTGAAGCGAGTGGTGGAACGAATGTTGTTGACTCGTGCGGCATGCTATGGCTCTGCACACGTAACCTGGAAACAAGACCTGACCTCGGACGAAGCCATCGACGACGCGCTGGCGAGTGTGCAATGGCGCTTGGAGCCTTGATTCAGCGTCACTGGCCTCGAGCAGGGCGCTCGAGGTAAACCGTGGCGTTTTCCGTGTCGCTTAAATCGACGGCGATGTGCTCGTTCAAGTGGGTGCTGAGCGTCAAGCCGCAGTAATCGGCTCGGATGGGGAACGACCGGTGCTTGCGGTCCACCAGCACAGCGGTATGCACCTCGCGTGGCCTGCCCTGAAGCAAGAATTGGACACCGTGAATCAGCGTTCGGCCTGAATTCAAGACGTCGTCCACAAGCAGCACGATGCGGTCATTCAAATCGTTCTTGGCCACGTCGCATTCGATGTCATGATCGAGAGGCAAATCCTTGTGCATCCGCAGCGTTCCAATCACGATGTCGATGTCAGACAGTTCGCGAAGCCGTCGGGCCAAGGCCTCACAAATCGGATTGCCTTGGCCGTGAACACCGATGAGGACAAGGGTGCTCTCCTGGTAGTGGACCTCCAAAATCTCGCGCGCCATCCTGTCCAGTTTGCGGACGATGGTCTGGTGAGGCATGACCAAATCTCGAATCGTGCTCATGCGCGCAAGTTCGGTTGAAATCCTGGGATTCGCTCAATCAGTGCCACGGCTTCTACGTGGGCGGTGTGTGGGAATTGATCCACGAGCTTCAGTGATTTCAGTTCGTAACCCTGTTCACGCAACTCCACAAGATCGCGCGCTTGGGTCGCAGGGTTGCAGCTGACATAGACGAGGCGTTGGGCTTCAAGCCGCATCACTTTGCGCAACGTCTTGGGCGAAATGCCCGCGCGCGGAGGATCGAGGATGACCGTGTGAATCTTGCCCTGGTATTCAGGATGCTCCAGCAGGAATTTTCCCGCATCGGCGGCCACGAATTCCACCCCGCTCAAGCCGTTGTTCTTGGCGGCTTCTTTGGCGTCCTCGATGGCCTGTTCAACAAGATCGACGCCAACCACAGGTGCGTTCGCGTGCTTGGCGACCAACTGTCCAATGGTGCCGGTTCCACAGAACAGGTCCATGATGACGTCGTTCGGTCGGAGCTCCACGCCTTCGAGCGCGAAGGCAAGAACCTCGGAGTACAGACGTTCTGCTGATTTGGGGTTGGTTTGGAAGAACGAGGCCATGCTGATGCCAAACGACAATCCATGCAAGACCTCGGTCACGACGCTTTTGCCCCAGATCACCCGAGACATGCCTTCCCGGGCCTCCACGCGCTCGCCTTTGTCGTCGTTGACCGTGTGCAAAATGCCTTGTACGCGATCTCCCCAAATCCCTCGAATCAGGTCGACAAATCCCCTTTCGTCCAATGGAGCGTCTGAGGTGGTCACCAGGTTCACGAGCAACCCGTCGTCGGCATAGCTCTTCCGCACCACGAGAAAACGGAAGAATCCTTCACGTTTGGGGGGGTGCCAAGCAGGCAGCCCCGTCGCCTCACACCATGTCCGAACCTCGTGCAGGGTGCTTTCCACCAGCGCATCGAACAATCCGCTGTCTGCGTCCAGGTTTTCGACGGCCCACCACGTCCCACGGTGCTTGAAACCGAGCCCAAAGTCGTCCACCTTCTCATCCGTCTCGAGATCGTGCCGGATTTCGGAGAAGCTGTATTCCATTTTGTTCCGGTAATGCCAGTTGAGCGGGGAGGGGATGAGCCCTTCGTAGACGTCTTTCAAGTTGTTTACTTGGCCAATCCGAGCGTACAAGTCCAGCGCGGTTTCTTCCTTCCAAGCGTGCTGTCGCTCCAGAGGTACGGTCGCGTATGGTGCGCCCGGAATCGGTTGGTGCGGGAGAACAACTTCGTATGCTGCCCTTTCAACCACCCGCAGCAAACGGCATTCCGCGTGTCGGGATTTGCATTTGACCACCTGCGCTTCGACGGTTTGGCCGGGGAAAGCATTCTGCACGAACACGACAAAGGGCCCCTTGTCCGTTTCCAGGCGAGCAATGCCCTTGCCTCCAAAGGCCATGCTGTCTATGGTCAGGTTCAGCACCTGGCCCTTGTGGAATGTTCTTTGCACGCGTCTTTGACCTCCCATGGGGGGCAAAGGTACGCGGCGAACTCACCTCCTTCGTGCGGAGGCCACGTGCAGTTTGGGTACCTTCGTATCATGGCTCGAATCCTGCGTTTTTCGTCGCTTTTGGCAATGTTGTTGGCCGTGATTGGGTCGTGTAATGCTCAGGTCCGGGAGGGGGAATGGACTTTGGCGACGTTCAACGTGCGGTACGACAATCCTTCCGATCCCTTGAAGTGGGAGGAGCGTCGGGATGAGGTAGCCCAAATCGTCGGTTTTTACGACATCGTCGGCGTGCAGGAGGCCTTGCCACACCAAGTTCAAGACCTCGCCGAACGCCTGCCTTGGATGTCCCACGTCAGCCAGGGACGCGATGCGGACGGGGGCGGAGAGGCGTGCCCCATCTTTTACCACCACGGCAAATGGGAACTTTTGCACCACGAAATCCTGTGGCTCGCCTCCGATTGGAAAACGCCTGGCGCGGTGGGGTGGTCGGCTGACCTGCCGCGAATCGTCACGGTGGCATGGTTCCATCACGTCGCGACAGGAAAGCGAGTCCGCGTGTACAACACGCACTGGAGTCACGTTTCTGCGGAGGCACGGGAAGCCAGCGCTCGTCTCATCGCCACTCTCGATGCCATTCACGGGGCGGACGCGACCGCCGTCCTCGGGGATTTCAACGAAGAGGCCGGCGCTCCGGGCCGGGACGTTTTGGAGCAGGCGGGCTTTGTCGACACCTACGACAAGGTCCAAGCGCGGTGCCGAAAAACATTCCCAACCTACACCACGTTCAACCCCGAGGGGTCCTCAGGCGGTCCTCGCATCGACGCCATCTACGTCAAAGGACTGGACACGCAGTGGACGTGCGTGGACGAAATCATCGTGAAGGAACATTTCATCAGCGATCACCTTCCGCTTCATGCGGTGGTTTCGTGGTCATCGGCTCGTGAATAACCCGAGCCTCGCAATCAATTACGCGCCACATCGCCATTGTACCTTGACCCCATGACGCCGCAACCCAACCTCAAAACCATGGGCACGTGGCCCGTGTTTTTGACGGCCATATCGACCATTTTGGGGGCCATTTTGTTCCTGCGTTTTGGGTTCGCCGTGGCCCACGTAGGGTTGGTTTCCACCTTGCTGATTGTCTTTGTTGGTCACCTCGTGACTGTGCCCACCGCCCTCGCTGTGGCGGAAATCGCCACCAACCAAAAGGTGGAGGGAGGTGGTGCTTACTACATGATTTCCAGGTCGTTTGGATTGAACATTGGCGGCGCCATTGGCTTGGCTCTCTACCTGTCGCAAGCCATCAGCGTGGCGTTTTACGTCATCGCTTTCACCGTCGCTTGCCGGGACCTGATCCATTGGGCGGATGTGGCCCATGGCGTGTTGGTTGACCCGATGTGGGTCAACCTTGGTGTCATGGCTTTCTTGACCTTGCTCATGGTCGGCAAAGGGGCCAACCTTGGAGTCAAAGCCCTTTATGTTGTGGTGGTGCTTCTCTTTGCTGCGCTGGTCATGTTTTTCGCAGGCAGCGGACCAGGGAATCCCGAACTGAATCCCATTGGCACCATCCCGGAGGTCTTGCTTCTTGGGGATGGAACCTCCATACGTCGGTTTGGATTCTTTGAGGTCTTCACGTTCATATTTCCGGCCTTTACTGGAATCGCGGCTGGGCTTGGTTTGAGTGGCGACTTGAAGGATCCTCGCGTCAGCATTCCAAAGGGGACCATTTGGGCCACGGTGGTGGGTGTGGTGATCTACGTCGCTGTAGCCGTGAAGCTTTGGTGGTCTGCCCCGCTGGAGGCACTTGCCAGCGATGAGCTGTACATGGAAAACATTGCACTTTGGGGGCCCATCATTCCCGTGGGGTTGGCGGCTGCCGCGATGAGTTCCGCCCTAGGTTCCGTCATGGTTGCTCCAAGGACGCTTCAGGCCATCGCCGCCGACGGCATCTTTCCTGAGCGCTTGTCCGCTTGGCTGAAAAAGGGCCGAGGTGCGGAGCAAGAACCTGTGCGAGCGTCTTTGGCGACGTGCCTCATTGCCTTTGGATTTGTGCTCATGGGAGACATCAATGCCGTGGCAGAGATCATCTCCATGTTCTTCATGGTGACGTACGGTGCCATTTGTCTGGTGTCGTTTTTGGAGCACATGGCGGCCGACCCGAGTTACCGCCCCACCTTCCGCTCGCATTGGTCCATCAGTTTGATGGGTGCCGTGCTGTGTGTGGTGCTGATGTTTGGGATGAACCCCTCCTACGCCACGGCGAGTCTGCTGATCATGGTGGGCATCCATGCGTGGGTCTCGCGCCATGGCGGTGGCCAAAAAGGCATGGTTCGGCTCTTTCGAGGCATCATTTTCCAAATGCAGCGCGCGCTTCAGCTCGCCCTTCAGATGAGCGATGAAGACGACTTGGAGGAATCGACCGGATGGCGGCCGTTTGTGCTGGCCATTTCGCAGGACACCTTCCTACGCAAAGAAGGGTTTGACATGGTGAGATGGGTGGCCTTCCAGCACGGGTTTGGGACCTACATGCATTTCATTCAGGGATTCCTGAGCGAGGAGACCCAAAAGGACGCCCGCCTGGCCCAAGCAGAGTTGGTCAAACGAGCTCGGGGCAACAAGAGCCGCGTGCACCTCGACACCATCATCAGCCCGTCGTACACGTCGGCCATTGCGCAGTGCATCCAGCTCCCAGGGATTTCAGGAAAGGGCAACAACTTGTTTCTGATGGAGTACGCTCCAGATCATCCCGCCAACCGCGACCAGTTGCTCGACAACTTCTCCTTGCTTGTGGCGGCAGGGTTGGATTTGGCGTTGCTGCGCAGCAGCGGCAGGGAGTTTGGCAACAAGCACGACATCCACCTGTGGATCAACCCCGAAGACGCCACCAACTCGAGCTTGATGATTTTGCTCGCGTACATCTTGCAGGGACACCCCGATTGGCGCGATTCAAGCATCAGCGTGTTCTTCCTGCACGACGGAGAAAACGCCAAGGAAGAAGAGGAAGCGCTGCGTTCGAGCATTGTGGAAGGCCGCCTGCCCATCGCGGAACAAAACATCGAACACGTCACGCACGAGTCCAGTTCCGTTCAGACCATCAAGAACAAATCGGGCGGTGCGGACCTTGTCATCTTGGGATTCAACAAACAGGACATCGACACCATGGGCGAAGACGCGTTTGAGCGATTCAACGGATTGGGGGAGGTGCTGTTTGTCCACGGACTCAAACCCCTCGTCCTCCAATGAGCAAGCGACTCGCCCTGATCCACGGCCCCAACCTGAACCTGCTCGGCCAGCGTGACCCCGGCATGTACGGCACGTTGACGCTTGCCGAGCTTGAAGCCGCGGTGCGTGACCATGCGTCAGCCCGTGGATTTGAGCTGAGCACCTTTCAAAGCAACGTGGAAGGAGAATTGATCAACGCGCTGCATGACGCGGCTCATTCATGTGCAGGTGTCATTTTCAACCCGGGCGGTTACAGCCACACCTCTGTAGCGTTGCGTGATGCTGTCGAGGCCATTGGCATCCCGACGATCGAAGTGCACCTTTCGAACATCCACGCCCGAGAGTCTTTTCGCCGCACCAGCTTGACTGCTTCGGCAGCCACGGCCTGCATTTCAGGCTTGGGAGAGAACGGGTACTTGGCGGCCGTGGACCATTTCAGTCAGGCGGATTGACGGCGTCCTTTTGGTGAAGAACCGATTGCCCCAGCACATTCCAGAGGTGTTGAAGGGGCTTGCCTTTGGTTTGCGGCCTTCCTGAAACGGATTCATCACATCCCGTTTCAGCCACCGCGCCCTGCGCAAAGCACGAAACGGGCGTGCATGCGCCCGACGCGGTGGAAAGCAAGCTTGCGGGAATCGGACTGAACCAAGGGTTGTCCAAGAGACCGACGTCCCAGCTCGCACCCTGCACCGTCCACGTTGAGAAAGGGTGGGTGGTTTCCCCGGCCACCACAACCTCCCAAACTGGACCAATGTGGTTGTCACCAAAATCGAGTTGGGGCAGGAGGGCGTTGACGACCTTGAAGTGAGTGCCGTTGTTCAACAAGCGGTTGTTTCCTCCTCCGCAAGAGGGGGAGAAGCAGCCAGATGAACTTCCTTGCATCAAGAAGGCCGTTTGGCATTGTTCCCAGCGGTTGCAAGAGGCGATGGCACGGCTGTTCACCACCTCCAAGCCCTTTCCTCCGACCCAGCGGTTGCTTTCTACCCAAACCGCATCAGGTGTTTCGCGGATGCTCACAGAAGATGTGGATTCGTAGAAGGGCGCGTGAAAGTAGTTCTCCGAAAGTCGAGACGGGTGAGCGAGCGAATCGAGGTCGACAAAGGCGTGGTCAAAGTGGTTGTTGGTGAGTCGAGCACGTCCGCGGAGGACAGCGCAACGGCCATGCACCCAATGGCAGTCTGCAAGTTTGAATAAGGAAGGCGAACCGCTTTCGCATTCATGCTGCCAAAGGATGTTTCCCAATTCGCAGTCGTCAAGGGTTGTCGCTGATGAAGTGCGAATGTGGATGTCGCAACTGGATTCTGCCACAAACTCCACGCCGTCCCAATCCGAAGGTGTGAGAGCGTCAAGCGCGCCGTTGGGCAGAAACCCGACGTGTCCGCCCTGCACTTCGAGCTTGCCCGACCCCTGCAGGCTCGTTTCGCCGATCACCCTGATTTCTCCTTCGTCTCCTTGGTTGATTTTGCAAGACGAGAGGTTGGACAAGTGCACGTTCATTCCTGGAAGGCAGTTCATTCGTCCTTCGTTGTCTACCAAAAGTGCCTCACCAGGAGAAAGGGAGAGTGTGCCTTGCATGTTCCATGTGGCATCGTTCCCCTCCAACTTGAGCGTGCCGCCAGATGCATCCATGGTTCCTTGAGTTTGGATCTCCAGTGTCCCCCCATCGTGCACCACCACAAACCCACCTGCAAGGTGAAGCCGACCGTGCGGCTCCACCACGAGAGTCGACCCGTCATGAACATCGAGACGCCCTCCAGCTCCCAAAACCAAGGTGGTCCCGCTGCCTACTCTCAAGACCCCGAGGGTTGATGGATCAAAGCCAACGTGGATTTCGCCGCCATCTTCGGCACGAAAAACCCCTTCACAAGGTGAAGTGAGCACTTCAAACGGAACGACAGAATTTCCCACGATCACCTGGCCTTCTTGCCGAACGGTTCCACCCGGGAGCGTTCGCACGTGTGGTTCCTGCCATCCCATGGTGATCGAGGACTCCGCGGAGTGGATGTTGGCCCAAGCCTCGGAATCTTGCCAAATGGCATGCATCCGTTCCCAAAGCCAATCGCGGTGATGCGACGGCAGAGAGGCATGCGTTTCTCTTGGTTCGATTGGCGTGGCTGTAGAAACGTCATCCCAGGGGGAGGGAGTTTCGTTGGTCAAGCCAAGGGCGCTTTGGAAGGGGACGAACGTGACCTCCGTTTGCAAGGTGGAATGGAGGACGGGCAAAGGAATGCTTGCCATCAGGGCTGCAGCGAGATCCTGAACGTGCCCCGCCTTAGAACCGGCAGCCGCTTCAGCATCGTGCATGGGTTGGGGGAACGAAAGCACGCCAATCTCCAAAGGGGTGCTTCCGCTCAGCGAGAAGAGGTCGCCCGGCAGGGCATAGAGGGCTGTCCCCTCCGATGGAGGAGGAGACCACCTGTCGGCTTGAACAAAGCAAGCCGTGACGTCCCAGGGCCACTCTAGTCCCCATTCGATGTGGAGAAGAGGGTCAGCAGTCAAAGGCGCAGTCGCATTTTCGCGGCTGTTGATCACATTGAAGTTCAAGGTTCTTTGGGGCCAACCTAGGTTGGACAGCACGTCTTGCATGTCGTCGTGCATGCCGTTGTTGGCAATGTGATGTTGCAAGAGCTGGTGTGCCGCCGAGGAGTTCAGGGCGTGCCAGAGGGATTGACCTGTTTCGCTCAGGTTGGAGAGTCCCAAAATCAGGGCTTGTAGGCTGACAGGCAGGGTGGCTCCGAGGTGAGGAGCGTCGATGGAATGGTATTGTCCAATGCAGTGCGGGGTTCCTTCAGTCTCCCACTTGCATAGAGCCATTCGGGAGACCACGCCGCCCATGCTCACGCCCACCAAAACGCCAGGCATGCTGCCCTCCTTGTGGTCAAGGATGAGCCCAAGGACATGCGTCAACAAGGCCGTTTTGGATTGAATGGAGGAAGTCCCTTCGGCGAAGTCGAGAAAGACCAAGTCCGCCCCGGCGGAATGCAGGTTGTCCAACATCGGTCGGTAATCCAGCCCCATGGGAAAGTTCAAGGGGTCAGTGCCGTGGATGCGGTTCCAAGTGACGAGGCCAAAGCCGAGTTGATTTTCGTCCCAACCTGAGCCAAAGTCAAAGCCTTCCACGAGGATCACGGGGCGGTCGAATAGGTTGTCCGACCCTATGCGAACGGTGGCGGCTCCCTGAACGAGTGCGCCTTCGAAATAGACGGCAACGTCCGAGGATCCTGCTCCTGACCCGAGAGACCAAGGAGGGGTGTCTGGCAATGGGGCGAGGTAGGGTTGAGCGACCGCAGCCTGAACAAGGCATGTCAGAAACAACGCGTTGCAAAAGCTTCCCTTCATGGCTGTTCCTTGTGGAAGTCCAAATCGGACCAGTGAGCACGGATGGCCGTGTTGCTTCCGATGAATTCAACTTCCGTTGTTGCCACCTGACGTGTTGACGTAGGCGAGGACGTGGTGCGAAGCAGCCTGAGGGTTGCCGGGAAGGACGTGGTGACGATATGACCGTCGGATTGCACGATGCCCGATGTCTCTTCCCAGGTTTTCAACACGGCAGGCGCGTCCTTCAGGCTCGATGATTCAAGGGAATAATGGGATACGGTCGCTCCAACCGTGCGATGCAGGCGAGCCGTCACGTCAAAGGGAACCGTGACCGCCAAAAACACCGTGTCTTGCGTCGCAACTTCGACTCGTACGTGACGCCACGCGTCCCCAGCAAGGGGGTCAGGCGAATGGACACTCCACCAAGCGTTCGAAGGGAGGGGTTGGTGCGCGGTGACTTGACCAGAAGTCGGGTCCCAGTGAAGGGTGTCTCCCAGAGTTTCCCAGGCAAGGGGAAGGGGGGCGTTGCCCATTCCGGTCGATTGGGCGAGCAACACAAATCCTTCCCTAGGCGGTTCGCCAAAGGCATCCAACACCACAAGAGAGGGAGGGGCACAGTCTTCGGGCAGGCAGCCGACACAGATTCCGACAAGCACAAGGGCCCCCGCTGCGCTCAGACCACGTCGTTGTTTCATGCCCCAAGGATGGCCTTGGGAAGCTTCTTGAATGAAGGGATGTTTGCGGACGCAAGCCGTGAGTTGGCCAGCGTTTCACACGAGAGCCCTAGGCCCCTTGTTTCTGAAGCTTGCCGAGCCGCTGATTGAAAGCTTTGGCCAACTGCTGGGCCTCGCGAAGTGGCAGTTGCTTCCCAAAAACGTGCGTCTTCCCACCAATTTGGAGTTGGATCCGGTCCCCCCCGACGACCCAAAATTGCTGCTCCATGGATTCCATGAACGACCGAGGATTGGGCTCGGGGACCGCCGCGGGTTCAACCGCGTCCAGCGAATGAATCGAGGCGGCACCTTGTTTTTTTCCAACATCCAACCGCATTTCCAAGCCCTTCGTGCTGAGCTGAATCACTTCAAACCCTGATCGCCGCCACCGGACCGCGCGGAATGCCTTGAGGGCGAAAAAGGCCCAAAACCCCATGCAGATCAAGTAGAAGGTACGCTCTGACCCAGGGTAGGTGTACACGCCATAAGCGAGCATGGCGCCCAACCCCATCCACGCGCCAAACCAAATTTCCAGCGATTGGCGTTGCCACGATGGGATGGTGCTCGCAATGGTGGCGATCCAACGGTCTCCTTGGCTTGACATGACGATGCGGTCCCCAATGCGTGACGTGCTCATGCGGGATTCAAGGTCAAGGTGCGGTCGTACACCGCGAGGTATTGGGGCAAAATGCGTTCGATTTGGAACAACTCTGAACGACGCTTGGCTTGTGCGCGGAAAGAGGGAAGGTGGTTTTCGTCGAGCACGGCAAGGCTGTCCTGCGCCATGCCGTTCACGTCCCCCACGGGACGCAAAAAGCCCGTTTTGCCTTGAGCGTTGACTTCGGGAAGGCCCCCCACGTTGGAGGACACCACCGGCACGCCTGCCGCCATGGCTTCCAGCGCCACGAGCCCAAAGCTCTCGGTTTCTGAAGGCAGGAGCAGCAAGTCGGAAATGAGCAATGGCTCGATGGGGTTTTTCACCTTTCCCAAGAAGACCACGTCTTCCGAAACCCCGAGTTTGCGGCTCAGGGCCTCGGCGTTTCCTCGTTCCGGTCCGTCGCCGACCATCAACAACGTGCACTCGCGCTCGGCGCGCACCTGCGCGAACACCTTGACGACGTCGTCGATGCGTTTGACCGGTCTGAAATTGCTGATGTGGCAGAGAATGGGCGCTCCTGAAGGGGAGAGTTGCTTTCGGAATTCAAGATCGGCAGGTCGGTCGAAATGTCTGGGGCAGATGAAATTGTGCACGACGTCAATGTCGCGGGTCACCCCAAACAACCGTTGCGTGTCTGCTTTGAGCGACTGCGACACTGTGGTGACCGCGTCGCTGGCGTTGATCGCGTGGGTGATCACGGGCTTGAACGAGGGGTCCTTGCCGAGGAGCGTGATGTCCGTGCCGTGCAACGTCGTGACCACCGGCACGTGCAGGCCAGCCTCCGCCAAAATCTGTTTGGCGTTGACCGCCGCGCTGGCATGAGGGATGGCGTAATGCACGTGCAGGAGGTTGAGGTTGTGGGTTTGGGCCACTTCAACCATTTTGCTCGTCAGCACCAATTCGTACGGCGGGTATTCAAACAGAGGATACTTGCTGACCTCCACCTCGTGGTAGAAGACGCGCGGGTGGAAAGAGCCCAAACGAACGGGCAAATTGTACGTGATGAAGTGAACCTCGTGCCCCTGCACGGCGAGAGCCTTTCCCAACTCCGTGGCCACCACGCCGCTTCCCCCAAACGTGGGGTAACAGACGATGCCAATGCGAAGCTGGGAGGAGGATGGGCTCATGAGTCTTCAGGAAAACGGCTGGAGGCGCCCAAATGTTCCAAGACCACCCGTTGGATCTCCGTTCGCGTGTCAAGCCGCAGCAACCGCGTGTTGCTCGCGTCGGGGTAGGTGCGGTTGCTCAAAAACACGTAGACCAAATCGTACGCAGGGTCCACCCAAAGCAACGTGCCCGTGAAACCGGTGTGCCCAAAACTTCCCCAGGAAGCGAGGTCGCAAGTCGGTCCAGAATCAGGATCCAAAGCAGGCTTGTCGAACACGATTCCGCGTCGGTTTTCTCCGTTTGGGAAACCGCGCTGCGTCCACTTCGCCAGCACGTCTTCGGGCGCCACTTGCACACCTCTGAGGCTTCCTCCCCTCAACCAGGCTTCACCCAATTCGGCCAAGTCGTATGCATTCGAGAACAGGCCCGCATGGCACCCCACACCTCCTTGCATGGCTGCGCCGGGGTCGTGCACCGTTCCGTGCACTACGCACTTTCGGAACGCCTCGTCCAATTCGGTGGGGGCAATGAGGTCAGCGTCGATCCCTCGTTCGAGCGGGTTGAAGCCAAAACTCGTCCATCCAAGAGGGGTGGCGAGTTCGCGATCCACCCAATCGGCCACGTCCATGCCGCGTTGCTTGAACAAGCGCAGCCACATGTAAAAGCCGAGGTCGCTGTATCGGTATTTGCCTGCCGGGTCCAGTTCCGCATTCAAAATCATGGCCCACACCGAATCCGTGTACGCGTCTTCAAGGTACATCGACGGCGTCACCTCAATGTCGCAGCCGTCGGTGGGCTCGTTCGAAAAGACTCCGGAACTGTCGGCGAGCGCGGACACGTAGAACGGAATCCACGATTCGAGCCCCGCTTGGTGCGTCAACAATTCCCTCGGCGTGCGGGAGCCAAGTGGATGGTGTTTCAGTTCAGGGAGCAGTTCGGCCATGGGGCCGTCCAGATCCAACTCCCCACGTGAATTCAGGTGCATCAGGGCGTTGCCTGTCACTGCGACTTTGGTGATGGACGCCAAATCGTACACCGATTCTGGCACAACAGGGCGGGTGCCATCCAGGGTGCCGAAGGATTTGTCGAGGACAATTTGGCCTCGGTGAGCCACCACAACGCGTGATCCCGGAAGCGCGTCCTCCTCCAAGGCGACCTGCAACAGGCTGTCGACCAGCGAAGAAGGCGAAGCCCAAAAACCGAGGCGCCCGGCAACTGGCCGACCGAGTCTGTGGTGCCCTTCCCACTGGAGACCATCTCCTTCACGCCATGCGGCCTCAATGGGAGATACGGGAAGCGCCCCTCCCACGGGAGCCACCCCGACAAGGGCGTCCGCCACGGCTTCGCAGGTCCGCGCATCGTCCTGGTACGCCACGATGACGGAAGACACGTTTGCTCGGAGCGGCATCAAATCGTTGAGGGCATAGGGGTTGCCCATCCAAACGAGGGTTACGAGGTTGGGGTCCACGTTCAATTCAGACAAAACGCTGGCCAACGCTTCCACGCCGTCGCGCTGCAATCCAAAGTTGCGCGAGGGCCGGTGGCTCATTTCGGTGGCCGTGACGAGCACGTGGTTTGATCCGCTAAGGGCGGATCGTACCGACTCGCGGCCAAGGCCATTGCCGTCTTTGCCAAGGACGTGCCGTTCCACGCTCCATCGCGCACCGAGGTGCGACCGGAGTTGATCCTCGAGCGGCGCGCAGGACGTGGCGTGGTTGGCCAAGTCAAGCATCACCAACGAGCCTTGGTGTTGGAGGAATGGCGCAGCCGATGCCGTGTCCGATCCCGGGAGCACGGTTAGGCTTTGGGCAATCAGTTCGCGGTGGATGACGTCGGCATGCTCCGGTTCCCATGCCGTGCCCTTGGTGGGAAGAGGCTCTTCTGCCCGACACCAAGCCTTGGCCAGCAAAACACGGCGGCATTTCTCGGTCACGCTCGCCGAATCAAGCATGCCACTCTTCATGGCGTGCATGGCTTCGGCGATGGCCGCCTCGGGGTCGCCTGGAAAAAGCAGCACGTCATTTCCCGCGAGCAGAGCGTCTCGAATCCTCGGCCGCTCCCCCACAAAGTCGGCGAAGCCCTTCATGCTCATCGCGTCGGTGAACACCAACCCCTCAAAACCAAGCTCACCCCGCAGCAGCGAGTCCACGATGAGCGGCGACAGGGTGGAGGGTTGCGCTTCCGCGCTGTCCAATCCGGGCACGTCAAGGTGGGCGACCATGACGGCGCCCATGCCGCGGTCGAAGGCGTGTCGGAACGGTGCGAGTTCCACCGAGTCGAGACGCGCTCGGTCGTGGCTGATGGTCGGGAGCGTGGCGTGAGAATCGCTGTCGCTGTCGCCATGTCCGGGAAAGTGTTTGGCTGTCGCCAAGACGTGAACGTCTTGCAATCCGTCAGCGTACGCCTGCCCCAAGGCTCCAACCCATTCCACGTCCTCTCCAAAACTTCGGCTGCCGATCACCGGGTTGATGGGGTTGGAATTCACGTCCACGACAGGCGCGAAATTGACGTGAACCCCCGTCGCGCGAAGGCTCTGGCCAACCACCTGGCCAAACATCCTCACCAACGCAGGGTTCCGGGTGGCACCCAAAGTCATGGCACGCGGGAATGAGCGCGTGCTGTCCAGCCGCATGCCCAATCCCCATTCGGCATCTGACGCCACCATAAGCGGCACTTTCGCCAAGTCCTGCAGTCGCTTCAGCCGAATGCGTTGGTGTTCCGGGCCGCCTTGCATGCAAATCACACCGCCCAAGCCCAAGTCGCGGGTCCAGCGCTCGGCCTCGGCCCAGCCAGCGGTGTCCGTTCGGGCGTAAATCGGGACCATCAGAAGTTGGGCCACGCGTTGCTCCATGCTCAACGTCCGCAAAATGCTGTCGGCAGCGAGGCTGTCTTCCGCGAGGAATGCCGGGCGAATGGGGCCTTCAACAGGGGTGACTTGCGCCCGGTGGCATCCCGCCACGACCAAAAGCGCAATTGCGGTGTACAGGGCGCGCAGCATCAACCGAGCTCCTCCATGCGGGTTCGTGCCAACGTCACGAGGAAGTTGAATTGTTCCTCCACGGTCAATTCGCTGTTGTCGACAACCACGGCATCGTCGGCCTGGCGCAAGGGCGCCACGGCGCGTTCCGAGTCAATTCGATCACGCTCCAGCACGTTGTCGAGCACTTCGTCGTAGCTCACGTTCTTGCCGTTTTGTTGCAATTCGCGCAAGCGACGGTAGGCCCGGGTTTCTGGGTCAGCGGTCATGAAAATCTTCAGCTCCGCTTGTGGCAAAACCACGGTTCCAATGTCTCGGCCGTCCATCACAACTCCGCCTCCTTCAGCCATGCGTTGCTGGATCGCCACCAGCTTGGTTCGCACTTCAGCCACGCGGGCAACCAGGCTCACTTTGGATGCCACTTCCATCGTCCGGATTTCCTTTTCGACGTTCATGCCGTTCAGGTGGATTTCCGACTGTTCGGTTTGGGGGTTGTAGCGGAAGGCCAAAAACATCCGGTCCAGTCCTGCTCTCAAGCCCACCTCGTTGACCGTCGAATCCACGACGCTCCGCTCTCGCATCGCGTGGAGGGTGGCGGCGCGGTACATGGCTCCTGTGTCGACGTAGACGTAGTTCAACTCTTTGGCCAGCGACTTGGCCATCGTGCTTTTTCCTGCACTTGAATGGCCGTCAATGGCGATGTTGATTCGGCTTCTCCCCATGCTTCGAAGATAGGATGTGCCAACTGAAAATCAGGGGGCAACGGCAGGGGATTTGGCGCGTGATTTGGGGAGCTGCAAGACCAGGCCCAAATGCGTGGACGAACCTGCAAAATGGTACACGCTTCGAGCGATGCTGAAGTCCAGGTTTCGAAACCTCCCGCGCACCCCAAACGACATGCCGTTCACCCCAGTTCGCCCGGCGGCAGCCATGGTTTTTTGGCGTTGGTGGTTGTAGCCGACGTACCCGCGCAACTGCGGTCCCAAGTTGAGCGTCACGCCTCCCGTCACGTGACGGAAGAATTGATCGCCCCACACCCACGTGTCGTTGGCGATGACCTCGCCAGTCAGCGGGTCATACACGTCGTCGTACGTCCCTTCCGGCGCGAGTTCCCACGTTTCGAGGCGCTGGAGGCGCAAGTGAAACGTGAATGGTGCGTTGGGGAATCCTTGGGTCAGACCCAATTGCACGTTGTGCGGGAGTCGGCCCTCGGGCATGATGCCCGAGAAATCTCTTTGGAAGCCCAAGTTCGAGATCAAGAGCCCGGCCGCGCCGTGCCCGTTCCGAGATCGGCGCACCAACCCGAGGTCGGCGCCGAGCACGCCTGCGTTGACCTGCTCCAGATTGCGGAGCCCTGCGTATCCCGAGACGCCCACCACCCAGAGCGTGTCGATCACCCACGACGTGCCGTACTGTGCTGCGTAATCGCCTCCGGAAAATGTGCCCGTAGGGTCTCCCGCAGCTGAACTGCCTTCAAACGTGCCATAGGACGCGAAACGGATGCCGATGCACGAGGCGCGTCGTCCGGACGGCGCCAAGGGAACAGCCACGGCCCCGCCACGAATTCCTGCGAAGTAATCGAGGTATGACGTGTAGATGTCTTGGCTGACTGTGGAATCGATGGCCGCCGGGTGCAGGACGGCACTCCACCCGTCCCCCTGTACCGGCGCCACATCCAGTCCTCCCAAGGCTGCGTTACGGGCGTCCGCTGCCAAGTCCCAGGCCAAGGAGGAAGGGACGTCGCCTGGGGTTTGGGCATGCGCTCCCGACGACCAGAAGGCGACCACGACGAGGGCAACAGAACGGAAGGGGAGGCGAAGCATGAGGTGCAAGTTAGGACGAGACGATGCGCAACGGGTGTTCAACATGTTGACCCAACAACGCACGGTCGACCACTTCTCGCATGTGCGTGACGTACGTGAACGTCAAACCCTTGATGTAGCGGGGATTGATGTCCTCAATGTCTTGACGGTTGCGCTCGCACAAGATGATCTCACGGATTCCCGCACGCTTCGCGGCCAAGATTTTTTCTTGGATCCCCCCGACCGGGAGCACCTGCCCGCGCAACGTGATTTCGCCACTCATGGCGAGGTACTTGCGCACTTTGCGCTGGGTGAAGGCGCTCGCCAGAGCCGTCAACATCGTCACGCCTGCGCTCGGGCCGTCTTTCGGGATGGCGCCTTGCGGCACGTGGATGTGCACGTTCCACTTGTCAAACACGTCGGGCGTCAGTCCGAGCCAATCGGCGTGGGACTTCAAATGTTGCAGGGCAATGATGGCCGACTCCTTCATCACGTCGCCAAGGTTGCCGGTCAGCGTCAGTTTGCCAGAGCCGGGGGTCAGCGACGATTCGATGAACAGGATGTCGCCACCCCTCGGAGTCCAAGCGAGTCCAGTCACAACGCCCGCCACGTCGTTCCCTTCGTATCGGTCCTTTTCCCGAGCGATGCCGAGGATGCCGTGCAGGTCATCCTGTCCAACTTCAACCTCGAAGACTTCGTCGAGGGCCAGCTGCTTCGCGCGGTGCCGCACGATTTTGGCAAGGCGCTTGTCGAGCCCTCGGACGCCACTTTCGTTGGTGTATTGTTCGACCACCGACTGAATGGTCGCCAAAGGCACCTTCAATTGCGCCGTTGCAAGTCCCGATTCATTGAGGTGCTTGGGAAGGAGGTGGCGCTTGCCGATTTGGACTTTCTCTTCGAGGGTGTATCCGCTGACGTCGATGATCTCCATGCGGTCGCGCAACGCGGGATGGATGGTGCTCAGGTCGTTGCACGTGGCAAGAAACATGACCTTGCTGAGGTCGTAATCCAAGTCGAGGTAGTTGTCGTGGAAGGTGTGGTTTTGTTCGGGGTCAAGCACCTCGAGCAGGGCCGAGGAGGGGTCGCCGTGGTGGTCCCGACCGAGCTTGTCGATCTCGTCCAACACAAAGAGCGGATTGCTCGTGCCGGCCTTCTTTAAATTTTGAAGGATGCGGCCAGGCATGGCCCCGATGTAGGTTTTTCGGTGTCCCCGGATTTCAGCCTCGTCACGCAATCCGCCCAGGCTCATGCGCACGTACTTCCGTCCCAACGCCCCGGCGATGCTTCGTCCGAGGGATGTCTTGCCGACGCCAGGAGGGCCATACAAACAGAGGATGGGTGCCTTCAAGTCGCCCTTGATTTTCAAGACAGCGAGGTGCTCGATGATGCGCTCTTTGACCTTTTCGAGGCCGTAGTGATCCTCGTCCAACACCGATTGCGCGTGCTTCAAATCGAAGTTGTCGTCCGAGGTGTTGTTCCAAGGCAAATCAAGCAGTGTCTCCAAGTAGTTGGCTTGCACGCTGTATTCGCTCGCTTGAGGATTCATGCGTTCGAGCTTGCCGACTTCTTTTTCAAAGGCTTCTTGAGCATGGTTAGGCCAGTCCTTGCTCGCGGCCTTGGCACGCTTTTCAAGGATTTCCTCCTTCAACGGGTTGGAGCCCAATTCTTCCTGGATGGTCTTCATCTGCTGGTGCAGGAAGAACTCACGCTGTTGTTGATCGAGGTCCGTCTTGACCTTCCGCTGGATGTCTTGCTTGAGCGACAACATCTGCTTCTCCTTGTGCAGGAGCTCGAAAACCCTTTGGGCTCGTTCGCGCAGATTCACTTCTTCGAGGATGGCTTGTTTGTCCTCGACTTCGACTTGCATGTTGCTTCCGACAAAGTTCACCAGGAAGCCCAAACGATCGATGGCCTTGATGGCTTCTGCCGCCTCCGTTGGAATGTTGGGGTTCATCTCAATGAGTTCCACGGACAGGTCCCTGAGGCTTTCGATCATCGCTTGTCCTTCTTTCTCGGGGAGCGGTTCATCGATGCCTCCGTAGCGTTCAACCTTGGCTTTGTGATAGGGCTCTTCTTGCAGAATTTCGGTCCACGTGAACCGTTGTTGGCCCTGGAGGATGACGGTGTTTGTGCCGTCGGGCATCTTCAACATTTTGAGGATGCGCGCCACGGTGCCAACCTTGTTCAGGTCATCGGGGCCAGGCACTTCGGTGTCGTTTTCTTTTTGGCTGACGACGCCGATCAAGGACTCCGCTTTGTTGGCCTCTCGAATCAAACGCACGCTCCGGTCTCGCCCCACACTGATCGGGATGACGACACCGGGAAAGAGAACCGTGTTCCTCAACGACAGGATTGGAAGCACTTCAGGCACGGCCTTTTCATGCATCGCGTTCTCGTCCTCCTCTGTAAGAATGGGAATGAAATCTTGGTCTTGGATGTCGCTGAGTCGCATGGCCTTCAGGTTTGGGTAATCACGATGTCAAACGACGTGCCAAGGGGCTTTGTCGCTCCGTTCCTGACACAACAAACGCCAACCTGTCCAGTTCGTTGTTCAGAACGGCAGGGATCTCGTCCTCGTGCGACAGGATGTCAGGTCCAGAGACCCAAGCGCGCGTCATGCACGTTGCGCGTAAGCTTCACGGATGCGCGCCTCATCCTCAGGCCGAAGTGATTGGTTGCGACGCGCCATGACTTTTCCTGCTGTATCGAGTGCGCGCTGGAGGTCGCAAACCTCACCGCCCATGCCCCAGGAAAAAGAAGGGAGGTGACGAGGAGGAGTTTGGTCGCCAAACACGTTGCTCATGGGCCCAATCACAGTGGCGGTGCTGAATGCTGTGTGGATGGCGGTTTTGCTGTGGTCGCCCATGATTAAGCCGCAAAACGTTCGGCCTCGAGCTTCAAAGGTCTGCGTCGGTGCACTCCACTCGGAAATCTCGCCGTAGGTGTTCTTCAGGTTGCTGCATGTCGTTTCCGCCCCAAGATTGCACCACGAACCCAACACGGAATTGCCTAAGAATCCGCCGTGGGCCTTGTTCGACCAATCGTGAATGACCACGTTGCTCAGTTCACCCCCGACTTTGCATCCCCGTCCGATCGAAGTCGGACCGTACACCAACGAACCCATACGCAGCGTTGAGCCTTCTCCGAGGGCAAACGGCCCTCGGATGCGACTTCCCTCCATGACCTCGGCATCCGGGCCTACGACGATGTCACCTCCTTCCGTGTTGTACGATCCATCCCGAATCACGGCGCCCGGACCGAGATGCATGCGGTTCATCGGGCCGTGTACAATCACACCTCTGCTGGCCCAAGATTCGCGTTCGTCTTCAGACAGGGTGCGCAAGCGCCAAGCGATTTGAAGCCTGGACAAGTCGCATGCAATTCCCTCGCCAACGCGTTCAAAAAGGGTACCCGAATCGTGCAGCAAGTCGGGCTTGCCAAGGTCAATGTCCTCCGCGGTATTGCCTCCATGCACAGCTACAATCAGATCGCCGTGCCGCCAAGCCATGCCTGAATTCAAGCTCGCGATGGAAGCCACATTCGCTGAATTTGGAAGGAGGCGAGGGTGGACCCTAAGGTGGGGTTTGGACTGCAAGATATCCTGCCATTGATTTGCAATGGATCTGACCCCAAAGTGGAGTGCCGATTCATCCCGAAGCACATTCAGGGGATAAAGGCTGGGGCTTGGAGCGATGTCCAAAATGCAAGATGCTGTCATGACGCAAACTTATGATTTGAACCAAAGCGGGCGGTCAAGTGTTGATTGGGAGAACACACCTTACAATCACCAAGAGAGCGGCGTGAAGCAGGAATTTTCCATCAAGGACCTCGAAAATTTGACGGGGGTGAAAGCGCATACCATACGCATATGGGAACAGCGCTATGAGTTGCTGCACCCCGAGCGTTCTGAAACCAACATCCGAACCTATTCCAATCAGGACCTGAAGAGGCTGTTGAACGTCAGTCTCTTGGTGGATCGTGGCCTCAAGATTTCCAAAGTGGCAACCATGTCGGAGATGCAATTGGTTTCCGCGATTCAACAAGGCCCTGCCATTCATGAAGAAGGTGGCGAAATGGTGGCGCAGCAGCGGCTAAAGGTGGCGATGATGTCCTTCGATGAGGCGCTTTTCCGTTCGACCATGGACGAGTGCATTGGACGCTTGGGTTTTGAATCGACGGTGCTCAGTGTGTGTCTTCCGTTCCTTGCTGAGGTGGGGGTGTTGTGGCTGACGAATGCCATTTGCCCGGCCAACGAGCACTTCATGAGCAATTTGTTGCGTCAATTGCTTTTCGCCCAAATTCACAACACTCCCTTGCCCCACATGGAGGACTCCGAAGAGGTGCTTGTGTTGTATTTGCCGGAACGCGAAATCCATGACATTTCGCTTCTGTTTGTCCATCAATTGTGCCGTGCACACGGCAAGCGGAGTATTTTCCTGGGGCAAAGCGTGCCCTTTGACGACCTGAGGAGCGTTGCAGGCCAATTCCCGAACGCCCGTTTTGTCACCTACTGCACCACGGATCCTTCTGAGGCTCAAGCTCAAGAATACGTAGAGCGCATTGCGCGGACGTTTGAAGGGACAGGCGTGCAGTTTCACCTCGCAGGTGGGGTGTTTCGCGATGCGGATTCAGCGCCCGGCGTGACCATTGATGTCACGGGTGGTGCCCTCGTGCAGCGGTTGTTCTGAACGACTCATACCAACTTTCATGTCGTTTGAGGCTGGTTTTCAGCCAGTTTCGAGTTTTTGTGGAACAAATGTTGAAAATAGTTGAACAGAAAGTTGGTCTCAGCGGAGATTTGTTTAATATTTACATCGAATCGTTAAACACATCGATGATGAGCTCTCTTGAATTCAACCAACTATTGGTCAGTCAGTCGGACTTCCTTCGCGGGTTTGCACTCGGCTTCACACGCAACGGCGCTGACGCAGACGACTTGGTGCAGGACACCATGGTGAAGGCCCTGCGATACAAGAACAATTTCAAGGAGGGCACCAACATGAAAGGGTGGCTCTACACGATCATGAGGAACATCTTCATCAACAACTACAAGAGGAAGAAGTTTCAAAACACGGTCTTGGACAGCACGGAGAACCAGTATTTCATCAATGCGAGCCAAGATTACCGTGTGGATACGGTCACCACAGTGATCAACCAGGGAGACATTCTGAATGCCATCGACGATTTGAAGCCCGATTTCCGGAAACCGTTCACGATGTTCCTAGACGGGTTCCACTACGATGAGATTGCCGCTGAAATGGAAATTCCCATGGGTACGGTGAAATCGCGGATCTTCCATGCCCGAAAGAAATTGTCTGCCTCACTCTCGGATTTCAACTGAAGGGCCATTCCTCATCGACTTCCCGTATCTTGGGGGCAACTCGAGTGCTCCCTTGTTATGGATTCACCTTCTTTTTACCGCGTTTTCTCCCTTGCGAAGTACTGCGCTGTCGCACTAGGCCTTTCCGTGGCCTTCGTGGCTCAAGGTCAAGTCGCTGTCGACCAGGGCATGACTGCCGAACAATACGTGAACGACGTTTTGTTGGGTGAAGGCGTCTCCGCGACCAACATCTCTTTCATCGGGTCCCCGGAGCAAATTGGCTACATGACAGAAGGCGGCTCAGCAAACTTTCCGATTGAAAGCGGCTTGGTGTTGAGTTCGGGCAACGCGGCTGACGCATTTTGTGCAGGACTTGGGTGCTTCAATTGTGCTGGTGGAAACCCCACGGACAATGATTTGTTGGACATCGCCAACAGCGTACCTCCACTGATTGGTCAAGCATTCAACGTAAGCAGCGTGAATGACTTGTGTGTTCTTGAGTTTGACTTTGACCCCGCAGGGGACTATGTGTCGTTCAATTACGTGTTTGGGTCCAGTGAGTATGAGGCTTGGGAAAACACCACGTACAACGACATTTTCGCGTTCTTCCTTTCAGGTGCGGGCATTGATGGCCCCTACGACGCCCCAGCCGCGTTTCCGGGTCAGGCGATCAACATTGCCAGTGTTCCAGATTCGGATCCGGAGTTGCCAATCACCATCAGTTCCGTCAACGGTTCTTTGAATGCGGAATACTACATCCTCAATGAATCGGCTGACATTTGCATGAACGGCTACACGACTGTGCTCACGGCCGTGTATCCCGTCATATGTGGAGAGACATACCACATCAAACTGGCCATCGGTGACGGGTCAGACGGCATCCTCGATTCGGTGGTCATCCTTGAAGAGGGAAGTTTTGGTTCTCCCATCCCAACGACCTACGAAGCCCAAGCTTCGCCTGAGTGCGACCCCGACCCCGACGACGATCAAATCATTTACTGCGCTTGGGAGGATTGTGGGCCTTCGACCATCACCATCAGCCGCCCATGCGCTGTTTCGTCGTTGTTCCCGTTTCCGTTTGACTTGATTGCTGCGCCAGGGTCAGAAGCCACACTCGATCAAGATTTGATTGGGTTGCCATCCTCAGCGGCCATTCCAATCGGCGAGTATGGGATTTCGCTGACGTTTGACGTCCCCCAAGATTTCATTGACGAAGGGACGGAGACCTTGAATCTCAAAGTGGTCAGCGGCACCATCGAGAGTCAGATCACCATCATCATCTACGACACGCCGCCGTTCGAAGCGACGATGCCGGAACTTGTTACCGTGCCTTGCGACCAAACCGAGGAAGTGTGCATCGAGTTGATCCAGGATCCCGCGTATGCCTACCCGCCCGTGGATTACACGTGGTCCATCAATGGCGTGGACTACGGTTCAGACCAGTGCGTGACTTACGGCTCATTGACTTCCTCATTGATGGAGGTGTATTTGGAAGACGGATGTGGCCGGGAGATTTACTTGCAGGGACTCTTCGACGTTCCCTACGAAGCCTTGGAACTCACCATGCCCAATGATACGTTGTTGTGCAATGGTGCTTCGGCGTTCATGGAACTTGAAATTGTCGGTGGTCAGCCTCCGTATCAAATTCAATGGGACGACTTCAATGACGAGGAATTGGTTCATTTGGTCGATCCAGACGTCAGCACGGAGTACGAGGTGGTGGTGGTCGACAATTGCGATTACGTCGAGTTTGCCGCGACTCAAGTGGACGTCCAAACCGTCAAAGCCACCATTCTGCGTGAGAGTCTCGGGGACGACACGTACGAATTTGACGTGTTGGTGAATCCCGCGGAACCTGTAGAGGGAGCTTACTTCTACGAATGGGACTTCGGGGACGGACAGTGGGCGTACGAGAAGAACCCGACGCACCGCTACGACGGTTTGTCCACGTACCAAGCGCAAATCTTCGTCACGACGGACATCGGATGCACGGACAACGCCATCATGGACATCTATGGAGATGTCCTGTTCTACATTCCAACGGCTTTCACGCCAGACAACGACGGAATCAACGATGCCTTCGAAATCACAGGACGCCAAGTCCGCCTGTTTGAGATTTGGATTTACAACCGTTGGGGCGAACTGGTGTACACGAGCACGGATCTTGATGAAGTCTGGATGGGCGACGTCAACGGAGGAACGCACTTTGCACCCAACGGGATTTACCATTGGGTGATTAAGGCAGCAGGGTTTGATACGCAAGCTGAAGAGTTTCGAGGCTTCGTTCACCTGATGCGCTAACCCTTACATCTGATCATGATTCAATCTGAAGCCGGCCGCTCCATGCGAGGTGCCTTTGTCGCCGTGACCTCCCTCTTTTTCATGTGGGGCTTCATCACCGTCCTCGTGGACGCTCTGATTCCTCGGCTCAAAGAAGTTTTTGAACTCACGTTTCTTCAGGCCGGACTCGTTCAATTCGCCTGGTTTGCCGCTTACGGCATCCTTTCCATTCCTGGAGGAAATTTGATTTCACGCATCGGGTACCAACGAGGAATTTTGGTCGGTCTTGCCACCGCGGGGTTCGGGTGCCTGCTGTTTTATCCAGCGGCTGCCACTCGGATGTATCCGCTGTTTCTCTTGGCGCTTTTTGTCGTGGCCGGGGGCATTACGGTCTTGCAAGTGGCTGCGAACCCGTACATCAGTGTGCTCGGTCCCGACGAATCTGCCTCTACGCGGCTCAACCTCTCACAGGCGTTCAATTCATTTGGAACCACAATCGCGCCTGTGGTCGCAGCGAGCTTTTTGCTTGGAGATGAAATCTTGAGTGGCAAAAACATCGAAGCCCTTTCTGAAACCGCTCGACTGGACTATTATGCGGGAGAAGCTTCTGCTGTGCAAGTGCCTTTCGTCCTTCTTGCTCTGGCCTTTTTTGCTCTGGCTGCGGCGGTTGGTGCCATATCTCTGCCCAAAATTTTAGGGGAAGGGAGTGCAGAAAAGGCAACGGCTTACGCAAGCGTGCTTCGGAACAAGAAACTGCTCTTCGGAGCACTGGGGATCTTCGTGTATGTCGGGGCAGAAGTGGGGCTGGGTTCCTACATGGTGAGCTACGGGTTGAGTTTGGACATCGTGGGGGAAATCAAGACCAGCAGTTTGCTCGGGGGCATGGCCGGTGTGGCGGCATTCATCAAGGGTGTGGATGTCGCAGGATTGGATGCCAAAGGGGTCCTTGGAGCCCTTCTGACCTTTTATTGGGGCGGTGCGATGGTGGGGCGATTTGCAGGCTCAGCACTGATGCAGCGCGTTGCACCTTCTTCCCTTCTTGCCGGTTCCGCGGCATTGGCCGTGGCTTTCATCGGCCTCTCGATCGCGAGTTCAGGAGTGTCTGCGCTGCTCTTTCTGCTTGCGGTGGGATTTTGCAACAGCATCATGTTTCCGACCCTTTTCACCTTGGCCATTGAAGATCTTGGTGAAGGAAAACCTCAAGGTTCAGGTGTGTTGTGCACGGCCATTGTCGGCGGGGCATTCATCCCCCCCGCAGTAGGCGCTGTGGCGGACAGTGCTGGCTTTGGTGTGGCCTTTGTTTTGCCCATGCTTTGCTACCTGTATATCGCGTGGTATTCAGGGCGTTTGGTGCCACAGGAGTCCAAGTGACGTCCAAATGACCTCGATGGGACGGGGAATCCCAAGTTTCCTTAACGCCCAAGTTGAGTTTTTGCACAAGAGACAACTTTTTCAGGTGCGTATGTGTTCTTTTGACGAAGCGACATGCGCCAAACGATGCGCAACCGCGAAACTCAAGATTCATGGCACGCAGAAAAAAATCAGAGAAGGAACTTCAACCCAACATCAAAGTTCGTCTCGATCGCCGGACGGTGATCACTGTGCGTGACTCGAGCAAGCTGGCGTATTGGAAGGAAAAATTTCCTGCGCTTGAGATTCTGGAAGAATCGTAATCTTCGGAGACATGCATGAAAAAGGCGGCCATTGGCCGCCTTTTTCATGTCCCGGTGCGGGGTTTGATGCACAGGCACTTATTTGGCCTCAGCCGTTTCTTGCTTCCATGGAGCAAAGGCAAGCTGCTCGCGTCCTTTCTTCGTCAAGGCATAGCCATCCTTGTTTTGAATCATGCCGTCAAGGTAGAGGTTCGTGATGCGCTCACCGATGCGCGCTTTGCCAACATGCAAGTCCGTGTCTTCTTCGATGCGCTTCCAAAAATTGCGCTCCAACACTGCAAGACGAATGTGGCACTGGTTCTCGATCTTGTGTTGGTGAATGATGTCGAGAATCATGTGGTCGTATTTGTCCAAGTTGTTCATGGTGCAGGCGTTGGGTTGTGAAAGATTTGAACAGCAAGAAAGGACTTTTCCGCGGAAACCTCAGGAAAACCGCGGGGTCCGTTATTCACGACTTGTTCACGGCACTTCTGAAATTGTGAACAACGTGTGGATATCGTCTCTCGTTGGCTGTCAACGAGAGGTTTGGCGAAAATATTTGAAGTAGCGCTCCATGTAATGGACGTCTCGATCGGGGAACGGCGAGGTCTTGAAGGGGGCATGCACGTGCACAAACCTTCGGCGTGTTTCCCACGCGCACAAGGTGATTCTGCTCTTGGCTTCGTGTGCAGCTCGTTGAATGTTCTCAAGGTCGCTGCGCAGGGCAGTGGTCGTGGTGGCGTTGGTGCAGCCTTTTTTAAAATGTGTCGTGCTTTGATCGCTCCGATTGCTCCAATCCTCCGGGTCTCCTTTCAAGACAATGACTTTGACGGGCATGGTGGCACAGAGGAGCTTCACTTGCCAGGATTTGGGCGCCCACATGACGAGAGTGGTTCTCCAAAACTGCACTGGCAGTTGGCCTCGCAATTGCCAGCCCAAGGCTTGCACCGCCAAGCGCATCAAACTCACGCGCCAACCGGCGCGCTTGGCCCCAGGAGGTGGAGGAAGGCGATGCGGTTGGGAGGTGGAGTTAGCCATGTGCAGCAAGTTCGTCCTCAAAGGCCGTCCAAGATCCTTTGAGCGTGGGGGCTTGGTGCAGAAAATGCGAAAGCTGGGTCTGGAAAGCCGACCGTGGCCACGCCAAAACCCCGAGCGAAGCGAGGTGGTCGTTCATGATTTGGCAATCCACGGGCCCAAATCCACGGAACGACAGCCATCGAACGAGTTTGACAAAAGCCACTTTTGAGGCGTTGGTGGAGGTGGAGAACATGCTCTCTCCAAAGAACATCCTGCCAAGTGAAACGCCGTAGAGTCCGCCGACGAGTTCGTCACCGTCCCACACCTCAACGGAATGAGCCACCCCCAATTCATGCAAGGTGACGTAGGCGCGAACAATGTCTTCGTTGATCCACGTGCCTTCCCCGTCGCGTGGGGCTTTTTGGCACCCACGTATGACCCCTTCGAATTCGCGGTCCAGGGTCACGCGATAGCGACTTCGATTGAGTTCGTTGCGCATGCTTTTGGACACCCTTAAGCCGTTTTCCGGGAGGACGGCGCGCTCGGGAGGAGCCCACCATAGGATGGGGTCTTCTTCCATGAACCAGGGAAATGCACCATGTTCGTAAGCCGCCAACAGCCGAGCGGGCGACAAGTCGCCTCCCACGGCAAGCAACCCGTGCTCCCCGGCGACTTCCACATCGGGGAAGTGCAAGTCGTCGTCGAGGAGGTGGATTTTCATGCCGCAAAGTAACGGCCTGTGCGCTTCCTTTGTGCTTATGCGGGACTCGAACGCGCCCTTGGAAATTGAGAAGTTGGAATCTTGTTTGCAGCCGAATGTCTTGCCGGGTTGGGAGGTTCAGGCCTTGGCGTGTCCTCCAGGTCGGCCGCCTGACGTGGCTGAGAAAATGGCGGCGGCCAAACGAGCGGGTGTCATGTGCTTGTTGTGCCCAAATCACGAGGGACGCTGGTCCGTCGTGGTCATGAAACGCACGGAGGACGGGACAACACACAGTGGCCAACTTGCGTTTCCGGGTGGGGCGGAGGAACCTGCAGATGAAGGGGATTTGATGCAAACGGCGCTTCGTGAGTGTGCTGAGGAAGTGGGGGTGAAGGTGCCTCCACAGCGAGTCTTGGGGGCCTTGTCCTCCGTGTACATACCGCCGAGTGACTTTTTTGTCCAGCCTTATGTGGCTTGGAGCCCAAAGCCCTTGAGCTTTGAGTTGCAGGTTGAAGAAGTGGCCGAAATCTTGGTCCTCCCCCTCGACACGCTTCCCTTACCTCAAACCCCCTGGCCGTTGCAACGAATGACGGTGGGGAGGGGGACAATTCGGGTTCCAGGCTGGCCATGCCAGGGGCAAGTGCTTTGGGGGGCGACAGCGATGATGATGGCGGAATTGCGTGCGGTCTGTCATTTGGCGGGATTTGGGCCTTCCTTTGCGTCGTCCTAATCCACGATGGCATGAAAGATTTGACAAGCAGCAATCCCCAAAAAGTCAAGGCCGCATTGAAACGCGCCAAGAAGAACGGCGACGCGACATGGATTTTGCCGTTGCTGGAAGCATTCGCAAGTCGCAGCGACGATGGGTTAAAGGAGGAGATGGGGGCGTTGTTGAGCACGCTCAAACTTTCTGTCGCTGAAGACATCTTCCTCGAAACGTTGGCGCGTCAGGAGATGAAACACATCCACGCCGATGTCCTCGGGTTCTTGTGGAGTTGTGGCTTCACCTGCGAAGGCCGTTTGGCTCGCGTGGTGGAGGCGGCGTGCGAAGGAGACTTTCGCCAAGCGATGGAAGGCACAACCCTTGTTGAGCAAGTCGAGACAGCAACTCACGAACGAGATGTGTTGGAGGCCCAAGTAATCACCTCTGAGGCACTTCAAGATGGAAGCAAAGAGGGGATTCGTCCGTTTGTCCAGGCCATGGCGCAGCACCTCGCCATGTTGAGCGATTCGGTGATGTAGCATGGCTGCGTGGAATCAGTTGGCGTCAGAGCGGCGCTTGGCGATTCGTTCCAACGGTCCTGGACACGTGCCCAAGTGGCAATCCGTGCAGGCTTGCACGACGGCATTGTAAGTCGAAGCCGAGGGCGAAGCGTTGAATTGCGCGATGGCCAAGGCATACAAAGGGGCATGATTGTCAAAATGGGCGTTGATCATGGTCTCATCAGTGGGTTCCACGCCCAGGAGGTTGTGGGAAATCAACGATCGGCCGTCCCAACGATGTTCCGGGTCAGCCATGACCGCCTCGAGGGTCGCTTGCAACTGCCCGTCCATGGCCACCATGTTGGACGCCAGGGGAGAGGATCCGTTGGGTTGGTTAGGCGCCAAAGTGGGGGTAGAGCATGATTCGGTTTGAGGCTGACAACGGATCAATGCCCCAGCCATCAGCAACATCACCAAGCCCCAAAAGGCAATCCCTGGATTTCTCACGTCAGTCTTCAATCATGACCCCGGTGGCGGTGAATGCCAAGCGAAGCTCAGGTTCGATGATGGCNGCAATTTCTTCTTGCGATTTGCCCGCGTCCTCGGCGTAATGCTGCAACATGGGCACAGTCAGCGTGTCGTAGAAAGCCTCTCCTTGAATCACTGTGCGCTTGCCTTCTGCGCCTTCGGTGGGGACAAAAAAGCCGTAGTCCTGGAACCGCACAAACACGGTGTCCTCGCCAGATGCGACGTCCATCCAGCACCCTTTCTTGGCGCAGGTCGAAGCGATGGTGCCTTCGAGCCGCACTTCGGCTCGTCCAGATTCCGTCAAGGCGCGACGCACCTCGGTCCCATCCATGGTTTCACCGGTTTCAATCACCGAGCCGTAAAACGTTTGGTTTTCAGGTTGCCCTGCGGAATCCACGGGTTCAGGGGATGCGCAACTGAAAAAAGCGAATGTGAGAATGGGGGTGGCGAGCGCCGCCAGAGAACGGTATGTCATGATCGTGGTTTTGGTGCAGCGAAGGTAAGGTGATGCGGAGTGGTCCTTAGTGGGTCCTTGTCATGCGCTCGTGCGTAATCAGCAAGTAATCACCTTTTCCAATGACCTCGTCCTCCGGAGCCGTGACGTCTGCTTGAAGGTGGCCGTGCAAGGTGAGAACATCGAGCTTCGGCTTGGCGTTGTGGAGGTACCACACAATGCCCTCGTGATCCTGGCTGTGGTATGCGCCATTGAAATGCACAAAAGGCGATTGCTTTGGAAGGTTGGTCAGAATGAAATGGGCCATCGTAGCGTCCTTGATGGCTTGTGCCATGGGAAGCGTTTCACCTCCGTGCCCTCCTCCCATGGCTATCATGGCTTGGTATCCAGGAAGGTTGACGTCGAAAGGGACGGGAAGGGGTGGGAGGTAGGCTTTGGCTTCTTCACTCAAATCACTCAAGGCATCCAAACCGTTCTTGTAGACGTAGGAAGCATAACGCCTAGGGACATTGGTCGCAATGAAGGGCAGGCTGTGTTCGACGGCCAAGTCGAGGAGCGGTTGGTAGTCCGTGAAATGGTTGGGCCAGAGGTTGGCCGCGGCTTTGAGCTTGTCCTCGTTGACCCAGCCCTCCAGATGCTCATTGACCACCAGTTGATCGTCGGCCTCAAGCATTTCAGCCCCGAGTGTGGGTGTTTTTCCTGCGGCCAAAAGGTCGCGGATCAACTCGGCCTGGAGCCAGTGCATGATGGCGTCGTCATGCAATTCGCCAAAACAAACGACATCGGCTTTGGAGGCATCTTCCACGAAGTCGGCCCAACTCACGGGCTCACCTTCGCTGTCGAACAACGCGTAGGTCTTGGGCGATTCGGCCATGGCCTTGTTCAACGCTCGAGATTGCGCGGACAACGTAAGGGTGGACAGAGCGACACCAATCAAGGTCAGAACGTGTTTCATGAGGATGAGATTCAAGTTTGGAACACGCCTGGGCGGAACGGTTCGGCGGCGGGAGCGGCGTTGGCCACTTCGATGCCCATGCTGATCCAGGAACGGGTAGCTTCCGGATCAATGATGGCATCCACCCAAAGTCGCGCTGCGGCGTAGAGGGGGTCGGTTTGGTTGTCGTAGCGCTCAGAGATGGTGCTCAAGAGCTCTTGTTCTTTGGCTTCGTCGATTTCCTCTCCGGCTTTGGCCAGGGAAGCTTTCTCGATTTGCAACAAGACCTTGGCCGCTTGCTCGCCTCCCATGACCGCAATCCGGGCTGTAGGCCAAGCCACGATCAACCTGGGGTCGTAGGCCTTTCCGCACATGGCGTAGTTTCCTGCGCCGTAGCTGTTGCCCACAACAACGGTGAATTTGGGAACCACGCTGTTGGCCACGGCGTTCACCATCTTGGCGCCATCCTTGATGATGCCCCCGTGTTCAGACCGTGAGCCCACCATGAAACCAGTGACATCTTGCAGAAACACAAGGGGGACGTTGCGTTGGTTGCATGTTGCGATGAAGCGAGCGGCCTTGTCTGCGCTGTCCGAGTAGATGACGCCGCCAAACTGCAATCCGTCCTTTTTGCTCTTCACCAAGCTGCGTTGGTTGGCCACGACGCCAACGCTCCACCCATCGATGCGCGCGTAGCCGCAAACCAGGGTCTTCCCGTAGCCCTTTTTGTACTCTGTGAAGGTTTCATCGTCCACAAGTGCCGAGACCAAATCGTACGTGTCGTACGGTTCTGTCCGTGCATCTGGAAGCACAGCGCAAAGTGAGGGGCCTGTCGGCGCGCGGGCGGGTTCACGTTGGAACCCCGCTTCCGGTCCCAAGTCGCCCCAATGGGAGACAAGGTTCCGAATGTGGTCAAGGGCTTCCTGCTCGTTGGCGCATCGGTAGTCGGTGACGCCGCTGATTTCATCGTGGGTCGCGGCCCCACCCAAGGTCTCGTTGTCGACGGTCTCGCCAATGGCGGCCTTGACCAGGTAGCTGCCCGCGAGGAAAATGGACCCTGTGCCTTCGACAATGATGCTCTCGTCGCTCATGATCGGCAGATAGGCGCCGCCGGCGACGCAGCTTCCCATCACCGCGGCAATTTGCGGGATTCCTGCTGAGGACAACCGTGCGTTGTTCCGAAACATCCGACCAAAGTGCTCTTTGTCCGGGAAAATCTCGTCTTGCATGGGCAGGAATACCCCGGCGCTGTCGACCAAGTAAATGATCGGCAGGCGGTTTTCCAGGGCAATTTCTTGAGCGCGAAGGTTCTTTTTGCCCGTAATGGGAAACCATGCTCCGGCCTTCACCGTGGCGTCATTGGCCACCACCAGACAAGGCTTTCCGTGGATGCGCCCAAGTTCAATCACCACGCCTCCGGCCGGACATCCCCCTTGCTCCTGGTACATCCCGTACCCTGCAAGCGCTCCGATCTCAAGTCGTTCGCAACCGGGGTCGAACAAGCGGTCTAGCCGCTCACGCGCTGTCCATTTTCCTTTGGCGTGTTCTTTTTCAATGCGCTTGGGACCGCCGCCTTTGCGTACTTCAGAAAGGATGCGCTCCAAATCGGCAAGCCGCATGCGCATGCGATCCTCGTTGAGGTTTTGGGCCAACTCTTTGTCCTTCACCATGCCCCGAAGGTACATCAAGCCCCTACCTTTGAGGACATGCGAAGTCAAACTCCTTGGCGGGGATGGAAGGTTCTGTCGTCGGCGATGTTGCTGGTGGTGCAGGGCTGCGTTTCGCCGCCGACCGATCCGGAGTCGAAGCCTCGTCTCCGCCCGCTTTCGTCACCTTCGCATGCCTCGGGTTTTCAGTGGTTTCAAACCGAGGAGGGCGTCACGGTTCTCGTGCTCCGTCAGCCTCGCACGGAGGAGGTGTTGGCAACCGTTTCGATCCAGGCTTTGGCTGAGGGAAACGCCTTGAATTCGATGTGGAATGGTGTGCCACACGTCACTGTAGACCAAACGAAGGGATTCGTGACGACCAGCACGACCCACGTTCATCTGCTTCATGCCGGAGCCGGGCTTGAAGGCTGGAAGGCCTGCACTTCGTTGGAATACCTGAGGAATGCGGAGGTACGCGCCTGGGCAGATTCCGCAGGTGTGCGCGACGTTCGGGGTGACAGTGGTTGGAATGTCGAAGCGGTGGAAGCCGTGGCTCCTGGCTGGATGGCCGTGAGCCCGACATACGATTTGGCCGAGCGATCGTGGCCTCTGGTTCCGCTGACGGAGTACTTGGAGCCCACACCGTTGGGCCGTGCTGAATGGATGGTGCCTTTGGCCTGGTTGGCTGGCGATTCGGTCGCCGGCGCACGTGCGTTTCAAGAAGTTCAAGAGAGGTACAGTGAGCTTCAAGAGCCTGAGACCAAATCGCGCAAGCGTGTGTTCACTGGAAGCGTAGCTGACGGGGTGTGGCATGCCCCGGGAAACGACAGTTTTGTGGCGCAATGGATCCGGGATGCGGGTGGGGTTTACGCGCTGGCCTCGACAGACGCTCATGAGAACGTGGAATTGGGATTGGAATCTCTGTTGGAGCTGGCCCATGAAGCCGACGCATGGGTTGTGGTGACGTACGATCCAGACACCTTTACGGTGGAAGACCTTGTTGCTCTCGACCCCAGGCATGAACCTCTTTTAAGAGCAACGGACGAAGTGTGGGTGTGCAACACCGCCCATGCCGATTACTTTGGGGAAGTGGTGCCACATCCGGATTGGGTTTTGGAGGATTTGATGGTCCTGATGGAAGGCAAGGAGCAAGGTCCCAATCGCTTGTTTGAACGTTTGAGGGTCTCCATTCCCAAGCCATGAGTTTGCGAGGAGCAGGAGTGACGGCATTGGTGTTGGCCTTGGTGGCTGGGCATGTGTTTTGGGGTGAGGTCGCCATGTCGCCTTGGGAAGTCCTCTTGGCGGCCAAAGGAGATGCCTCCTCTGAACTACATGAAGTGGTGTTGCAAGCGGTGCGGATTCCGCGGGTGCTCACTGCGGCGGCGGCGGGCGTGTTGCTCGCGTGGCTTGGTCTCTTGATGCAAACGTGGTTCCGCAACCCGTTGGCAGGGCCAGGGGTGTTGGGAATCACGTCAGGCGGTTCGTTGGGCGTGGCCTTGGCGGTGCTTCTTGGTTGGGGCATGCCCACCTGGCTGGGAGCTTCCTTGGGGTGCATTGGCGTCTTGATCTTGATCGGCATGGGAGCGCGCAGGTTTGCCTCCCCTGTGACGACGTTGGTCTTTGGCTTGATGATCAGTTACGCGGCAAGCGCGGCGGTCACGGTGTTGGAATCCTCGGCTTCGGCAGAGTCCCTCCAAACGTTTGTGTTTTGGGGGATGGGAACCTTTGGAAAAGCCACCTTATGGCAAGCTGCGACGCTGCTGGGATTGATGGTGATGCTCGGGGGGTGGATGCGGTGGCGCTCTGGATGGCTGGACGCGTGGTTGTTGGGGGAGGAGTTGGCCCAAACCATGGGCGTCTCCCAAGCTCGAATGAACCGTGAAATCCTGCTCGTCACGGGTCTGGCATTGGGATGGGTCACGTCGGTGTGCGGCCCACTCGCATTTTTAGGCCTTGCGGTGCCGCACGTCTACCGGTTTTTCCACGCGGGACGAAGCCACCGTGATTCGGCGTTTGGCGTTGCGGCTTGGGGGGTGATTTTGGCTTTGGCGGCCGACGGTTTGGTGCGGTTTACGGACGCCGGAGGTGGAGCGCATTGGCCCCTGAACGCGGTTTTGGCCATGTTGGGCGCGCCTGTGGTGGTGTCGGTTTTGTGGAAACGAACACACGACTGGTCATGAACTTGAGACTCCGAGAGGCCAAAGTGGGCCACGTGAGCCAAACACCGCTCCTCGAGCTGGATTCGTGGCTCTTGGAGGCGGGAGGAATGCACATGGTTCTGGGGGGCAACGGGTCCGGAAAGTCCACGTTGCTTCGCAGCATCCTTGGGGTGCATCCTTTCCTTGGCGGGGACGTGGTGCTCGAAGTCGGGAGCCGCGAATGGGGCCCAGCGGATCGCAATCATTGGGTGAATCACCTCGCCTTTGTTCCGTCCATGCCACCCAAGCAGGTGGGGTTGACGGTGAAGGAAGTGCTCGAATTGTCGGGGGATGTTGGCGACGCGTTAGGCCAAAACCCACGCATGAAAGCCTGGTTGGGTCTGCGCTTGTCCCAGCTCAGTGACGGGCAGGCGCAACAGGTGATGGTGGCCAGGGCGGTCCTGCAATCCCCGTGCTGGGTCGTTCTGGATGAGCCAACGGCCTTTCTGGATGTGGCAGCGCAAAACGAAATGTGGGCCATGTTGATCCGTCACGTTGAACAAGGGGGGAGCGTGCTGATGGCGACGCATGACCTTCGAGGCGTGCAACGCGGGTTGTCCATCACAACTCCTGAGGTCAAGGCCAAAAGTTCCATTTCCTTGCTCAGAAAAAGGGGCGTCGTTCACCTCTCTGTGGAGGCAACGTTGGAAGAGTTGGAGTCGGAATTCGAAGGAAACGCTTTGGGATGAGGTTGGAGAGTTTTGGGAGTCATCGATGAACATTCCCTCTTCGCAAGCGGTACTTTCGTAGCTCCTTTTCCCCACCCCCATGCTCGAACGCATTCTCATCGGTCTCACCTTCGTTTCGGTGTTTTTCCTCGTGGTTGAAACCTTGACTTTTCGGTCACTTTGGAAAGCGCATCACACCCAGTCCTGGTGGCCCGTGGCGAAGGCCGTGTGGTGGGCCGTTCATGTGGTGGTGTGGGCAAGTTTCTTGGCGGCGTTCTTCATGTGGCCGACCTGGAGAGGCACGCATCCCTTGCTGTTGCGCACCATCATGTCGGTGACGTTCGCGTTGACCATTCCCAAGCTGTTTGTGAGCGCCATCCAACTTGTTGACGAGTTGCGCGCCCTTGGGGTGTTGGCCTGGCTGAAGCTTTCCGGCCAACCGACCGAAGGAGCCATGGGTCGTGGTTCGTTTTTAAACGTCTTGGGCCAAGGGCTTGGGCTGTTTGCCTTCGTCGGGATGGGCTACGGCATCACACGGGGCAAATACGCCTACAAAGTGCGTGAAGTGGAGGTGCGTCACCCTAACGTTCCAAGGGCATTTGAAGGACTTCGGGTGGTTCAATTAAGCGACGCCCATCTCGGGTCGTTTGAAGGGACGCCTGATCCTGTGATTGCGGCGTTGNAAAAGGTGAATGAACTCAAGCCTGACGTGGTGCTTTTCACCGGCGATTTGGTGAATGAGTTGGCCGACGAGGCNGAGACCTGGGTGGACGCTTTTGCCCGAATCCAAGCCCCACTGGGAAAGTTCAGTGTCATGGGCAATCACGACTACGCGGATTACGGTCCCTTTTCCAAGGAGGAGCGAACGGCCAGCATCGCCAAGCTGAAGTCCATTCAGGATCGAATGGGATTTCGAATGCTTGACAACGCACACGTTGTTTGGGAAAAGGAGGGCGATCGGATGGTGTTGCTTGGTGTGGAGAATTGGGGCAAGGGCTTTCGCCAAAGCGGTGACCTGCCGAAGGCCATGGAAGGAAGTGGTGCAGAAGGTGCCTTCACCCTTCTCATGAGCCACGACCCCACGCACTACGAATTGGAAATCATGAATGGCAAGGCCCCTGTTGAGTTGACCTTGAGCGGACATACGCACGGGATGCAAATGGGCATCGAAATTCCCTGGCTCGGAATCAAGTGGTCTCCGTCGTCCTTCACCTACAAACGTTGGGGCGGACTTTACCTCGACGGTGACCAGTACTTGCATGTCAACCGAGGCTTCGGGGTGTTGGGCTTTCCAGGTCGAGTTGGAATGCCTCCTGAAATCACGGTGCTGACCTTGGTGCAAGGCGCACCTGAGGCCTAACTTCGCCCGGGCGTTTGGCCCGTTAAATTCTGAATTTCATCCTCATGTCGGACGACAAGAAAGTCATCTTCAGCATGGTGAAGGTCAACAAGACGACCCCCACCGGCAAGCACATCCTCAAAGACATCTACTTGTCGTTTTTCTACGGGGCCAAGATTGGCATCATCGGAAACAACGGTGCGGGTAAATCCACCGTGATGAAGATCATCGCAGGCCTCGATGAGGCGTTTCAGGGTGACGTGGTTTGGGCGGACGGCTACACCGTAGGCTACCTCTCCCAGGAACCGGATTTGGACGAGTCAAAGACGGTTCGCGAAATCGTGGAGGAAGGCACCCAAGAAATTGTGGACGTGTTGAAGGAGTACGAGGAGATCAACATGAAGTTCATGGACGAAGAAATCCTCAANGATCCCGAGAAGATGCAGAAGCTCATGGACCGCCAAGCNTCGGTTCAGGACAAGATCGATGCCCTCGACGCTTGGGAGCTCGACACCAAGCTCAGCATTGCCATGGATGCCCTGCGCTGCCCACCTGACGATCAGAAGATTTCAGAATTGAGTGGGGGGGAGCGCCGTCGCGTGGCCTTGTGTCGCTTGTTGCTCCAGCAGCCAGATGTGTTGCTGCTCGACGAGCCAACCAACCACCTCGACGCGGAATCCATCGATTGGCTGGAACAGCACCTCGAACAGTACAAAGGCACGGTGTTGTGCGTCACCCACGACCGCTACTTCTTGGACAACGTGGCCGGTTGGATTCTCGAACTGGATCGCGGCGAAGGCATCCCGTACGAAGGAAACTACGCTTCGTGGTTGGAACAGAAGAGCAAGCGTTTGGCCCAAGAGGAGAAGCACGAGAGCAAGCGAAGGAAGGAGCTGGACCGAGAGCTCGACTGGATTCGCCAGAGCCCCAAAGGACGTCGGGCAAAGAACAAGGCGCGCATCAACAACTACGAGAGCATGCTGGCGGAGGGCACCAAAGAAAAGGACGCCCGTCTCAACATTCCCATTCCCAACGGTCCAAGACTTGGAAACAAGGTCATTGAAGCGAGCGGCCTGAGCAAGGCTTTTGGGGACAAACTTCTCGTTGAAAACCTGACCTTCCAGCTTCCGCCAGCAGGCATCGTCGGCATCATCGGCCCCAACGGCGCCGGAAAAACGACGCTCTTCCGAATGATCATGGGTGAGGAAACGCCAGACGATGGAACCATTGACATGGGCGACACGGTGAAGGTGGGTTACGTGGATCAGCGTCACGCGGACATCGATCCGAACAAAACCGTTTGGGAAGTCGTTTCTGGCGGCAACGAGCAGGTGGAGATTGGAGGCCAACTCTTCAACAGCCGTGCCTACGTCAGCAAATTCAACTTCAACGGTTCAGACCAACAGAAGAAGTGCGGAGTGCTGTCCGGCGGAGAGCGCAACCGTCTTCACCTCGCGATGACACTCAAGACGGAAGCCAACGTCTTGTTGCTTGACGAGCCGACCAACGACATCGACGTCAACACCCTCCGCGCCTTGGAGGAAGGCATTGAAGGGTTCGCTGGGTGCGCGGTAGTCATCAGCCACGACCGCTATTTTCTTGACCGCATTTGCACTCACATTCTCGCATTTGAAGGGGACAGCCAGGCTTACTGGTTTGAAGGAACGTACAGCGAGTACGAGGAAAACCGCAAGAAGCGCCTCGGGGACGAAGGCCCTAAGCGCATCAAGTACCGCAAGCTCGTCCGGGGATGACCCAAGGCCGTCCGTACGTCGGACGGTTTGCTCCGTCGCCCACCGGTCGCCTGCACCTTGGTTCCATGGTGGCTGCGGTTGCGAGCTACTTGGACGCCCGAGCTCATGGAGGCACGTGGTTGGTGCGCATGGAAGACCTGGATCCGCCTCGCGAAGTCGCTGGGGCTGCGGACGACATCCTAAGAACATTGGAAGGTTATGGGCTGCATTGGGACGGGGCGGTGTTGTTTCAGCATACGCGGCACGAGGCGTATCGGGAGGCCCTTCAAGGATTGATGGAGGCAGGCAAGGCGTTTGGTTGCAGTTGCACGCGCCGTGAGTTGGCGGAAGTCGACGGACTGGGGATTTATCCTGGCACTTGCAGGCCAGGCTTGCCCAAAGGAGTAGAGCCTCGCTCTTGGAGATTCCGGATGCCAAAAAAGGAAGAGCTTGTTTGGCAAGACGCCATTCAGGGGGAGCAGCGCTTCGCGAGCGCAGAAGTTGGGGATGTCACCCTGCTACGCGCGGACGGCCTTTGGGCCTACCATTTGGCGGTTGTCGTGGACGACGAGCACCAAGGTGTCAGCAACGTCGTCCGAGGGGCAGACCTTTTGGCGGCTACAGCAGCCCACGTTGCCTTGCAACGAGCGCTGGGTTACCGGCCTTTGCGCTACGCACATGTCCCCGTTGTCACGAACGAGCAAGGCCAAAAACTGAGCAAGCAGACGTTAGCAGAACCCGTTTCAATTGAGGATGCGTCCGGCGTGCTCAGGATGGTGTTCGACCATTTGAACGTGCAACATGTTGAACGGGATAGGCCTGAGATCATGCTCGTCCAAGCCCTGGCCCAGTGGCAGCTGTGCGCTGCGACGTGAGATTCAAGAATCCGCGGAATCCGAGATGTTGTTCACGGCTTCCTCGCTACGNGGGTGGTAGTTGCTCACTTGTTCCTTCAAGAAGCGACCGTCGAGGTGGGTGTAAATCTCCGTGGTGGTGATTTGAGCGTGACCCAGCATTTCTTGCACCGCCCTGAGGTCAGCACCACTTTCAATCAAGTGGGTCGCGAAGCTGTGGCGGAACGTGTGCGGGCTTACGTTTTTGCGAATGCCCGCAGAGATGACGCTACGCTTGAGCATCGTGAAGGCCATCTGGCGTGTCATTTTCCGGCCTTGACGTCCCAAGAACAAAACGTCTTCATGTCCCTTTTGGGGAATGACATTTGCTCTGTAATGGCTCAAGTAGTCGTCGATGGAGTCGGAGGCCTGTTGTCCAATGGGCACAACACGTTCCTTGTTGCCTTTGCCAATGACGCGAACCAAGCCATCGATCAAGTCCACTTTCGACAACTGAAGATCGATCAGTTCGGAAACTCGAAGCCCGCAGCTGTACAACGCCTCGAGCATGGCTTTGTTCCGGACGCCTTCGCGACGACTCATGTCCACGGCGTTGATGATGCGCTCAATTTCTTCCACCGTCAGCACATCCGGCAATTTGCGCTCAGGTCGTGGTGCCTCAATCAATTGGATGGGGTCGGACTCCATGATGCCCTCGATGCGCAGGTACTTGCAGAAGCTGCGAACGCCGCTCAGCATGCGTGCTTGGCTGTTTCGCGCCAAGCCTCGATCGTAGAGATGCCCTAAGAATCGCTCCACGTGCTGGAGCTCAATGTACATTGGGGCCTTGACTTTTTCCTCATTCACGACGTATTCCATGAACTGACGAATGTCGCGCATGTAAGCCATGACCGAGTTGTTGCTCAGCCCTCGCTCCAGCGTCAGGTAATCGTGGTACCCTTGAACGGCGGACTTCCAATCTGTAGCTCGTGGAGACATGCGCTTAGGGGATCCAAGATTGGTTCGACATCAACAAGGCCTCTTGCACCGGAATGCGCTCACCCTGCAATGAAGCAGTTACAAAGGCGTCGGTCGCTGCAGTGGTTGTCCAGAGGATAGAACGTCTCTCACGTGCTTCGGCGTATGAAGCGAATTCGTCTGTGAGGTACTTGTGCCAACCTTCGTGGCGGAAAATGTGGTACGAATCTGTATAACCCAATACCTCAGTCACTTCAGCAGCACTCAAGTCGCGGTGATTGGCAAGCAACTGCACCGAGAATTGAATGTTCGAAGCACCGAGCTCACCAGCATTTCGAGACGTCGCAACGCGATGCCTTGCTGACTGGTCGTCAGGCAATTGATTCAGTTCCATGTTTTCACTCAGGGCGGGTGTTGTCCCCGTCCATTCAACATCTGCAATATGCAACGATTTTGTCTCAGTTCCAAATGCGACTTCAACTTCGCCATCGAACGCGGAAGGTGCCGGGGTTTGAGGGCATGTCAATCTGTACTTGGGGGCCAAATCTTGTCCAGCCGCCACTTCAAACCACAGAAAAATTTGCCGGTTTTTGGCTTTGCGCAAGGATGCGCCAGACGATTCCACAACTTCGCAAGTGCACTCTTCTGGAATGTACTCGGTCCACTTCACAAAGCCCCCTTCAGGGGCATGGGTAACGCTCAGGCTGATCTCATGAACTTTGGGGGAAAGAACAACCCCTTTGCGCGTGACAAACGGCTCAGGCGTGGTTTGCGATGGATTCGGGGGGAAGATGACTGAGCCCAAAGTCCAGGAATTTCGTTGCCCCTGATGCACATGTTCCCAAAGGACGTCCAGGCATGGTCTTTGAGCTCCTTCTTTGCGCGACTTCCACCGGATGTCCACGTCAATGGCGATGTGATGTGGAGCCTCTTGCCACATCCAATTGAGGGTGTTGTGTCGTGACCAATGTTCGTCGCACTTCAGGTTGGAAGCGACGAGTTCCAGAGGGGTGTCGCCCTCCTCGGACACCAAGCTTAGCTTGCTGAGGTCCCCTTGTGCGGCGCCGAACAATTCCAGGTGCACCGTGCAGGATTGCTCCTCGCATTGGGAGACGTGCCATTCGAGGACGGGTGCAGGGCGTGTGGACAAGGACGCCAACAACGCGAAGAAGGGGAGGAAGATGGGGGCAATCACGGACGCAATGTCGTCGCGACTGGAGTAGGACGGGTTAGAGTCTCAAGGAATGTACTCACGCCATGACGTGCACAAAAACCAAATGTTATGACGTGTGATGGTCCACCAGGACGAAACGACGGGGACCAAAAGAAAAATCCCGCTCCGACGTTTCGGAGCGGGACCAACTTAACCAAATTATCACTTGATGCTTAGCTCTACGCTAAACTCACTTTAACAAGACCAAGTTACGTCGTCATTTCTTTACCACCAAACTCTCTGCGTGCGGATTTCAAAAACCTGTGACAATATGTTGCGCGAAATGTTGTTACAGGCTTTGAACATAAATCCAACTCATTTTGTAGGAATCCGCATTAGGTGGATTGCGAACTTCTTCGTACATTTGCACTCCCAATTTTGCAACCATGAAAGAAGGCATCCATCCCGACAACTACCGCATGGTGGTGTTCAAGGACATGAGCAACGACTATGCATTCTTGAGCAAGTCTGCTGCTGAAACGAAAGAAACCATTCAATGGGAAGACGGCAACGAGTACCCGCTGGTGAAGGTCGAAGTGAGTCACAAGAGCCATCCCTTCTACACGGGTAAAGCTCAGTTTGTGGATACTGCAGGTCGCATTGACAAGTTTCGCCAGAAATACGGGAAGTTTGACAAGAAGGAAGACAAGGCCTGACGGCATCTCTTCCTCCCCGCCCCCAAAAAAAGAGCCCGCGCACATGCGGGCTCTTTTTTTTGCCACAAAGCTTGATCCTTAAAAGGAAGTGCCGTGGATCGGGTCGATGCCGCAAACGGTGAGGCCGTAACCCACGTCGCCGGTTCGCTGGCTTGAATTGCTCAACAGGGTGATTCGACGGATGCCAATGCTTCGAAGAATCTGAGCACCGATTCCACGGTCTTTGGAGTCGAGTTGAGGAAAGGTGCCTCGTTGCTTCGCCTGCTTCATGGCGGCATAGGCGTTGAGCTCATCAGCCAAGCCTCCGCCATGTCGGGTTTTATTCAAGAAGACCACGGCACCTTTTCTGGCCTGCTGGATTTGTTTCAAAGCGGCATGGAGCTCAGGCCCCTTGCCGAAGTCGCTGACTTGGAAAATGTCCGCCACCATGCTTGAGGCGTGAACCCTTACGGGCACAGCTTCCTCGGGCTCCCATTCTCCCATCACAAGGGCCAGGTGGTCGACATCATTGGTGGTTTGACGAAAGCTGATGGCTCGAAACGTTCCAAACTCCGTGTTGAGTTCCACCTCAGCCGTTCGCTCAATGAGGCTTTCATGTTCCAGACGGTACGCAATCAGGTCGGCGATGGAGACAAGCTTCATGTCGTGCCTTTTTGCCAATTCGATGAGCTCTGGCAAACGCGCCATGGTGCCGTCTTCGTTCATGATCTCTACAATCACTCCTGCAGGCTCGAAGCCTGCCAGNCGAGAAAAGTCCACAGCGGCCTCCGTGTGACCNGGGCGCCGCAAAACACCTCCGGGCTTCGCACGTAGTGGGAAAATGTGTCCGGGTTTGCCCAATTCGTCGGGCTGGGTGTTGGGGTCGATCAGGGCTTGGATGGTCTTGGATCGGTCGCTAGCAGAGATGCCGGTGGTGCATCCGTGGCCAAGAAGATCCACCGACACCGTAAAGGGAGTTTCGTAGGCAGCGTTGTTGGATTCGACCATCAACCCTAGGCCCAACTCGTCGCATCTGGACTCGAGAAGGGGAGCGCAAATCAGGCCTCTTCCGTGTGTGGCCATGAAATTGACGACTTCGGGCGTGGCGTGACGAGCTGAAATGAGAAAATCTCCCTCGTTTTCTCGGTCTTCGTCGTCGACGACGATGATGATTTGGCCTTGTTGGATGGCCTCGATGGCTTCCGGGATGGAATTCAGTTGCGACATGGACCACAAAGGTAGTGTTGGAGGAGGCTGCGGCTATCTTTGTGGCATGATTCGACCAATTGTAGCATACGGTGATCCTGTATTGAAAAAGGAAGCGCGAGAAGTGGAGCCTCAACATCCGGATTTGTCCGCGTTGATTGCGGACATGTGGGAGACGATGTACGAGGCGGATGGTGTTGGCCTGGCGGCGCCACAGATAGGGTTGTCGCTCCGGATGTTCGTGGCGGACGGCTCTCCGTTTGGGGAAGGCGAGGAAGGAGATCCCGGGTGCAAAAAATTCAAACGCGTGATGATCAACCCGGTGTTGTTTGATATGTCGGAAGAGGAGGAATCGATGGAAGAAGGATGCTTGAGTATTCCGGGCATCCGCGAGCCTGTGAATAGGCCCGTTCGAATTGGCGTGGAGTATTACGATGAAGAGTGGAACTTGGTGGAGGAGCACCTCGAGGGGCTGGCAGCCCGCATTGTGCAGCATGAAAATGACCACCTGGACGGGAAAATGATCCCGGATCACATTCCCGTCGCCAAGCGCATGTTGTTGCACGGAAAATTGAGGGACATTGGTCTTGGCAAAGTGCCTGTTGACTACAAGATGCGATTCCCCAAGACGAAAAAACGTGGTTGACACCGCGAGGCTGAAACTGCGTTGGAGCGCGGGGCTGATTGCCATGGTGACGCTCACCCAGGCGTGTGGCGAGCAAACCGCGGATGCGTTCACACGAATTCAGTCTTTGGAACAAGAGGCGTTCGTTGGGGATTCATTGCGTCCAGATGTGCGGCGGCAATTGATGGTGTCCTATGCGGATTTGGCACGTCAACATCCGGATCACCCGTTCGTGCCAGAAGGGCTGTTTCGACGCGCGGATTTGCTTGTTTCTGCTGGGAAATATGAGCAGGCCGTCTTGCAACTGCAGGACCTCCATGACGGTTTCCCGACCTACGAATGGAGAGCGAGATGTGCATTCCTTGTGGCGTTCATCCATGACGTTCATCTCCGCGACCCCGATTTGGCCAGACGAGCGTACGAACGCGTGAAAGCCTTGCACCCAGGCACGCCTGAGGCTGAAATGGCGTCGCAAAGCCTGAAATTGCTTCCGCAGCGTCCGTGATTTGGTCCTTGCCTCGTTAGGAGGGCGTTGTTGTGCGGACTAATTTTGCGCCCAAATCAATCGATCGCATGAGTCAATTTCCTGCAGGAGTCCTTACCGGAACCCAAGTTTCAGACGTTTGGGCCCACGCCAAAAAGCACCGCTACGCCTTGCCGGCGGTCAACGTCATTGGAAGCAACAGCATGAACGCCGTCATGGAAACGGCCAAGGCTGTGAATTCGCCAGTCATCATTCAATTTTCGAACGGTGGCGCGAAATTCAATGCCGGCAAGTCGTTGTCTCTTCCCAACGAAGGGGCGGCAGTTTTAGGTGCAGTTGCTGGCGCGCACCACGTTCGCACTTTGGCGGAGGCCTACGGGGTTTCAGTCATTCTTCACACGGACCACTGCGCGCGCAAATTGTTGCCTTGGGTGGATGGCCTGCTCGACGCGGGTGAAAGGCACTATGCCGAGACGGGGAAGCCCTTGTTCAGTTCTCACATGATCGACCTCAGCGAAGAGAGCTTGGCGGAGAATTTGGACACGTGTGCAACGTACTTGAAGCGCATGGCGGCCATGGACATGCACCTGGAAATCGAACTCGGAGTGACAGGAGGCGAGGAGGATGGTGTGGACAACACGGACGTGGACAGCAGCCGCCTGTACACGCAGCCCGAAGAGGTTGCTGAAGCGTATCGCGTCTTGCGTGCGATTTCCCCCAATTTCACCATTGCGGCGGCTTTTGGCAACGTGCACGGCGTCTACAAACCAGGGAATGTTGAGCTTCGCCCAAGCATTTTGAACGATTGCCAAAAGCACATCGAAGCTGAATTTGGCACCGATGCGCAACCCGTTGAATTTGTCTTTCACGGCGGCAGCGGTTCGAGCTTGGAGGAAATCCGTGAGGCCATCGGCTACGGGGTCATCAAGATGAACATCGACACCGACATGCAATGGGCTTATTTGTCAGGTGTACGTGATTATGTGCAGGCCAAACAAGATTACCTCGAGTCCCAAATCGGCAACCCTGAAGGCGACGACGTCCCCAACAAGAAGCATTACGACCCTCGGGTGTGGTTGCGGAGTGGGGAGGAGGCTTTTGTGCTTCGCTTGACACAGGCGTTTGCCGACTTGAACGCGACGGGTAGCCTAGCCAAATAAGCGATGTCAGAACGTCGGGTATGGCGGCCGTTTCGGTTGTCCCAATCTCCCGCTCACAGGGAGCTGCGAGCCTTGGCTTCGGCCAAGCAGTCCATGGATGTACGTGAGGCGTTTCGGCGCAATCCGGATCGCGTCACGGAGTTGTCTTTCGAATTGGAAGGGCTCTATGTCGATCTGTCCAAGCAAAGGCTGGATGCTGAAGTGCAAAAGGCCTTGCTCGCCTTGGCGGAGGAAGCGGACGTGAGTGGGGCGATTGGGGATTTGTTTGGAGGCGAGCGGCTGAACACCACTGAAGACCGTGCGGTGTTGCACATGGCGATGCGCGCAGACCGGGGCGATGACTTTCGCGTGGATGGTCAAGACGTGCTCCAAGGCGTGCTGGAGGTGCGAGAGCGGATGCTCACATTCGTCGACGAAGTGCACGATTGGCACCGGGCGGGACACATCACGGACGTGGTCAACATCGGGATTGGCGGTTCAGACTTGGGGCCCGCCATGGCGACTCGAGCTTTGCGGCAATTCGCGGCCGGTCCGGCATGTCACTTTGTGAGCAACGTGGACGGGGCGCATCTGGAATCGGTGCTCGAGCGTTTGGACCCCAAGCGCACCATGCTTGTCATTGTGAGCAAGACGTTCACAACCCAAGAAACCATGGCCAACGCCCGACTCGCCAAGAATTGGTTGGAACAGGGAGGAGGGGAGCTTTCGCGTCAACTCGTCGCCGTTTCCACCAACACCGAGGCGACGGAGGCGTTTGGCATCAAGGGGAACCAGACCTTTGGTTTCGAGAACTGGGTTGGTGGAAGGTATTCGATGTGGGGGCCTGTTGGCATTTGCATCGCGCTGGCCGTGGGTCGAAAGCACTTTGAGGATTTTCTCAGGGGTGCACGGGTGGTGGATCAGCACGTGCAGTCAGCAGATTTGGCCCAAAACATCCCCGTTCAATTGGCGTTGCTCGGACACTGGAACCAAAATTGCTTGGGTCTTCGTTCTCATGTGGTTCTGCCTTACGCTGAAGATTTGAACCGTTTGCCCGCGTATTTGCAGCAGGCTGATATGGAAAGCAACGGCAAGAGCATCGGGAGAGATGGCGAACGCGTGACGTGGAACACAGGGGCTGTGGTTTGGGGAGAGCCTGGGACCAACAGCCAGCATGCGTTCTTTCAATTGCTGCACCAAGGCACCGAAATTCACCCCGTGGATTTCATTGCTTTCGCCAAACCAACCAGCTCATATCATGACATGCATCGCATGCTCTTGGCCAATGCCCTGGCGCAAGCGGAAGCCTTGCTTCAAGGGAAACAAGCACCCGAAGGAGAGCCACACCGGTCATTTGAGGGCAACCGACCCTCCACATTCATGCTCTTCGAACAACTCACTCCCAAAACGCTTGGAATGCTCGTGGCTCTTCATGAGCATCGGATTTTTGCACAAGGCGTGTTGTGGGGGATTGCCAGTTTCGATCAATGGGGGGTGGAGTTGGGAAAAGCGATGGCCAATGCGCTTCTGCCGGAATTGAGCGGCGAACAGGTGGTTGGGACTCATGACGCTTCCACCGAGTTGCTTGTCCATCGCCTCCGAGGCTAAGGATTTTCGGTTCAGACAATGGTTTTTCCTGAAGGAACTGCCAGTATCATGGCGTTGGTTTTGTAGATTAGAGGTCTGCAAAAGCCGCTCAAAAGCGATTTACAGACGGCAAAAGTCAAATCTTGAACTGGGCATGGCCCACCAAATTGTTTCCGATGAAGCATCTATTTACTGCAGCTTTGATGGCATTTGCCTCGAGCATGGTTTTGGCCAATTTTGTTGGCATGGAGTACGAAACCGTGGCTGAAACAGCCAATGGAACGACCTACCGCGTCTACGCGACGTTCGACAACCCAACTGACGAATTGGTTGCAGTTTACGCCTTGGAAACTGCACCTATGGTGGTAGGTGTTTCCACGTCGTTCTACCAAGACCCTGTTGGTGCGGTGCTGGCTCAGACCATCAATCCCGCGTTTTTTGGCGCGTTCCCGACGCTACAATACGACAGCTGGTTCACGATTGGATCTTCGGATTCCAATGGAACGAGCGACGTGCAACAGGTCGGCATGGACACCTACTTCGCGGCTTTTGAAGCTGGAGGCGGATTCATGATTGACACGTTCATTGGGGGGTCNTGGTTCTTGCTCCCCAACCAGAGCCCTGATGCTGAAGCNGGTGCAGACGGCCGTGTGTTGATCGGCCAATTCACCACCGACGGCGTGGTGAATTTGACCATGAATTTCCAGTGGGATGATGAGACAACCGCAACGTTCCAGAACGAAGGCGTGACCATTGTCTTCCCTGAGGTTGCCATCCCGGGCTGCACCAACCCCGCTGCGGACAATTACAACCCTGCCGCAAACGAAGAGGACGGGTCATGCACGTACGGCGGAGGTCTCTGCACTGGACTCTCGTATGACCTTGTTTCTGCAGACCCTCTCGGCACAGGTGAAAGCACGTACCGCATCTACGCCAATTTCTCGACGCCCGAAGCTGAGGTGACGGCGATGTACGGCACGGATACGGAGGTGTGGAGCCTCTCGGGTGATGCCCCTTTCTACCAAGATGCATTGGGTAGCGATTTTGGTGGCCAAATCAACCCTTTGTTTTTCGGCTCTTTCCCAACCCTGGAATACGATACGTGGTGGACCATCGGTGCGGCTCCTGGCGATGCAGACGGTTTGAACCAAGCCTTTGACCAGGCGTTGACCTCGTTCTCCGACTGGAACAACGGTGGCGACTTCGTGGTCAACACCTTTATCGGAGGTTCCATTTTCGTCGTTCCCGGTGCGAACGGCCAAGGAAATCCTGTGAACGGCCGCGTGCTTCTGGGTCAAGTGACTACTTCTGGAACGACCAGCGCACTCATCAATTTGCAATTCCGCGACGCCAACCAGGCTTCGTTTTACGCGTCAGGCATGACCTTGACGTTTCCTTTGGCCGGTGCAGGTTGCAACGACCCTGAGGCATGCAACTACGATCCTGCTGCTGAAGGCGACGCGGATTGTGTGTTCCCGTCAGAATTCTACAATTGCGACGGCTGCATCAACGACACGGATAGCGACGGAGTTTGTGACGAACTCGAAGTGTTGGGTTGCACGGACAACGGGGCTTGCAACTTCAACATCAATGCTACGGAGAATGATGACTCGTGCTTGAGTCTTGATGCGTGCGGTGTTTGTGGAGGAGACGACAGCACGTGTTCGGGCTGCACCAACCCGGCTGCCGACAACTACGATGCCACCGCCATCATCGACGACGGCTCTTGCATCATCAGCGGCTGTACGAATCCCGCGGCTGACAACTACGACCCCGCTGCCAACAACGACAACGGCTCTTGCATCATCAGCGGCTGCACGAATCCCGCTGCGGACAACTACGATCCCGCGGCGAACAACGACGACGGATCCTGCATTGTTAGCGGTTGCACCAACCCAGACGCAGACAACTACGACCCTGCGGCGAACAACGACGACGGCTCTTGCATCATCAGTGGTTGCACCAACCCCAACGCGGAGAACTACAACCCTGTTGCGAACAACGACGACGGCTCATGCGTGGCCACGGGATGCACCTACCCTGGCGCGGACAACTATGACGCTGTGAATACAGCTGAGGATGGTTCTTGCATCTTCTCAGGTTGCACGGATGCCACTGCAGAGAACTACATTGCCTACGCCAACAACGACGACGGCTCATGTGTGTTCGAGCCATGCGGGACAGGCAACGCATGCCCGTTCGATGCGGATGGCAACGGAGACATCGGTTCCGGTGACCTGCTCGAATTCCTCGTGGCCTTCGGGCAATCATGCTCGGACCTGTGATTCCAAACTGACTGAAGGGCAGAGATGTCCTTGAAGCGCCGGTTCGATGCCGGCGCTTTTTTTGTGCTTCATTCTCATCCGAAGGAGGTTAGTGTATCTTGCACACGAACCTCAGGGCATCCTGCATACCTCAGACGACGATGGAGAAGAGAAAACTTGGTTTTTGGGAAATCTGGAACATGAGCTTTGGTTTCATGGGCATCCAGTTTGGCTTTGCACTTCAAGGAGGCAACATGTCACGGATATTCCAAACGCTTGGCGCGAGCAAAGACGAAATCCCCATGCTTTGGATTGCGGCTCCTTTGACGGGATTGATTGTGCAGCCGATCATCGGGTACCTCAGCGATCACACTTGGCATCCGCGTTGGGGACGGCGCCGTCCATTTTTTCTCATTGGTGCCATTTTAAGTTCGATTGCCTTGTTTTTCGTGCCGTACAGCAGTGAGCTCTGGATGGCGGCTGGATTTCTTTGGGTGCTCGACGCAAGCATCAACGTGAGCATGGAGCCGTTCCGTGCATTGGTGGCAGACAAATTGCCTGAAAGCCAGCGCAGTTATGGGTTTGTGTTGCAAACCTTGATCATCGGGATTGGGACATGGATTGCCTCCAACCTGCCTTGGTTTGTGACCCAACTTGGAGTGTCCAATGAGGCCGGGGCAGGAGAGTTGCCCCAAAGCGTCTACGTGTCTTTTGCCATCGGTGCGTTGGTGTTCCTTGGCAGCATTTTGGTGACGGTATTCACCACGACGGAAGATCCACCTGAAATGCGAGGAGCCCAATTGGATTCAGATGGCGAGATCGAGAACGCTTCGGGTTTGAAAGAAATCCTCGCTTTCATCACGTCGATGCCTAGGGTCATGGCTAAGTTGGGTGTGGTGCAATTCTTCAGCTGGTTTGCCTTTTTCACCATGTGGTCTTTTGCGACACCGGCGCTCACGGAGGTGGTGTTCCAAGCCCCGATGCCCGCGGATGGAGACGTTGATTACGAATTGAAACGATCGGCTTTTGAATGGGCAGCGAATGCGGTGTCGAGCTCCATGGGGATGTACGGGCTGAGCAGCATGGCCTTCGCCTTGGTGCTGTCTCTTTGGACCGCGCGGAGAAAGATCAATCGTCGTTGGACGCATTTGATCAGTTTGGCCATTGGCGGGGTCGGGTTTGTTTCCATGTCGTGGTTGACACCAGAGACATCTTCCTGGTTGAACCTGAGCTTCGCCTGCGTGGGGGTGGCGTGGGGGAGCATTTTGAGCATGCCCTATGCCATGTTNTCGGGGTCTGTTTCTGCCCAAAAAATGGGCATTGGAATGGGCGTGTTCAACATGTTCATCGTGCTTCCACAAATCATCGCAGCTTTGGGCGGAATTGTCTGGCTGAACGAGCTGTTTTTTGAAGGAGATGTCGTGCAGACCATGGTGTTGGCTGGAGTGAGTCTGTTCGTGGCCTCGGCTTCGAATTTGTGGATTTCTGGCAGCGAGTCGTGATCCCGCGGCCAACAGAAGGGAGGGCAGGTCCTTGGGCTTGGAATATGTTTTGAGGGGCTGGGAGAGTTGAACGAGGCATGTGTTCACAATTCTGGGGTGTGTTCGTTTGACACAATTCAAAGATTGAGCTATCTTTACGTTTGAGGAAAATGCGTCCTCATCTGGTTATTCTGGGTGCTCGTCGATTGATGTTGTTTCCCCGGGTTGCCAATTCAAAGCCCTTTTTCTATCTCACATGCGCTATTCTCTTTTGCTTTTTTCTGCTTTGTGCGCGTTTGCGGCTCAAGCCCAAACCACGTTCAATGTGGACATGACCTGTGCCCCTGAGGGTTTCACAGATGTCTTCGTCACCGGCCCTTGGTGCGGTTGGTGTGCCAACGATGTGTACAACACCATGACCGATTCAGACGGTGATGGCGTTTACTCGGTTACTCTCGACTCGACAGTGACGGGACTCATTGAATACAAATACGCCATCAACGCATTTGCTGACCAGGAAAACTTGGTCAACGACATGGTTGCAGGTGCGACGTGTGCACCCGTGACCGATTTCAACGGTTATGCAAACCGTCAAATCCAGCAGGGGTCTGAGGCGAATGACTACTACGGATCGTGCGACGGTGTCTGCAACGACGCCCCCCCTGTGGACATCACGTTCCAGGTCGACATGTCGCAGTATGCTGGCGTCTTCACGACCGTGAACCTGAACGGCTCCTTCAACGGATGGTGTGGCACATGCGCCGCCATGACGGATGCGGACGGAGATGGCATTTATGACCTCACAGTGACGGTTGCACCTGATACGATTGAATACAAATTCACGGTCGACGGTTGGACGGCTCAAGAAGAATTTGCGGGAGGTGAGGCGTGCACCTCCACCATTGAAGGCTTCACAAACCGCACCCTCGCGGCATACTCCAGCCAAACACTCGATCCCGTATGCTGGAACAGCTGCGCGGCATGCGTTCAAGTGCAACATGAAGTGACGTTCCAAGTGGACATGAGCGAACAAACAACCAATCCAATTGGTGTTTTCATCGCGGGCAATTTCCAAGGTTGGTCGGCTGGTGCAACAGCGATGACCGATGCTGATGGTGATGACGTTTGGGAATACACAGCTACGATTGCAGAGGGGTCAGCTGTGGAATACAAATTCATCAACGGCCCAACTTGGGGGCTCGATGAGTCAGTTCCTGTGGCCTGTGCCGTCAATGGCAACCGCGGCTACACGGTGGGAACTGCTGACGCAACTTTGGATGTGGTGTGCTTTGGTTCTTGCACTGCCTGCGGCACGTCTTTGCCAACCGAGGAAGTGACGTTTACCGTCTTGACCGACAACATCACTGTGGCTGCGGACGGCATGTACATCGCAGGTGCCATGAACGGCTGGACGGGTGAAGCNATGATGGACAACGGGGACGGCACATGGAGCATCACGAAGATGCTCGAAGCGGCGACCTACGAATTCAAATTCCAAAACGGAGNTGGTGGATATGAAGAATTGGATTGCGGCGGCAACCGATCGTTGGTTGTGACCCTTGGAGGGCCCATTTCAATGCAGGGGTGCTTCGGCCAGTGCGCTGAAGTTTGTGCCATCGATCCGGATGCAGCAGACATCACCTTTCAGGTGGATGCTTCTCAAATTGCAGTGGATTCCGCCGGCATCTTCTTGATCGGTTCGTTCACCACGCCAGCATGGCAATTTGGTGCCATCGCGATGGACGATTCTGACGGGGACGGTGTTTGGACAGCGACGGCCAACGTCTCCGGTCCTGCGGCGTTCCAATACAAGTTCAACAATGGCCTNGCGGTGNTGGACAGCGTTGCGACCTNCGCAGGTGAAGAAAACGGGGATTTTGCAGGGACAGGTTGCGGAGTCGACAACGGTGTGGGCGGATCCAATCGCTTGCACGAGCGTTCCGGTTTGGCTGAGACCTTGGACGTGGTATGCTTCAACAGTTGTGACGCCTGTGTGGCAGCTCCGGAAGCGTTGATTGCCACTGTGGACCTCTGCGGTGATGCCGCGACTGAAGTGCGATTGACTGGCCCTTTCTGGGGTTGGGATGCCGGGGCGGGTCCTGTTGCCACGGACAACGGTGATGGTACGTGGTCTGTGACCTTTGATCCGGCACCAGATACGGACATGGAGTACCTCTGGATTGTGGACGGCGTGCAGGAAAACTTGATTGGTGTTGGAGACTGCACTCCNNTTACGGACGGGGCTTCTTATGCCAATCGTCTTTGGACGGTTGGTTCGGCCAACTTCTCGGATGTGTATGCTTCATGCACGGCCTGTGGCACTTCGGGTGGAGGCAGTACCATTTTCAACGTAGACATGAGCTGTGTAGACGGCGCTGGCGCGACAGTCAACGGTGCGACCACCTTTGCGGAAGTGTTTGTGACAGGACCGTGGTGCGGTTGGTGTGCTGCAGAAGGTTACAACGTGTTGACAGACTCAGACGGCGATGGCATCTACAGCGTAGAAATTGCTGATTTGACGGGCACGGTTGAATACAAGTACGGAATTGACGGATTCACAGACCAGGAGCAACTCGTCGACGACATGGCGAATGGTGCAGACTGCGCTCCTGTCACGGATTTTGCTGGATATGCGAACCGCCAAGTGGCTGCTGGTTCATCGACCGACGATACCTTCGGAAGCTGTGCCACGTGTGCGGATCAAGTTGAACCCGCCAACGTGACGTTCCAAGTGGACATGAACCAATATGCAGAAGCTTATGCCTACAGCGGTGTGTTCATCAATGGAAGCTTCAACGGATGGTGTGGTACGTGCAACGCCATGGATGATGCAGACGGCGATGGTGTTTGGGAATTGACGTTGTCTCTGAACCCTGGAACCGTAGAGTACAAGTTCACCTTGGACGGATGGAATTACCAAGAAGAACTCGCTGGCATCGCTGGCATTGAGGCTTGCACCTCAACAATTGATGGCTTCACTAACCGTTCCTTGGCCATCGAGGCAGATGTCGTTCTCGATGCGGTGTGTTGGGAATCCTGCGCAGCATGCGCGGTGTCAGGTGGTTGTACGGATCCATCGTTTTTGGAATTCGATCCATATGCACTGGTGGACGACGGAAGCTGCGGTACGGCTATCGTGTATGGTTGCCTTTACGACGCTGCGAGCAACTTTAACCCCATTGCGAACGTGGATGACAACTCGTGCTTGTTCGAATCCACGAACGATTGTGCTGCGGATTTGGATGGAGATGGTTCCGTAACCACGGGTGACCTTCTCGCATTCTTGGCGACCTTCGGTTTGACCTGTTTGTAAGCCGATCTGACAAATAAACATTCAAAGGGGAGCCTTCGGGCTCCCCTTTTTTGCGCAACCTAAAAGTATCTTTACGTCATGAAGCCCTTGGTGACCGCGTCTCTGCCTGCCCAGTCAGGAAATTTCGAAATCCTGGCATTTGAAAGCGGAGTGGCAAGCCAGCCGCACCTCGTGATTCGCACTGACCAGTCTGCAGGCGCGCTTCCTCTGATCCGTATTCATTCGGAATGTTGGACAGGCGATGTGGTTGGGTCCTTGAAATGCGACTGTGGACCTCAATTGAACAAGTCGTTGGAATTGGTGGCTAAAGAAGGGGGAGCAGTGATCTACCTGCGACAAGAAGGCCGCGGCATTGGGCTTATCGAAAAGTTGAGGGCCTACAATTTGCAAGATGAAGGGATGGATACCTTCGAGGCCAATGAGGCTTTAGGGCATCAACGTGATGGCCGTGAATTCGGCATTGCCGGAGAAATATTGAAGAGTCTTGGTTGGTTCAACATCCGACTTTTGACGAACAACCCTGAGAAGGTTCAAGATCTCGAAACGGCAGGAGTGAGAGTCGCAGAAGCAATCCCGCTTGAAATAAAAGCGAATCCTCACAACGAGGCCTATCTCAAAGCCAAGTCTTTGGAGGGACAAGGTTTGGCATGATGACTCACAAAAGCGACGCCTGAAAGGAGTCAGATGTTGTCTGGTTGAAGTTGGTCCCTAGCGCTTGGGTGATTTCACATGACTGGTTGTCAGGCAAAATCCAGTATTCAGGGTCATTCAACCTGTCTCGACTTTGTTGAAACGTGTTGAAACGCAATAATTCTCGCCCACCCGCTTTCTTTTGCCCGCATGCGAGGGCGTCTCTTTCTAACGGCAGTTCTGTTCAGTGCGCGCGTGTTCCAAGCGGAAGCTCAGCAGCCTTGGCACGACCCGAACCGTTTGTCAAGCAACCAGGAGTTCCTTCGGTTCGCTGAAGCATGTCAAGTGGATTCCACCTGGAGTGAAGCCTATGTCCTTGTCCAGGAGCAGGGCGCGATCAAACAAATCCTAGCGGAGCGGGACCCCTCCTCGGGCAAAATCCTATTCCATTCCGGCGGCGACATGCGTTGGGTGGTTGGGGAAGATCGACTCGACTCCAATTTGAGTGTATCCCTTGTCGAAGGTTACAACGGAGGGAGTGAGAGCATGGTGTGGGGAGATCAACTTCACAGCCTTGGTGGATATGGGCTCTGGCGAAAGCACTTTGAATTGCTTCGATTTGAAGGAGGCCAAAGTGCTTGGCAGTTGTTAGGGGTTCTCGGGGACAAGCCTTTGGACAGGGACATAGATCGGAGCATGATGCATGCGCGGAACGGGCTTTACTATGTGTTGGAGGAGGTGTTGGAGCAAGCTCAATACGGCAATGCGGAATTCATGTTGCATGAATTGAATGTGGCCACCCGCACTTGGTCTTTGAAGGGGGTTGTGGATCCGAGGCTGGGTTCCTTGAATGGCGGGACCGGCATGGGAAGTCATTGGGTTCTTCGAAACTTTGCAGGTGAATTGATTGTCATTGATCTTGATGACATGATGGCGAGAGTCCTGCCGAATGGAGCCAGGGAGTTGAGCTCATTTTTGGAGTGGAACCTGTCACCAGGTCGAAGCACATTCATTCATTCAGACTCGGCTTGGCATGTGTTTCAAGGAGAGCGAAAGACGTACTTTTTGCCTTTGTTCGACCTTGAAAAGGCGACTGAATTTGGAGTGGTGGATCCCCACAAGCCGATTCATGCGGAATCGGAAGTTTCATCCAACGGTTCTGCCGTGGCGCAAGGATTGCCCAAGGATCCTCGACCTTGGTTGAAGTGGTTGCCTTGGGGCTTGGTGGCATGGCTTTCGCTGGTTTTGCTTCGCACGAGGGCGAGAGGAACAAATTCACCAAGCATAGCCAAGAAGGGTGAGGCTGAATCAGTAAGTTCACGGATCTCCCCAATCACAACAAAGGTGATGACTCGGGAGGGAGCACATTTGGAAACCGAAGAGTTGGACGAGCTGCTCGGCATTGCGCATCTTTCTTCGCCGGAAACCTTGAGGTCGCAGAGAGCCCGTACGATCAACCGCATCAACACAGAGTACAGGGTGCTCCACGGCACAGACCTCATTTTGCGGAAGCAATCGCAAGAAGATCGCCGCCGCAGCATTTACGTCATTCACACGTCGTCGTAACGTGGTTGGGGCGAATGNCTCACATGGAAAGCACGTGCATCCATTCCATGCACACGATGGCCCCAAGTGTTCCGACTGCGTAGCCTAGAACGGCAAGGAGGACACCTACGGGAGCCAAGGCCGGTGAGAAAGCACTTGCGACGATGGGAGCAGAGGCTGCTCCACCCACGTTGGCTTGGGACCCCACCGCGACAAAGAAGAATGGGGCTTTGACGAGTTTGGCCACCACGAGAAGGACGACAATGTGGACCAACATCCACAGCAAGCCAATGGACACTGCTGAGCCATACATCGACCAGTTTTCAATCAAACTTCCAATGTCCATCTTCATCCCTATGGTCGCTACGAGGATGTACAGGAACACAGATCCCATTTTGCTCGCACCCGCTCCTTCGTACGATTTCGCTTTGGTGAAGCTGAGGGCGATGCCAATGGCTGTGGCCATCACGACAAGCCAAAAGAATCCCTTGGTGATTGACGACAAATAGATGGCAGGGGAGTCAGGATTCGACAAGAGGGTCTCTGAGAGCCAATTGGACAAGGTGACAGAGGCGCTGTCGGCGACGAGATGAGCAAGGGCAACCCCTCCAAAGGCAAGGGCCACGATGACCATCCAATCGGGGAAGGTGGCGATGCGAGCGGTTTCAGCTTGAAGTTTTTCAACCNTCTCTTGCAGTTCATTGACNGCGGTGGCATCTGCCTTCAACCAACCGTCAATTTTTTCACGAATGCCAGCGCCAAACAACAAAAAGGGCATCCACAGGTTGGCGACAAACACGTCGACGATGAGCATGATGCTGAATTGGCTGTCCAAGGTGTCCGAGATCTCCTTGAGTGCAGCCTGGTTGGCCCCTCCTCCAATCCAGCTTCCTGCCACGGTGGAAAGTCCACGCCAATAGGCATCAGGGGCATCTCCACCAAGCACCGAAGGGTCCGATTGCCCTACAACCCAAAGGGCCAAGGGACCGCCCACGATGATGCCAAGTGTGGCGGCGAAGAACATGATGATGGCTTTGGGCCCGAGGTTGTAAATGCCCTTGAGGTCAATGGACAAGCACAACAAGATGAGGCTCGCCGGAAGCAAATACCTCGAGGCTACGAAGTACAATTTGCTTTCTTCTCCGTTCACAATGCCCACCGAATTCAGTGCGGCCGGAATGAAGTAGCACATGAGCAGCGCCGGAACGAAGGTGTAGAATTTCTTGAATTGGGGCAGCGAGTGCGTGTAAAACACGAGGCCGAGAGCTCCCGCGAGCAGTCCAAGGACAATGGCATCGTTGGCAATTGGGAACGCACTCAGAAGGAGGGAAGGGAGAATGGGAGTCATCATCGTAAGGCGGGTTTGGGCAAAAATGGTGAAATCAGGACAAACGAAAAACGGCCCGCGCTCAATGCGCAGGCCGTCCTCTTCTTTGGTTCCTGGCAGAACCTAACCCTATCACCAGACCATCAATGGGATGTTTCCGGATGGAGTGGAAGTCCCTACTTGGATGAAGTAGGTGCCTGGTGAAATGGATTCTCGAATGGGGTAGCCCACCACGCCGGGGGACGTTACGATGCCCGTGCCTTGCCAAGCGACGCGACCGTCAGAGGCCAGGACGCGGATCGGGGTTTGGTCGTTGTCCAAGCCGGACAAGTACACCATGCTGTGCTCGGGGCTCATGGGGTTGGGGAACAAGTTCAAGGCAGGCGCCACGTTGAAGTCACCCACGTTGTCGGTCTCACAATCCTCACCTGGAGCAGGGTACTCGCAGCTGCCGTCGTCGTCGGTGGCTTCTTCGCTGAAGTTGCACGCCGTTTCGTCGGTGCATCCTGCCAATTCAGCTTCGTCGCAGATGCCGTCACCGTCACCGTCGTTGAGGCAGTTGCCTTCGCAATCGTAGTACTCAGCAGCGAATGTGCAGGATCCGTTGTTGTCCGTGGCGGCAGCGTCGTAGTTGCAAGCTGCGGAGTCGTCGCATCCGGCAATTTCCAGCTCGTCGCATACGCCGTCGCCATCGGTGTCGGTGACGCAGTTGCCTTCGCAGTTGTAGTACTCGGCGCTGTATTCGCAAGATCCGTCGTTGTCCGTGGCCTCAGCGCTGAAGTTGCATGCGGCAGCGTCATCGCATCCCGCGACTTCCAGCTGGTCGCACACGCCGTCACCGTCGACGTCGCTGGTGCACGTGCCGTTGCATTCGTAATACGTTTCGTTGTACGAGCAGTTGCCTGTGTCTTCTGTGGCCATGGGGTTGTAGTTGCACGCCGTCTCGTCCGTACAGCCAAACGTGTCGTACTCGCAGCTTCCATCGTCATCCGTCGCGTCGACGTCAAAGTTGTTGGCACCCATGGCCATGCACCCAGGAATTTCCAGTTCATCGCATACGCCGTCGAAGTCAGCGTCGTTGATGCAACCGTCGCAGGCGTAGAACTCAGCAGGGTATTCGCAAGAGCCGTTGTTGTCTGTGGCGCTTGAATCGAAATTGCACGCACTGCTGTCGTCGCACCCAGGGATTTCCAGTTCATCGCAAATGCCATCGCCGTCGCTGTCTGCGACACATGAACCGTCGCAGGTGTAGTACATCTGTGGGTAATCGCAATTCCCGCTGTCCGTCGCGTCTGTGTTGTAGTTGCATGCCTCGGCATCTTGACAACCTTCAACCTCCAACGGGTCACAAACGCCATCGCCGTCGGTGTCGTTGAGGCAAGTTCCGTCGCAGGTGTAGTAGGTCTCAGGGAACGTGCACGATTCGTCGTTGTCCGTAGCGCTTGAGTCGTAGTTGCATGCCGTGTNGTCGTCGCATCCTGGGATTTCAAATTCGTCGCATACACCGTCGCCGTCTGAGTCGTTNAAGCACTCGCCTTGGCAGTTGTATCCCGGGTCAGGGTAATCGCACCCGCTTGAAATCGTCGCGCTGGAATCGTAGTTGCAGCCGCTGACGTCGGTGCAACCAGCACACGTTGTGTACTCACATGACCCGTCATTGTCTGAGGCGCTGGGGATGTAGTTGCAGGCAGCTGAGTCGGTGCACCCTTCCGTTTCGAGCGGATTGCAAATGCCATCGCCATCGGTGTCCTCCAGGCAGTTGCCGTTGCAGTCGTAGTGCGTTTCAGCGTACGTGCAAGATCCGTTGTCCAGGATGGCACCAGGGGTGAAGTTGCAGGCATTGACGTCTTGGCAACCGGAAATTTCGGCGCTGTCGCAAATGCCATTGACGTTCTCATCNGCGCAGCCGTCGACGGTGGATGCTTCGTTGGCACAAACCTCCCAAATGCCTTCGTATCCGTAGTCGTTGTTGGTGTTGTCCAACGCCACCAAAACGCTTCCAGAAGCATCTGCGAGGGTCATGCTTCCTCCGAAGTCGCACACGCCGTCGTTGCCAAAGTCCATCGCGCACAGACCGTCACCGTTGGTGTCTTCCATAATGAGGTTGTGGCAGCCCACAGGCACGCAGCCTTGTTCCACGTATGTGTTCGAACCGAGGCTGTAACCGCCGCCGTCCATGATGATTTCGCCGTCGGCATCCTCAATGCGCCACGCAATCTCGTTTGCCCAATTGTCGGTGTTCAACGTCATGGTCCAGTAGTCCGAGGCAGCGAGTTCGAATCGTTGGGTGTAAGCGTCGTTGCCTCCGAAGTCGTCGGCGTCACCTCCCAAGAGGGCAACCGTGACATTTAACTCATTGGTGTCTGCGGCCAACGCCAATTCAGGGAGCATGACCTCAATGCTCTCTCCTGGCGCCACCGATTCTTGGTGGATGGTGGTGAAGGCATTGTTGCTGTTCAATAGAGTTGTCAATTCAAAGCCGTCCACGGCAATGACTCCAAAGTTGGTCACCACGGCGATCGGAGCGATGGAAGGGGTGCAGGTGGATGCACCAACGTTGCTGAAACCAGTGACCGTCAAATCGCGCTCAGTCACGGGCAAACCGCCAAGGCTTTCGAGCAAGCTGGAACGCACCGATTCCAAACACCCTCGCATTCTCGTGCGCTGACCTTCAGAGAACGTGTTTCGGCAAGATTCTTCCGTGTAGTCCATGTAATTCTCCACCTGAGCACCCTCGCATACAGGTTGGAAGCAGCCCAAATCGTTCGTGACGGTGGCTGGGGTGTCGCACACTTCGTCACCTTGATTTTCGCAGTTGGTCTCTGACGTGCATGACGTCGTGTTGGAGAAGGTGTGCCACAAAGACAAGTGGTGCCCCATTTCGTGAGTCACTGTGGTGTTGAGGTCACGGCCGGACTTCAATTCACCCACCGTTCCAAACGTGTTGTAAAGGACAGTCACACCGTCGCGCGCATCTCCTGTTGGGCCGAGGTAGGCAAATCCCTGAATTCCCCAGCCTCCGTCGTTCCCGTTGATTTCAGGAACCACGAAGATGTTGATGTAATCGTCGCCAAACCAGGTGGTCAATGCCTTCACGGCCATTTGATCGCCGGCGTCTTCGTCGTTGCCGTTGCTGATGCCGTGCTCCGCAAAACCGGGGATGGAATTGCCGTTCACACGCACGATTCCGTTGGTGGGTTCACCTTCGGGAGTGCGTTTGGCCATCTCGAATTGAATGTATGTGTTCACGCCGTTGCCATCGCCCAGCGTTCCGGGCTCCTTGCGGAAGCGCTCGTTCATGTCTTCAATCCCAGACAAGATTTGCTCGTCGCTGATGTTCTCATTCACGCCGACAGGAGAGCCACGGTGAATCACGTGCACCACCACTGGAAGGGTGTACACGTCCATGTTGCGGTTGGATTCAGTCTGCAAGCGCTGAACAGCGTCGCGAACAGCGTCGAAGTTGCGGGCGTAAGTCGTGGAAGAAGCGACTTCGGCGAAGTGCACAGCTTCAGCAGCACATTGCTCGTCCGATTGGGCGAATGTGGCGCTTGAGAGGCCCAGTAGAGAGAGAAGAAGTGTGAGGAATGAAACTCGCATGGGATGGAAATTCTGATGGGGTTTTCCTCCGCATACGTGCCGTTTTCCTTCTCGGTTTCATCTCTGTTCAACGAAAAACCCCAGTGAAGCGATCCACTGGGGTTTTGGTGAGAATTTTATCAAAGATTATACGCCCGTTCTCACTCCTTGGTGGTCACTTTGATGAGTTCAACCTCGAAGATCAGGGCGGCGTAAGGGGGGATTGCTCCTCCTGGAGCAGGTCGCGCGCCGTATGCCAGGTCTTGAGGAATGTAGAATTTGGTTTTCCCTCCCTCTTGCATCAACTGGAGGCCTTCCGTCCAGCCCCGAATCACACCATTCAGAGGAAAGGAAATCGGCTCACCACGTTTGTAGCTTGAATCAAATTCGTCTCCATTCAGAAGCGTGCCGCGGTAGTGCACCGTGACCTCGTCGTTGGCGTCCGGGGAACCCCCAGTTCCCACAACTTCGTGCTGGTATTGCAAACCCGAAGCCGTAGTCGTTATTCCTTCTTTGGTTCCATTTTCAGCCAAGAAGGCCTCGCCTTCTGCTTTTGCAACCTTCGACTTTTCCTCTTTCAGGCGCATCATTTCGGTGCGCACCAACGCATCCGCTTCGGCAGCAGACATGGTGGCATCCCCGGCAAGGGTGGCCTCAAAACCCGATTTCAGGGATTCTCCGTTCACAGAGGACAGTCCTTCGTTGGACAAGTTGGTGGCGAACAAGACGCCAAGAGCGTAGGACAGTGAATCCATGGTAGGGGTTTGAGAGGTGGTTGGGGTTTCCGTCGATTTGCTGTTGCGCTTGGACCGCTGCGCCCACGTGTTCGTGGACATGGTCATGCCAAGCAACAACATCAGAAGCGATGCAATCCGAGAGTGTTGATGAATCATGGAGTCAAAGTTCGGGTGAAAACCTTCAACACATTTGAACTGTGTTGAGGTGCGTAGACGTAGCCTTTGTCGTTGAACCCTTCGAGGTCCGCGGGAGAAGTGATGCGGTTGTTCAAAACGTGCTTTGCCATGGAGCCACGAGCGGCTTTGGCAAAGGCCGATATGCTTCTGAGTTTCCCGTCTTTTTCCTCGAGAAATTGACATGTGATGATGAGGTCGGGGTTGAGTCCGTGAAGCGCAACATCCCCATATTCGGCACTCGCCAGGTTAAGGACTTGGTTGTGATTCCCATCCTCCAATTCGTTTCGCACCAGCGAAGGCAGGTGGGTTTTCCAAAACCCGGCCACGCTCCGGTGACTTGATTTGTGGTGCCACGGTTGCCCCATTTCCAAACGCACAGGGCAGTACCGATCCAAGGGGCGAAGGATGCCATAGGCGCCATGCAAGATGCGCAAACGTGCAGACGCTTCGCGAGCATCATCCAGACTCCATGAGGACAGGTCAAGTGACTTGAAGGCATCGCCTTGAAACGTCCATCCCGCAGCATATGGGCCCTCAGCAGTCCATTCTTGGTGCCACGCGAAGACGCGCTGAGCCAGGGCATCCGACAGATTCAGATTCTTTTGGGTTTCCTCAAGACTCCAGGAGGACAATCGTTCCACAAGGACTTGGGCATGCACGATGGCCAAAGGCGTGGTCAGTTCATTCCGAAGATCCGGAAGTATGGGAAGCGAGGGGGAAAGCGTTTTTGCAGGAGACAGAAGAACCAACATGAGGACAAAGTTGGGACAACCGTGCTATCTTTCCTCCATGACTTGCATGAAACCCAACTCCCGTTTGAAGACCCTCTTGACGGGTGCCATTGCAGCCTTGGCTTCGACTACGACAGTGGCACAATCCCCTTGCCCTGAAGATTCCTTGGCGCTCAACGTGACGGTGACCACGGACAATTGGGGCTACGAAATGTATTGGGAGCTGCTTGCGGTCGGATCCGAGTGCGGTGATGGCGAAGCGTTGTTGTGGGGAGGAAACCCTGAGGTGGGTTGTGGGGGAGGGGTTCCAGGTCTTCCGGGAGAAGCGTATGGAAACAATGTGATTGTGAGTTCGCCCACGTTGTGCGTTTCGGAAGGGGACAGCCTGATCTTGGTTCACCGCGACAGTTACGGTGACGGTGGCTCGCAGTTTTCCATCGCATTGACGGGGATGGAGGTTTATGCATTTGGAGGGACAGGCAGCGGCGACGATTGGATGTTCCAGACCTCTTTGATGGCGGGTGATCAGCCTTGTTTGGCCGAGCCCATCGTGGCGAATGGCCCCTCATGGGTGGGGTCCACTGTTGAGGCAAGCGTTTCTCCCGGCGAGCCCGCGCCCCCGGCACTGGGATGTGGTACATACGGCGGTTGGTGTGAATCCGGATTGAATCGAACGATGTGGTTGGTTTGGGATGTGCCAGAAGAGGGTGGTGTGTATTCCGTAACGACGTGCAACGAGGGGACTTCTTTTGACACCCAATTGGCCATGTGGCACGTGGAGGATTGCATGGATTATGGCACGTATGAGTTGGTCAACGCCAACGACGACATCGGTTGTGATTTTGGAGCTTACCGCAGCGGATTCCTCACCCCTTGCTTGCAAGGGGGGGAAACGTTCTACCTCCAGATCGATGGGTGGTATGGCGAAGTGGGCGATGTGGAGGTGAGCATCACCTCGGCCTCACCTGAAGAGTGGGCGGTGTCCGCAAGTGTGCAGGATTTGAGCTGCAGTTTGGAGACGGATTTCAACCCCAATGGGGCGATTTATGCGAACACCAACGTGGGGCCAAACGCAGTAGAATGGCAGTGGACAGGACCCTTTGGGTTCACGTCTGAAGAGGCNGTTCTGGGGCCACTTCTTCCCGGGGTGTACGAGCTNTCAGCTTCNTTTTGCGGTCAATCCTATTCCGAGCAATTCGAAGTTGCGGAGCCTGCTCCGATTGACGCGCAAGTGACGCTCACGGCGGATTGCGATGCTGGGGCTATGTCTGGCTTGGTGGTTGTGGACGGCGGTCAGGGTGAGGTCGATGCCACGTGGTCGGTTGGTTCGTTCGAAGCTCTTGGGTCTGACGTGGTCGGTCTGCCAAGTGGCCTTTGCCTGGTTGACGTGGTTGACGAGAANGGCTGCTCAACGTCGGAGTGGGTGTGGGTGGATGCCGTTGGTGTGCCCAGCGTGGATCTGGGGCCCGACCTTTTTGGCTGTGCAGGGGATGCCTTCACCTTGTTGGCTCCATTGGGAAACAACTTGACATACACTTGGACCACCGGCCAGGCAGGTCCGCTGGTGGTGGTTCAGACGGAAAATCCGGGCACATTGGTGGTCGGAGTAGAGGTGTCCGATGCCGCGGGTTGTTCAGACACCGATGCCATCATCTTGACGTTGGATGATTGTGCGAGCGGCCTCGAGAATGTCCTCGCCACACAAGGATCATCAGCCCTTCACGTCTACCCCAATCCGTTTGAGGATCAGTTGACGCTCGAATGGCCTGAGTCCATGTCTTTGCAGGCGATTCACATGCACGACTTGTCCGGCAAGGAAATTCCTTGCACGTGGACGCGTCAAGGAGAGTGGGTGACGGCCAACTTGGACGTTCCAGCCGGCATGTACGTGGTTACATGCGACGAGGTGGTTGGCGGAGTCCGGGTTGTGCGCCGTTAAGCACGCCAGTTCTGAATGCGGTGGCATGCCTCCTCGATGACCTCGGAAGTCATGTCGAGGTGAGTCACCAGTCGGACCTTGTCTGGGCCAAACGCGAAACACGCGATGCCCATGCGCGCAAACGCCTGAACGACGTCCGCGGAGTTTTCTTGCGGCAACGTGAAGATGACGATGTTGGTTTCCACCGGATCCACGCCGGCGATGTCTGCATGGGCTTCGAGCACCTCACCGAGTTGAAGGGCGTGCCTGTGGTCTTGTTCAAGTCGGGCCACGTGGTGGTCGAGTGCGTAAAGTCCTGCTGCAGCCAAGACGCCGGCCTGTCGCATCCCCCCGCCAAGCACCTTGCGTGAACGGTGCGCTTCCGCAATGAATTCTTTGGATCCCACGAGCACAGAGCCCACCGGGCAGCCTAGGCCTTTGCTCAGGCACAGTGACATGCTGTCAAAGAGCTGACCGTAGTCCCGCAGTCGCTCGGGGTCGCCCCATTCGCCGCGCCGAACCCACGCGTTCCAGACTCGGGCGCCGTCGAGGTGGAAGCCCATGCCGCGCTTGCGGCACTCGGCCGACAGGCGCTGGAGCTCGAGAATGTCCCAAACGGCACCGCCCCCTTTGTTGCACGTGTCTTCGACCGCCACGAGGGAGGTGCGGGCATAATGGCTGTCCGCAGGGTTGACGTTGGCCATCATGTCTTCGAGACGGTAACGGCCGCGGTCGCCGTGAAGCAGGCGCACGGACGCGCCTGAGTTTCGAGCGATGCCCCCGCCCTCGTAGTTGTAGATGTGGGAAAGGCGGTCGCAGATGACCTCGTCGCCGGGGCGCGTGTGGACCTGGATCGCGATTTGGTTGGTCATCGTTCCGGAAGGACAAAACAGCGCCGCTTCGTGCCCCGTCAGTGCCGCGCATCGGTCCTGTAGTGCGTTGATGCTCTCGTCCTCGCCAAACACGTCGTCGCCCACAGGCGCGGCATTCATGGCGTCGCGCATCGCGGCGGTCGGCACGGTGACGGTGTCGCTTCGGAGGTCGACCAGCAGGTCCGCGGGGCGCGGCTGAAGCTGGCTTTCGGAGGTGGAACTGGCCATGACGCGAAAGTACGCGAGTCGGGCACAGGTGGGGTATCTTGGCAGCATGAAGACATGGACTGCACAGGGCGCGGTGGCGCTGGTTTTGACGTTTGGGCTGCTGAACGCGCTTCACGCAAAGGAAGGCATGTGGATCCCCACGCTTCTGAAAGTGGTGGAAGGGGACATGCAAGCGATGGGGCTGAAGCTCACGGCGGAAGACATTTACAGCATCAACCACAGCAGTTTGAAGGATGCGGTGGTGCATTTCAACGGCGGATGCACGGCGGAGATGGTGAGTGCTGAGGGCTTGCTTTTGACCAACCACCACTGCGGCTATGGCCAAATCCAACAGCACAGCACCGTGGACAACGACTTGCTGACNGACGGATTTTGGGCCATGACGCGCGCCGAAGAATTGGCGAATCCGGGCTTGACGTGCACGTTCATTGACCGCATTGAAGACGTGACGTTGGCGTTGTCACGGGCGTGCGTCGGGCTTTCTGGCGAGGCACGGGACAAGCGCATGAAAGAGGAAATGGACGCCATCGTCAAGAAGGCGACGGAGGGCAAGGGATTGGAAGGTCAAGTCGTGGCGTTTGACTTCGGCAACAGCCACTACCTCATCACGAGCCGGGTGTTTCGCGACGTGCGCCTCGTGGGGGCGCCTCCTTCCGCGGTCGGGAAGTTTGGGGGCGACACGGACAACTGGGTTTGGCCACGTCACACCGGAGACTTTAGCGTGTTCCGCATTTACGCCGGCGCCGACAACAACCCTGCGGACTACAGCGCCGACAACAAGCCTTACGCGCCCACGCACCACTTCCCCGTGAACGTGGATGGCGTCAAGGATGGCGACTTCACCATGGTCTTTGGTTTCCCCGGCCGCACAGAGCAGTACCTCACGTCCGACGCGGTGGACCACGTCATCAACCGCCTCAACCCCATGCGCATCTCGATGCGTGACGAAGGATTGGCGGTCATCAATGCGGCTCGGTCATCAAGTGACGAGCTGCGCATCGCTTACGCGGCCAAGCAAAGCAGTGTGGCCAACGCCTGGAAGAAGTGGATGGGCCAAAACCGCGGCCTCACCGAACTCCATGCCCTGGACAAGAAGCGCGACATGGAGCGTCGCCTGAAAGACGCCACGGGCAGCACGGTGGTGGAAGACATCGCCGCACTGAATGCCCAGTATTTTCCGTACCTCGAGGCGCGTTCACTGTTCATTGAACTGGCGTATTATGGCCCCGACATCCTCAACTACGCGCACAGCTTCGCAGGTCTGGTTGAAGGCACGGTGGAAGGCGAAAAGCGCGACCAATTGCGCGCCAAACTGCGCGCCAACGAGCCGGGATTCCGGAAGGATTTCCACGCCCAAGTGGACGAAGCGCTTTTGGGTCGCTTGGTGGACGAGTACCTGCAATGGATTCCTGAGGGCCTTGCACCCGTGGGCCTGCAAGTCGAGGTGGAGAAGGCCGGTGGAGGGCCAGCATGGGCGGCCAAGGTGTTCAGCAAAAGCGTGTTTGACGACGCCGATGAGATGGCTAAGTTGATGGCTTCAGGGAGCGCCAAGGCGTGGGGGAAGTTGGCCAAGGATCCGGCCTACGTTTGGATCGAGAAGCTTCGTTCGAGCTACTTTGAACAGGTTGCGCCTGAGTATGGACGTTTGCGCGAAGAAATTGAATCGGCGTCAGGGGCGTACACCAGGGAGCTTCGCAAGGCCTTTCCTAAGAAGGTGTTCCCGGTCGACGCGAACAGCACATTGCGTCTCACGTACGGGAAGGTGGAGGGCAGTGCGCCGTACGACGGCATGCAGTACAACCCGCTCAGCACAGCACGAGGCATCCTCCAGAAGTACGTGCCAGGCGACCCCGATTTTGACATGCCGGAACGCTTGGTGGAACTCCTTGAAGCGCGCAATTACGGGGATTACGCAAACGACGACGGGGAGCTCGTGGTTTGCTTCACGGGCAGCAACCACACCACAGGAGGAAATTCAGGTTCGCCAGCGTTGGACGCCAACGGCCACTTGGTGGGGATCAACTTCGACCGGAGTTGGGAAAGCACCATGAGCGACATCTTGTTCGACGGTTCGCGCTGTCGAAACATCATGGTGGACATCCGCTACGTCCTCTGGGTCATGGATGTGTACGCCGGGGCAGGTCACCTCGTTGAGGAGATGACGTTGGTGTCGAAAACCGACGCGGAAGTCGAGGAATAAGCCTTACGAGGCCATCATTCCAATCGCCACCACAACGATGGCGAAGAGGAAGAGGGCAAAGACAACGGGGCCTCCGATTTCGTTCTGCTCGGGTTCGTGGTGGTCGTGGGTATCGTGTGCCATTCCGCAAAAGTAAGCCTCAATTCCGCCGGTTGGTGCAACCTATCCTGACGGGGGCAAGTCTCCCTTGCAGTTGTCGTAACTTGCCTTGCTCGCGCGCAATGCACGCGCGCGTTGATTGAAACCGAAACCCTGCCTGAACATGAACCTTGTTGAATCAACCCGCCTGTTGCGCGCTGCACACGTTGCGCTGGCGTTTTTGGTGTTAGGAATCTCTGGAAACTCGGCTTGGAGCCAATGCGCCGACGGCGAAAGCACCCTGGTTGTGGAACTGTTGACGGACGGCTATCCCGGTGAGACTTCTTGGGAAGTCATCATGGATGGGGAAGTTGTGATGTCGGGAAGTTCTTACTCCGAGTCAGGGGCCTTGTTTCTTGACACGTTGTGCTTTGCCTCGGCAGAAGAACCGTGCATTCAATTCGAGATTTTTGACTCCTTCGGCGACGGCATTTGCTGCGGATACGGTGACGGCTATTACAACGTGACCCTGGACGGTCAGCTCATGGCCAACGGCGGAGACTTCGGCAACTCAGGAGGGGCCATCTTCGCATGTGCTCCAGGAGAAACCTGCAACGACGCGATTCCGCTGACCTCTGGGGATTACGGCATGGTGGACAGCCCGTCCGATTCTTTTTGGTACACCTTCACTCCCGAGGCCAATGGCATGTACACGTTGAGCTCTTGCGGCAACGAATGCGACACACGGCTGTACATCTACGACTACTGCCAAATGGGCAACTTCGACGACACCAACGAAGGGACCATCTACTACGACGACAACCAAGGAGGCTGCGGTGAAGAGGCCCAGTTGACGGTGTTGCTCGAAGGCGGCGTGACGTACTGGATCCGTTGGGCTTCCTTTGATGGTCAATGCACGGAAACGTGGGCTTGGGAGTTTGGGTTTGCAGGGCCTCCGACGGGGTGCACGGATTCGGAAGCATGCAACTACAACCCCATGGCGGAGGTGGACAACGGTTCGTGCGTTTACCCCGGCGACCCAGATTGCACGGGACCCGATTTGGTCGTGGTGGAAGAGGCCATCATCAACAGCCTGTCGACCGAAGTGATGCAGGTCAACGAAACCGATTGCTACATCGAAGAGGGCTGCCTGAACGGTTACGGCGCTCGGGAATTGGTTCGGTTTACCACGCACATCAAGAACATAGGCGACCTCGATTACTACATCGGCGTTCCTGGACAAAGTGGGAACAACCAATTTGAATGGGGCGATTGCCACAATCACTGGCACCACAAGGGTTACGCGAAGTACGATCTGTTCACGCTTGACGGAGGAATCATCCCCATTGGTTTTAAGAACGGTTTTTGTGTGATGGACCTCGAATGCAGTGGGGGAGGAACGGGCCAATACGGTTGCGGCAACATGGGCATCTCGGCAGGGTGTGGTGACATCTACGGTGCGGGCTTGAGCTGCCAGTGGATTGACGTGACGGACGTCGAAGATGGAACGTATTACCTCATTGTGAGAGCGAATTACGACTTCATCCCCGATGCTCTCGGTCGATCTGAGAATTCCTACGAAAACAACCACGCAGCGGTGTGCATCAACCTCGACCGCAGCTCGGGATCTCTCGCCGTGGAGACGGTCGGCGACTGCGATCCTTTCTACGATTGCAACGGGGTTCTGTTTGGGACCGCTGAATCGGACTGCAATGGCGAATGTGGAGGCACCGCACTCGTGGGGGACTTGGACAACAACGATGCCCAGGAATACGCGGATGCAGTGGCGTACGTGGAGGGTATTTTGGGCAATGATTTGGCCCCAGCTGCTTGCACCGACATCGATCAAGACGGCAACATTACGGTCAGTGATGCGGCCTTGATGTCCCAGTGCCAGTGGTACAACGTTGCGCATGAGCACCCCGACAGTTCGGGATTCCACGACAAGTGCAGCTTTCCCGTGCAGGAAATCGTCAACATTTATGACACGGTTCATTTCATGGTGGCGGACGTGAACTGGGGGATGAATTATTTCGACGTCCACGTGTTGAACCCCAACAATCGCATTGTGGGATACGAGCTGGATTTCTCAGGGGTGAGCATCAGCGACGCCATTTCGTTGGCCGACCCCATTGGGTACCCCATTTCACCATCGTTTGTGCCGGGGGGCACCAAGGTGATTGGTTTGAGCTACGACGGAGCGTCGTTCCACAAGAACCTCGAATACGTGCCGTTCCTTCGAGTGTACTGGTCCGAGGCGACTTCGGAAGTGTGTGTCGCGGAAGTCATTGATGTCGTCAACGACGATTACGAAAACACGTTGCACACCGTCGTGGATGGATGCGTCTCCGACATCATCACCATGGAAGCTGCTCAGGCCATCCAAGTCATGCCGAACCCCATGGGCGACTTCAGCACGGTGACCTTTCCCTTGGGGTCCTGGAACATGGAGGTCCTGGACATTCAGGGGCGGGTGGTGTTGAGTCGTCAAGTTTCAGGTCGTTCTGCGATGTTGTCCCGTGAGTCGCTCGGCGCCGGGACCTATGTGCTTCGATTGAACAACGACGAGGCCACGGCTGTCATTCGATTTGAAGTTCGATAATCTATGCATGGAATGATCCTTCGAGAACACATCTGGTTTCGTTTTTCCTTGGCTGTCCTCGGCTTGGTTTGGAGTGTTGACCTTCATTCTCAGGTCGTGATCAACGAATTTTCCTGCAGCAACTACTCTCTTGGAGTGGGAGGAGACAACGAGGATTTCGTCGAGTTCTATAACCCAACGGGAGCGGCCATTGATCTTGGAGGGTACTATCTGACCGATGTCCCAACCAATTTGGACAAGTTTGAAATCCCAGCGGGAACGGTGGTTCCTGCCGGCGGGCATCTTTTGGTCTTGTGCTCGGGCGAAGGCGAGCTGCCCACCAACCTCTATGTTGGCGGTTTCTTGAACACGAACTTCAAGATCAACCAATGCCAAAACGAATCCCTCGTCTTCTGCGACCNGGCATTGAACGTGCTTGAGAGTTACACCTTCGGTGCGGACGTGCACACCACCCAAGCCGACCACAGTTGGTGCCGAACCACAGATGGCGCGGCGACGTGGAGCGTGTGCCTTGCACCAACCCCTCAGGCCCCCAACGGTGCGGACATGGTGGACGGCTACGCGCCGTCACCGACATTCAATGCTGAAGCGGGGCACTACGACGCGGCTGTGTCAGTGGAATTGTCGGTGCCAGCAGGGTATGAACTCCGTTACACGTTGGATGGGTACACGCCGACCGCCGCGAGCACGCTTTACACAGGGCCGATCAATGTCGGCACGACGACGGTGGTGCGAGCGGTGGCTTTGGATCCCGCCGGGGTGCTTGCTCCGAGCTTCATCCAGACCAACACTTTTTTCATTGGTGCGGACAGCCACACGATTCCAGTCGTCTCGGTCAGNGGCAACGGTCAGGAGGACGGCCAATGGGGCTGGGGAGCTGGGGAGTTGGCGCACATCGAATTTTTTCATCCGGACGGCACGTTTTGGGTGGAAGCGACGGGCGACAGCAACGAGCACGGAAACGACAGCAACGCCTATGGACAGCGCGGTTTCGACTACATCACCCGCGACCAAATGGGCTACGACTACGCACTCGAAGCGGAGTTGTTCCACGTCAAGGAGCGCGACCAGTACCAACGTCTGATTTTCAAGGCGGCGGCGAACGACAACTACCCGTTCGAGCCTGGTGCGCACATCCGCGACGCGTACATCCACACGTTGAGTCACTTGGCGGAACTCCATTTGGACGAACGAACCAACGAAAGCTGCATCGTTTACTTGAACGGACAGTACTGGGGCGTCTACGAGTACCGCGAGAAAGTGGATGACCTTGACTTCACCGAAGAGTACTACGACCAACCACGTCACTTTGTCGACTTCATGAAAACGTGGGGCGGCACGTGGGAGGAGTATGGAACCGGAGGAGATTGGTACGACCTGGTCAATTTTTGCACGACGCAAGACATGACGGTTCCCGCCAACTACGAATACGCGGTGTCCCAGTTGAATCCCATGTCACTGATCGACTACTTCGTGCTCAACAGCTACGTGGTCACGATGGACTGGCTGAACTGGAACACGGCTTGGTGGCGCGGTCGTCATCCCGACGGCGACGCGAAGCGGTGGCGGTATGCGTTGTGGGACAACGACGCGAGTTTTGGGCACTATGTCAACTACACGGGCATCCCCGACACAGGGCCAACCGCGGATCCATGCAACCCTGAAGGCATGGGTAACGTGGGAGGGCAGGGGCACATTCCTGTGCTGAACGCGCTGCTGGGCAACGAGACGTTTTGGAACACCTACATCAACCGTTGGGCCGACCTCGGCAACACGTGGTTCACCTGCGAGACCATGAATGCTGTCCTGGATAGCATGGTGGTTGTGCTTGAGCCGGAGATGCCTCGTCAATGCCAGCGTTGGGGTGGGAACGTGGCTGGATGGCAAACAGAGCTCCAGCAAATGCGGGACTTCATCGATTCGCGTTGCCAGGATGAGTTGCTTGGCGGAATGGAGGATTGCTACGACGTGACTCCGGTGACGCTCACGTTGGACATCGTGGGGCAGGGCGACGTCCAAATCAACAGCATCGACATCACGCCCAANATGGTGCCCTACTCGGGGTGGTATTTCATGGAGGTGCCTCTCACGTTGGAGGCTGAAGAGGATTACGGTTTGGCATTCTTATACTGGGAGGTGGTGGCGGGTGATGTGACGATTTCTGACGTGANCAACCCCTTGCTCGAGTTGGANCTGACAGGGGACGTTCATCTTGTGGCGCACTTTGGCATTCCGGTGCCGCCAGAAGAGGTTTCGTTTGCCGTGTCTCCCGCGGGGAGTGGTTTTGTCATCTTGGATGGCGTGACGCTGCTCGACAACCCGCATGTCGATTTGATCAACGTGGGCAACCACAACTTGCTTGCCGAGCCCAACGAATGGTGGGCGTTCTCGCATTGGACGTGGAACGGCAACGTCGTCGCACCAGATGCGGAAGCTTCTCCAGCGCAGTTCGAGGTGTTTGAGCCAGGTGCGGTCACGGCCCACTTTGTGGAGATTCCCCACACCGATTTGACGGTGGTGGTGTCCCCTCAACAAGCCGGCAAGGTTCGCGTCGTGGACATGGCGATGGTGGAGGACGTGTGGTACACGTCGTTTGAGCCCAATGGACCTACGGTGTTTGAAGCCATCTCAGAAGAGGAGTGGCAATTCAGCCATTGGGAAGTCGCGGTGACGACGCCGCTTCCTGAGGAAAAAGCCAATCCCATGGCGCTTTTGCTGGCGGACGTCCCCATGGAAATTGTGACAGCTCACTTTGAGCCCGTGGAATTTCACCTGTACGTCCCCAATGCATTCACGCCTGACAACGACGGTGTGAACGATTCGTTCCAGCCGCTGGGATCGGGCTTTGAAGGTGACCTCTACCGCTTTGCAGTGTTCAACCGTTGGGGGGAGGTGGTGTTCCAGACTGAGGATCCCGATTTGCCTTGGATTGGCCAAAACAACCAACGCCTCGGCACCCACTTCGTGCCGGATGGCGTGTATGGATGGCGCGTGGAGGCCCAAGGCTACCATGAATTGATTCCGACGGTGCTCCGCGGCACGGTGACTGTCATCAGGTGAGGCAAGGGCTTTGGGCGATGCTGTCGTCGGTGGTGCTTTACACCTCGGCGAATGTCTGCGTCAAGGAAATGTCCCACCTTGGGACGTTTCAATTGGTTTTCTTGAGGTCCACGGTGTCCTTGGTGTTGTGCGTGATTTTCCTGAAACACGCGGGCATCCCGTTGTTGGGGAACAACCGAACATGGTTGTTTGTCCGCGGTTTTGTGGGGATGGTCGCCCTGTCAGGGTTCTTTCACACGGTGAAGCACATCCCGTTGGCGAGCGCCACGGTGATCCAGTATTTCAGTCCGGTTTTCACCGTGTTGTTGGCGCTGTTGTTTTTGAAGGAACGCGTCCACCGGGCGCAGTGGCTCTTCTTGGGGCTTGCCCTTGCTGGAATTGTCATGGTGAAGGGGTTTGATCCCCGAGTGTCCTGGGGGATGTGGGGTTTGGGCATGACCTCGGCATGTTTGTCGGCGGTGGCGTACCTCGCCACCATGAAGTGCCGGGACACGGACCATCCTGTGGGGGTGGTGGTGTGGTTTCACATGCTGGCGGTTCCCATCATGGGTGCGTTGTCCGTCGGTGAATGGGTGCCAATGGCCGCCGGCGATTGGGGATTTGCACTGGCCATTGGGGTGTTGAGCATCGTCGCTCAAGTCTTGATGACGGTCGCCCTTCACAAAGAAGACGCGGGCATGGTGATGCCATTCAAGTACCTTGGAGCGGTGCTTGCGTTGGCCGCAGGGTGGTGGTTGTATGGGGAAGACATGTCGATGCTAAGCCTGGCTGGGATGGCTGTTGTGGTGGTGAGCATTGCGTCCAACACCGTCCTCAAGGCGCGGCGAAAGACGTCATTGGCGGCGTGAAGCCAGCCGAATGCCCATCCAAGCGGCAGGCAGGATGAGTGCAACCGTGCAGACGCTCAATGCGTTGCCGTGGGGCACGCGAAGGACATCCGCTGCGCCCCCCAAACCAAACAACAACGCCAAGGCCCAGGCCTCCACGGTCCGGCCTTCCGGCAAGCGTCGCACCAAGGCAACCCCCAAAATCACCCCGGCACCGAGGCCGAGCAACCGTCCCGCATGCGCGAGTGGAGGCAGCGCGACGAGAAAATCAGCCAACGAAGAGGCGTCGTTCACCTGCGGCCTCGGGACGTCTGGGGCGAGGAGGTCTTGGAGTGTTTGGCCGACGCCCCAGCTGAAGCAGGTGCCAATGGCAAACCCAAGGGCCACACGAAGGGCCGAAGTCATCACTTGTCTCATGATGTGGTGAAAGGGAGTGGGACGGATGAGATGTGGTCAAGATACGCCGCTTGCAATTGCGTGGTGACGGGGCCAGGTCCAATTCGCTCAGCCGGCCCGATGCGACGGCCGTCGACTTCGATGACGTGGGCGAGTCCGCCCATCGTGCCAGTGGTGAATGCCTCATCCGCGGTGTAGAGTTGCGTCAAGCTGAAGTCTCCTTCCTGGATGGGGATGCCAATACGCTCGGCGAGTTCCAAGGTGAATCCACGGGTGATGCCCGGCAGGCATGCGTGCCCAAACGGCGTGCCCAACACCCCGTCTTTCACCAAGAAGAGGTTGGTGGCGTTGGTTTCCGCCAAGAACCCCCGGTCGTCCAACATCACTGCATCATCTGCTCCGGCATGGTTGGCTTGCATCTTGGCCAAGATGTTGTTGAGCAGGTTGTTGTGGTGGATTTTGGAATCGAGGAACTCGGGGCTGTTTCGGCGTACAGAGCTTGTGATGAGCCGAATCTCGCCGTTTCCGTACACAGCACCTTTGTATTCAGGGAGTACGATCAAGGTGCAGCCGTGCACGTTGAGTCGAGGGTCCATCCCGGAGGTGGATTTTTCGCCGCGTGTCAGCGTCAATCGAATGTGGACACCGTCCGTCATTCCATTCGCTTCGAGCGTGTCAAACACGGCAGCTTTGACGTCGTCGCGCGAAGGGATTTTGGCAAAGCCGAGGACGTGGGCGCTCTCGTGAAGTCGCTGGAGGTGTTCTTCGAGCTGGAAAATGCGCCCACCCGTCACGCGCAATCCTTCCCATACCGCGTCGCCACCTTGAACCACGCTGTCCAACACGCTGACTCGAGCCGCTTCACGCTTCACAAGTCCATTGACCCAGCACCACGTGCCGGCGTTTCGGGGGTCGGGTTGGTTGAATTTGGCCATGGTTCAATTGGGGTCAGAAACTCAGTGCTTGCGATTGCAAAGCAAGGTAGTGTGTGAGGCACGATTCGCGGAGTTCGGCGAGCGACGGAGGGACCTCGTCCTGGGTGAGTTGCCTGGCTTCCCATCCGGAGCTTCGGTGCACGCCTTCGTACCAGTATTTGGCCCAAACCCCATCCTCCGGGCGTCCGCCTTTCTGCCAAGTGAGCATTTCAGGCTGCCAGGTCAATTCAAGCACGTCGCACAAGGCGCGCAGCGTCGCCATGGGCTGGGCAAACAACGATTCTGCGGTGACGACCACGGCGCGTTCTCCCGCAAGATTCAGGATGCGGTGCTGGTGGGCGTACCCCAAGTCGAGCAGGGAAGGGCGCTCAATGTGGGCCCGGTAGGAGTGCAGGACCCCGTCGGGATGCCGGGTCAAAATCACATGCCGGTGATCCGGGCCATCGACGTCCTTCCAGTCCAACCCCTCGAGGTGGTTGGCCATGTGTTTCAAGAACAGCACGTCGTCGGTCGGCCCGGGCACGAGCGTGGCGAGGGCTTTCGGTTTTGAGGTCGGCATCGTGCGCAACACCTCGTCGCGGGAAGGCCGGGCAACGCCGGTATGTTTCAGGAAATGCCCAAACAACGGTTCGTCCAACACCCGCGTGTCGGAACGTTGCGCGAAGCTGTACATCGTGGCGGTGCTTCCGTTTCTCGGTCCCGCCCACAACGCCACGGTCCGGGCCATGCGTTACGCGACTCGGTTCTTCAAACGAAGCACCATTTCCGCGGCCAACCATCCTGCCGGCACGTACAGCGCCACGTCCAGAATCATCAGCCACGTCGGCTGGCCAGGAAGCATCATGGCGTTCATCACGCCGCCCAAGAGCCCAAAACCACCGAGAATGATGCCTGGACGGCGGGTTCGTGACGCTGCGATCAACATCGCGATAGCTGCGGCAAGAAACGTCCCGCCTATGTGGGCGGCCGTTGCGGATAACAATTCGAGCGTGCTGAGGCTCTGCATGAACGCTTCCCACGCTACGGGATCTTGATCGGGGCCAACAGAAGGCGCTTGAGACACGCCCATTTGTCCAAACAACGCGTGCCCGACCGACACCAAAATGGGGAAGGAAACGGCGCCCACGATCACGCCGAGAATGTCACGCACGATGTGAACGGCACTTCGAGGGGGGGGAGTGGCGAATTCAGACATGCGCCCAAGATAGGCGACCCCTTTGATGTTTGAGACGGAGTCGCCGCTTACATGTTCCGTCGGTAGGCTCCGCCGACGTCGAACATCGCTTCGGACAGCTGTCCAAGAGAGCACCATTTGCAGGCTTCCATCAGCACGTCGAAAATGTTCTCTCCCGCCACGGCCGCGTCCTGTACTTGCTGGAGCGCGTTGGCGGCTTTTTCGGCCGACATGCCGTGAAGCGATCCGAGGTTGGCGAGCTGCTGCTGCTTTTCCTCTTGGGTCGCCCGAATGACTTCGCCCGGCACCAAGGTGGGGGAGCCCTCTTTGCTGAGGAAGGTGTTCACGCCGATGATGGGGTATTCGCCGGTGTGCTTCAGCATCTCGTAGTGCAGGCTTTCTTCCTGAATCCGCGAACGTTGGTACATGGTCTCCATGGCGCCGAGCACACCGCCCCGTTCGGTGATCCGGTCGAACTCGGCAAGCACGGCTTCTTCCACGAGGTCGGTGAGCTGTTCGATGATGAACGAGCCCTGCAGTGGGTTTTCGTTTTTCGCCAGACCGAGCTCCTTGTTGATGATGAGCTGAATGGCCATGGCACGCCGAACGCTGGCTTCAGTAGGGGTTGTGATGGCTTCGTCGTACGCGTTGGTATGCAGTGAGTTGCAGTTGTCGTAAATCGCGTAGAGTGCCTGAAGCGTGGTGCGGATGTCGTTGAAGTCGATCTCCTGCGCGTGGAGCGATCTACCCGACGTTTGGATGTGGTATTTGAGCATTTGGGCGCGGTCAGATGCGCCGTATTTCTCGCGCATCGCTTTGGCCCAAATCCGACGCGCCACCCGCCCGATCACGGCGTACTCCGGATCGATGCCGTTGGAGAAAAAGAAGCTCAGGTTGGGCCCAAACTTGTCGATGTCCATCCCGCGGCTCAAGTAGTACTCCACGTAGGTGAAGCCGTTGGCGAGCGTGAAGGCCAATTGCGTAATGGGGTTCGCCCCGGCTTCCGCAATGTGGTAGCCGCTGATCGACACGGAATAGAAGTTCCGGACGTTGTGGCGGATGAAGTGGTCCTGCACGTCGCCCATGAGACGCAGGGCGAACTCGGTGGAGAAGATGCATGTGTTTTGGGCTTGGTCCTCTTTGAGGATGTCGGCCTGGACGGTGCCCCGAACACTGCTCAGCGCCTCGGCTTTCAATCCGGCGTACGTCTGCGCGTCAAGCACGTCGTCGCCCGTGCATCCCAGGAGCAGCAACCCCAGTCCGTCGTTGCCTTCGGGCAACTCGCCTTGGTAGGCGGGGCGGGGGAGTCCGCGGTCGTCCCATTTGGCCTTCAGGACCTTCTCAACGTCCGCCTCCAGCCCCTGTTCACGGATGTGCTTTTCGCATCGCTGGTCGATGGCGGCGTTCAGGAAGAACCCCAACATGACGGGCGCGGGCCCGTTGATCGTCATCGACACGCTCGTGTTGGGCGCGCACAGGTCAAACCCGCTGTACAGCTTCTTCGCGTCGTCCAGGCAGCAGATGCTCACCCCGGAGTTGCCGACCTTGCCGTAGATGTCGGGACGGAGGTCGGGGTCTCGCCCGTAGAGCGTCACCGAGTCAAAGGCCGTCGACAAGCGCTTGGCCGGCATGCCGAGCGAGACGTAGTGGAACCGCTTGTTGGTGCGTTCCGGGCCGCCTTCCCCGGCGAACATGCGCGTCGGGTCTTCGCCTTCGCGCTTGAACGGGTAGATGCCCGCGGTGTAGGGGAACGACCCGGGGAGGTTCTCCTGGAGGTGCCACTTGGCGAGGTCGCGCCAGCCGTGAAGGGCAGGCAGGGCCACTTTAGGGATGTCTTGGTGCGAGAGGGACTTGCTCGTGGTGGGGATGCGGATGTCTTTGCCGCGCACTTGGAAGACGTACTCGGACGCGGCGTAGCGTGCCTGCATCTCCGGCCACGCTTGCAGCCACTCGTGAAGCCGTGCGTCGAGGTCGAGTTGCAGCTGTTCGCCCGCTGACGTCAAGGCTTTTGCCGCGTCGCCGTCCACTTCGCCCGCAGCCGTGTGCACCGCCTGAAGTCGGCCCGCCAAATCGGCCTGCTTCTCCGCCCACCGGTCGTACGCGCGGTTGTTCTCTGCAATCTCGCTGAGGTAACGCGTCCGGGAAGGGGG
>JGI26086J50260_1000039_pt1 | contig 76547 bp, 78 predicted proteins | sample SaaInl3SG_22_DNA_FD_50260 | JGI IMG/M metagenome (IMG submission 50260)
ATTAACCCCATTTTGCACAAAATAGCCCGTTTTAACAGAGTAAATCGAAAAAATAAAAAAAGGGATAAATCTAAAAAAGAAGATTTATCCCATGTGGTACTCAAGGTGGGAATCGAACCCACACTTCCGAAGAAACTGGATTTTGAATCCAGCGCGTCTACCAATTCCGCCACTTGAGCTAAAATTTGGATTGCAAATCTATTAAATTTATTTGGTATTCAAATACAAAATAGTTGGTTTTATGCTTTTACAGTTCAAATAAATTCATAAATTTGCCACTCGATTAAAAATATCGAAGTTAATAGGAAAAAACTATAAAAACTAAAATGGCTAAAACTAACTTACAACCCAAAATTTTTGCCTGCACCAACTCCAAGACTCTTGGAGAACGCATTGCCAAAGCTTTCGGTGAAGACTTAGGAAATGTCATTACATCAACATACAGCGATGGTGAATTTCAGCCTTCGTATGAAGAATCCATTCGAGGGACACGCATTTTCATTATTGCATCAACCAATCCAGGTCCAGAAAACTTGATGGAGCTTTTGTTGATGTTAGATGCAGCCAAACGCGCTTCTGCACGTCATATCACAGCAGTAATTCCCTATTTTGGATGGGCACGTCAAGACCGAAAAGACAAACCTAGGGTGCCAATTGCGGCAAAATTAGTCGCCAAAATGCTTGAAACTGCAGGAGCTACTCGCATCATTACGATGGATTTACATGCCGATCAAATTCAAGGATTTTTTGAAAAACCAGTCGATCATCTGTTTGCATCAACTATATTTTTACCCTATTTAGAATCTTTAAATCTTGATAACCTAACCATTGCATCACCTGATATGGGGGGGTCCAAAAGAGCATATGCCTATTCGAAAGCATTAGAAAGCGACGTGGTGATATGCTACAAGCAACGTGCTAAGGCCAATGTTATTTCACATATGTCCCTCATCGGAGATGTAACGGGAAAAAATGTGGTTCTTGTCGATGATATGGTCGATACTGCCGGAACACTAACCAAAGCTGCCGATTTGATGATTGAGCGTGGTGCAAAAAGCGTTCGTGCGATTTGTACTCACCCTATACTTTCAGGGTCAGCATACCAACGTTTGGAAGATTCCAAACTGGAAGAACTTATTGTCACAGACTCTATTCCTCTATCGCAGGAGAGTCCAAAAATAAAAGTACTATCATGTGCAGATTTATTTGCAGATGTGATGCATAAAGTGCATCAAAATGAGTCAATTAGCTCAAAATTTATAATGTAAACACTTAAATTAATATAAATGAAATCAATTACAATCAATGGATCGAAAAGAGAAAGCGTGGGAAAAAAAGCAACAAAAGCCTTACGTAATGCTGGACAGGTTCCTTGCGTATTATACGGAGGAGATCAGCCAGTACATTTCTCAGCAGCAGAATTGGCATTCTCTAAACTTGTATACACACCAAATGCGCATACAGTTGTGATTGCCCTAGGAGATACCTCCTACAATGCCGTACTTCAGGATATTCAATTTCATCCTGTAACAGAAAATATCTTACACATCGATTTTTATCAACTTTTTGATGATAAAGAAATTGCAATGGATATTCCAGTAATTCTCACTGGAAACTCTATAGGAGTTCGTGCTGGTGGAGTATTAAGAAGAAACCGCCGAAAGTTAAGAATTAAAGCACTTCCAACAAACCTGCCAGATTTTATAGAAGTGGATATTTCTAAACTGAAAATTGGAAACAAAGTGTATGTTTCTCAATTGCCTAACGACGGTTATAAATTTTTACACACAGACAACACAGTTGTGTGTCAAATTAAACAATCTAGAGTTTCAGTTGATATCGAAGATGATGAAGACGACGAAGATGCAGAAGGAGCAGAAGGTGCTGCAGAAAGTACTCCAGCTGCGGAAGCATAATTTTCAAAACAATACCTTAAATAAAGAAGCATTCTGGTGAAAATCAGAATGCTTTTTTTTATTTTTACACATGTTCAAGTGGTTATTTCAAAAAAAAGTAAACAAACCAGAATCACAATTGATGTCTAAAAAATTTTTAATTGTAGGGCTAGGCAATATAGGTGCAGATTATGTGCATACCCGCCACAATATAGGTTTTAAAGTTTTAAATCATTTTACAAAACAAAATGGTATCGAATTTGAAACCCGAAAATTTGGAGCACTTGGAACTTATAAGTTCAAAGGTAGAATGTTTTTATTATTAAAGCCAAACACTTTTATGAATTTGAGCGGTAAGGCCGTAAAATATTGGCTCGATAAAGAAAATATTGCTTTAGAGAATTTACTCGTCATCACCGACGATTTAAACCTTCCTTTTGGGACACTCCGCCTAAAAACTAAAGGATCGAACGGAGGACACAACGGCTTAAAAGACATTCAAGACAAGCTCAATACTACACATTATAACCGATTGCGTTTTGGCATTAGTGATGAGTTTGCAAAAGGGCGCCAAGTAGATTATGTCCTTGGAGAGTGGACAGATGAAGAGTCTGTAAAACTTGATGAACGCTTAGAACAGGCATCAAAAGTGCTCACAAGTTTTGTAATGTCAGGAGTAAATCATACGATGAACCAATTCAATGGAACTTAAAAAAGATAAAATAATGTCAAAAACACTACTTTTTTTATCTTCGTTCTTAAAAGCGACAACAGAATTTTGAAAATAAAAACTGCAGCCGATTATAAGCGTATTAAAGACTCCGTTGTGACCATCGGAACATTTGATGGTGTACATATAGGTCACCAAAAAATCATTAGTCGCCTTGTTCATATTGCACAAACCAATGACCTTCAAGCTTTGGTGCTTACATTTTTTCCTCACCCGCGCATGGTGGTTCAAGAAGATTCTAGCATTAAACTCATCAATACAATAGATGAAAAAGCAGCTCAATTGCAACAACTAGGCGTAGATCATTTGGTGGTCAAAGAGTTTACAAAATCTTTTTCTCGACTGACGGCTTTAGAATATGTTCGAGATGTTTTGGTCAATAAACTTAAAGTGAAACATATCATAGTAGGGTATGATCATCATTTTGGACGAAATCGAACTGCAACTCTTGATGATTTGATTGAATTTGGTAAATTTTATGGATTTGAAGTCACTCAGATTGATGCTCAAGAAATAGGCGATGTTGCTGTAAGTTCAACAAAAATTAGAACGGCACTACACGAAGGAAAAATGAATATTGCCAATACATTTTTGGGCTATCATTTTATGATAACAGGAGCTGTGGTTAGTGGCAAAGGTTTGGGATCCAACTTGAATTTCCCTACGGCCAATATCCAAATCGAAGAATCGTATAAGCTTATTCCAAAAGAAGGCGTTTATTTGGTGCAATCTTATATTGATGGAGAGCGAAAATTTGGCATGATGAATATTGGAAAAAATCCAACTGTGTCTCAAGATAACAAAATCCACATTGAAGTACATTTTTTTGATTTTGATGCAAATTTGTACGAAAAAATACTAAAAATTGAATTTTTGGATCATTTGCGTAGCGAAATTAAATTTCCAAACTTGGAGGCCTTAAAAGCGCAGTTGGAAAAAGACAAATCCACTGCAAAACAACGCATCAATTTATTGTCAAAAATCTGATTTACATTCATTCAATTGATTAAATTTGCCAAATAAAAGCATTCCTCATGTTACAAGTTGCATACATTAGAGAAAATAAATTAGAAGTCATAAAACGACTTTCTAAACGCATAGACAACGCAGAAACCACAGTTGAAAATGTATTGACATTGGATGTTTCTAGAAGAAGTGCCCAAACACAATTGGATGCAACAGCAGCAGATTTGAATGCTTTATCTAAAGAAATTGGTGTGCTTTTCAAATCTGGACAATCAGAAAAAGCCACTCTTTTAAAACAAAAAACAGCAGAGCTTAAAGAACAAAAAATAGCGCTAACAGAGACTTTAAATAGCACCTCTGAAGAATTGCAGCAATTGCTCTATCAAATTCCAAACCTCCCGCACGATTCTGTCCCTGTTGGAAATTCCGAAGACGACAATGAAGAAGTGTTTCAATTTGGTGAAATTCCAAAACTTCACAAAGCTGCAAAGCCGCATTGGGAACTGGCCAAAACACATGATATTATTGATTTTGAATTGGGGAACAAAATCACGGGCGCAGGTTTTCCTGTTTATAAAGGAAAAGGAGCCCGTTTGCAACGTGCGCTCATCAATTATTTTTTAGATAAAAACACTGCTGCTGGTTACAACGAAGTCCAAGTGCCACACCTTGTCAATGAAGCCTCTGGATTTGGTACAGGCCAACTTCCAGACAAAGAAGGGCAGATGTACTATGTAGATGCAGATGATTTGTATCTTATTCCTACAGGAGAAGTGCCAGCAACAAATATATTTAGAGATGTTCTTTTGCAAGAAAGTGAATTGCCAAAACAATTGACGACCTACACCCCTTGTTTTCGAAGAGAAGCTGGTAGTTATGGTGCTCATGTTCGTGGATTAAATCGTTTGCATCAATTTGATAAAGTTGAAATTCTGCGTGTAGAGCATCCCGATAATTCATACAAAGCACTTGATGCTATGGTAGACCATGTAAAAGGAATTTTAGAGGAATTAAAATTACCTTACAGAATTTTAAGATTATGCTCTGGAGATCTAGGATTTACTTCGGCCTTAACCTATGATTTTGAGGTGTTTTCGACAGCACAAGACCGTTGGCTAGAAATCTCTTCTGTATCCAATTTTGAAACCTTTCAGGCCAACCGTTTGAAGTTGCGCTTCAAAAATTCCGAGGGAAAATCGCAGTTAGCACACACTCTCAATGGGAGTTCATTAGCCCTTCCTCGAGTTTTGGCAGGAATTCTAGAGAATTATCAAACAGAAAACAGTATCGAAATTCCGGAAGTCTTGCGTCCCTACACAGGCTTCGAGAGAATAGATTAAATACCTTCAATACTTGCCCGCACATTTAGTATCTTTACCAAAATACAATGATGAAATCGCTGATTTATTTGTTTTTTGGAATATTTGGTGTTGTGCTCTCTGCACAAACTGAATATGATTTGGCGGAAAATTACTTCGATAAAGGCGAATTTAAAAAAGCCCTTTTTATTTATCAAAAATTACATCAATCAAGTCCTTCAAATTCAAACTTTGTGTTTAGAATCATAGAAATTCAACAAGAATTGCAACGCTTTGACCAGGCCGAAACACAAATCAAAATTCAATTTAATACAACAAATAATCCCCAATTTTTAGTAGAGCTGGGTTATAATTTTCAGCGTCAAAATAAGATTGAAAAGGCCGAAGAGAATTATCAAAAAGCCATAAATACAGCAAAGTCAAAACCCAACTATACCTATGCAATTGGCCTGCGTTTTGAAGAGCATAGCTTAATCGATCAAGCTATTGAAGTGTATAAATTGGCATTAAATCAAACTCAAAATCCAAATTATGAATATCGTTTGGCAGGACTTTATGCAGAGCAAAAGGATGTTAAAAATATGTTTTTGAGTTATCTGAATTACACAGAAAATAATCCTAATTTTATCAATCAAGTTTTACGCCTTTTTGGTGAATATATCTCGGATGATTCAGATTCAGAATACAATCAAATATTAAAAAAAATTATCTTAAAAAAACTTCAATCCTCATCAAATATATTTTGGAACCAAATGTTGAGTTGGTTGTATGTACAACAACAAGATTTTCAAAAAGCATACCTATTAGAAAGGTCAGTTTACAGGCGCAGTAAAAGTTCTTTACAAGGCCTTATAGACGTTGGGTTAATGGCAAAATCTGCCAAAAACTATGCAGTAACTTTTGAAGTTTTTGAATATGTCATACAAAATGCTCAGGACTCCAGACTTGTAATTGAAGCCAACAGACAATTGCTTGAATTAGAGCTTTTAAGAACAACTTCACCAGATTTAAAACAGCTTAATCTCAAGTATAAACAGCTTTTTGACGACTATGGGATTTCCTCTGAAACTATAGAATTACAATTGTCTTATGTTGATTTTTTAGCACTGCATTATCAACAAAAATCTGAAGCCATTTCATTTTTAAAGTCTGCTTTAAAAGAACAACTTTCTGCTGTTGATGCTTCTCGATTAAAGCTCAAATTAGCCGATATTTTGGTAATTTCCAATAAATTCAATCAAGCGCTTTTGTATTACGCCCAAGTGCAAACAACACTCAAAAATAGTACTTTGGCACAAGAAGCACGATTCAAATCGGCAAGAACAAGCTATTTTAAAGGGGATTTTGATTGGGCGGAAACACAACTCAAAGTTCTAAAATCTTCAACATCTCAGTTGATGGCCAACGATGCTTTAGAATTACAACTTCTAATTACAGATCATAAGTTTGGCGACAGTTTACAAAGTCCATTACGCCTGTATGCTAAAGCAGATTTTTTAAACCTCCAAAATAATAAAACAGAGGCCATTTTGGTGCTTGACAGTTTGATAACACAGCACAATACTCATGGCATTGTTGATCAGGCGTTGTTGTTTCAAGCACAGTTATTTGAAAACACAGCCCAACATCAAAAGGCAAAACATAATTATTTAAAAATAATTGAAAACTTTTCATCAGAAATTTTAATCGATGATGCTCATTTTGCATTAGCCGAATTATTTCGAACACTACTGAATCAACCCGAGCAAGCGCTACAACACTACGAAAATATAATATTTAAGCACCCCGACAGTATTCATTTTGTAGCATCTAAAAAACATTTTCGCAATTTGAGAGAAAAAACTAAGAATAAAACAAAAATTTGATTTATGATAATTTACAACGTCACAATTAATGTGGATGAAACCATCCATACCGAATGGCGCGAATGGATGAAAACGCATATCCCTCAAGTCCTTGCAACAGGTTTGTTTACAAAAGCATTATTTACAAAAGTTTTGGTAAAAGAAGACATGGGAGGAACTACATATTCTGTGCAATATCATGCAAATTCCCAAAATGCTTTGCTGCAATATCAAAATGAATTTGCTTCAAAATTGCAAGCAGACGGTTTGAAACGTTTTGGCGACAAAATGTTGGCTTTTCGTACCGAACTAGAAATTGTAGATGAATTTAGTGTAACGAAAAATTGATGAACGTAAAACCAAAAAAATACTTAGGGCAACATTTTTTGAACGATGAATCTATTGCCAAAAATATAGCCGATACACTCACTCTAAATGGTTATGACACTGTTCTGGAGGTTGGTCCTGGTATGGGCGTTTTGACAAAATATTTGTTGGAAAAACCCACGACAACTTATGTCATAGAAATTGATTCAGAATCGGTGTCCTACCTAAATGCACATTATTTGCAATTGTCCAATCGCATCATTCAAGACGATATATTGAAGTACGATTTTTCGAAAGCATTTGCCAATAAATCTTTCGCGATTATTGGAAATTTTCCTTACAATATTTCTTCTCAAATTGTTTTTAAAATGTTGGAAAATCGAACGCAAATTCCAGAATTTTCTGGCATGTTTCAAAAAGAAGTTGCAGAACGCATTTGCGAAAATGAAGGCAATAAAACCTATGGGATTTTATCCGTTTTAGTGCAAGCATTTTATACTGCCGAATATTTGTTTACGGTTCCGCCTTCTGTTTTTAATCCTCCGCCAAAAGTAGATTCTGGTGTTCTTCGTCTAACACGAAAAGAAGATTATGTACTTCCGTGCAACGAAAAACTTTTCTTTTCTGTGGTAAAAAGCGCCTTTCAGCAACGCCGTAAAACCTTGAGAAATAGCTTAAAAGGGTTTAATTTGTCGGAAAATTTAAAAGCAAATACTATCTTTGGCCAACGGCCAGAGCAATTGTCTGTTGAAGCATTTGTAAAATTAGCATCAACAATAGAAATGGATCAAAACATTGAATAACCGTGGAAACGTCTAAAGCACATATTCCTTTTGAAAATACACCAGCTTTGTTGGAGGGTATCAAATTGGGCATCAAAAACAGGAACGATGTCCAACTTCTAGATCAACTCAATGAGTTGCATTATGCGGATATTGCCGAAATTTTAGATGATCTAAATCTAGAACAGGCCACATACATCATTAAATTATTAGACAGTGAAACCACTTCAGATATTCTCGCAGAGCTTGAAGATGATGTTCGTGAAAAAGTACTTCAAAACCTTTCTGAAAAAGAGATTGCCGAAGAAGTTAAAGCGTTGGATACCGATGATGCCGCCGATATATTATCAGAATTACCACTAGATCGAAAACAAAAGGTTATCGCTCAAATTGATGATAAAGACCTTGTAGCGGATATCAATGAACTTCTAGAGTACGACGAAAATACTGCTGGTGGATTGATGGCCAAAGAGTTGGTTAAGGTGTATGAAACTTGGACCGTTGCGGGTTGTCTCAGAAAAATTCGCCTACAAGCCAAAAACGTCAAAAGAGTACACTCTATTTATGTTGTTACCAAAGACGAAAAGCTGATTGGTCGCTTGTCCCTTAAAGATCTTTTGATTGCCAAAAATGAAACTAAAATTAGTGCTATTTATATTCCAAAAGTAGATTCTGTGCATGTGAATGATGACGATGAAGATGTTGCACGACTTATGGCCAAATATGACTTGGAAGCCGTACCTGTGGTCAATGATCAAAAAACATTATTGGGCCGTATTACTATTGATGACATTGTAGATGTCATAAAAGAAGAAGCCGAAAAAGATTATCAATTGGCGGCAGGTATTACACAAGATGTAGATGCAGAGGATAGTATTTTTGCACTTACAAAGGCTCGTTTACCATGGTTGTTTTTAGGACTTATTGGAGGCGTTAGTGCTGCTATTATTATGGGAACTTTTGATACTATCATAGAAGATTACCCTCTTATTTTATTGTTTACACCACTTATTGCAGCGATGGCTGGTAACGTAGGTGTACAGTCCAGTGCCATTATCGTTCAAGGTTTAGCCAATGATGATATTAAAGGCAGTATCAACAATCGATTGCTCAAAGAAATGCTCTTGGCAACACTCAATGGGATTATTCTGGCTTTATTTTTGTTTGCTTTTGTATGGGTGTGGCAACAAGATATTCAAACGGCACTATCTGTTTCCGTATCTTTGGTTGTGGTCATTATTGTTGCAGGAATTGTAGGCACATTTGTCCCTCTATTTTTGCACAAAAGAGGCATTGATCCTGCCATTGCAACGGGGCCTTTTATCACAACGAGTAATGATATTTTTGGGATTTTGATTTACTTTATCATTGCAAAATTCATTTTAAATATTTAGCATGAACATCCTTCATGTGGATACCAACCATCCTTTGCTGATTAAACAATTGGCAGCCCTTGGACATACCAATCACGAAGATTTTACAAGTACAAAGATTCAAATTCAAAATAAAATTTCGCAATACGATGGGCTTATCATTAGAAGTCGCTTTTCTATTGACGCAGAATTTTTAGAGCAAGCCAAAAATTTAAAATTTATAGGACGGGTTGGAGCTGGCTTGGAAAACATTGATGTGGACTATGCTGCCCAAAAAGGCATTCATTTAATTGCAGCACCAGAAGGCAACCAAAACGCAGTGGGCGAACATGCTTTGGGTATGCTGTTGTCTTTATTTAATAAATTGAATCAGGCCGATAAACAAGTTCGCCAAGGGTTGTGGCAACGCGAAGCCAATAGAGGCGTAGAATTGGAGGGCAAAACGGTTGGAATTATCGGGTATGGTCATATGGGTAAAGCGTTTGCTAAAAAATTAAAAGGATTTGAGGTTGAGGTTTTATGTTACGATATTAAACCCAATGTGGGCGACGACAATGCCACACAAGTTTCCCTTGAAGAATTTCAAAAACGTGCAGAGATTGTGAGTTTGCATACCCCACAAACTCCTCTTACCATAGGCATGATTAATAGCACATTTATTGAACAATTTACAAAACCGTTTTGGTTGATCAATACCGCACGAGGCAAAAGTGTTGTCACCAAAGATTTGGTGTCAGCCTTGAAATCTGAGCATATTTTGGGTGCAGGGCTAGATGTCTTGGAATATGAAAAAAGCTCTTTTGAAAATCTATTTTCAGAAGCTAATATTCCAGAAGCACTAAGTTATTTGATGCAGTCAGAGCGTGTTATACTCTCTCCACATGTAGCGGGTTGGACGGAAGAAAGCCATCGAAAATTAGCTGAAACTATTGTAAATAAAATCAAATTTTTTTTTCATTAATAGCACCAAAAATGCAATCCAAAGCCACCACTGCTGAAAGCTATATGGCCGAACTTCCAGAAGAGCGCAAGGCGCCAATGGCCAAATTAAGAACAATCATAAAAGCCAATCTTGACCCTCTTTTTGAGGAGTGTATGAACTATGGCATGTTGGGCTATGTTGTGCCGCTAAGGCATTACCCCGATGGGTACCACTGCAATCCAAAGTTACCACTTCCGTTTATGAATTTGGCCTCTCAAAAGAATTTTATTGCTGTTTATCATTCGGGGATGTATGCCAAAAAGGAACTTTTAGACTGGTTTGTTTCAGAGTACCCAAAACATTGTTCACGAAAGCTAGATATGGGTAAAAGCTGTGTGCGTTTCAAAAAAATGGATGACATTCCCTACGAACTTATAGGACAACTCGCTGCTAAGATGACGACACAAGCTTGGATTGATCTTTATGAGATGAATATTAAAACTTCTAAAAAATGAGCAAAAAGGTCACTGGTATAGGCGGTATTTTTTTTAAAGCCAAAGATCCCGAAACTACAAAAAAATGGTATGCACAACATTTAGGTTTGAAAGTGGATGCCTATGGCAGCACGTTTTGGTGGAAAGATCAAAATGATAAAGACTGCCTTACCCAATGGTCGCCATTTAAAGACGACACGGACTATTTTGACCCTAGTGCTCAGTCCTTTATGGTCAATTACAGAGTTGATAATCTTTCTGATCTTGTGACTTCTCTTCAGGCCTCAGGCGTGGAGTTGATTGGTGAAATTCAAGAATTTGACTATGGAAAATTTGCTTGGATTATGGACCCTGATGGCTATAAAATTGAACTTTGGGAACCTGTAGATGAGCAGTTGAAGTAATTTTGAATATTGTTGATTGAAGAATTAATTCAACCATATGCTTAATAGGTCAATTATTTTAGAGGTTAGATTTGTCTATTTGAGATTTTGTAGCTAAATTTGCATACTATGATTATCAAAAATGAAATTAGGAAAGTATACTTTAAATAACATTTATTTAGACGATTGTGTTGAGGGAATGAAGAATATTCCAGATAACTCAATTGATTTGGTAGTAACATCTCCGCCTTATGATAATTTAAGAAATTATAATGGATATAATCTTGATTTAAGTAATACGGGGAAAGAGATATTTAGAGTCCTTAAAGATGGAGGAATTGCCGTAATGGTTATTCAAGATCAAACAAAAAATTTTGGAAAATCCTTAACTTCATTCAAGACCATAATTGATTGGTGCGATAATTCTGGCTTTAAACTTTTCGAAACTTTAATTTATCGTAAGCATGGGACTGAGGGGGCATGGTGGACTAAGCGTTTCAGAGTTGATCATGAATTCATGCCTGTTTTTTTAAAAGGGGAAAGACCCCAGTATTTTAACAAAGAGCCAATTAAAATACCTTCAAAACATGGAGGTAAGACGATGACAGGTAGTGGAAATCGCAAAACTAATGGACAAACAACCAAAACAGTTACCAGAAAAATTAATGCGACTAAGTGTCCTGGAACAGTATGGGAATACTTAATGGCTGGAGATAAAAATCCTTTGAAGAGAAAACACCCTGCAGTTTTTCCTGACAAAATTCCTACAGATTTTATTCAAGTATTCTGCCCTCCCAATGGAATAGTTTTAGACCCATTTATGGGTTCTGGCACCACAGCTGTTGTTGCAAAAAAATTAAACAGAAATTATATTGGTTTTGATATTTCGCAAGAATACATTGACATTGCAAATGATAGAATTAGGGTTGAGACGAGTCAAAAAGTTATAGAGTTTTAAATTAACTTATCTGGTTCTTCTTTAGTAAATTCAATATTCTGCCCAGATGTCATGGCCCATGATAAGGGATTTAAATCCATCAATTTCTTCCAATTATCTTTTTTTATCGTCCAATTTTGTGCTTGAAAATCACTTTTGGTAAATCTCATTAGCTGTAAATTTGTAAAAGACCATTTTTTTTCATTAAGCTTCCAATTTGTGTGTTTTTCTAATAATTTTAAAAACTTTAAACAACGATTTTTGGCATCATCATTAATTTTATAAAGTTCCCTTTCAATTGGCTCAATGTTATGAGGACTACTGTCTTTTTTTGAGATTTTTAGTCTGTCACCTCTTTCTCCTCTAACAATAGATATTTCATCTCTTTCTCTAAAAAATAATTCCATTTCTAACATTAATTTAAAAACTGTATAATTTTCTCCCATAAAGACATGATTTAAAAGTCTAGAGTTTTCCTGAACTCTCAAATATTTCCACCAATTCATTACATTCTCAGGATATTTAAACATTACATTGAACGTTCCATCTGTAAATAGTAAAGGGAAAATTGCAGAGTCCTCAACTTTTATATCAATTTTACTCTCCAATAAACCTATTAACAAATGAATCGTAGCTAATGGGTACTTTAATCGGAAAGTGTTTTTATCATAGTCTCTAAGTAGATTTGGTTGAATACAATCCTTAAATTTTTCACTCCAATTATCAGGTTTTTCGTTTTTGTAAACAGAAACCATATGATGCCCCATGCTTTTTATTCCTTTCCTATAGATTTCAATGTCCAAAAAGCAGGTGTCATTGGAGTATGCTGATTCACCTTCTTTCATTACACATACTTTTCCATCATAAAAACCAATTACTTCCCAACCTAAATAGTAGGACATAAATAAACCACAAAGTAAACCGTCACTGTCGGGACTTAAAATACATTTTTGGTTTTTTTTATAAATCCAAGGATGCTTTTTTAAGATAGCATTATAATCTATTAAATCGTCTTTGTCTTTGAGTAAATCTTGAATTATAGCCATTTAGAACAATTTTTTTATCTTAACCCCTAATGCTGTAGCAATCTTTTCAATGTTTACTAGCGTAATATTCTTTTCTGCTCTCTCAATCATGCCAATATAAGTTCTGTGTAAATTGGCTTTATAAGCTAATTCTTCTTGCGACATTTCTTTATCCTTTCGGATTTCTCGAACTTTCTCACCAAATTTTTTTAATATTTCCTGACTTGATTTCATTGCTAAATGTAGGTACGTAAAGCTAACTTTAGTATTCAATTTTAACAACATACTATAGTTAGCATTATTTTATTAGCAAGCAACACTATTCCTCCTCCTCAGCTTTTGGTCCAAACTTGCGTTCCAGTTCAGCTTGAAATTCTTCCATAACGGGGCGTACGGTACTATCGGGAAGTTCATGTTGTTTAATTTTTTTGGAGGCCATGGTAGGCTTGTTTTTTACAAATTCAAAATATCATTTATTATAAAAACAATGAAATTTGAAATAGCATGAAGTACGGTTACTGCCAAAAAAGGGAATTTATATTTGCTTTTTTTTAAGTATAAATAAAAGCTAGAGAATAAAAACCCAGGGAATAAAATTGCTAGAATATAAATGAAATTATAATAATGAGATAAACTAAATGCTAAAGTTGCTACCCATATAATTATTTCATCATTAATATTTAGTTTGTATAGAATTTCAACAATCAGGTATTGAAAAACAAAAGTTTCAAGTAAAGGTGCGATAATAACAGTTAAAAAAAATATTTCCATCAATGAAAACCCCTCAAAATAGGGATCAATATCAAGGAGTATCTCATCATAAAGAGAAATTAAGTAGGAGGTTAAAAAGTTGTATGTGTTATCTAAAATGATTAAAAACCCAAAAAGAGCAACGAATCCGTTGCTCTTTATTGTATCATATATTTTAACTATTTTTTTAAACATTAAAACAAAATAACTTGGTAAGGTACTACCATTTGTTTGGTCCTCTGAAGTCAGAAAATCCTTCTTTGTATCGCTCCCCTTCTCCACATGCACATCTGAAAGCTTTCCAAGCTTCTCCTAGCCATCTTCCAAATCGTACTAAAGGTCTGTCACCACCATTAGTTCTTTCTATATCTTTTTGGGATAATTGCTTGACATTATATTTTTTTTCAATTGAATTCATCATTATTTTTTTAAATTAATTTTTACTAACAACACTCACCAGAGTTACCTTCATTAAATCCAGTTTTGATATCTTCCAATGCATTGGCTACCCCTAACGCTGTCCATAGCCACTTTATGACTCTTCTCGCAATTGGATTTCCTCCATCAGTAGTTTGTAATTCTCTTGCATTCAACTCTTGAACGCCATAATTCTGTAAATTTTTCATGTGTTTATAATTTAGGGTTTTACTTTATTTTTTGTAAAACTCCCCTGTAGTGCTACGTCTAACACACTGCTGCGTCTAGTATTTGGGGTTTTTACTAAGCCAAAGTTAAAATCGTTCACTGCAAAAAACTTGCAGGGAAGCATTTTTTTGTCAAATAGAATAGTGGTAATTGTTAAAACCTTATTTTTCAATAATTTCCTTTGGAAAGATTTGTTTCATTTGTAGGTTATCAAGTGTTTGAGTTCACTAAAAATACAATATTTTTAAAACAAAATAAAAAAGGTCACTCCTGCTCCTCAGCTTTTGGTCCAAACTTGCGTTCCAGTTCAGCTTGAAATTCTTCCATAACGGGGCGTACGGTACTATCGGGAAGGTCGGATATACGGATGTACATCAGTCCATCTACGGCATTATTAAATAGCGGATCTACATTAAAAGCAATCAGGCGGGCATTTTGTTTGATGTATTTTTTAAGGAGTACAGGCAGGCGTAAAGCACCGGGTTCTATTTCATCTATGATTTTATCAAACTTATTCAAATCGGCCTCTGTAGCATCAAACACAAAATCCTTGTCGGCATCTTTTAGCTTGACTTTAAATTCCTTTTTTGGGTGTACATACTGTGCCAAATACGGATCGTAATAGTGCGATTTCATAAACTCTATCATCAGCGATTTGGAGAAATTAGAAAAACGATTGCTGATGCTTACACCGCCAATGAGGTACTTGTGATTTGGAAAACGCAATGTGGTATGAACAATACCTTTCCAAAGTAAAAAAAGAGGCATCGGTTTTTGTTGGTATTGCTTGATGATAAACGCCCTGCCAAGTTCTATAGACTGGCTCATCATGTTGTGCAGTTCTGGCTCAAAACGAAAGAGGTCTTGCAAATAAAAACCATCAATTCCAAACGCCTCATATATTTCTGTTCCCAAACCCATTCTGTAGGCCCCTGCCAAGCATTCAGCTTCGGTGTCCCACAAAAACATGTGGTGGTAATAGGTATCAAAATCGTCCAAATCTATGGCTTTGTTGGTGCCTTCGCCTATTTCTCGAAACGTGATTTCACGCAGTCGCCCAATTTCTATCAAAATATTGGGAATCGTTGCTGCTGCTGCCAGATACACTTCGTAGTTTTTACTTTGTAACAGACGATGATTTTTGGCGCGTAAATCATCCACCTCCGAACGCATAATGATAGGATTTACAGGTGTGATGATTTTTTTTGGTGCTTTTTTGAGCTTGATGTTTGACGAAATATTATTTAGAATTTTTGGCCTTTCAAAAGCATTGGAAAGCATGTACGTTTTTTTGCGAATAAAGTTTGAAAACTCCTCTAGAGTTTCGTGTTGCGCTTGGTCTTTAACAGAAATTGGACGCCCAATACGTACTTTGATTACTCTGTTTTTTTGGGTCAGTAATTCGGAAGGCAACTTTGCAGTTCTGAGAGTGTCGCTTATTTTGGATAAGCGATAAAACAAAGGACTGTTTTTCGCATGAAAATATATGGGAACAATAGGAGCTTCTGCTTTTTTGGCCAATTTCATAGCAGCGACCTCCCATGGTTTATCTACCAATAATTTTCCATCGCGATATGTTGACACTTCACCTGCTGGGAAAATCCCTAATGGGTGGCCTTCTTTCAAGTGCAAAAGCGCATTTTTAAAGCCGGTTATACTCGATTTTACATCTTTTCTGTTTTCAAAAGGATTTACAGGCATGATGTAGGGGATAAGGGGTTCAATTCTATGAAGTAAAAAATTAGCAATAATTTTAAAATCACTGCGCTGTTCAATCATAAGTTTGAGCAACAAAATCCCATCGATGCCTCCAAGCGGGTGGTTCGAAACCGTAATGTATGCGCCATCTTTCGGCAAGCGTTTCAAGTCTTCCTCTGGAATTTCAAAACGTATTTTAAATGCTTCTAAAAGGGCATCCAAAAACTCAAGGTCAGAGAGGTGTTTATTTCTGTTGTAGATTTTATTAATAGTAGAAATTTTGAGTATTTTCAAAATAATCCAACCAAAAAATGTTCCTATAACTCCATATTTGTTAAGATGAATAGCTTTGGCAACTTCTTTGGAGGTGATGATACTCATGGAATTACGACTTGGTAATTATTTGAACGGTTTCTGGGGTAATTTGTTTCATCAAAACCGTTTTATTTTTTTCAATTTCAGTAATTGCTGCTGTGTTGTAATGACGAATCGTGTAGAGTTTTACGCCCAGATCTACTTTTACATCATATTTGGCTTTGAGTTGCAACACAAGGGGCTCTAGGTGATCGTATTTATTTTCGACACAAACCGAAAAGCTAATGGCCGAATTCTGAATCGATCGTACTTTCATTTTATGGAGGTGTAAAAGTTTAAAAATATGACTGATATTTTCTTCTACGATATATGAAAAATCTAGTGACGAAACGGAGATCAATATTTGATCAGACCTCAGAATATAACAGGGTACTTTTGGCGATAGCTCTAGGGCTTTTCCTACTTTAGTCCCCTCGTTTTTTGGATTTAAAAAAGACTTTACAAATAGCGGAATTTCTTTGCGTTGCAATGGTTGCAATGTTTTTGGATGAATCACCGAAGCACCGTAATAGGACAGCTCTATGGCTTCTTCATAAGACAACGTATGGAGTAAGGTCGCATTTTCAAAATAGCGCGGATCTGCATTAAGTACACCTGGAACATCTTTCCAAATTGTAACACGTTTTGCATTAAGACAGTAGGCAAAAATAGCGGCGGTATAATCACTACCTTCTCGACCAAGTGTGGTCGTAAAATTATTTGCATCACTTCCCAAAAATCCTTGAGTAATGTATAAAGTGTTGCCATCTACTGCCGTTGATATTTTGGATTGAGTGGCTTCCCATTGTACTTTGGCATCACGATAATAGTGGTCTGTTTTGATGAGCTCACGAACATCTAACCAATTGTTTTTGATGCCTTTATGATTAAGATAATGGCTTACAATTGTTGTAGAAACAAGTTCTCCAAACCCTATTGTTTGATCATAAACAAAGCTATAATCTGGTGATTTATTCCGACTAAAAAAGTCAGAGAGTTCTTGAAATAATTTAGAAACAACCTTGAAGACTTCATGCGATTCGTTTTCAAATAAATCCAATAAAATCCCATTGTGGTACTTTTTTACTTCTTGGATGCTGCTTTGCAATTCGTGCTTGGAATTAAAATAATGATCAATGACGTTTTCCATGGCATTGGTCGTTTTGCCCATCGCCGATATGACAATTAGAATTTTTTGGGTACCAACGACGTTCAGTACTTTTTCCAGGTTTCGAACTCCATCAGCGTCCTTTACAGAAGCTCCTCCAAATTTTAAGATTTGCATGTGTCTAATTTAGCTAAATAGTTTTTAATTCCTTCTTCGTTCAAATGTACAACATCCCAATCGCGTTTGACATCAGCCCCTTTGTGCTCATAAAATTCAATAGCTGGAGTGTTCCAATCCAACACATCCCAACTGACACGTTTGACGCCAAGTGCAGCTGCATATTTTATCACTTCGTCTAAAAGTGCAGAACCAATTCCATGGCCACGCATGGCTTCAGAAACAATTAAATCTTCGAGATGCAAAACAACACCTTTCCAGGTCGAAAATCGAGTATAAACCAATGCAATACCAATAATATTTTGATCTACTTCCGCGACAAAACAATCAAATTCTGAAGCTGTACCAAAACCATATCGAATAAGATCCTCGACAGTAATTTCCACAGCTTCAGGTTCTTTTTCATAAATAGCAAGTTCAACAATCAGGTCCAAAACTTTAGACATGTCTGTTTTTTGAGCTTTACGGATTACATATTTCATGCGTTGAATTCAGTTGGGGTCAAAGATACTCAAATGCCTTTTATTTTTTAGAAATAAATTAATTACGAAATCGTTGTAGTTGTATAAAAATAACAGATATTTGCATTAAATTTCCATCAAATGTCTCAAAAAAATCAAACCCTAGGTGAATTTATCATTGAACACCAATCATCATTCAAGTATTCATCAGGAGAATTATCACGACTTATCAATTCAATTCGTCTGGCCGCAAAAGTGGTCAATTACGAAGTGAATAAAGCAGGTTTGGTTGATATTTTAGGCGCTGCTGGAGACACCAACATTCAAGGGGAAAGTCAGCAAAAATTGGATGTATATGCCAATGAAAAATTTATTCAAATGCTCACCAATCGTAACATTGTTTGTGGTATTGCAAGTGAAGAGGAAGATGATTTTATTGCCATTAATAGCAACGATAAAAATCATCAAAATAAGTATGTTGTTTTAATCGATCCTTTAGACGGATCTTCCAATATTGATGTCAATGTTTCTGTTGGAACCATTTTTTCGGTCTACCGTCGTGTTACCGAAGTAGGAACTCCAGTAACCCTTGATGATTTTCTTCAAAAAGGAAGTGAACAAGTTGCTGCGGGCTACATCATTTATGGAACATCAACAATGTTAGTCTATACAACCGGCGATGGCGTCAATGGGTTTACATTAAACCCAGCGATTGGCACATTCTATTTGTCACATCCCAACATGCAATTTCCAAAAGATGGTACGATTTATTCTGTAAACGAAGGCAATTACATACATTTTCCACAAGGGATTAAGGATTATATAAAATACTGTCAAATGGAAGAAGGAAATCGTCCTTATACTTCTCGTTACATTGGGTCTTTAGTGTCTGATTTCCATAGGAATATGATCAAAGGAGGAATCTATTTGTATCCCAAAAGTTCTAAAACTTCTGCAGGAAAACTCAGGTTATTATACGAATGCAATCCAATGGCTTTTTTGGCCGAAGAGGCCAATGGCAAAGCAAGTGATGGAGCGCAACGCATTTTGGATATTCAACCCTCAGAACTACACCAGCGCGTTCCTTTTATTTGTGGAAGTACAAACATGGTAAACGATGCAGAAGCTTTTATAAAAGCCGCTCAATAATTTTTTTCTTTATCGGTCTAGTCTAAATTAAGGTTGTAACTTTACAGCAAATTTTTATCGAATGCACAAGGCCGGTTTTGTTAATATTATTGGAAATCCAAACGTTGGAAAATCAACACTTATGAATGCTTTTGTGGGCGAGCAATTGTCCATCATCACCTCAAAAGCGCAAACCACACGACATAGAATTTTGGGAATAGTCAATGGCGATGATTTCCAAGTGGTTCTTTCCGATACACCAGGAATTATCAAACCAGCATATGAGTTGCAAACCTCCATGATGCACTTCGTAAAATCTGCTTTTGAAGATGCAGATATATTGATTTATATGGTAGAAATTGGTGAAAAATCATTAAAAGATGATGCCTTTTTTCATAAAATCACATCAACCAAAACACCTGTAATCCTATTAATCAATAAGATAGATACTTCAGATCAAGAAATATTGGAGGAGCAAGCAGAGTTTTGGCAAAAAAAAGTACCCAATGCAGAGTTTTACCCTATTTCTGCGCTCACAGGGTTTAATGTAAAAAATGTTTTTGATCGCATTATTGAACTTTTGCCAGAATCGCCACCTTTTTATCCAAAAGATCAATTGACCGATAAGCCAGAGCGTTTTTTTGTGAATGAAAAAATCCGCGAAAAAATCTTGATGCATTACAAAAAAGAAATTCCTTATGCTGTTGAAGTTGATACAGAAGAGTTTTTTGAAGAAGAAAAAATCATAAGAATGCGCTCTGTCATTATGGTAGAACGAGAAACCCAAAAAGGAATTCTTATTGGTCATAAAGGCAAAGCGCTTAAGCGTGTGGGGAGCGAGGCCCGAAAAGATTTGGAACAATTCTTTGGCAAACAAGTGCATTTGGAATTGTATGTAAAAGTCAATAAAAACTGGCGTTCCAACGCAAGGCAGCTTAAACGTTTTGGCTACGATCCGTCTTAGGTTGTTTTTCTTTTTGAGCTCCTTTCAACAATCACCCCCTGCATAAATTGATGCAAAATATTCATTTGATGCTTCCCTTTTTGCTTTCCAATTTGCCCGCCAAAATAGAATATAATCCAGATAATAACCATTGTAAACATCATTATTATTGGTAAAATAATGGACTTATCTAAGGCGTGATTAACATATGCCCATATGCCACCACCAATAAATAACCCAGCGATTAGAAAATGTAAAAACATAAATAAAGTCCAAACAACAGGGCTTGGCCCAAAGAGTCCTTTTACTGTCGTTGAAGATTTTTGATCCAAAATTTCAAGGTGTAATTGTGGTGACCAAAAATGTTGTTCTTGCTTAGTAATTTTTAAAAACACATGAGGTTCAACAACAGAAACACGAATGTTGTTTTTAGTTTTGGCGTGCGATTTGAAGTGTGACAATACGATTTTCGCATCTTGATTGACCTCAAAAGAAAACCTAGGTCTTAGGGTGATGTCATTATTAAAATTCATTAGGGTAGATTTGATTTTTTAAATATAATAAAACCATTTTAAACTCAAGTTTTCACTGTTTTACTTAGTGATATTTCCTATTTTTGCAGCAATTCAAAACATGAAATGGGAAATATTGTAGCTATTGTAGGTCGACCAAATGTTGGCAAATCCACTTTTTTTAATCGATTGATTCAGCGGCGAGAAGCCATTGTTGATGCCGTTAGTGGAGTCACACGTGACAGACATTATGGGAAAAGTGATTGGAATGGAAAAGAATTTTCTGTCATTGATACCGGCGGCTATGTTGTTGGTAGCGACGATATTTTTGAAGCAGAAATCGACAAACAAGTAGAATTGGCAATAGACGAAGCCGATGCCATCATCTTTATGGTTGACGTTGAAACAGGAGTTACTGGCATGGATGAAGACGTTGCCAAATTGCTCAGAAAAATAAAAAAACCAGTTTTTCTTGTAGTCAATAAAGTCGATAACGCCAAACGTGCTCAGGACGCAGTAGAATTTTATGCGTTGGGTCTTGGAGATTATTACACAATTGCAAGCATCAACGGTAGTGGTACTGGAGATTTGTTGGATGCTTTGGTAGATGCCCTTCCTCAAGACAAAGAAAATGACGAAGAAGAATTGCCTCGTTTTGCTGTTGTGGGTCGCCCAAATGCTGGGAAATCATCGTTTATCAATGCGTTAATTGGGGAAGATCGATATATTGTTACAGATATAGCAGGAACAACTCGCGATGCAATTGACACCAAATACAACCGTTTTGGATTTGATTTTAATCTGGTAGATACTGCTGGAATTCGCCGTAAGGCAAAAGTTAAAGAGGATTTAGAATTCTATTCTGTTATGCGTAGTGTACGCGCCATAGAAAACGCCGATGTTTGCCTATTGGTATGCGATGCACAACGAGGTTTTGACGGGCAAGTACAAAATATTTTTTGGTTGGCACAGCGCAACAACAAGGGCATTGTGATTTTGGTAAATAAATGGGATTTGGTAGAAAAAGATACTAAAACAACTAAAGCTTTTGAAACTCATATTAGAAAACAAATAGAACCTTTTACAGATGTTCCGATTGTTTTTATTTCCGCACTCACAAAACAACGAATTTTTAAAGCGATTGAAACTGCTGTGGAGGTGTATAAAAACAGATCGAAGCGCATCAAAACAAGTATATTGAATGAAGATTTATTACCAATTATAGAACACAATCCACCACCAGCTTTAAAAGGTAAATACGTCAAAATTAAATACATCATGCAGTTGCCCACTCCTCAACCTCAATTCGCATTTTTTTGTAATTTACCGCAGTATGTAAAAGAGCCCTACAAGCGATTCTTAGAAAATAAATTACGTTCGTTATATGATTTTTCAGGGGTGCCGGTGACGATATTCATGCGTAAAAAGTAGTTTTACCAACCTCCAGAGGCACCACCACCTCCAAAACCACCACCTCCAAAACCGCCGCCAAAGCCACCGCCTCCAAAACTTCCGTTTCCACCAAACAAGCCTCCTTTGGACGTACTTCTGTGGTAGCTACCGCGGCCCATTTGACTCAGTAGTATAGCGTCCAAAAGGCTCGTTCTTGGCGCACGATTTCCCGAGTTGTTGCCATTATTACGTTTGGATAATGCAGCAATAAAAATGATAAAAACAAGAATAAGAAATAACATTAAACCTAATGGAATATCGGTTGTTTTTTGTTGAGGAGCTGCTTTGTATGCACCAGTAAGGACTTCAAAAATGGCATCTGATCCAGCGTTTAAACCTGCCGCATATTGATTTTTTTTGAAATATGGGATGAAGTGTTTTTGAATGATACGACTACACATTTTGTCGGTGAGCAGGTGCTCTACGCCATAACCCGTGCTGATGTTTATTTTTCGATCATTTTTGGCCAAGAGGATAAAAACACCATTGTCTTTGTTGTTTTGCCCAATACCCCAACGATGTGCCCAATTTGTAGCCAAATAATTGATGTACTCTCCTTCTGTAGAGTTGATGGTAGCCAAAACAATTTGTGTCGATGTGCTATCGGCATATCTGATAAGTTTTTCTTCTAGGGATTTAGATTCATTTGCTGATAAAAGCTCTACATAATCGTAAACACTTGTTTGTAATTTTGGTTTTGGAGGGATTTCAAATTGTGCATGACTCTTTTGCCCAACAAAAAGGAAAATAAGGAAAAACACAATGTACTTGAGCTTTAGTTTCATCTACACTTCTCCTTTAGAAATTTCGTTCGACAATTCATCTTGATCATCCGTTTGCCATGGGAAGAACTTTTCTAAAGCTTCACTTGCACTTTTAATGCCCTCGATGATTCCTGTTTTGAATGCTCCAGCTTTAAAATGCCGCTGCATTACATCACGTGTTTTATCCCAAAAAGTGCTATCAACTTTTTTGTCAATGCCTTTATCGCCATAAATTCCAAATTTTTTATTGTCAACAGCAATGTAAATCAAGACTCCATTTTCTAGCTTTGTATTGTCCATTTTTAAGGCATGAAACACAAATTTTGCTCGAGCGTCAATAGGTTCTGTAGTGTTTCGCTCAATATGTACACGAATTTCACCAGAGGTATTTTTTTCGGCCATACGTATGGCCGAGACAACTTCTTGCTCTTCTTCCGTACTTAAAAAAGTTTCTAAAGAATTCACGTATTGGAATTATTCAAAGTCAAAATCAACTTCGGGAGCTTTTTCGGCACCAGGATCGGCTTTGTAGCGCGCCATTTCCTCAAAACCAAACCAACCTGCTAGGATTTTGTTTGGGAATTTTGAGGTAAAAATATCGTAAGTATTTACAGCTTTGTTATAGCGATCTCGGGCTACATTAATGCGATTCTCTGTGCCCTCCAATTGATTTTGAAGGTCCAAAAAATTCTGATTTGCTTTGAGTTCTGGATAACGCTCAACAGAAACTAAAAGACGCGAAAGCGCACCACTAAGTCCACTTTGTGCTTCTTGAAACGCTTCTAAATTTTCTGGTGTAATGTTTGACGGATCGATAGTCGTTGAGGTAGCTTTGGCACGTGCCTCGATAACTTGTGTTAGAGTACTTTTTTCAAAATCTGCTGCGCCTTTTACGGTACTTACCAGATTTCCAATGAGGTCATTTCTTCTTTGGTAGCTACTTTCAACATTAGACCATGCTGTCTTGGCATTGGCTTCGTGTTCTACAGCAGTATTATTGAACCCAACGGCCCAATTATAAACTCCAAAAGCAATTACTGCTACAATAATTAAAGGGATAAACCACTTTTTCATGATATTTAGGATTTAGATTTGAGATTTAATTTTTATTAATTGATGTTTTATGGACTCCAATTTACAAATAATATCAAAATTAGTCAAAGATTTTCCTTTTTGTCCTTTTAAATAGGTTTTTGCACCTTCTAAAGTGTACCCTTGTTCTTTGACCAAATGATATATAAGTTTTAAGTTTTTGACGTCTTCACTTGTAAATCGGCGGTTGCCTTTCGTATTTTTTTTGGGTTTTAAAATAGAAAATTCTCCATCCCAAAAACGTATTAAAGAAGGTTTAACGCCAAAAGCCTTGGCTACCTCCCCAATGGTATAGTACATTTTTTTTGGTAAATCGACATGCATCCTAGTCTAAAGATTGATTTTCAACAGATGCCTTGATCAACAAATCATTAAATTCCTCGCTAGTAAGATTACCATAATAGAAATTTAGTGGGTTGATGCGCTTTTTGTCCTTAAAAATTTCATAATGCAAATGCGGTGCTTGAGAGCGGCCAGTACTTCCTACAAAACCAATAATATCTCCACGTTTGACTCGTTGGTTTTTTCGAACATTATAGTTGTATAAATGAGCATACAAACTCATATATCCATAGCCATGATCAATTCTTATATGCTTTCCATAGCCCGATGATCTCGAGTCGGCACGCTTCACAACACCATCTCCAGTGGCATAGACAGGAGTGCCACGAGGCGCTGTAAAATCCATTCCGTAGTGAAACTTTCTAATTTTTGTAAATGGGTCTGTACGGTAACCATAGCCCGATGCCATACGTGTCAAGTCTTCATTTTTGATAGGTTGAATCGCTGGAATTTTGGCAAGAAAACTTTCCTTGTCTTTGGCTAGGGCTGTAATTTCATCTAATGATTTGGATTGAATGACAAGTCGTTTTTGGAGAATGTCTATTCGTTTGTTGGCTTCAGCTATCAAATCTGAATTTTTAAATCCATCAAATTTTTTGTAACGATTTACCCCTCCAAAACCTTGTGTTCGTTGAGCGTTTGGAATAGGATTGGCTTCAAAATAAAGCCTATAAATAGTATTATCTCTTTCTTCAATATTGCCCAAAACACTCTCAATTTCACTCATTTTTTGACTCAAAAGCGTGTATTGGAGTTCCATGTTTTGAAGTTCGCGATTTAGGATTTTTTCTCGTGGAGATTCAAAATAATAACTGCCAATCATTGTCGCAAAAAAACCAAAAAGAGCAGAGGCAAAAACAAAGCCCACAGCATATTTTGCTTTTGTCTTTTTATCACTTGTTATCTTTCGGTAGGAAAGCGTTTCAGGATCGTAATAATATTTTACGTTAGACATTGCCTAAAAAGTTCTATTTTTGTTTGATATTTTGAAACGCATATATAACGTTTCATCTAGGAACAAATATAATTTGTTTTTGAAGCAAAATCAAATTATTTCAAAAAGGTTAACATACTACATGAAATCTCAAGACATAAGAGCCAATTTTCTAAAGTTTTTTGAAGATAAAAAACATACTATTTTACCGTCTGCATCAATGGTGGTCAAAGATGATCCTACATTAATGTTTGTGAACTCTGGAATGGCCCCATTTAAAGAATATTTTGTAGGCAATGGGCAGCCCCCAAGCAAGCGTATTGCCGATACACAAAAATGCTTGCGTGTGTCTGGAAAACACAACGATTTGGAAGAAGTGGGCTATGACACCTACCACCATACTCTTTTCGAAATGTTGGGCAATTGGAGTTTTGGAGATTATTTCAAAAAGGAAGCTATAGAATGGGCTTGGGAATTGCTTACAGAAGTTTATGAAATTGACAAAGACATTTTGTATGTCACTATTTTTGAGGGTGATGAGCAGGACAAAACAGCTGTGGATTCCGAAGCGTTTTCCATTTGGAAAAATATTATTGCTGAGGATCGTATTCTGAAAGGAAATAAAAAAGATAATTTCTGGGAAATGGGCGATCAGGGGCCTTGTGGACCTTGCAGCGAAATTCATGTAGATCTCAGAAGTGATGAAGAAAAAGCTAAAATCCCCGGGCACGAATTAGTCAATAAAGACCATCCTCATGTAGTAGAAATTTGGAACTTAGTTTTTATGGAATTCAATCGAAAGGCCGATGGTTCTCTAGAACCACTTCCACAAAAACATATTGATACAGGAATGGGTTTTGAGCGTTTGTGTATGCTTCTTCAAGGCGTGAAATCTAATTATGACACAGATGTTTTTACGCCAATTATTCGCGAAATTGAAGCAATTTCTGGCAAGGATTATGGGATCAATACTCAGCATGATATTGCCATTCGTGTCATCTCAGATCATATTCGCACAGTAGCTTTTTCAATTGCAGACGGGCAGTTGCCAAGCAACACTGGAGCAGGCTATGTAATCCGACGAATTTTAAGACGTGCAGTTCGCTATGGCTTTACTTTTTTAGATCAAAAAGAACCTTTTATGTATCGTCTTGTGAATGTTTTAGTCAAAATAATGGGAACGACATTTCCAGAGCTAAAACTTCAAAAACAATTGATGCAAAATGTCATACGAGAAGAGGAGTCTTCATTTTTAAAAACTTTGGATCAGGGGTTAATCTTACTGGAACGCATCATAAATACCACCAAAGGCGATACAATTTCTGGCGATAAAGCCTTTGAATTGTATGATACTTATGGATTTCCTGTAGATTTAACAGCACTTATTCTTCAAGAAAAAAATATGCATTTGGATGACACTGGATTTCAAATTCAGCTTGAAAAACAAAAAAGCAGATCTCGAGCAGCAAGTGAAGTCTCAACAGAGGATTGGACCATTCTTCGCGAAGATGACGAGCAAGAATTTATTGGTTATGACAGCCTTCAAGCCAAAGTCAAAATTGTGCGTTATCGTAAAGAAGTATCTTCAAAATATGGGACACAATATCAACTTGTGTTTAATCTCACGCCATTTTACGCAGAGGGCGGAGGACAAGTTGGAGACAAAGGCTATTTGGAAGCATCAAATGGAGATAGTGTTTATATTCTCGATACCAAAAAGGAAAATAACGTTGCCATTCATATCACCAAAGATTTACCCAAAAATCTTACCGATTCCTTTACGGCAGAGGTTGAAGTTAAGCAGAGATTTAGAGTAGCATGTAACCACACAGCAACCCATTTATTGCATCAGGCATTGCGAGAAATTCTTGGAACTCATGTAGAGCAAAAAGGGAGTGCTGTCCATTCAAAATATTTGCGTTTTGATTTTTCTCATTTTTCAAAAATGACTGATGATCAACTTCAAGAGGTTGAAAGTTTTGTGAATTCAAGAATTGAAGGGCGTCTTAAATTCGAAGAGCAACGGGCAATCCCCATGACACGAGCCATTGAAGACGGCGCTATAGCATTATTTGGTGAAAAATATGGAGATGTTGTTCGCACGGTACGTTTTGGGAATTCTATTGAACTTTGTGGTGGAACTCATGTCAAAAACACCGCAGATATTTGGCATTTTAAAATCACTTCTGAAAGTGCTGTGGCTTCTGGAATTCGTAGAATCGAAGCGATTACAAATGATGCAGTAAAAGAATTTTTCAAAGAAAACAATACGCATTTTAAACGCATCAAACAAGAATTGAATAATGCTGCGGATCCTGTGAAAGCAGTTGTGAATTTGAAGTCTGAGAACCATCAACTAAAAAAACAAATTGAACAGCTTTTGAAAGATAAAGCAAAAAGTGTAAAGACACAACTATTGACAGAAATTCAATCTGTCAATGGAATGAAATTTTTAGCAAAACAACTCGACTTGGATGCTACTGGCATGAAAGATATTTCTTTTGAAATTGGTCAAAATTTAGATAATGTGGTCTTAGTTTTTGCGTCCGAGCAAAACGGTAAAGCATTACTTTCATGTTATGTATCGAAAGATCTTGTAAGTTCTAAAAACTTGAACGCTGGCACAATTGTACGCAATTTAGGAAGTTACATTCAAGGCGGTGGTGGTGGACAGCCGTTTTTTGCTACTGCGGGAGGTAAAAATCCTGGGGGAATCCCCGACGCTCTAGCACAAGTTATCGATCTTATTTCTTAAAATTTAAGTTTTGAAATTTCAAACCCAAGTCCCCTTAGTTCCTGCCAAAGGCAAGCCCATTAGTTTTAATGCTCAAACGGTTCTTCTTGGCTCTTGTTTTACAGAACATATTTCGGAAAAATTAGACTTTTATAAATTTCAAACGCAAACCAATCCTTTTGGGATATTATTTCATCCACAAGCGATTTTAACATTTTTGACTCATGTATATCATAATAAAATAGATGAAAATGCTATATTTTTCAATGATGAGCAATGGAAAAGTTTTGATGCGCATTCGCGATGTAATCACCATGAAAAATCAATATTTTTAGACCAACTTCATACGCAAATACAAGATTGTAATTCTCGCTTCAAAACAACATCTCATTTTATCATTACTTTGGGTACCGCATGGAATTATCGTCATTTAAAAACTCAAAAATACGTAGCCAATTGTCATAAACTTCCTTCAGCACAATTTGAAAAAGTATTGTTTTCTGTTGATGAGATTACCGATATTTTGACTAAGATTAAAGCCATAATTCATCATTTTAATTCCAATGCTGAGGTAATTTTTACAGTCTCTCCAGTACGGCATCTCAAAGATGGATTTGTAGAAAATACTCAAAGCAAAGCCCATTTGATTTCTGCTATTCACCAAGTCGTTGATACTTCAGTTACTACACATTATTTTCCTTCATATGAAATCATGATGGATGAACTTCGAGACTATAGATTTTATACTCCAGATATGATTCATCCAAGCGCTCAAGCTATTGAGGTTATTTGGGATAAATTTAAATCTGTTTGGATTGATTCTAATCTCAACAGTACGCTCAAAATAATCAAGCGTATTCAAAATGGGCTACAACACAAACCGATGCATTCTAACAGTGAAGCACATCAACATTTTATGGCGTCTATAAATGCTGAAATAGAGCGCCTAAAAAAGCAGTTTCCACAACTTAAATTCTAATTTTTTTTGTTCCAATATCAGCAGTAGCTTTGTTAGTTTGCTATATTCATTTCCTAAATTTGGAGTATATTAGCCAAACAAAATAGAACAACAATGTCTAAAGATTCTTATGTAAAATTTACCAAAAACAATGGAGTAGGTTACATTGAATTTTACAATCCATCTCATAATGCGTTACCTTCAAAAATGTTATCAGAACTGTCGAGTACAATCGAGAACGCTGGAGCAGACAAGGATTCCAGTATTTTGGTGCTAAAGAGTGGTGGCGACCGAACATTTTGTGCTGGAGCAAGTTTTGACGATCTCGCAGCAATTTCTACGATAGAAGAGGGTAAAGCTTTTTTTATGGGATTTGCTAACGTTATCAACGCTTTAAGGAAAAATCCAAAAATTGTGATTGGAAGTATTCAAGGAAAAGCAGTGGGAGGTGGTGTTGGTTTGGCAGCTGCTGTAGATCTATGTTTTGCTAGTGAATATGCTTCCATTAAACTTAGTGAACTGAACATTGGAATTGGACCTTTTGTTATAGAACCTGCATTAAAAAGAAAACTAGGACTTTCTGTTGTTTCACAATTAACGCTTCATCCTCAAACTTTTTTTTCTGCAAAATGGGCTCGAGAAAAAGGGCTATATGCCAATGTTTTTGAGTCTAACAACGACTTGAACACACATGTTTCTAATGTCGCCAATCAACTTGCAACATATAATCCTGAGGCATTAGCAGAATTCAAAAAAATACAATGGGAAGAATCGCATCATTGGGACGATTTGTTGGCGCAACGTGCAGCAATTAGTGGGCGTTTGGCACTGAGTAATTTTACCAAAACACAATTAAAAAAATTTAATAAAGCATAAAATTTCATACAATACAATGGGCACCCAAATACACATTGAAAAAGTAAAAGAATCAAAAGCTAAGCATTTAGATTTTAATGATATTCCGTTGGGAAGAGCCTTTACCGATCATATGTTTTTGTGTACTTACGAAAACGGAGCGTGGCAAACCCCAAAAATAGTTCCGATGGGGGCGCTGACTACTCATCCTGCGGCTATGGCATTGCATTATGGTCAGGCCATTTTTGAGGGGATGAAAGCTACGATAGATGACAATGGAACGCCGATGTTGTTTCGGCCAGAACAAAATGCAAAACGGTTAAATTTTAGTGCAAGACGATTGGGCATGCCAGAATTTCCCGAAGACCTTTTTGTTCAAGCTTTAAAAGTTTTGGTGGGTTTAGATAAAAATTGGATTCCACCCCAACAAGGTAGCGCCTTGTATTTACGCCCTTTTATGTATGCCGATGAAGCGTTTATTGGAATGAGAGCTGCCACACAATACAAGTTTATTATTATGGCCTCTCCATCCAATCCAATTTATACAAAAAGAGTACGACTGTACGCTGAAACTAATTTTATTCGTGCAGCACATGGTGGTACAGGTGAGGCCAAGGCCGCAGGTAATTATGCAGCAGCAATTTTGCCAACGGAAAACGCAAAAGCAAAAGGGTATGACCAAGTTTTGTGGTTAGATGCTCATAATTTTAAAAGTATTCAAGAAGTTGGAACGATGAATATTTTTTTCAAAATTAAGGGGAAGATGATCACGCCAAATTTAGATGGTGCTATTCTTGCGGGAATTACACGAATGAGTGTTATTGAACTTTTGCGCCACAAAGGGTATGAAGTTACAGAACGACCAATTTCTATAGATGAAATCATTGAAGCTTCAAAAAATGGCACCCTCGAAGAAGCTTTTGGAACGGGTACTGCCGTTGGTATTGCATTGATTCAAGAGATTGGATATAAAGACAATGTTATTCATGTTTCTAATGAAAGCCCCGTTGGCCAAATGGTTTTGGAGACTATAAACGGTGTTCGTGCAGGTAAAATTCCAGATGAACTTCGTTGGATGATAAAGATTCAGGCCTAAAACGGTAAAAGTAATGCTTTGATTTTACGCCATCGGTATGCTCTGATGAATGCGCCTTCTTCTTCAGAGACGATAAAAGGAACTTTGGTTTGCCATGCTTTGAAATACCCCATCAAATAATCCAAAAAAAGGCGTATTTTTCTTTTTTTGTAGGCCAATTTTAAGGCCGATAAAAAGGCCAAAACAAATCCATTTCGCATCTTATAAAGTGCTATCCCTTGATAGTGTTTTGCGCTACTGCTGTATGTAGAGCCAGTGGGCTTCAAATGCTTTACATGTAAGGCGTCATCAGTACGAAAAGACCAACCATTATATAGCGCAACAAGCTCGTCTATAGTATCCCAGCCCATAGATTTTTGCAAACCTCCAATGGCTTCGAAGCAGGCTTTTCTGTAGGCTTTCAATGGGCCTCGTGTGTGATCATTGGAGGTTAAATTTTCCAAAACCCACGCTCCATTTTTTTCAATGTAACAATGCCCTGCAATCAGCCCAAGTTTTGGGTCTTTATTGTAATGTTCTGCAATGGTTTTTAGATAATCTTTTGGAAAAATTAAATCAGCATCAAATTTACAAATGACATCATATTCATTATCAAGTTGATCAAATCCTTTATAGAAGGCAGAGATGATTTTTTCGCCTGGTAAATGTTTCTCAGAGGATTGGTGCTGTACAATGTCAATAAACGCATATTGATTTTTTAAGGCCTCTACAATTTTCGGTGTTTTATCTGATGAGTTGTCATCAACGACAATAATTTTTTTTGGAAGTAAAGTTTGTTCGGACAGAGAAATCAAGCAATTCTTTATAAAAGCTTCTTCATTGTGAGCCGGTATGACGATGTAAAATCTCACTTTCTTTCTGCGTAAATGATATAATATCTTGGTGTGAAATACCTCAAAATTGGACGAATTCCTATTTTTTTAGTAGGGTTTGTCCATTTTTTTCTAGATACGATTCTCCACCCCGCTTTGTCTAATAACCAATCAAATTGCCAGTCTTCAAATTCATGAAAATGACGGTCTCTCATATCGGTTTTACTTCTATATGCGCTTGAAAACCAAAGTTTTAGTGGCACACTTGCAATGAGTTTTTTGGCTTTTATTTCTTTTAAAACAACAAAAGGAGATACTAAATGTTCAAAAATTTCAAAGGCAGTAACAACTTCTGCAGTACTGTTTTGTACAGATGAGTAATTCAGATCAAGATCTTCACCTTTTGTGTTTGAAACTTTAAAACCACTAGATTTGAGTACATCAGAAAGTGGATTTTCAACACCCAAATCGAGAATTTCCTCTTTTTTGTTTATATGTTGTTTGACAAAATCAAGAGTTAAATTGTAGCGTTTTGTGGGAAAGTTATTCTCGTACATTTAATATTTATAAACAATGGCGTTGATATGCATACCAGCACCTACGCTTGCAAATATAATAATATCGCCTTTATTGAGATTATGATCTTTGACTTCCCCTTTTCTGATCAAATCAAATAATGTAGGAACAGTTGCCACAGAACTGTTGCCAAGTTTATGAATTGTCATAGGCATAATGCCCTCTGGCACAGGGGCTTTGTAAAGTCTATAAAAGCGCTTTACAATGGCTTCATCCATTTTTTCATTTGCTTGATGAATAAGAATTTTCTTGACATCTTGAATAGAATAACCGCTTTTGTCGAGACATTCTTTGAGTGCTGCAGGTACATTATTGAGTGCAAATTCATAAATTTTTCTTCCATACATTTTGATGTAGCGAACATCTTCATCTTGCGTTTTATCATTGGAATTTCCAAAAAATAAATGATAGACTTCGTCGTGAGTGTATGAGGCAGATTCGTGCGCAATGATGCCACCTTCTTGCTCAGAAGCTTCAATCAATGTTGCTCCTGCGCCATCGGCATAAATCATAGAATCGCGATCAAATGGATCTACAACTCTAGAGAGTGTTTCTGCGCCAATTACCAAACAACGCTTTGCCATTCCAGCCTTGATAAATGCTTGTGCTTGAACAACACCTTCAACCCAACCTGGACATCCAAAAAGGATATCATAGGCTACACATTTTGGATTTTTAATTTTTAAGAGGTGCTTTATGCGAGCGGCCAAACATGGAAGAATATCGCTTTGAATGGCGTTGTGTTTTACATCACCAAAGTTGTGCGCACAAATAATATAGTCCAGTGATTCAGCGTCAATTTTGGCATCCAATAGCGCCTTTTCTGCTGCAAAAGCTCCAAGGTCCGAAGCTGTAAGATTCGTATTGGCATAACGCCTTTCGGATATGCCTGTAATGGCTTTAAATTTTTCGACAATAATGTCTGTTGGTGTATCAATAGATTCGCCTTCAATAGTATAGAATTCACGATTTTGAAAATCGTTATTTTTTTGGATCTGTTCAGGAATATAACTTCCTGTTCCCGTAATTCGAATACTCATTTTTTTATTTTAGTTATACTTCGGCATAGTCATCAATTGGAGCGCATGTACATATTAAATTTCGATCACCATAGGCATCATCTACACGGCGTACAGAGGGCCAAAACTTATCTTCTTTTATATATGAAAGTGGAAAGGCTGCTGTTGTTCGGCTGTATGGAAAATCCCATTGATCGTTGCATACCATATCTTGCGTATGTGGTGCATTTTTTAAAGGATTATTAACATCAGATTTGCTGGCCTCTTCAATTTCTTGTCGAATGGATATCATGGCATCACAAAAACGATCCATTTCTGCTTTACTTTCACTCTCGGTGGGCTCTATCATCATTGTTCCGGCAACAGGAAATGAAACTGTTGGGGCATGAAAACCATAGTCCATCAATCGTTTTGCAATATCTGTAACCTCAATTCCATTAGTTTTAAATGCTCGACAATCAATTATCATTTCGTGTGCAGCACGACCTTGTTCGCCTGTATAAAGTGTGTCATAATACCCATCAAGGCGTTCTTTGATATAGTTTGCATTTAAAATAGCAATTTTTGTTGCTTGTGTTAAACCATCAGCGCCTAACATTTTTATGTATCCATATGAAATTAAACAGGCTAGTGCAGACCCAAAAGGCGCACCAGAAATTGACGTAATGGCTTGATTTCCTCCTGTTTCAATAACAGGATTTCCAGGCAGAAAAGGAGTGAGCTGTTCGGCAACACAAATTGGTCCAACTCCTGGGCCACCGCCTCCATGAGGGATGGCAAAAGTTTTGTGTAAATTAAGGTGACAAACATCGGCACCAATTTTCCCTGGGTTTGTAAGACCAACTTGAGCATTCATATTGGCACCGTCCATATATACTTGCCCACCATTATCATGAATGATTTGTGTAATTTCTTTTATTTGAGATTCGTAAACACCATGGGTAGAGGGGTAAGTTACCATAAGGGCTGCAAGATTTTCCTTGTGTTGTGTTGCTTTTTCGCGTAGATCTTCAACATCTATATTTCCATTTTCAGATGATTTTGTAACGACAACTTTCATGCCTGCCATGACGGCACTAGCAGGATTTGTTCCGTGTGCAGAAGAAGGGATTATACATATATTTCTGTGATGATCTTCTCGAGATTCATGATAAGCTCGAATGGTCATTAGTCCTGCAAACTCACCTTGAGCACCAGAATTTGGCTGTAAAGATGTTCCTGAAAATCCAGTAATTTCATTGAGTTGTTTTTCTAGAGTGGTTAAAACCTTGGTGTACCCTTCCACTTGATCTGCTGGTGCAAAGGGATGAATATTACCCCAATTGGACCAACTTAAAGGCAGCATTTCTACAGCAGCATTGAGCTTCATCGTACACGATCCCAATGGAATCATTGAAAAATTTAACGCCAAATCTTTTCGCTCTAACCTTTTGATATAGCGCATCAATTCAGTTTCTGAATGGTAAGAATTAAAAACAGAATTTGTTAGATATTTTGATGTTCTTATATGAGTTTCAGGCAACTTGTTTTCTGACGAGACTTCAAGCGTATAGTTAGTGTTTAGGGCTTCTGAAAAAATTTGAAGAATCTGTTCAAGATCTTTTTGTGTAGTCGTTTCATTTATTGTAATGGAAACGGTAGATGTATTAGGATAAAAGAAGTTTACCTCGTGTTGTGAAGCAATTTCTTTTATTTTTTCTGCATTTTCAACACGAATTTGAATGGTGTCAAAAAAGGATAAATGGTTTAATGTTAAACCTGAATTAGTTAAAGAATTGGCCAAAAGAACCGTGTTTTTATGAACCTTGTTTGCAATATATTTCAGGCCTTTTGGCCCATGAAATACAGCATACATGCCTGCCATCACTGCGAGTAAAACCTGAGCAGTACATATATTGGATGTTGCTCGATCTCTTTTGATGTGTTGTTCTCTAGTTTGAAGCGCCATTCTTAGCGCACGTCCGCCGTTCATATCTTTTGTAACTCCAATAATTCGTCCAGGAATATGGCGCTTGTAAGCTTCTTTGGTCGCAAAATATGCGGCATGAGGTCCGCCATAACCCATTGGGATACCAAAACGTTGCGTCGTACCAACAACAACATCTGCGCCAAGGTGGCCAGGAGCTTCAAGGACTACTAAACTGAGAATGTCTGCCGCAACTGCAACTTTAATATTAGTTGCACTGGCTTTTGTAATGAATGATTTTAAATCTATGATCTCTCCTGATGCTCCCGGATACTGAACAAGAGCTCCGAAGAAGTCTGTAGTAAAATTAAACTCATCTGGATTTCCAACGACAAGCTCTATTCCAATTGGGATAGCTCTAGTTTTGAGAACGGCCAAGGTTTGTGGGTAAATATCTTCTGCAACAAAAAATTTCACGACTCCTGCTTTTACTGCAGCACGTTCTCTCACGGCAAATAAAAGTGCCATGGCCTCTGCGGCCGAAGTACTTTCATCCAATAAAGAGGCATTGGCCAACTCCATCCCTGTCAAATCTGTGACCATGGTTTGAAAGTTCAGCAATGCTTCCAGACGCCCTTGTGCTATTTCTGCTTGATAGGGAGTATAGGCGGTGTACCAGCCTGGATTTTCTAATATATTTCTTTGGATCACAGCAGGTAAATTGGAGGGATTGTAGCCCATTCCAATGTAGGATTTGAATACTTTATTTTTAGCGCCTAAAGCATAAATATGGTCCAAAAATTCTTGCTCACTAAGGGGCTGATCCAAATCTAAAGTAGTCTGTAATCTGATAGTGTTAGGAACAGTTTGGTCTATTAATTCATCAACTGAATCTACACCAACAACGTCTAACATTTCTTTTAATTGATCTGCATTTGGACCAATGTGTCTTTGTGAAAAATTATCTGGGTTCATATTTTACGAATTAAAATAAAAAACAAAATTACGGATTTATTTATCCTTTTTTTTGATAGTATGTTAAAGTTTTTAACCGATTTTTAAGCTTATTAACAGTTTGGTTATTTTTGCAGCGTGAGTCTTCTAAAACGAATTTTTAAATTTTACATCAATAGCAGTTTGCATGTGGCTTGTTCTGTGGTAGCACTCAGTCATTTAACTTCACTAAAATCTAAATCCCACACTGATGTTGTCTTTTTTTGTGCTCTATTTTTTGCCACAATTATTGGGTATAATTTTGTCAAGTATTTTGGTTTAACCAAATTTCATTACAGATCATTAACGACAAAACTCAAAGACATTCAAACCCTCAGTTTGATCTGTGTTTTCGGATTTATATTTTGTTTTTTTCAGTTGGGGTTAAATGTACAATTGGGCTTACTCGTGTTAGGAGCCATTACTTTTTTTTATGGGATGCCATTATCGTGGATTTCCCAAAAAAGTTTAAGAAAAATAAGCGGTCTGAAGATCTACATCATCGCTTTTGTATGGGCTATTACAACAGCGCTATTACCACAGTTTCATAATAATTTGAATTTCATTGACATTAATTTTATTTGGATAGTGGAGCGCTTTATTTTTATTTTTGTCTTAATGCTCCCTTTCGAAATTAGAGACATGAACTTTGATGACTTAAAATTGTCAACTATTCCACAAAAAATTGGATTGTCCAACACAAAAAAACTAGGTTACTTTGGAGTTTTCCTTTTATTTTCTTTTGTGTTTTTTAATAATAATTTATTTGAAATTGAAATGATCTCAACATCAATAATACTGATTATTTTGTGTGTTTTCATTTATAAAAGTCAGCCAGAAAATTCAACTTATTACACTGCATTTTGGGTTGAAGCCCTACCTGTTTTTTGGTGGGCGATATGGATTAGTCTAAATTAGCACATAAGAGGTCTACACGAGGCCTGCACGTTCTAAAAGCGCTTTATTAGTGGCGTTTTTTCCTCTAAACTTTTTATATAAAACTAGGGGTTCTTCTGTACCGCCTTGACTCAAAATATGAGCTTCTAATTTTTTGGCAATTTTAGCATCAAAAATAGACGTGCTCTTAAAATAGGCAAAAGCATCAGCATCTAAAACCTCGGCCCATTTGTAGCTGTAATAGCCCGAAGAATAGCCCCCTTGAAAAATATGAGCAAAAGCAGTGGACATACAATTTTCTGCAACATCTGGATAAAGTTGTGTCGATAAAAACACTTCTTTTTCGTGTGTTTTTACACACGTAATTGCAGAGGGGTTTTGTCCATGCCAACGCATATCTAAAAGTCCAAAACTAAGTTGGCGAAGCGTTTGCATGCCTTGTTGAAATTTTTCTGCAGCTTTGATTTTATCAATCCACTCCATTGGGATCAATTCTCCAGTTTTGTAATGTGTTGCAAACAAGCTTAAGGCTTCTTTTTCATAACACCAATTTTCCATCAATTGACTTGGGAGTTCTACAAAATCCCAAGCTACACTTGTGCCAGAAAGACTAGGGTAGGTGGTGTTGGCCAACATGCCATGTAATGCATGTCCAAATTCGTGAAATAGGGTTGTTACCTCATTGAAAGTCAGTAGGGAAGGTTTTGTTTTTGTGGGTTTTGTAAAGTTGCAAACAATAGAGACGTGTGGTCTTTCGTTGATATTATTTAAAATATATTGAGGCTTAAAAGAGGTCATCCATGCCCCACTACGTTTTCCTTTTCTTGGAAAAAAATCGGCATAAAAAACAGCCACTAAATTGGCGTTTTTATCGACCACTTTGTACGTCATTACATCCTCATGATAAGTGTCAATATCATTTGATTCCTCGAACTGAAGACCAAATAATATATTGGCAATCTTAAAAGCGCCATCAACTACATTTTCGAGCTTAAAATATGGTTTTAACTGTGTATCGTCTATATCAAAAAGTTGTTTTTTGAGTTGTTCCGAATAATATGCACTGTCCCATTTTTGAAGGTCTTCAATGCCATCTTGTTTTTTTGAAAAAGCACTTAAAGTTTCAAATTCTTTTTTGGCAAAAGGTGTTGCCTTTTCAAGCAAATCATTTAAAAAATGCATGACTTTTTCTGGCGTTTTTGCCATGCGTTCCTCCAAGACGTAATGCGCATGTGTTTTATATCCCAAAAGCGTAGCACGTTGCTGACGTAGATTGGCAATTTCCAAAACAATATTCTGGTTATCAAGAGCATCATTATGAAATCCCTTCTTTCCAAAAGCACAGGCTAGTTTTTTACGGAGTTTGCGATTTTTTGCATATTTCATAAAAGGGATATAACTCGGATAATCCAAGCTGATGATCCACCCCTTTTTTTGTTTTTGTTCGGCGCGTAGCTTTGCGGCTTCTTTTTCATCTTCTGGCAGTCCATCCAAGTCCGATTCTTCAGTAATATGAAGTTCATATCGGTTTGTTTCGGCCAATAAATGTTCGCCAAAAGTGAGTTTCAAACGGCTCAGAGATTTGTCAATTGCTCTTAATTTTTCTTTATCTTCAAAATTGAGCAAAGCTCCATTTCTTGAAAAGCTCTTATATTTTTTTTCTAAAAGTTGCTGCTGTTCTGTGGTTAATTTTAAATCATCTTTTTGTTCAAAAACACTTTTTATTTTTTCAAAAAGAACTTGATTTAAAGCTACATCATTTGAGAACTCGGAGAGAAGTGGCGATACTTTTTGAGCAATTTGTTGAATCTCCTCAGTGGTTTCTGCGGCATTCAGATTAAAAAATAAACTTGAAATTCGCTCTAATTCTAATCCAGAAAACTCTAAAGTTTCAATTGTATTTTCGAATGTTGGGGGAGTATTATTTTTACAAATAGTATCAATATTTGCTTTGGCTTTTTCTATAGCGGTTGTGAAAGCAGCTGGAAAATCACTTGTATTTATTTTTGAAAAAGGCGCAGTTCCATACGGAGTTTGAAAACGCTGGTTCAGAATAGTCATTCGCTTGATTCTACAGGGTTAGTACTTTAAGTTTTTTGAAGCCTTTTCTACTTTAACTTTCAGTCCTTGCTTGTAAAATTGAACTTTATCTAAAACACATTGATCTGAAGCACCGATAATTTGTGCGGCCAAAATTCCTGCATTTTTCGCACCATTAAGTGCAACTGTTGCTACAGGCACTCCGCCTGGCATTTGTAGAATTGATAAAATAGAATCCCATCCATCTATAGAGTTGCTAGATTTTACAGGCACACCAATCACAGGCAAAGGACTTACAGCTGCAATCATACCTGGAAGATGCGCTGCACCGCCAGCTCCAGCAATGATAACTTTCAGCCCTCTTTGGTGTGCGCTAGATCCATATTCCATCAATTTTTCTGGTGTACGATGGGCCGAAACAATATCGACTTCAATATCAATATCGAAACTTTTTAGTATCTCTATTGCTTCTTTCATGACAGGCATATCGCTGTCGCTTCCCATGATGATTCCTACTTGTGCCATATTATTTACTTATTACTTTGATGGTTTCTTTTACTTGCTGAGCAATTGCTCGAGCTTGATTTATTTCGGGGTGTACTATGGTTACATGCCCCATTTTTCTAAAAGGGCGTGTTTCTTTTTTGCCATAAATATGAGGAGTTACCCCATCTAATTTTAAAATTTCTTCAATATTTTTATACACAACTTCGCCTTGATGCCCCTCTTCGCCTACAAGATTGACCATTACGCCACTCACTTTATTTTTTGTTTCCCCCAATGGGAGATTTAGAATTGCTCGTATATGTTGTTCAAATTGAGAAGTATAACTTGCCTCTATAGTTTGGTGACCCGAATTGTGTGGTCGTGGAGCAACTTCATTGATTAGAATATCATCATTTTCTGTAAGAAATAATTCTACAGCTAGAAGGCCAACATGATGAAAAGCTGCTGCAGTTTTTAGAGCAACGAGTTCTGCTTTTTTGGCTAAATTTTCTGGAATTCGAGCAGGGCACAACACATATTCTACCTGATTGGCTTCTGGATGAAATTCCATTTCAACAACCGGATACACACCAACTTCACCGTTTGGTGTTCTCGCAACTGTTACAGCAAGTTCTTTTTTAAAAGGCACTAATGCTTCGGCAATACATTCTACGTTTGGAAGTTCGTCCAAGTCAGAACTCTTTCGAACTATTTTTACTCCTTTTCCATCATATCCAAATTGTGCACTTTTCCACACAAATGGTAAGGTTTGAACCTTATGTTCCACTGCACGTTTGAGTTCTTCGATATATGCATATCTAGTAAATTCTGCCGTTGGCAACTCGTGGTCTACATAAAAAAGCTTTTGTTTTGCTTTGTTTTGAATTGTTGCTAATGTTTCAGCCGACGGATAGACTTTCACACCTTCTTTTTCGAGAGCACTGAGCGCATCCACATTTACATTTTCAATTTCGATGGTGAGTGTATCTACGTTTTTTCCAAACTCAAAAACAGTATCGTAATCCATAAGATCACCAACAAAAAACGCATTGCAAGCAATTTTACTTGGAGCCTCGGGGTTTGGATCTAAAACACATGTGTGAATGTCAAATTTTCGCGTGTTGTAAAGGAGCATTTTTCCTAGTTGTCCACCGCCCAAAATACCGACTTTATGTTGAGAAGAGAAAACGTGCATAGTCGTCAAATTGCTAAAGTTTTAATTCTGTTACAAAAATACACTTAAAAATGGAATCTTACAGCAAAAACCCTTTTTAACCTTAGTAATTAATTATCTTTGTGGCCGAATATAAATTCAATTTTTAGAGATTTTTTCTTTAAATTATAAAATTGTCATAATAAAAAATGAAACATCCATGATTAAAATTTATTCACGCAACGGAATGATTCTATGGATGTTCCATATGTCAGATAAAAAGCAATAAAAATAAACAGATGAAAAATATTGTACTATTTGGTCCTCCTGGAGCAGGAAAAGGAACTCAAGCCAATTTTTTAAAAGAGACGTATGATCTTGTTCATATTTCTACAGGAGACGTCTTTCGTTATAACATAAAAAATCAAACAGATTTGGGGCTTTTGGCCAAATCTTATATGGACAAAGGAGAGCTTGTTCCAGATCAAGTGACTGTTGATATGCTAGGCGATGTTGTTTCAAGAACTCCACAGGCCAATGGCTTTATTTTTGATGGCTTTCCTAGAAATATAGTTCAAGCTGAAGCTTTGGATGAAATTTTGAAAACCTATGCTGCAGAGGTCAATGCTATGATTGCTTTGGAAGTAGATGATGAAATTTTGGTGAAGCGTCTTTTGAAACGCGGAGAAACTAGTGGAAGACCTGATGATTCATCAGAAGAAATTGTTCGAAATAGAATAGAAATATACTACAAGGAAACGGCTATTTTAAAATCTTTTTATGAGAAAAAAGGAAAATATCATGGTGTCGATGGTGTGGGCGATATTGAAGCGATAACTCAGCGCCTCAATGCTGTGATTGATGCTTTATAAATAAATAGGAACGATGACTGAAGGCAATTTTGTTGATTACATAAAATTATATGCTTGCTCTGGCAATGGGGGCAAGGGATCGGTACATCTTCATCGCGAAAAATACATTACTAAAGGAGGACCCGACGGTGGTGACGGAGGTCGTGGTGGCCACGTCATCGTGAGAGGAAATGAAAATTTGTGGACTTTACATCATCTAAAATTTAAAAAACATTTTAGAGCAGGTCATGGAGAACATGGCAGCAAAAGCCGAAGTACTGGTGCCGATGGAACAGATGTTTTTGTAGAAGTACCTCTTGGAACGGTTGTGCGCGATACAGAAACGAATGCGATTATATTTGAAATCACAGAACACGATCAGGAAATAATTCTGTGTGAAGGCGGAAAGGGTGGTCGGGGAAATTGGCACTTCAAGTCTCCAACAAACCAAACGCCACGCTATGCACAGCCCGGCATGCCATCTGAAGAAAAACATGTCACTATAGAATTAAAAATTCTTGCCGATGTTGGACTCGTTGGATTTCCAAACGCAGGAAAATCTACCTTACTTTCGGTCATCACTTCGGCAAAGCCAAAAATTGCCGATTATGAATTTACAACTCTAAAACCCAATTTAGGAATTGTAGAATACAGAGATTTTCAATCTTTTGTAATGGCCGATATTCCAGGAATAATTGAAGGTGCAGCAGAAGGAAAAGGTCTAGGACATTATTTTTTAAGACATATAGAACGTAATTCTATTTTGCTATTTCTTATTCCAGCCGATGCAGATGATATCAAAAACCAATATGATATTTTATTGGATGAACTCCGGCGTTATAATCCAGAAATGTTAGACAAAGAACGCATTGTAGCCATTTCAAAAAGTGATTTGTTGGATGCTGAGCTTGAAGCTGAACTTAAACAAATTTTGGATCAAGAAATGCCTGTTGATTATTTGTTTATTTCTTCTGCAGCTCAAAAAGGCATAGTAGAGTTGAAAGATCTTCTTTGGAAGCAATTAAATGTTTAATTCATAAATTTGGACTATTTTTTGATGAAAATAACATCACAGCAATTATGATGAAACCACACTATTTTTTATTGTTTTTTTGCGTTCCGATTATGATGTTTAGTCAAGAAATTCCCGACGAGTTTCGTACCCTGTGGGCATCAAAATCATACGACGAGTTGTCTCCAAAATTAGAGCACTTTGTTGCTCAGCATCCTAAACATTATGAAGCTATCGAATTTCTTGGGGATGTGTATGGACGTAATTTGGATTGGGACAATGCAGCGCTGTATTACGAAAAATTAGTTAAAGCAAATCCGAGTGTCGCCAATTATCATTACAAATATGGTGGTGTATTGGGTATAATGGCAAAAGAAGGTTCCAAATTTAAAGCATTGGGGTTGATCAGTCAAGTGAAAAAATCATTTTCTAAAGCGGCCACACTTGATCCAATGCATTGGGAAGTGCGTTGGGCTATGGTAGAACTCTATGTTCAGTTGCCCGCTCTATTGGGGGGGAGTTATGAAATAGCATTGACCTATGCCGATGAACTTCAAGCCATTTCGAAAATCAATGGCTATTTTGCTAAGGCCTATATTTTTGACCAAAAAAATGACGAAATTCAAGCCAATAATTTTGCAGAGAAAGGGGTGAAGTTACGTCAAACGATATCTTGTTTAACGCATGAAAACAAGGCACAAACAGAATGTAAAACGCATAATAATTCGTTGCACTATGAACTTGCTATTGCCTGTATAAAAGATGAATTGGATATCAGTTCTGCACTATTTTTATTAAAAAAATACATTTCTAAATTTAATCCTATTGATAGAACTCCGCTAGAAATGGCACATTATCAATTGTCTAAGTTGTATCTGAAACAACAAAAACGAGAAGAGGCTTTACAGCATTTAGAATTTGCATTGAAATTGAATCCAAAATTTGATTTGGCAAAAAATGAAAAAAAGCGCATTTTATTATCTCTGCCCAACTAAAATTTTGAGTACTCTGCGTATATTTACCTTAAAATAAATTTTATGAATGTTCATTTTATTGCCATTGGTGGTGCAGCGATGCACAACCTAGCATTGGCTTTGCATCAAAAAGGAATGTGTGTAACTGGAAGTGACGACGTTATTTTTGATCCCTCAAAATCCAGATTAGATGCTTGTGGTCTATTGCCAATTAAAATGGGTTGGTTTCCAGAAAAAATCACCTCATCTATCGATGCTATAATATTAGGAATGCACGCCAAGTCCGATAATCCTGAGCTGATCAAAGCACAAGAATTGGGGCTGAATATCTATTCATATCCAGAATTTATTTATGAGCAATCTAAACATAAAACACGAGTAGTGATTGGAGGAAGTCATGGCAAAACAACCATTACTGCAATGATTTTGCATGTCTTGAATTATCATAACAAAACGGTAGATTATATGGTTGGTGCTCAACTCGAGGGTTTCGATGTGATGGTTCAACTGACCGATGAGAATGATTTTATTGTACTTGAGGGCGATGAGTATTTGAGCTCACCTATTGATCCTCGTCCAAAGTTTCATCATTACAAACCAAATATTGCATTGTTGAGTGGAATTGCATGGGATCACATTAATGTTTTTCCAACTTTTGAGGATTATAAAAAGCAGTTTTCCATTTTTACAAATAGTATTGTGGAGGGAGGGAGTATTTCATATAATTCTGAGGATCAATACGTTAAAGAAATTGTAAGCGCAAGCGAAAACCCTATTCGTAAGTTTCCATACAAAATACCACAACACACTATCGAAAAAGGAGTTACTTATTTGGAAACTCCAGAAGGCCCGATGCCTTTAGAAATTTTTGGGCCCCATAATTTGAATAATCTTGCTGGAGCAAAATGGATTTGCCAGCATATGGGAATTGATGAATTGGATTTTTATGAAGCTATTGCGAGCTTTAAAGGTGCCGACAAGCGCCTCGAAAAAATTGCTGAACATCAGTCATCCGTTATTTTTAAAGATTTTGCTCATGCGCCAAGCAAAGTAAAAGCAACTACTTCTGCAGTAAAACACCAATACACACAGCGTCGATTGCTTGCGTGTTTAGAATTGCATACCTACAGTAGTCTGAACGAGATATTTTTGTTTGAATACTCTCAAACCTTAGACTCTGCAGATGAGGCGGTGGTTTTTTATTCCCCTAATGCCTTAAAAATTAAGAACTTAAAAGCCATCAGTTCAGAACAAATAGCGGATGCCTTTCAACACAAAAATTTAACAGTTTACACAGACCCAATTGCATTTCAAGAGTTTATAAACGCTCAAAATTATGCGAACACTGCTTTACTGCTCATGAGCTCGGGTAACTATGGCGGTTTAGATTTTGATACACTTCCAAATTTGATTATTTAATCTTAAAATTTCAACATGATGCCCCAAAATTCTATAACAATAAAACAATGGTCGGAAGCCGATCAGCCGAGAGAAAAACTCAGAGACAATGGTGCTCGTTTTTTGAGTGATGCCGAACTTTTGGCCATTATTATCGGTTCTGGAACCCGTGATTTGAATGCGGTAGATTTATCAAAAATTGTACTGTCTAATGTAAATTATAATTTGAATGCATTAGGAAAACTATCATTACCACAACTCACTCATTTTAAGGGGATTGGCGAGGCGAAAGCCATCAAAATTATGGCCACAATGGAGCTGGGGCGTCGCCACAAATTAACTGAAGTGAAGCATCTCCACAAAGTCACCTCTAGTGCATCTGTTTTTGATGTGATGCAACCTTTGTTGGGAAATCTAGATCATGAGGAATTTTGGGTGTTGTATTTGAACAATTCCAATAAAATTATATCAAAAATGCAATTAAGCAAAGGCGGTATTACCGCTACTGTTGTTGATATGCGTTTGGTATTAAAAAAAGCGTTGGAGGTTGGTGCTATTGCTTTGATATTGGTGCATAACCACCCCTCCGGAGTGCTGCAGCCTAGCCATTCTGATATCAATATAACAGAAAAACTAAAAATTGCTGCCCAAACATTAGAGATAAAGGTGCTTGATCACCTTATTGTCGCAGAAAAAACTTATTTTAGTTTTGCTGATGAAAATATGCTCTAATGCTACTCATTTATACACCAATAATAACCAGTAGGCTCAAGTTTGTTTTTAAACAAATTTGCACCCGAATTTTGGGGATACCTATAGATTTCACATCTGTTATTGAAGTTTTTATTGCACATTCTGGGCCAAAAATGTCTTATGGAGCACAACCTTTGGGGTCAGAATTTTTTGTAAAAAGTAATGGTTTGCTTTTTGAGCAAGGCCTTTCGGATGTTGACATTAATGTTCTGCAATGGGACCAAACAAAGTGTTTTTTTTATGTTGGTGAAAAAAGTAATTTACCTTTCGATATTTTTTCTGCAGCATTCTATCTTTTGAGTCGCTATGAAGAATACTTGCCTCATGTCAAGGATGAATATGGGCGTTTTACAAAAGAACATAGTATTGCACACCAGCAGCAATTTCTGCATCAACCAGTTATAGATTTGTGGGCCTACAAATTAAAAGCTGCACTTGAAGATTATTTTCCTGAAACGAGATTTCAAAATCGAACGTTTACGATTCACCCCATTATAGACATTCCGATGGCTTATTTTTTTAAAAATAAGGGCTTTTTGCGATCTGTTGGAGGTTTTTTTTCAGATATTATACAATTCAAGTTTAGGACTTTTTCAGATCGTTTTCTTGTATTGTTCGGATTAAAAAAAGACCCCTATGATACTTTTAATTATATTGTCAATCGCCAAAAGAAATCATCACAAAAGTTTGATGTTTTCTTTTTAGTGGGCGATTATTCAACATACGATAAGAGCATTAGTTTGAATAAAAAAGAGTTTGTTTCTCAAATCAAATCAATAAGAGATTATTGTAATGTTGGCCTAAAAACATCTTTTTTGGCATTAGACGATTTTGATAAATTAAAACAAGAAAAGAATCGCTTGGATACTGTTGTGAATTCTCAAATTACAAAAGCGCGATCCTCTTTTTCTAAAGTTAATCTCCCAACGACCTATCGGCATTATATCGATTTAGAAATTCAGTCTGATTTTTCGATGGGCTATCCAGAAGCAATTGGATTTCGGGCCGGAACGTGTACACCATTTTTATTTTATGATTTAGACTTTGAAGTCCAAACGCCGTTAAAGATTCATCCCTATCAATTGATGGATTTTTCACTTCTTAATCATGTCTCGTTGTTAGATAAAAAAGAAACTTTAATTCGTGCCATTCAAGAAGTCAAAAATGTAAATGGCACATTTACACCAATATTTCACAATTATACCTTTGGGGGGTGGGAGCGTTGGACCGATTTTAAAACATTATTTAATATTATTTTAGATGCGCCAGAAGATGTATCAACATAAAAAACATTTATTTTTTGATTTGGATCATACGCTATGGGATTTTGATAAAAACTCAGCATTGACTTTTGAAAAAATTTTTGAAATTAATCACATTCAAGTTGAATTGGAAGATTTTTTAGAAGTGTATGTGCCCATAAACTTGGCCTATTGGAAATTGTATCGCGAGGAAAAAATAGACAAAAATAGTTTGCGTTTTGCACGACTAAAGGACGCTTTTGATGCCCTAGGAATTCAAATAAGTACAGCGCAGATTTATAAACTTTCAGAAGAGTATATCAACTATCTTTCTACGTTCAATCATCTTTTTGAAGGCACAATTCAGATTTTAGATTATCTACAACCCAATTATACACTTCACATTATCACCAATGGTTTCAAAGAGGTACAGCACGGTAAATTAAACAAATCGGGGATTGCACATTATTTTGAAACGGTTACCAATTCTGAACTGGCCGGTGTAAAGAAACCAAACCCAAAAATATTCAAACTTGCATTGCATATGGCCAAAGCATCAAAAGCGGAAAGTCTTATGATTGGTGATAATCTTGAAGCCGATATCCTAGGAGCTGTAAATTTTGGAATTGATGCTCTGTGTTTCAATTACCACAAAGACAGTATTCCTCGACATATTGAAAGTATTGATAAACTAGTGGAGCTCAAACGCTATTTGTAGTTGAAAAAAAATAAGTATATTGAAAGTAAATTTGATAAATCATGAAAAACGTATTAGCTCTATTTTTTTTATTTTTAATGCTATGTCAACACCACGCTTTTGGTCAAAATGGGATCGATAATTATAAATATGTTTCTGTTCCAGATCGATTTGATTTTTTAAAGTCTGCCGATCAGTACCAGCTCAATGCACTAACAAAATTTCTTTTGAAAAAAAATGGCTTTTCTGTGTTGGATGTTTCTTCAGACTATCCCAAAGAGCTTTTAAAAAACCGTTGTTTGTTACTGGATGTAAACGTTATTAAGCTTAAAGGATTTTTAAATACTAAACTCGAAGTTCAGTTTACAAATTGTCAAAATGAAATTGTTTTTAGATCAGATATTGGAGTATCAAAAATTAAAGATTTTAAAAAAGGGTATCACGAAGCACTTAGGAAAGCTTTTGTGTCTATTGCTGAATTGAATTATAGTTATAAAGCAGCTGCATCTTCAATACAATTAGAGCAAACCCCCGAAGTAGCAGCAGTTGAGGTAGCACCCCCTCCAGCGCCATCAAAAGCAATGAAAGAACTGTTGCCACCACCGCCACCCCCTGTTAGCAAACAAGACCTATCACTGGTAAAAATTAGGCCTTCCGATTTTGGATTTACAGTAATTCATGAACCTTCTGGCAAGGTATTACACACACTTCACGCTACTCTTTATGAAGGTGTTTTTATTATAGATAACTTACCTGGAATTGCCTATAAGCGCGGGAATCGTTGGGTAAGAGAGTTTGTGGTTAATCAAAAAATTGTAATTGAACCACTTCTAAACTAAATTAATAATCGTATTTATCTTTCCAGCGTTGTTTGAGAAACTCTTTTTGGGTATGTTCACGAGTATTATTTCCTGGGGAATAAAATTTGGTATTTTCCAGACCCTTAGGCATAAACTCTTGAGCTATAAAATTCTGATCGTAGTTATGGGCATATTTATAATCCTCTCCGTATCCTAGCGTTTTCATAAGTTCAGTAGGGGCGTTGCGCAGGTCCAAGGGCACACTAAGATTTGCAGTGTTTTTTACAGTTTCTAAAGCGTGATTAATGGCCATATAGGCAGCATTACTTTTTGGAGAACATGCCATATATGTTGTGCATTGGCTCAGTACAATTCGCGCTTCTGGCATACCAATTGTGGCTACCGCTTGCATAGTAGAATTGGCCATAACAAGTGCTGTTGGATTTGCATTTCCAATGTCTTCACTGGCTAAAATAAGAAGACGCCTTGCAATAAACTTTACATCTTCTCCGCCTTCTAGCATTCGTGCAAGCCAATATACAGCCGCATTTGGGTCGCTACCCCGAATAGATTTAATAAAGGCCGAAACTATATCGTAATGTTGTTCTCCAGTTTTGTCGTAAAGTACCAAGTTGTTTTGCACTTTTTCGGTAACTAGATTGTTGGTCAATACCATTTTGTTTGAGGGTTCTGAATTGATGATAAGCTCAAAGATATTAAGTAATTTTCGCGCATCTCCACCAGAAAGTCGAATCAATGCTTCGGTTTCTTTTAATTTTATATTTTTTGAAGATAAAACTTCGTCGGTTGTAATGGCGCGCTTGAGTAATGCTTCTAAATCTTCTTTACCAAAAGGGTTTAAAGTATATACTTGACAACGAGAGAGTAGGGCAGAGATGACCTCAAAACTTGGGTTTTCTGTGGTCGCACCAATGAGTGTGACCCATCCTTTTTCTACAGCTTGAAGCAGTGAATCTTGTTGCGATTTGCTGAAACGATGAATTTCGTCTATAAAAAGAATAGGATTTTTGGTGGTAAAAAGCCCACCACTTTGTTTAGCTTTTTCAATAACTTCTCGAACATCTTTTACTCCAGAATTTATAGCACTAAGCGTATAAAAAGGGCGATCAGATGCTTTGGCAATAATGGTCGCCAGTGTTGTTTTTCCAATGCCGGGAGGCCCCCACAAAATCATTGAGGGAATAAGCCCCTGTTTCAAACCCTGCGTAAGTGCGCCTTGTGGACCTACCAAATGTTGTTGACTGATGTATTCTGACAATGAATTTGGTCGTAATCGTTCGGCAAGTGGTGTGTTCATACTACAAATTAAATCATTTTTTTAAGTTATTTCAACTTTTGTATTTTTATGTTTATGAAATCGTCATCACCATTTCAATTTACAACAGGGGTTTTGGGCTATCCCATAGTTTTTATTCTTCTTATTTGGATTATCTTTTGGGCCGAATTGCGTTTTGGTCTTCAATTTAAATATTTAGGAATATATCCAAGGACAATGGAAGGATTGCTAGGCGTAATTTTCAGTCCTTTTATACATGGCTCTTTGGCCCATTTGTACCATAACAGCATTCCTTTGTTTATTCTATCTATGGCTTTATTTTATTTTTATAGACCATTGGCATGGACACTAATTTTGGGTGGAATTGTTCTCTCAGGATTCTTAACATGGTGTATTGGCAGTTCTGCCTATCATATAGGTGCAAGCGGTCTTATTTATGTGTTGATGAGTTTTTTGTTATTCAAAGGATTGTTTTCCAATCATTTCCGACTCATTGCCCTATCGCTTGTTGTGGTTTTTCTCTATGGTGGTATGTTGTGGTATATTTTTCCTGTTAAAGAAAAAATGTCTTGGGAAGGACATTTATCTGGATTTATTGTAGGCCTATTATTTGCCTTTACATTTAAAACCGCTGTAGCGCAACCCGAAACATTTGAATGGGAACAATCAAATTTTGATCCCTCTGATGATCCTTTTTTGCAACAGTTTGATGCTGATGGAAATTTTATTGAAATTCCAAAACCTGAACATGATTCAGAAGTTCACATAAATTATACTTACAAGGACGAGGAATGACGTTGGCGTACAACTTCATACAAAAAAGCACCACAAGCCACAGACACATTTAATGAAGCGATAGTGCCAAACATTGGGAGTTTTGCTTTGGCATCTACAAGTTTTAAAACAGAGGAAGAAACGCCTTTGCCTTCCGAGCCCATGACGATTGCAGTAGGGGTTTGAAAATCGATATCATAAAGAGTATTTTCAGTTTTTTCTGTGGCAGCAATCACCTGAATTTCCGAAGCTTGAAAATAAAAAATAGCATCTTTAATATGATCTACTTTGCTAATAGGAATATTAAAAACTGCACCTGCACTTGTTTTTATGGTATCTCCATTGATTGGAGCAGATCCACTTTTTTGAATGATAATGCCATCGACGCCGGTACATTCTGCAGTGCGAATAATGGCGCCAAAGTTTCGTACATCGCTTAATTGATCTAAAATCAAAAACAGTGGATGTTCTTTTGTTTCTTTTACTGCTGTCACCAAAGCATCTAATTCATAAAAAGAAATCGGAGATATGTGTGCTACTGCACCTTGATGGTTATTTGGTGTAAGTCTGTTGAGTTTTTCAATGGGCACATAACTACAGTTGATGCCATTTTTTCTAATACGGTGTTCTAATTGAGAAAACAGCTCTCCTCTTAGTCCTTTTTGTAAAAAGACTTTGTCAATAGACGTATTGGCTTCAATAGCTTCTAAAATGGCACGTAATCCGTACAAACATGTTTCTTTTTGCATGCCGTAAAAATACAATTTAATTCAGTTGTTCGTGTATAAAAAAAGCGGGCATTGCCCGCTTTTTTTATAATTAAATAGTTTTTTCTTATTTAAGAATAACTTTTTGATTTACTGTTGATGTACCTTGTTTTAGGTTAAGAATATAAATTCCTCTTGCAAAATCAGAGGTTTCAATTTCTCCTTTAACCATTGCATTTTCAGAATTAATAGTATTTTCATATACAATTCGTCCACGAAGATCAAATAAAGTAACAGATGCCTTTTTATCTGTGGTTGAAGGATATTGGAAATTAATCACATCATTTGCAGGGTTTGGCCATAGCATTAGATTTGATAAAGTATTATCCGTTGTAGATAATGACATGTTTGCTCCTGTAACGATAAGGGAATAATCTTGCGAACTAACATCTCCAGCTAAATTACCTTTATGAGAAACAGTAATCGTGTATTGTCCAGATGGCACTTCGACTTCCACGCGCTCTATGTTATCTACAACGTTATCCCCTTTGTTTGCATATGGTAGGTTTGTTAAGTCTAATTTCCAAGGCAGATATTCATTATTTAGATTGTCTGTGATACGAAGATCTAAGTCATTCACCAGCACAGGTTGTGTACTATTTAGAGTACCAGATTGTACAGGTCCTTGGCGATCTGTCCAAGAAATTGTGGCCATCAATTTTTCTGATTCTGTTACATTTACTGTAAAAGAATAGGTGTCTCCATTATTTAAGGTGTTTTCTTCAATAATTGCACCACCTGACAGAGCATCTGTAATAGTTTGAGCAGCAAATTCTACATTTAAAAAACCCCATCCCCAAAATGGATCAGGCCCAGGATATGGTATAGCATTTACGTATTCATTCTCTGCATCATCTGTTGCAGTATGACAAGCTAGTCCTCTTAATGTAGCAGATAACATGAATTCATTGTTAATGTTATTGTAATGTTCTTGTAAAAGCAATAAACTCCCTGCAACATTTGGACTAGACATTGAAGTTCCTTGAGAATTTGCGTAAGTATTAGTTGAATTATTGGAGGTCGAAAAAACAGCCTGACCTCTTCCAGTTATATCTGGCTTTATTCTTCCATCATCAGTTGGACCTTGACTACTAAAATAACTAATATTTGCACCAATAATTTGCCTCCCTGAAGCGTTAAAAGTTATATTTGCTGATGCAACAATAAGTGAATTTTTTGAGTTTTTGTCATAGGTTAACTTATCTAACCCAGGTGCTAATCCATTCTCATAATCAGTAGTTCCAGAATTTCCTGCAGAAGCAACTCTTAAATAATAGGGTGTATTAAAATGTATATCATCCCAGTTTGCATCACTGCTTGTATAACATCCCATTACCCAGTCATCGACCTGTTGTATATCATCTTCATCTAAAATGTATACACCATAAGAATGATTAGAAATTAGCATATTATTGGAGATGTGTGCATTAATAGTTTCAGATGTGTCATCAACATGACTATATGCTAATATTGTAGATTTTGGAGCCATTCCTCTGGCTGAGAAGTTTTCTCCTTTGGCACCTATTGTTCCATTTACATGAGTCGCATGAAAGCTATCAGCAGGACTTGGATTTGCAGTGTCTGGAGTTGAAATTCTTGAAACGCCAGAGTCATCTAGAAATTCTACATGGTCCAATAAAGGATATCCACCAACTTCCCAAACTCCTATAGTCATATTTTCTCCTTCTAAATTTAATCCTAAAGCTCCTCCTGGATACAAAGTAGTTGTTTTAGTAGCGATAGCAGATTTATTATTGTCTGAAGATATATATATTGGTCTATTGTTTATAATATCATATATTTCATGATGTTTTCCTTTGCTCGAGTAAGCTTTTTTTACCTCTGGATTTTTTTTAAGAAAGGCATCAATTTTCTTTTGTTTTTCATTTTCTTTTTCTTTCAACCGTTCAATTAGCTGATCTATTTTTTCCAGGTCATAGTTCTTTTGAATTTTATTCTTGTCTTTTATATTTTGTGCAGATGTTATTGCTGTAAAGAATAGTAAGGCAAAAAGTAATTTTATTTTCATAAAACTTATTTATTAAATATTAGTTATTATTTCTATAAATTTATTTTTGATTGGTTAAAGAAAAAAACCGGTACCTTCTAGTACCGGTTTTTGTATATAAAAATAGTAATTGACCTATTAAAGTGTGAAATCAGTAGACTCAGAAGCACCAAAGCTACCTCCAGAAACTATTACAGTTCCATCATCTTTAGTTAGAGTGTAAGAACCGCTTCCGTAAGTACAACATATCCCATCACTATAGACATCATATATAATGAATTCATAGTCTCCACTTACTAAACAGAACGTAGTACTGAATGATGTTCCTGTATATGGTCCACCTTCTTCGAGCAAGGTAGTACCAGAATATAACTCCCAAGTAGTTTCACCTGGGTAGTTGTCAAAAGTTATATTTAAAGTAACTTCATAGCAAACTTCATCAAGTGTTGTAAATGAAACGGGACCTGACCATAAAGAGTTTCCATTGTCGTTTCCGCAATTTGCTCTTACATAGGCATCGTATTCTGTTGAATTGCTTAATCCAGTAATCGTGGTAGAGTTGGTGTTAACCAATGTACCACTCGTTGTTGGAGCAGGATTTCCTGCGGTTACAACTGCGTACTCCCAAGATTCATTACCATCATAAGCATCCCAAGCAAAATTAGCAGAATCGGCCGTAATGGTCGATATTGTAACTCCAGTAGGCGCTAAGCAAGTTGGCATTACGTTGATATTGTGTGGTTTATGAACCACATTTCCATCATCATCTACGGATGTAGGAATATCTAAACCAGGTTCTGCTGTCATTCCAATTACAATTGTTTCTGTTGAAGAAAATGAAGCGCCATAGATACTTACATCAAATGAAACTTGAGTTGCTCCAGCAGGAATTGTTACTGAGTCTGGCACTGAAAAACCTGCAGAAGCAGCAGTACTTGAATCATCTACATACAATCCAATAGTTCTATCAGCGCTATTAGCTGATGAAGCATAGACATCAACTCCTACAACAATAGTCTGTGCAATACTAACTTCTACATCTTGATCGAAACTAAAACTTACAAAATCATTTGATAGATAATTGTCGTCGTTAATTTCTTCTTCACAACTTACAAAGAATAAACTTAAAGTAAGAAGTAAAAATGCTGAAACCGATTTTAAATTTTTATTAATTTTCATCATTTTATGTTTTTAGATTAACAATAGATTAATTTTGATCTGTGATACTAGGGTTGTTGTTAATCTCACTCTGTGGAATCTGGAATGACATTTCATCTGAATCATATGCAAATGATTCTCCAGCACGGAATACGTGATTTGAACCTCTAGTTACAGTAGCTTCATTACGCTTCATTGCATAGTATGTTTTTCCTTCACCCCAAAGCTCAATTCTGGTTTGTTGGTAAATGAAATCTTGTAATGCACTTCCAGAAAGTGGATTTACTACTGCTGCAGCATCTGCCATTCGATTATCTAAAAGATTGATCATAGTTGCTTTCGCAGCAGCATCATTCCCTAGACGAGCAGCACATTCAGCACTTAGCAAGTGAAATTCTTCTGAACGCATGAAGATAAGGTCTGTCGTAATGATATACTGTCCACCGATAGTTCTGTTAGGATCAAAGAATTTTCCGATAGGCTGTAAAGCTCCAGTTCCTGTTCCAAATTGACTTTTTCTTACGTCATCTGTAGCAATTTGTGCATATAAGGCATCATCTATAGACTTGTGGTCTCCTGCCCATGCATAGCTATATGTAAAGCAGTCCATTTGTCCCCACCAGTCGATCAATTGGTGTCCAAGTTCTTCAGTCAAATCGAAGCCCCAAACCCAAGATCCGGTGTTAACGTTGTTAAATCCTGAACCTGCACCTGGAAATGCTAATTGTCCAGTTGTTGTTAATGGATATCCAGCAGCGATTACTGCATCAGCCATAGTTTTTGCATCAGCATAGTTCCCCATACCAGCATAAACATATGCTAACAAACCTTGAGCAACAGATTGATCAATTTTACTTTTATCAGGACGTACATAACCATCCAACAAATCAATAGCATCTGTTAAGTCACTAATAATCAAATCATAAATTTGAGAAGCAGGTACTTTAGCCGTATTAATTGTTTCTCCATCATAGTATGGAAGAATTGGTTGTGCTGGATCGTAACTTTTTTGGAATAATTGAGCAAGGTACCAGTATGCATAAGCTCTAGAAGCTTTTGCTTGTCCTAACACTTTTTTTCCACCATCCGTTGTTGGTTGAGCGTTATTTCCACCTGAAGTTTGAATCACGTTATTGGCAAGACTTACAATTCTGTAGTAATATTCCCAAATAATTTTATTTTCTTCACGTGTGAAATCAACAGTACATACTAAGTTTGATGTTGCATTATACCATCCGTATGCACTTGCAGATAAAGCCATATCTCCAGATACCATATCAGACCAGATATCAACACCTTTTTGACCAAAGTCATAGTGTCTAGATCCAGTTACACCGAAATCTTGTATCATGAAACTAGCAATCCCCTCTAAAGTTCCCTCAACAAGTGCTGGGTTTACGTCAGAGTAATTTGAAAGATCTTCAGCCGTTAAATTGCTGGTATTTCTTTCAGGATCTAAAAATTCTTTAGAACATCCCACCAATACAAGTGAGGAAACTAAAATCGAATAAATTAAATTTCTTTTCATGTTTTATTTTTTAAAATTGAACTTTTGTACCAAGACTAAAAGTTGTCATTGGCATGTAAATACCAGAATTTGACGTACCAATCATGGTTGTTGGGTTTAAACCTTTTCTAGCACTCAACATCATTAAATTATCACCTGACACAAAGAAACTTACTTTAGAAAGATTTGCTCTACTAGCTGTAGTGTCTGGTAGAGTATAACCAATTCTTAAGTTGTTTAGTGAAAGGAAATCTGCTTTTGTAAGGAAACGTGTTGAAGTCAAACTGTGTTGCGTATCAGTAAAGTAACCAGCACTCATTCTTGGAACGTTAGTGATGTCACCAGGTTGCTTCCATGCTTGTCTTACATCTGTGTGGAAGTTATCACTTCCAATTAGGTTTCTGTTGTTCATTAGTGTACGGTATCCGCTATCAAATACATATCCACCTAAACTGTAGCTAAACTGAGCAGTGATGTCAAAGTTTTTGTATTCAGCATTTAATCTGAAACCACCTCTTACTTTAGGAATAGCTGATTTTCCAACATATTTTTGAGTTGCATCTGTATAATCTTCAGTTGTTGTTTTTCTTACAGTTGCACCAGGATTTTCATCCATATACAAAGTCATACTCGCAATTTGAGAGTCTCCTGAATTGAAAACGCCATCACCATTGATGTCATCATAATAAAGGTTCCACATTGCAGCACCTGTTGCTGGATTGACTCCTGCCCACTCTCTCATGTACCAGTCATATAAAGAACTTCCTTGAGATAAACTTCCGTCCAATACTTTTGGCTCTCCAGTGAAATAATCTGCTGGCATTTCTGTAATTTCATTGTCAAACATTTCTCCATTAATGTTGAATGACATTTTGAAATCCTCTGTATCAAATACTTTAACTGTAGCATTAAATTCAAAACCTGAATTTCTTAAAACACCGTCGTTATACTGGATAAACTGAGATCCACTAGAACCAGGAAGTGTTTGTGTAAAGAATAGGTTTTTAGTATCATTTACATAGTAATCTAAGTCTAACATTAATCTGTCATCAAATAGAGATGATTCGATACCAAACTGAGTTGAAGTTTTAACCTCCCAAGTTAAATCTGGGTTGGCCAAAGTCGAACTTTGAGTAAATGAATACGATCCGTCTGGCGTTTGATTGATACCATATATTTGCCATCCGTAACGAACATTTGTTCCTTGATCTCCAATAAGACCATAACTTGCTTTAAGTTTTAAGAAATCCACAAAGCTTTCCGCTGGGAAGAAATCTTCTTTCGAAACGATCCAACCTAAACCAACAGAACCAAAAGTATCCCATTTGTTATTTTTAAATCGAGATGAACCATCACGTCTTCCAGAAGCACTTAAAAAGTATTTTCCGTCGTAGTTATAGTTCAACTGTGCAAAATAACTATCTAGAGTCCAACCAGTTGAATAAGAGCCTGCTCTTCCAAAAGGAATTGTATATTGGTCTAAGTCAAATGTGTTAGGTAAGATTGCATTTTGAGCTGCTGCATTGATGTTTGTGAATTTGTTTTCTGTAGATTCGTGAGCTACAAAAGCATTCACATTATGACTTCCATAAGATTTGTTGAATTTCAACATTTGAAGGAAGTTTTGGTTGATGTTTGTGCTGATTGATTTTGAAAGGAATCCACTACCGGCATTCGCACCATAGTATGGGTTGCCTCTACTAGCACCATCGTAGTTATTGTACTGACCACTGTAGCGTACATCAAATGTCAACCACTCTGTAAGATCCACTCCAATATTGAAGTTACCAAGCATTGTTAACGACTTAGTTTTATCAACATCGTAGATCGCATCAGCAATACCATTAGTAGCATTCCATGCTCTACGTCCATATTCATTACCATAATCATATTGGTAACCTCCAAAAATTGGATCTTCTACCAAAACACCATTTTCATCTCTTAGGTAGATGTCATAAATCGCAGGTGTTGTATTGGTTAATGCAAAGATATTTCCTGAAGAACCTGCAGAACCTTCAGAGCTAGAGGAATTGTTGTAAAGACCTCCTGTAAAAGCTAAGTCTCCTCCAACTCTCAACCACTCTTTTGGTGCATGGTTTATATTTAAACGCGTAGTGTAACGTGTGTATTTAGAATTGATAGTATATCCTTCATCTTCTAAATACCCAAAAGATGTCGCAAATTGAGTCATTTCGTTACCACCACTAAACTGTAAGTTTGCTTCTTGTCTGTATCCAGTTCCAAAAGCAGCATCAGCCCAACGTGTTGGCGAATAACGACGCCCAATCCCTGAGTTGAATCTTCCTGTAGATTGGTCAATCAATTGATCACCGGCAACATCCCAAATATTGTACGCTGAGTTAATTCCTTCTACAGTTCCGTACAAGTTTGCACTTGCCCATGCAGCTGGATTCGCTTCACCTAGAAGAACAGCTTTGTTTTTCAAAGAGCTGTAAGACAGCTCGATGTACTCTTCTGGAGATTCGATAACCTCGTAGTTTGGTAAGAAAAGTGTGTTGATACTTGTTCTTACATCTACAGAGATTTCAGATGTTCCTACTTTACCTTTTTTGGTTGTAATTACAATAACACCGTTTGCACCACGAGAACCGTAAATAGAAGTTGCCGCAGCATCTTTCAAAACAGTTAAACTTGCAATATCTGCAGGGTTAATTGCAGAGATATCACTAGCATACGGCGCACCATCTACAATGTAGAGTGGGCTACGGTTACCATTGACAGAACCAAAACCACGAATACGGATTGTGGCATCAGATCCTGGAGCACCAGAACCAGTCACTACGTTTACACCGGCAACTTCTCCTCTAAGGGCTTGTGAGACGTTGCCCATAGCCTTAGCTTCAATGTTTTCGGTTTCGATTTTTGTTGCAGTTCCTGTAAATGCTTCCTTGCTTGTGGAATTGTATCCAACAACAACAACTTCTTCAAGTGTGTTGTCTTGAGCCATAGAAACATTAATTGTATTGCTTGCTCCAACTGTTTGAGATTGTGTCGCATATCCTACATAGCTAAATAGAAGCACATCGCCTGCACTAGCTGTAATAGAATAATTACCATCAAAATCAGTTGAAACTCCAGTGGTTGTTCCTTCTATAACAACAGTTGCACCTGGAAGAGGCAATCCATTTTCATCTGAAACAGTACCTGAAACATTTTTGTTTTGTGCAAAAGAGATTTGCACAACCAACGCTAACAATAGCGTTAGCATTACACTAAACTTTGTTTTCATTTTCGTTAATTATTTGAATTAGTCGTTACAAAAGAAACGATAAAAACCCAAATAACCAACTTTTGTTTTAAAAAAAATTAAAAAAATTAAACATTTAGTTACTTGTTTTTAAACTATAATACTCAATTGTTGACAAAAGAATAACGTTTGTGAAACATAATTGAATTTATAGAATGGATGACAGCTTTCAAATTCACGCTTGATAATCAATAGTTTACACTTTTTTTTAGTCTGTATGAAGCAAAAAAAAACCACCCGGAGGTGGTTTTTGTGTTTGGTTTTTTTTGAAACCTGTACGTTGTGTTATTTGAGGACACCTTCTCCACTTTCTATCCCAATGGAATGTGTTGTGGTGCCATTTGCTTCAACAGACTTCAAATTAACAATTTTAATTAAGCCATAATAATTAACAGTTTTTTTATTTTTATTTTCATCCTCTATAATACGATCAATTTTATAGACATATAAATCATCAACTGCTGGCGAATTGACTTTGGTGATTTTAGTTCCTGCATCATAAATCTTTTTTATGGCCAGTAGATCTTTTTCACTAAAAAACTTCTCTTTTGTGTTTAGGTACTTAGCATCCGTTGAAAGATCTCCAACTTTAACAAAATCAATTGAAACAACACCACTCTTTTCGAACCCTGAAGGGGTCATAAATTTAATTTCACCTTTTTCTTTGGGATCTGTATCAGCATAAGTTTTTCCTGTCTCTAGGTTAAGTTTATTTTTTTCTAAGTCTGAGTACAAGTTTAGAGTAGCATACTTTTCAAAATTTTGACTGTTTATTGGAATACTAATTTCTAATGTATCCTTTAATGTTCCACTGGCAGCAATGAATTGATAATAAAGGGTGTCCTTAACTTTTAATCCATAACCGTAGGTGGTTTCATTTAGGTTCTTAAATACGATAGAGTCTCCTTTAACGTTTAGTGTTTTCCCTGTTGGGGTTGTTGAAGCATAAGTTCCTGATTTATTTTTTTTCCAATTTAATGCTACAGAACTAATCACTGCTGAATTTGTTTCAGTTTTAAAACTTAAAGTATCAGTGATTTTACTTGTATATTTTAAATCTGATATTTTTTTGACAATTGATAAAATATCATTTTCAATAAAAATTTTGAAATCTTGTGTCATAGTCTGCCCATTTGATAATGTAGATATTGCCTTAAAAATAATGAAGTTTTTCTTATCTTTTTTAAGTTTTGCAACGCTAGTCAAATCTCCAAATATGGAAGAATTAAAAACTCCAATTTGTCTGTCAGTTTTAGGGTCTTTTGAAATTGTTGCGTCTACTTTTTTATCTTTAAATTTAATAACAGATTTTGTAACTGTAATTTCATTTCCAGTCAAAAATTCTAATTTTATGTTTTCACTAATGTCAAATTTACTGATTGTTGGAGTTTTCAGCAATGTGTTTGCCCCAACATTACTTACATCTATTAAATCGTCCTGTTTATCACAGGATAAAATAAAGACACTGAGGCAAATCAATACTATTTTTTTTAAATTTTTCATTTGTTTATTTTTTTAATTAATTTTTATCCCAAAATACTTTTGTTGTTAACTTATCTCCACCAATAGCTGTTGATGCAGCTTTCCAATTGGTTTCATTTAAAGATTGTTCGTTAATAGGATAGGTATAACGATTTGGAACTGGTAAGCCATCTCTATGTGCTGTATTAAAAGTAGGCGCATCAAATTTTCTGTAAACATACCACCCTTCAAATCCTCTGTTGTACATTGCTAGCCAATATTGCATTCCAATTTTTTCCCTCCATGTTCCTACGGCGGTGTCATAATTTACCGCGGCAGAAGTCAAATAAGTTGTGGCATCAGCAGAGCTAACGCCCCAATCTAACATGCTAGCATTAATCGCATCATTATAGTGGTCTTTCGCTGTTCCTCCAACTGCAATTCCTTGTTCTATAGCTTCTGCTAAGTTGAACTTAACTTCAACATAATCAAGTAAAACCCCTTTGTAGGTTGGATCGTGAAGCAGCTCACCAACATGAGTGTGGCTGGAAAAAGAACTTTGTTTACCATAAACACCGCCAGTGTATATGTCTAGCCCTAAGTTATCCTTAAAGTAAAAAGGTCTTCTAGGGTCTTTTAGTGTGTTCATGTGATCTACAATAGTATTTGCAGGTACAAAATCATTACGGCCAGATTGAACTAAGGAAATCCAAATTGGATTTGTATTTGGTGGCGTCCCTTCATAATTAATTTTTGCATCATCTGCACTAGACGTAAAAACACCAGCATTAACAGCTTCAGTTATTATGGTAGTTGCAAGTCCCAAGTTATGATCTATCAGTCTAGAGCCAATTTTTAGTTTTAAAGAATTAGCAAACTTTCTCCACTTAGCAACATCACTCTTGTAAATTAAATCTGCATTACCCATTGTACTACCATTGCCTAACATGCCTATGGCGGCATCAAGTCTGATTACGAGGTCTTTATAAATATTTTCATCATCATCATATTTTGGACTTTTTTTCTTTTTACCTTTTATTGCTTCAGTATAAGGAACATCTCCAAAGGAGTCAACAAGAATTTGCCATGTATATATCTCTAAAATAGTGATTTGACCAACTTTAGTACTGTTGCTTTCTCCATTAGCTTCTAAAATCGCTTTTGCATCCGCTAAATCATACAAAACATCTCTATAAAGCTCACTCCAGTGGTATTGAGGAATTTTTCTTTCCAAGTCGTAATTTGCTTCATCAATATATGTGGTTTCTGTCCAGTATTGTGCAAATAGTCTAAAGACATTTCGGTTCACACTTGTAGATTCCATTTGATCAAACAAACTTTTTGTAGCATTTGAAAACAATTTCTCTGCAGAAACTTTTTCAGGGTTGTTAGGGTTTCTGTTCAGTGCTTCGTAATCTTCATCACTGCATCCATTGAAAAATAGTGCAACAGCAAATAGTATTAATATTTTTTTCATCATCATTTTTTTTAAAATTCAACTTTTACATTTAAGCCAACTTCCTTTACGGATGGGTAGGCGCCAGACTGATAGCCTTGTACATTTCCAGAAGATAAACCGGCCTCTGGATCCGTGTAAGGAGTATTCTTGTGAATGATCCACAAATTTCTTCCAATGAGGGAAACACTCATCCTTTGAAATGGAGAAGATTTTAGCAATCGTTCCGGTAATGAGTATCCTACTTTAAGTTCTCTTAATTTCACAAACGATGCGTCATAAATGTGAGCAGCGTGAGGAGTTCTTGCATATCCCCATGGATTTGCATACAAATCTGTACGAGCGCGAGTTGTATTTTTGCTACCATCAGTATTAACACCGTCAAGTACCACACCACCTCCGTTAGCCAGTGAATTTCTTATTGGGTTTCCGAGGTCATTCGTGCCAGTAGTAAATTTGTATATACCAGTAGCATAGCCATACCATGTGTCTAAAGAGAATAGGTCTCCACCTTTTTGTACATCAATTAAAAAACTAAGGTCAAAATTTTTGTATTTAAACACGTTTTTTAAGCCTCCAGTCCAATCAGGATTGATGTCTCCTATCACATGATTACTAGCTGAGGTGCGCTTGTATGTACCAACCCAAGAACTAGAGGGTGCATCTGCAGAGGTATATACTTCTCTTTGTCCATTTTTATGATAAATAAAATCACGACCTCTTATAACGCCATAAGGCTCACCAACTTTTGCACCAATGGTTACGCCTCCTTGTACACTTGCCTGTTGAAGAAAATCAAGACCTTCTGCTAAGGATAAAACTTTAGATTTATTTTTTGCAAAATTCACTTTTACATCCCAAGAAAAATTATGTGTTTTTATAGGTGTTGCGTTAACAAATACCTCAACACCTTTATTTTCAACACTTCCTCCATTAAGCCAAATAGACTCAAAACCAGATGAGTTAGACACATTCAAAGGTGTCAATAAATCTTCTGTTTTTCGGTTATATAACGAGATATCAAATCCGAAACGTCTGTTGAACAGTTGAGCTTCTACCCCAATTTCTTGTTCAGTTGTACTTTCAGCTTTTAAATCAGTATTATTTAGAGTACTTGGGTTACTTGCAAGTGTATTTCCACTGAAACCAGCTCCAATACCATAAGTTCTAAATACATTATACGGGTCTAAGTCATTACCCACTCTAGCATAATTAGCTCTAATTTTACCAAAGTTAAGCCAGTCGGCGTCAATCAGTTTAGAAAAAATAATACTACCTGAAATAGAGGGGTAGTTGTAGCGGTTATTTGCTTTTGGTAAAGCAGAAGAACGATCTGTTCTGAATGTGCCTTCTAGGTAGTAGGTGTTGTCATATCCAAAGCTAGCACGTGCATATAACCCATCCACTTTTTTTGTAGCATCGTAATTATAGGTTTGGTCTGGTGTTAGAGGATTTTTTGAATTGTCGAAACTAAATATTCCTGGAATATTTAAACCTCCATTAGTTGCTCCTGAAAAAGCATCCCATTTCTGAACTCTTAAATTCCAGCCTACTAGCGCGTCTAAGTTGAGTTTGTCACTTAAATCTTTTTGGTAAGACAGAATCAAATCATAATTCATCTCAGAATTGATATTATTCCTCATTCTGTATTCTGAAACATCTTTAGCACCTACATCAATTCGTTCTTCTTGCACCTCATTATAAGAATCGTAAGCCCAACGTCCCAGCAGACTGAGTTCATCTGTAAATGCGTAGTCTAGTGTAACATTACCAAAGTAACGGTTTTTGTCATCTGTGCTGTAGTTGTGATAGCGATCCCAATAGGGGTTATCAAAATAATGTGGAGCTAGCGGATTTGAATATCCAGGACCAAACATATTCCATGAGTAGTTTTTACCTGTTTCCTCAAACACCTTTTTCTGCAACGGCATATCAGCGTTTACTTGCCACCATTGTCTAAATGATTGAAATGGATTTCTTCCGTCGTAACCCGTTCCATAACGCCCAAGACCTTCGGTTTTGGTGTAGGTAATACTACCATTTGCGGTTAGTCTGTCTCCAAATTTTTGGCTTCCATTAAATGAAAACGTATTTCTATTAATTTCAGAATTTGGTAAAATGCCTAATTCCTTCATGTTTGTATAACCCAATCTAAAAGTCGTATTCTCATTACTTTTACCCAGTGATAAAGAATTGATGAATCGTTGAGCGTTTTTTAAGAAATCTAGGGCTGTAGATGTGGGAGCATTATAAGCGCTTGTTTTGTTGTAGTCTCCCCAGCCAGGAACTAAATTAAACCATTGGTATACATTTAAGTTGGGATCAAATGCGGGACCATAAGAAGCATCTTCGCCAGTTAAAACTGTTAGGTTTTGGTTAGGGTTGTTGCTATCATAGGAAGGGTGGTCAGTATTCCATCGACTACCAGGGCCACCATAAAAAGGTCCATAGCCACCACCATATTTATTTTGATATTCTGGTAATGTTTTTTTGTCAGCGGTTCCAACAGTGTAAGTGGAATTGAAAGAAATTCCTATACCACCACCAGTGTTTTTACCTTTTTTAGTAGTAATTAAAATCACACCATTAGAGGCTCTCGATCCATACAAGGCAGTCGCCGCTGCCCCTTTTAAGACACTAACGTCTGCCACATCATCAGGATTGATGTCTATAGCGCCATTACCGTAGCTGTAGCCTCCACGCCCTGCTTTTTGATTCTTTGTTGATCCACTTTCATTTATAATTGGAGTTCCATCGACAACAATTAAAGCTTGGTTGTTTCCCATTAAAGAAGAATATCCACGAACAACAATATTAGCAGATCCTCCCATTTGGTTGTAAGATTGAATGTCTAATCCACTTACTTCTCCACTCAAGGCATCCATTATATTTGAACTTTTAACGTCTGCAATGTCATCACCACCAACACCTTGCTGTGCATAACCAAGTGCTTTTTTGTCTCTTTTTATACCCAACGCTGTCACCACCACTTCATCCAAAGTATTATCAAGCGTCAGACTAACGTTATAGGTGTTTGCCCTCCCAACAGTTATGGACTGTGTGGTGTAGCCCACATAGCTAATCTCAAGAACATCGCCGCTGTTGGCTCTAAGTTGGTATTTTCCGTCAAAATCGGTTGAGGTTCCAGAACTTGTGCCCGCACGTATAACGGTCGCTCCCGGAAGGGGCAATCCATTTTCGTCCGATACGGTTCCTGAAACAGTTTTTTGTTGTGCAAAAACTAGCTGCACTCCCAATGCCATAAGCATTAGAATCATCGTAAATTTGGGTTTCATATGATTTAATTTTTATTTATATCGGCTAATCTCTTAATTAAAAGTTAAGAAAGATTAAAAANGTGTTAATTTTTAACAGAATTTTAACAATTGTTTAATCTTTTCAAGGATTTTGCCCTAAAATGTAGTGGTCAAGCTCAGATGAACCTTTGAGTTCGAGAGAATAAAGGGTGAGTTTTTTGTTTTACCATTGGCATAATTGAAGCGCAATAGTCCAGCATTGGTACGCAATCCAAAGCCAAATCCAAAGCCGTAGAGTTGTTTGTTTATTCTTTGCGCATCTTGAAAATAGCCAATATCCACAATACTATGTATAAAAAGTGAAGGGTCGAGACGGTAGCGGTACTCGCTGCACAGAACCCCAAGGCGTGATGCAAATATGCTGTTCTCTTCAAAACCACGAATAGAATTGATACCTCCAAACCGAATCAGTTCATTAAAAAGGTATTGTTCGGATTCGAGTTCTTCGAGATGAAGCTTAAGAAAAATACTATTTTTTGCATTTAATTGAAAGCTGTGGAACCCTTTGAGTTGAAGTTGGCGTTGCTGAACATTTACAGAAGAGCTGCGCTGTCCAAGTCCTACAGAAAAATCTACTTGACTGGAAATGGGAAAAATGGGGTCATTTTTTTGCCGCTTGATGTATTGATAATTTAAGCCATAAAACTGACTTTTATAATCTTCGGCCAATGTGTTTGTGTTTTCAACAAGAACGTTGGACTGATAGTAGCGCACTGCAACCCCCACGTTTTGTTTGTCGTCCAACGGATAAAACAGCTCAATACGCTGTTGTGCAGTGGTAAATGTGCTGTCTTTTTTAAATATATTAAGGTTCAATGTACTGCCAATTGGGCTGCCAAACAAAAAGGGGAGTTGTAGAAGGACATCAAAAGTTTTTTGCTCGTTTTCATCACTTTTGTAGTTCAATTTAAAGGATTCTCCATAGTTGAGGTTGTTGGTGAGGGTCAAATCCAGATAACCATCAAATTCAATTGCACCGCTGTCTTCATTGGATCCAAACCCCAAAAATCCATCAAAACGATTGGTTTTGATTTTCCCCAAATACAGATAAACCGTTGTTGTATCCGTTGTAAAAAGCACTTCGGCTGGTCTTTTTTGTTGCACAAAAGACAATTGTTCTAAAAGTTCCATTTTACGTTTAATTTTTTCCAAGCTAAATGGCTTTTGGGTTTTTATGCCTAGGAAATATTTGATGTAACTTTTTGGAAATTTCTCATACCCTAAGACTTTAATATCTTTTAGTGTCCGTTTTTGTCCTTTGTTTAGCCTTAAATCTGCACGCAAAAGCGTTTTACTTTTAGGACGAATGTCATCTAGTCTGACGGTTGCAAAAGCATAACTTTCGTCAGATAATAGTTTTGATATTTTTTCCAAAGCATCTTGCAAAGCATCAAAAGGAAGATGTACAAAATAAAGTTCATTTTGCGTGTCTATATTACTGTTGTATCCCAGTTTTTCAAAGTATGTAGTGTGCCCATAGATATCTATATGGCTATACTTAATCCCCATTTCTATGAATACCAGAACAAGAGAATCGTTTTGGTCAATACTCAAAATGCGAACATTTAAATAGCCCGACTCGTTTAGGCGTTTTTTCAAAACATCAAGTTCTTGTTCCAGAGCATCCATTGAATCAAAATTGGAGGTGTAGCCCAATTTTTCAATGATGTCTGTATTATGGTCAACTTTAGTTTTGATTTCAAGCGTTAATTCTTGAGCATGAGTTTGCCCAAAGCATACGCCAAAGACCAAAGTCAAAATAAAAGCTAAAAGTTTGAAGTTCAACAGAAATAGTTTGATGTAAAGCTAACGCAAAAAAAGGATGCAAATGTATAAGAATCAAAAAAAAGCGTTAATATTCTAAAAATATAGGGTNTAGTATTTGAATAATTGATTTTAATGTTTACCTTTGCAGCCCTCTAAGAAGAGGATTGAAAAAATTATAGTTATAATTTATGCCAACAATATCACAATTAGTAAGAAAAGGAAGAGCCAAATTAACTAAGAAGAGTAAATCGGCTGCTTTGGATTCTTGTCCACAACGACGTGGTGTATGTACGCGTGTTTATACAACAACACCAAAAAAACCAAACTCTGCAATGCGTAAAGTTGCAAGGGTAAGGTTGACAAATGGTAATGAAGTAAACGCCTACATCCCAGGAGAAGGACATAACCTCCAGGAGCATTCGATAGTATTAGTTAGAGGTGGAAGGGTAAAAGATTTGCCAGGAGTTAGATACCACATTGTACGAGGCGCACTAGATACCGCAGGTGTCGAGGGCCGAACACAACGTCGATCTAAATATGGTGCAAAACGCCCAAAGAAGTAATTAAAACACTTTAAAAAGAAGACATGAGAAAAAGACAGGCGAAAAAAAGACCGCTTTTACCAGATCCAAAATTTAATGATCAGCTTGTGACACGTTTTGTGAACATGATGATGTGGGACGGTAAAAAATCTGTAGCATTCAGAGTTTTTTACGATGCAATTGATATCGTAGAAGAAAAAAATACAGACGAAGAAAAAACTGCTTTACAAATTTGGAAAGATGCGTTGTCCAATGTGATGCCTCACGTAGAAGTACGTAGTCGTCGTGTTGGTGGAGCTACTTTTCAGATTCCGATGCAAATTCGTCCAGATAGAAAAATCTCAACAGCCATGAAGTGGTTGATTAGTTTTTCTAGAAAAAGAAACGAAAAATCAATGGCACAAAAGCTTGCTGCAGAAATTCTTGCCGCTTCAAAAGAAGAAGGCGCTGCAGTCAAAAAGCGTGTAGATACACACAAAATGGCCGAGGCAAATAAAGCATTCTCACACTTTAGATTCTAATCAGAAATGGCAAGAGATTTAAAATTCACAAGAAATATTGGTATTGCTGCGCACATTGATGCGGGCAAAACAACAACAACCGAGCGTATCCTATATTATACAGGAGTTTCGCATAAAATTGGTGAAGTACATGATGGTGCTGCAACAATGGATTGGATGGAGCAAGAGCAAGAGCGTGGTATTACAATTACATCTGCCGCCACAACTTGTACTTGGAATTTTCCAACAGAAAATGGTCAGCCCATTAATGAGACTAAAGGCTATCACTTTAATATAATAGACACTCCAGGTCACGTAGATTTTACTGTTGAGGTAAATCGATCTTTGCGTGTATTGGATGGACTCGTATTTCTATTCAGTGCAGTTGACGGCGTTGAGCCACAATCTGAAACAAACTGGAGACTTGCAGATAACTACAAAGTACCACGTATTGGCTTTGTAAACAAAATGGACCGTCAAGGATCAAACTTCCTAGGTGTATGTCAGCAAGTTAAAGACATGTTGAAGTCTAATGCGGTGCCAATTGTATTGAATATTGGTGATGAAGCAGATTTTAAAGGTGTTATTGATCTTGTAAAAAACCGTGCGATTGTATGGCACGATGAAACTCAGGGCTCTACATTCGATATTATTGATATCCCTGAAGATATGAAAGAAGAAGCACGTAAGTACCGTGCACTCCTTATAGAGGAAGTTGCAACTTACGACGAAAATCTTCTTGAAAAATTTATGGAAGATGAAGATTCTATTACAGAAGACGAAGTGCATGCTGCACTTAGAGCTGCCGTAATGGATATGGCCATTATTCCAATGGTATGTGGTTCTGCATTCAAAAACAAAGGCGTTCAATTTCTTTTAGATGCAGTGTGCCGTTATTTACCTTCTCCAACAGACAAAGAAGGAATCACAGGAATCAATCCTGATACAGACCAAGAAGAAGTCAGAAAACCAGATGTAAAGGAGCCATTTGCAGCTTTAGCATTTAAAATTGCAACAGATCCTTTTGTAGGACGTTTGGCTTTCTTTAGAGCATACTCTGGACGTTTAGATGCAGGATCTTACATCCTAAATAATCGTTCTGGAAAAAAAGAACGTATTTCTCGTATTTATCAAATGCACTCCAACAAACAAAATGCTATTGATTTTATCGAAGCAGGAGATATTGGAGCTGCAGTTGGATTTAAAGACATCAAAACTGGGGACACCATGACCGATGAAAAGCATCCAATTGTGCTTGAATCTATGGAATTTCCAGATCCAGTAATTGGTATTGCTGTTGAACCAAAGACAAAAGCAGACGTTGATAAACTAGGTATGGCGCTTGGAAAACTTGCAGAAGAAGATCCAACATTTACTGTTCGTACAGATGAGGCCTCTGGCCAAACCATCATTTCTGGAATGGGCGAGCTTCACTTAGATATTATTGTAGATCGTTTGAGACGCGAATTTAAAGTGGAGGTGAATCAAGGACAACCACAAGTCGAGTACAAAGAAGCCATTACGCAACGTGCAGAACATAGAGAAGTTTACAAAAAACAATCTGGTGGACGTGGAAAGTTTGCAGATATTGTCTTTACATTAGAGCCTGCAGAGGAAGGAAAAGAAGGATTAGAATTCGTTTCTGAAATTAAAGGTGGTAACGTACCAAAAGAATTTATTCCATCTGTAGAAAAAGGATTCAAAATGGCGATGCAAAACGGACCATTAGCGGGATACGAAGTTGATGCCATGAAAGTAACACTTACAGACGGTTCTTACCACGATGTGGATTCGGATCAATTATCTTTTGAGCTTGCTGCCAAGCTAGGATTTAAAAATTCTGCGAAAGCTGCCAAAGCTGTTATAATGGAGCCTATTATGAAACTCGAGGTGATTACACCAGAAGAAAATATGGGTGATATTGTAGGCGACCTTAACCGCCGTCGTGGACAGGTTAGTGATATGGGCGATAGAGCCGGAGCAAAAACTGTAAAAGCTACAGTGCCATTATCCGAAATGTTTGGATATGTTACAACCTTAAGAACATTGTCTTCTGGTCGTGCAACATCAACAATGGAATTTTCACACTACGCTGAAACACCATCAAACATCTCAGAAGAGGTTATAAAAGAAGCTAAAGGCGTCCAATCTTAAAAGTTTAGAACATGAGTCAAAAAATTAGAATAAAATTAAAGTCTTACGATCATAACTTGGTGGACAAGTCTGCCGATAAGATTGTGAAAACTGTAAAAAGTACAGGTGCTGTAGTTACTGGACCAATTCCATTGCCAACGCACAAAAAATTATTTACTGTATTGCGTTCTCCTCACGTTAATAAAAAATCGAGAGAACAATTTCAGTTGAGCTCCTACAAAAGACTGCTAGATATCTATAGTTCATCATCAAAAACAATTGATGCTTTGATGAAATTAGAGTTGCCAAGCGGTGTAGAAGTAGAGATCAAAGTATAATTATTTTACTGAGCTTTGTTAAGGATAATCATCTAGATTCTAAAAAAAGTCTAGATTTTGAAACAAGTTCAGCATAAATGTCCCGAGCTGCGTGCGAGGGAAAAGCGGAAAAAAATACATTTCAAGGGTTGAAACGTGTTTTGACCCTTAATTTTTGGAGAAAAATAAAATAAAAGTTAAACAATAAATTAATAAATATGTCTGGGTTAATAGGAAAGAAAATCGGAATGACCAGCATTTTTGACGAGAACGGCAAAAATATGCCTTGTACTGTCATTCAAGCTGGACCATGCGTTGTTACCCAAGTCAGAACTGAAGAAAAGGATGGCTACGAAGCGATTCAATTAGGTTTCGATGACAAGACAGAGAAAAGTGCCACAAAAGCTCAAATTGGTCATGCCAAAAAAGCGGGTACAACTGTTAAGAAAAAAGTCGCGGAATTTCAAGGTTTTGATGAGGAGTACAAATTAGGTGATACAATCACAGTAGAGCACTTTGAAGAAGGTGAGTTTGTGGATATCACAGGCACAAGTAAAGGAAAAGGATTCCAAGGGGTTGTAAAACGCCATGGTTTTGGAGGTGTTGGACAAGCGACACACGGTCAGCACAACCGACTAAGAGCTCCAGGATCTATTGGTGCGGCATCATACCCTGCACGCGTATTCAAAGGCATGAAAATGGCTGGACGTATGGGTACTGACACAGTGAAAGTTCAAAATTTAAGAGTTTTAAAAGTAGTAGCGGATCAAAACTTAATTGTAGTTAAGGGATGCGTTCCTGGTCATAAAAACGCTTACGTAAAGATTGAAAAATAATGAAAGTAGCAGTTTTAGACATCAACGGAAAAGACACAGGTAGAAAGGCAGACCTTTCTAACAATGTGTTTGCTATAGAACCAAACAATCATGCGGTCTATTTAGACGTTAAGCAATATCTTGCCAATCAACGTCAAGGGACACATAAAGCTAAAGAACGTGGAGAGATTGTTGGAAGTACAAGAAAGATTAAAAAACAAAAAGGAACAGGTACTGCCAGAGCAGGTAGTATCAAGTCTGGTGTTTTTAAAGGTGGTGGACGTATTTTTGGCCCAAGACCAAGAAACTATGGTTTTAAGCTAAATAAAAACGTAAAGCGTTTGGCAAGAAAATCAGCATTAACGATTAAAGCTAACGAAAAATCCATAACGGTTTTGGAAGACTTCAATTTTGAAGCACCAAAAACAAAAGAATTTACAGCCGTTTTAAAAGCCCTTAACTTAGATAGCAAAAAGTCTTTGTTTGTCTTGGGAGCGCCAAATAATAATGTATATTTGTCGTCGCGCAATTTAAAAGGCTCTGAAGTTATAACTAGCTCAGAATTAAGCACTTATAAAATTCTAAACGCCAATCAAGTGGTGCTTTTGGAAAGTGCATTAGAAGGAATTGAATCGAATTTAAGTAAATAAGAACACCATGAGTATCTTAATTAAACCCATCATCACAGAAAAAGCGACCCTAGACAGTGAGTTAAGAAACTGTTTTAGCTTTTTGGTGAATACAAAGGCGAACAAGGTAGAAATCAAAAAAGCAGTAGAAGCTGCTTACGGTGTTTCTGTAGCCAAAGTTCGAACAATAAATGTCCGTCCAGAACGAAAAACCAAATTCACAAAAACGGGGATTCAACATGGTAAAACAAATGCCACAAAAAAGGCAATTGTACAACTGGAGGAAGGTGAAACAATTGATTTATACGCTAATATCTAATTAGAAATGTCAGTAAGAAAATTAAAACCGATCACACCGGGCCAGCGATTTAGAGTAGTTAATGGATTTGACGCCATTACTACTGACAAGCCGGAAAAAAGCCTATTGGCTCCGAAAAAACGCTCAGGTGGTAGAAACAGTCAAGGAAAAATGACCATGCGCTACAAAGGTGGCGGTCATAAAAAAAGGTATCGTATCATAGACTTTAAACGTAACAAAACTGGAATTCCAGCAGAGGTTAAGTCTATAGAATATGATCCTAACAGAACTGCATTTATTGCACTTCTTAATTATCAAGATGGCGAAAAGCGTTACATCATTGCACAGAACGGTCTAGAAGTAGGCCAGAAATTAGTTTCTGGAAATGAAAATGTAGCTCCAGAAGTTGGAAATGCTATGCCATTGAGCCAAATACCATTAGGGACAATTATTTCTTGTATCGAGCTTCGTCCAGGACAAGGTGCAGTCATTGCTCGTAGTGCTGGTGCATTTGCTCAATTGATGGCAAGAGATGGAAAATTTGCATCTGTAAAATTACCATCTGGTGAAACACGTTTGTTATTGTTGGATTGCTACGCTACAATTGGAGTAGTTTCAAATTCCGATCATCAGCTATTGGTTTCTGGTAAAGCAGGTCGTAGCCGTTGGTTAGGAAGACGTCCAAGAACAAGACCAGTAGTGATGAATCCAGTTGATCACCCAATGGGAGGTGGTGAAGGAAAATCATCTGGAGGACACCCAAGATCAAGAAACGGTATTCCTGCAAAAGGGTATAGAACACGTTCTAAAACTAAGGCAAGTAATAAATATATTGTAGAACGTAGAAAGAAATAATAAGACATGGCAAGATCATTAAAAAAAGGACCTTACGTTCATTATAAATTAGAAAAGAAAGTTGCTGCAAATGTAGAGGCAAACAAAAAAACAGTCATCAAAACTTGGTCTAGAGCCAGTATGATTACACCAGATTTTGTTGGTCAAACGATTGCAGTACACAACGGCCGCCAATTTGTTCCTGTATATATTACAGAAAACATGGTAGGTCATAAGTTAGGAGAATTTTCGCCAACACGTTCTTTCCGAGGACACGTAGGTGCAAAAAATAAAGGTAAAAAATAAGAGCTATGGGAAGTCGTAAAAAACAAATGGCAGATACAATCAAAGCAGAGAAAAAGCAAGTTGCTTTTGCAAAGCTGAACAATTGCCCTACGTCACCAAGAAAAATGCGTTTAGTCGCCGATCTTATTCGTGGAGAAAAAGTAGAAAGAGCACTCAATATTTTGAGATTCAGTCAAAAAGAAGCATCCCGTCGTTTAGAAAAGCTAGTGCTTTCTGCGGTAGCCAACTGGCAAGCGAAAAACGAAGATGCAGATATTGAAGCAGCAGATTTATTCATCAAGGAAATTAGAGTTGATGGTGGATCGATGCTCAAAAGACTAAGACCAGCACCACAAGGACGTGCACACAGAATTAGAAAACGTTCCAATCACGTTACCGTTGTACTTGGAGCAAAACATAATAACACAGAAAGCAATTAACACATGGGACAGAAGACAAATCCAATAGGAAATCGCCTTGGAATTATCAGAGGATGGGAATCTAACTGGTATGGAGGAAACGATTATGGAGACAAACTTGCTGAAGATGATAAAATCAGAAAGTATATATTCGTTCGTTTGGCAAAAGCTAGCGTTTCTAGAGTTATTATTGAAAGAACACTAAAACTTGTAACCATCACGATCACTACAGCCCGCCCAGGGATTATTATTGGTAAAGGTGGACAAGAAGTTGATAAGTTAAAAGAAGAGCTTAGAAAATTAACGGGAAAAGATATTCAATTGAATATTTTTGAAATCAAACGTCCAGAGTTAGATGCCTTTTTAGTCGCATCAAGTGTTGCACGTCAGATTGAAAACCGTATTTCCTACAAACGTGCTATCAAAATGGCTATCGCTGCTACTATGCGTATGAATGCAGAAGGTATCAAAATCCAAATCAGTGGTCGTTTGAATGGTGCTGAAATGGCTCGTAATGAGCACTATAAAGAAGGAAGAATTCCATTATCTACGTTTAGAGCCGATATTGATTATGCTCTTGTAGAAGCACATACAACCTATGGTCGTTTGGGCATCAAAGTATGGATTATGAAAGGTGAAGTTTATGGAAAAAGAGAATTATCTCCGTTAGTAGGTTTGTCTAAAAAGCAAGATCGTGGAGGCCGCTCAAATTCTAAAAATCGCCGTAGAAAGTAATTTTTTAAATAAAAGAAAATGTTACAACCAAAAAGAACAAAATTCCGTAAAGTCCAGAAAGGACGCATGAAAGGAAACTCTGGAAGAGGACACCGACTTTCTAGTGGCATGTTTGGTATAAAATCATTAGATTCAAATTTTTTGACATCACGTCAAATTGAAGCCGCACGTATTGCAGCGACACGTTACATGAAAAGAGAAGGCCAGCTTTGGATTAAAATATTTCCAGACAAGCCGATCACCAAAAAACCTCTAGAGGTACGTATGGGAAAAGGTAAAGGAGCCGTTGAATACTGGGCAGCAGTTGTAAAGCCAGGACGAATTATATTTGAAGTTGGTGGTGTACCGATTGAAGTGGCTAAAGAAGCACTTCGCTTGGCAGCTCAAAAATTACCGGTCAAAACAAAATTTGTAATGGCCAGAGACTACGAGGCCTAATATATTGATGTTATGAAACAATCAGAAATTAAAGAATTATCAACGGCTGAGTTGCAAGAAAAACTTAGTGAAACGAAAAAAGCATATGTCGATTTGAAAATGACACATGCAATATCACCTCTAGAAAACCCAATCCAATTGCGCAGCGTAAGACGTAGTGTAGCCCGATTGGCAACAGAGCTAACAAAAAGAGACGTACAATAATTGTATTTGTTGAGATGGAAAAAAGAAATTTAAGAAAAGAACGTATAGGAATTGTTACAAGTAACAAAATGATGAAATCTATTGTGGTTTCTGAAGTGAAAAAAGTAAAACACCCTATGTACGGAAAGTTCGTACTGAAAACAAAAAAGTACGTAGCACACGACGAACAGAACGACTGCAACGAAGGCGATACTGTAAGGATCATGGAAACTAGACCCTTAAGTAAGTCTAAATGTTGGAGATTAGTAGAAATTATTGAAAGAGCTAAGTAATTATGGTACAACAAGAATCAAGATTAAAAGTAGCTGACAATACTGGAGCAAAAGAAGTCCTTACCATTCGTGTTTTGGGCGGAACAAAGCGCAGGTATGCCTCATTGGGAGATAAAATTGTTGTTTCTGTAAAAGATGCAACGCCAAATGGTAACGTCAAAAAAGGAGCAGTATCTACAGCAGTTGTCGTACGCACCGTAAAAGAAGTACGTCGTCCAGACGGATCTTATATTAGATTTGACGATAATGCATGTGTTCTATTAGACGCTAACGGCGAAATGAAAGGGACACGTGTATTTGGACCAGTTGCAAGAGAACTTCGTGATAAAAAATTCATGAAAATTGTTTCATTAGCACCAGAAGTGCTTTAATATAAACAACAATGGGAAAGCTAAAAATAAAAACAGGAGATACAGTACGAGTGATTGCTGGAGACCACAAAGGTTCAGAAGGTAAAGTACTTACTGTTTTCATAGAAAAAAATAAAGCCATCGTAGAGGGTGTCAATATGATTAAAAAGCATATGAAACCAAGTGCACAAAATCCTCAAGGTGGTATTGTAGAAAAAGAAGCAGCGCTTCAAATTTCTAACCTATCCTTAATCAATTCTAAAGGTGAAACTACTAGAGTTGGGTACAGAATGGAAGATGGTAAGAAAGTACGCTATGCAAAAAAATCTAACGAAGTAATATAAGCGTTATGACGTATATTCCAAGATTGAAACAAGAGTATAAAGAC
>JGI26086J50260_1000040_pt1 | contig 76036 bp, 81 predicted proteins | sample SaaInl3SG_22_DNA_FD_50260 | JGI IMG/M metagenome (IMG submission 50260)
AAAAATTTGGAGGTTATTTATGAAAAATCCGTTAGATTCAATTTTAGGTACTATTGTAGCAGGAGTTATTCTTACTGTTGTTTTTGTTTATTTGTTGAAAAANTTTATTTAATGCCTGGATTGAAGTCATTCAGAATTAACTTTAAATAGATTCTTAGGAGATTTATATGGAATACGATTATTTTACGGCGATTATGCGATTTACTCATGTAGTGGTGGGTGTTGCATGGATAGGCTTACTTTACTACTTTAATTTTGTTCAGGTTCCAGCATTAAAAAATGCTAATGCTGATGGAACGGCATCAGGAATCACAAAGCATGTAGCGCCTCTCGCTTTACTTTGGTTTAGATGGGCAGCCTTAGCAACNTGGATTGCAGGTGCAGCATTGCTTGGAGCTAATTTTGTTTCTGCATTTTCATTGGATACTGGATATGAAGCAATTGGTTTAGGTTCATGGTTGGGAACAATTATGTTGTTTAATGTATGGGTTTTAATTTGGCCAAACCAGCAAAAAATTCTTGGTATGAAGCCTGCTTCTGATTCAGAAAAAACTGCCGCTAGAAGAATTGCTTTTTTAGCATCAAGAACTAACACGATGTTATCTATTCCTATGTTATTTTTAATGACGAATGGACTATCACACAAAGGCTTAATTGGTTTATAATTAGTCTTTATAATTTAGAAAATCGGCGGCATTAGTCGCCGTTTTTTATTTCGGTATGAGCTCCAAAACTAACGCAGTACTTAACACCTATGGCAGACTTCCTATTTCTTTTGAAAAAGGGGAAGGTGTTTGGCTATTCGATAAAAATGGCCAAAAGTATCTTGACGCTCTAGCGGGGGTTGCAGTAAATACTGTGGGGCATTCCCATACTTATTTTATTAATGGCTTAAAACAACAGCTTGATCAGTATATTCATTTGTCTAACTATGTGAATATCCAAGAACAAGAAAAATTAGCTGAACGTTTAGTTAAGTATACCAATCTCGAGTCCGTATTCTTCTCAAATTCAGGTTGTGAAGCAAATGAAGCCGCAATAAAATTTGCCAGACTTTACGCTTCCAGTCGCAATATCGTCAACCCTGAGATTATTGTCATGGAAAACTCTTTCCATGGAAGGACTATGGCAACTTTGTCTGCTACTGGAAATAGAAAAGTTCAAGCTGGTTTTGAGCCCTTATTAAAAGGGTTTATTCGAGTTTCTTTTGACGATCTGGAATCAATAAAGAAAATATCTGAACAAAATAAAAATGTTGTGGCAATTCTAGTTGAGCCCATTCAAGGTGAAGGGGGGGTAAAATTACCCAAGAACCTGAATCATTATTTATCAAGTTTAAGAAGTATTTGTGATGAAAACGATTGGTTGCTGATGTTTGATGAAGTGCAAACAGGCATAGGCAGGACAGGAAAATTGTACGCCCATCAATATGCTGATGCATTACCTGACGTACTAACTTCTGCAAAAGGACTTGGTTCAGGTGTTCCAATTGGCGCAACTCTAGTAGGAAAAAAAATAACAAGCATTATTAAACCCGGTCAACACGGCTCTACCTTTGGAGGAAATCCATTAGCTTGCAAAGCAGGAAACCTTACGTTGGATGTAATTGAGAATGAGAATTTAATGTTGAATGCCACTATTCAAGGAGCAAAAATTTCTCACCAATTAAGAGAAGCTTTAAAAGACTTTTCAGGTGTCAAAGATGTTAGGCAGCTGGGATTAATGATAGGTATCGAATTATATAAACCTTGTACTGAATTAATGACGATAGCTCTTAAATATAATTTGCTAATAAGTGTAACCGCATCAAGTGTTATAAGAATAGTGCCCCCGCTAATAATTAATGATGAAGAAGCTCAATTTTTAGTACAAAAGTTAAAAGAGTTGGTAACTGATTTTTTGGAAAGTTAAGATAGGAATATGAGTATTAAACATTATTTACAATTTAATGATCTTACTAAAGATGAGATTTATTATTTATTTGATCGAGCTAAATGGATAAAAGATCAATTTAAAAGTTACAAAAAATATTGGCCATTAGAAGACCGCACTCTAGTCATGATTTTTGAAAAAGCAAGCACGAGAACAAGATTATCTTTTGAATCCGGAATGCAGCAATTAGGCGGGTCAGCAATATACTTAAATACGAAAGATTCACAGCTTGGAAGAGGTGAGCCCGTTGAGGATGCGGCACAAGTAATTTCAAGAATGAGTGATGTGGTCATGATCAGGACTTATGANCAGGAAATTATTGAGAGGTTTGCTGAAAACTCCAGAGTTCCAGTTATTAATGGTCTAACGAACGAGTACCACCCTTGTCAAATTTTAGCTGATATTTTTACTTATATTGAACACCGCGGACCTATTGAGGGTAAAACCGTTGCGTGGATTGGCGATTCAAATAATGTCTGTAATACATGGCTTCAAGCTGCAGAATTGTTAAATTTCAACATGCATGTTTCTACTCCTAAAGGATATGAGGTAGAAATAGAGCGTGCCGGTTTGTATGATGACTCTCATTTTGAGGAATTTGAGAATCCGATGGATGCAGCAAAAGGCGCGCATCTTGTTACAACAGATGTTTGGACTAGTATGGGTTATGAAGCTGAGCAAAAAGAAAGAATGATGGATTTTGCAGACTGGCAAGTCGATAGCGACATGATGGATGTTGCAGATAAAAGTGCATTATTCATGCATTGTCTCCCTGCTCATAGAGGAGAAGAAGTTACAGCAGAGGTGATTGATGGTAAACATTCAGTTGTATGGGATGAGGCTGAGAATAGACTTCATGTGCAAAAAGCTTTATTAGAATATCTTTTGGTGGGAGAAGTAAAATAATGAAATCAATTAAAAAAGTTGTTCTTGCTTACTCAGGAGGTTTAGATACTTCTGTAATTTTAAAATGGCTTCAAGAAAACTATGGCTGTGAAGTTGTAACCTTTACAGCTGATATTGGTCAGGGTGAAGAAATTGAACCAGCTAGAGAAAAAGCAAAAAGTGCAGGCCTAAAAGAAATATATATAGAAAATTTAGAAGAAGAATTCGCTAGAGATTATATTTTCCCGATGTTCAGAGCTAATGCTATTTATGAAGGTGAATATCTTTTAGGTACATCAATTGCGAGACCTCTAATCGCTAAACGCTTAATTGAGATTGCTAAAGAAACAGGTGCGGATGCCATTGCTCATGGAGCAACAGGAAAAGGAAATGATCAAGTTCGTTTTGAGTTAAATGCTTATGCGTTAAATCCTGATATTAAAGTTATAGCCCCATGGAGAGAGTGGGATTTATTGAGTAGAGAAAAATTATTAAATTTTGCAGAAAAACATAATATTCCAGTTGAGATGAAGCATAAAAAAGGAGGTAGTCCTTACAGTATGGATGCTAACCTGCTGCATATCTCATACGAAGGAAGGCATCTTGAAAACCCAGACAACAGTCCAGAAGACGACATGTGGAGATGGACTAAGTCCCCACAAGAGGCTCCAGATAAAGTGGAAGAGTTGGCAATATCATTCGAGAACGGTGATCCTGTTGCAATTAACGGAAAAGTAAAAAAACCGCATGAAATTTTTCATGAATTAAATGCAATTGGCTCAAGAAATGGAATTGGAAGACTCGATCTGGTTGAAAATCGCTTTGTCGGTATGAAGTCCAGAGGTTGTTACGAAACACCGGGGGGAACAATTTTATTGAAGGCGCATAGAGCAATAGAGTCGATTACCCTTGATAGAGAAGTGGCACATCTTAAAGATGAGTTAATGCCGAAATATGCTAAATTAATTTATAACGGTTTTTGGTTTGCCCCAGAAAGAGAAGCGCTTCAGACATTGATCGATCATACTCAAAAATATGTGAATGGTGATGTAAGATTATCCTGCTACAAAGGGTCGATTCAAGTTTTAGGAAGATCAAGTTCAAANTCATTGTTTGATGAGACTATCTCAACGTTTGAAGATGATGCGGGCTCATATAACCAAAAAGATGCTGAAGGTTTTATTAAATTAAATGCCTTGAGGTTGAAAATTTTAGGAAAAAATAAATAAGGAACTTTAATTATGCCAAGTTTTGATGTCAGCTCTTCAGCAGATAAAGTAAATCTAGCTAACGCAATAGACGTTGTTAAAAGACAAATTCAAAATCGTTATGATTTTAAAAATACAAGTGCGGACATTGAGTTTCAAGAAAAAGATATGTTNATTATTTTATTTGGTGATAATGACTTCCAAATTAATCAAATTAAAGACATATTGTTTCCTGCTTTGGAAAAAAAAGANCCGGATTCTACTAAACGCCTTGATGAAAAAGGGCTGGAGTCAGTCTCAGGAAATAACGTCAAACTGCAAATAAATGTTAAAAATGGAGTTGATACTGAGCTAGCAAAGAGAATCGTAAAGTTTTTAAAAGACAGTAAATTAAAAGTCCAAGGCTCAATCCAAGGAGATACGGTTAGAGTATCTGGACCAAAAAGGGATGTTCTACAAGAATCAATTGCCTTAATTAAGAGTCAAGTTAACGATTATCCTTTAAATTTCGAAAATTTTAGGGATTAATGCATGGCAAAAACATTATTTGAAAAAGTTTTTGATCAACATGTAGTCTCTCAAAAAAATGATACTTTTCTTGTTTATATTGATAGGCATCTAATACATGAAGTAACTAGTCCACAAGCTTTTGAGGGTCTTAAGTTATCCAAAAGAAAACTTTGGAGAAAAGAATCTATTGTTGCCGTTCCAGACCATAATGTTCCAACCACAAAAAGAGAAGAGGGTATAGTTGATCCAGTTTCAAGAACCCAGGTAGAGACGTTAGACAAGAACTGTAAAGAACACTCTTTGCTTCAGTTTGATATGAGAGATCAAAGACAAGGGATTGTTCATGTTATTGGTCCTGAGCAAGGGCTAACACTTCCTGGTATGACAATTGTATGTGGTGATTCTCATACGAGTACACACGGTGCTTTTGGTTCGCTTGCAATGGGGATTGGGACATCTGAAGTTGAGCATGTTATGGCAACGCAATGTTTAATTTTAAAAAAATTCAAAACATTAAAAGTTGATGTTTCTGGAAAATGTCATCCTTTAGTAACAGCGAAAGATATTGCTCTTTATATTATTGGACAAATCGGTACTGCCGGGGGAACAGGCTATGCAATTGAATTTACTGGCGAGGCTATTAGAAATTTGACAATGGAAGGCCGAATGACTTTATGTAATATGGCTATTGAGGCCGGTGCTAGATCTGGTATGGTTGCGGTTGACCAAACAACAATTGATTATTTAAAAGATAAGCCTTTTGCTCCACAAGGAAGTTTATGGGAGCTGGCAGTTGAAAAATGGAAAACATTGCATTCAGATAATGATGCAGTATTTGATAAAGAAATAAATTTAATTGCTGAGAATATCGAGCCTCAAGTTACCTGGGGAACTTCGCCTGAGATGGTTGCTGGTATTAGCCAATCCATTCCTGATTCAGAATCAATAAGTGATAACAGAAAAGGTGATTTTATAAGAGCCCTAAAGTATATGGACTTGAATGAAAAGACAGCTATTGTTGACATTAAGCTTGATAAGATTTTTATAGGCTCATGCACTAACTCAAGAATAGAAGATCTAAGAGATGCAGCAAAAGTACTAAAAGGAAAAAAAATACATGACTCCATCAAACTTGCTATTGCTGTTCCAGGTTCTGGAATTGTAAAAAAACAGGCAGAGTTTGAAGGTTTGGATAAAATTTTTATTGATGCTGGCTTCGAATGGCGTGATCCAGGTTGTTCAATGTGTTTGGCAATGAATGCTGACAGACTTGAGGATGGGGAAAGATGCGCCTCAACATCAAATAGAAACTTTGAGGGTAGACAAGGCAAGGGGGGAAGAACGCACCTAGTAAGCCCTGCTATGGCCGCAGCTGCATCGATCTATGGTAAATTTATTGACATAAGGAATGAAATTAATGGATAAATTTAACACTATAATCAGCAACGCAATTCCACTTGATAGATCAAATGTTGATACAGATGCAATAATCCCTAAGCAATTTTTAAAGTCGATTAAAAGATCAGGTTTTGGTCCGAATCTATTTGATGAATGGCGCTATCTTGATCATGGTGAACCCGGGATGGATAATTCAAAAAGAAAAATTAATCCTGATTTTGTTTTAAATAAAATTGAATATACAGATTCTCAAATACTGTTAACAAGAGAGAACTTTGGCTGTGGCTCAAGCCGTGAACATGCGCCTTGGGCATTGTTGGACCATGGAATTAAGGTTATTTTGGCAGAGAGTTTTGCTGATATTTTTTATAACAATTGTTTTAAAAATGGAATTCTTCCAATTTTTCTTAAAAAAAACGAAATCAATAAATTATTTAATTCAATAACAGATACACCAGATTTACAATTACAAATAAATCTTTCGGAACAAAAAATATATCTTGGTGATGATTCATTTACTGATTTTGAAATCGACCCATTTAAAAAACATTGTCTTTTAAATGGGTTAGATGAAATTGGTTTAACCCTGGAACAGTCACACGAAATTAAAAATTTTGAAATAAGTTATTTCAAAAAAAACCCATGGCTAGTCAAGCAGAAAGTTTAAGTTTTATATGAATATTTTAGTTTTACCAGGTGATGGCATAGGTCCAGAAATTGTTGATCAAGCTGTTGAAATCATTAAGATTTTGTCTCCTGATTTTAAATTGAATTATGGTTTAATTGGTGGAGCTGCCTATGATGCCCACAGCGACCCTTTCCCAAGCGATACTCTTGATAAAGCGCTAAGTGCCGACTCAGTTCTTCTGGGAGCAGTCGGTGATTGGAAATATGACAAATTACCTAGGGATAAGAGACCTGAAAGAGGGTTGTTAAGAATCCGCACAGCATTAAATCTTTTTGCAAATTTACGTCCAGCAATTCTTTATCCTCAACTTGCTGAAGCNTCAACATTAAAGCCAGAAATCGTTTCTGGACTTGATATTTTAATTGTTCGTGAGTTAACGGGAGATATATATTTCGGACAACCTAGGGGTATTGAAAAAAATAATCATGGTGAGAGGGAAGGCATCAACACTATGAGATATTCAGAATCTGAAATCAGAAGAATTGGGCATGTTGCTTTTAAAATGGCTCAGTTAAGAGGAAAAAAGCTTTGCTCAGTTGATAAAGCGAATGTTTTAGAAGCAACTGAACTTTGGAGGGAGGTGATGACTGACCTTTCTTCTCACTATCCTGATGTTGATTTATCNCATATGTATGTTGATAATGCAGCCATGCAGTTAATTCGTGAACCTAAACAGTTTGATGTGATGGTTACGGGAAATATTTTTGGGGATATCTTATCAGATGAGGCGTCAATGTTGACTGGTTCAATCGGAATGTTGCCTTCAGCATCTCTCGATGAAAATCAAAAAGGATTGTATGAGCCAAGTCATGGATCTGCTCCAGATATTGCGGGTAAAGATATTGCTAATCCAATTGCTACTATTCTCTCAGTAGCTATGATGTACAAGTACACATTTAATGAAATAAATAAGGCAGAAAAAATTGAAAAAGCTGTAGGTAAGGTTTTAAATGACGGTTATCGCACGCTTGATATTATGAGCAAGGGTTGCAAACAAATTGGATGTAAACAGATGGGTGAATTAATTCTTAGGAATATTATTAATGAGTAAATTTAAAGTTGGCTTTGTCGGATGGAGAGGGATGGTTGGCTCTGTTCTTATTTCAAGAATGGTTCAAGAAAACGATTTTAAAAACATATCCTCATTTTTCTATACGACATCCCAGGTGGGAGAAAAATGCCCTTTTAGTTTTTCAGACTGCGATAAGCTCCTGGATGGATATAATTTGGATGAACTAAAGAAGATGGATATTATCCTNACTTGCCAAGGCTCTGACTATACAAAGAAAGTTTATCTGGATCTCAGAGATTCAGGTTGGAATGGTCATTGGATTGATGCTGCTTCACATCTCCGAATGGAAAATGATGCAATCATTATTCTTGATCCAGTTAACAGGGACTTAATCGATTCTTCATTCAAGCAGGGTATAAAAACATGGGTTGGCGGAAACTGTACTGTTTCTTTAATGCTGTTGGCCATTCACGGACTAGTCAAAGAAAATTTAGTTGAGTGGGTGTCGTCTATGACCTATCAAGCTGCCAGCGGAGCTGGTGCTAACAATATGAGAGAGCTGTTAGGACAAATGGGATATCTTTACAACTCTGTATCAGATTTGTTGCATGATAAAAATAGCCCAATTTTAGATATTGATGAAAAAGTATCAGAGTCATTTGAAGGTAAAGATTTTCCAAAATCATATTTTGGAGAAGCTCTTGCAGGAAGCGTCATTCCTTGGATAGACTCTGACTTAGGAAATGGTCAAAGTAAAGAGGAGTGGAAAGGTCCAAATGAGACACTTAAAATCCTGAACACTAATTACGAACCGTTTAAAGTTGATGGGCTGTGTGTTCGAATTGGTACTATGCGTTGTCATAGTCAAGCAATTACCATCAAACTAAAAAAAGATTTATCAGAAGAAAATGTCCTACAAAAAATTTCTAATGGTAACGATTGGGTTAAATTAGTACCAAATGATAGGGAAAATTCTATTCATAATTTATCACCTACAAAAGCCTCTGGAAAGTTAGATATTTTGGTAGGTCGTGTAAGGAAGTTAAATCTAGATAATAATATGTTCTCTTTATTTACGGTTGGCGATCAATTATTATGGGGCGCTGCTGAGCCATTGAGAAGAATCTTGAGTATAATAACGAAATGAAAATCCATTTAATAAAATTAATCTTTACCGCTTTCATAGCATTTATGACAATTTCCGTAAATGCTTTTCAGTTGGGAAAAATTACTGTTAATTCTAAGCAAGAGCAGCCTCTAAATGCGGATATTGAGGTAATTATCACTAAAACTGATGATTTAACTAAAATGGTTCCTTCAATCGCATCTAAAGAAGACTTCGAATCTCAGGGTATTGAAAGACTTCCGGTGCATTCCAATATTGATGCAAATTTTGTTAAAAATTCTGAAGGAAAAACCTACCTCAAGCTTAAAAGTAGTAATCCAGTAAAAGACCCATTTCTAGATTTACTGATCCAGATTGATTCTGAAAGTGGAAGAAATTATCGTGAATATACGGTTCTATTAGACCCAGCTGATCCGATGGATAAGATCATTAACGAAAACTTAGAAAAAGATAAAGAGGCGAAAGAAGNTTCCAAAGAGCCTGCAAAAAAATTAGCTGAAGGTAAATCTGTTGAAATTGAAAAAAAGCCGATCAAATTAGAGGAAAAAAATCCTAAGCAAGTTGAAGAGCAGGAAATTAAACAAGAGCCTGTAAAAGCTGAAAAAAAAGAATTAAAAGATGAAAAAGTTAATACGGTTAAATCGACTCCTGGAAAAACTCTGTATCAGATAGGTCGAGAAAATAGTCTTTCGGGGATTACTCTAGAGCAGATGGTAGTGGCTATATTTTTGAATAATAAAAAAGCATTTGCTGAAGAAAATCTAAATGGATTGAACAAAAACCAGGTCCTTACTATTCCTAACAAAGAATTTTTTGATGACTTCAGTCATCTAGAGGCTAGAAAAATTTTAAAAGAACAGAATGGTTTGTGGAAAAAATTAAGTCAATCAGCAGACAAACCAAAGGTTGAAGCAAAGCTTGCTGATAAACCAAAAGTTGAAGCAATATCTGTTGATAAAGCGAAGATTGATGCTGAAAATGAAAAAATAAAAAATTTAGAACGTAAACTTGCTGAGGCTGAAAGAAAACTGCAAACGGTTACTGAAAAAAAATTAGATAGCGAAGAAGGTCTTAATATCGAAGATAAACAAGATATTTTAGAATTTGAAGATATTGGATTTTCTAAAGACATGGAGGAAAATGATGATGTATTTACTTCATCAATAACACCTAATGATGAAATCAAAGAGACAATAATTACAGATAATGAAAAAAAACAAGACAATCTTTTAATTGTGTTAGTTTTGCTTTTCGTTATCGTTCTTATTGCTGGTATAGCTTTTATTTTAAGCAAAAAGCGTAAGTCATCAAGCGAGTCATTATTTAGTAATAATGTCACTAATGATTCAGATAATGATGTTATCAATGAGTTTGGTAATAGTAATATTAATGATGAAAATAAAACTAATTTTTAATTGTTTGAATTAATCAAATTACTTTCAGTTCTTTTTCTACTTTTTCATGTAAGTAGTTTTCAATTAACAGAAAATATCTTACTGTTTCTGATTTTATTTTCTTTGCTTAGTTATTTTAAGTTTGAAATTTTAAAGTTTCTATACAAATTAAAATATTTAATTGTAAGTATTTTTTTGATCTATCCATTATCAATTCCAGGAGAAATAGTTTTTTCAATTGGAGTAATTCAATTTACTCAGGAAGGTATTTTGATTGGCTTATCCCAGGTAATTAAGCTATTGAATCTTTTTTTTATTGCTAGAATTTATACGTTAAAAACTAATAACAGTGATGTTATTAATTCAGTAATGTATTTTGTTTATCCTTTAAAATTCATGTCAATTAACGTTAAAAAAATTCACAAAATGATTTTTCTTTCCTTTGAATATTTTTATCTTTTAAATGAAAGGAATATAAATTTAAAAAAGCCAATATTTACCCTTAGTAGCTTACTGAATGACACAACTAAATTAAAAGTATCTGTCCCTTCTTTAAAGATTAATTTATTGGGTTACTTTTATATTTCTTTATTTGTTATTTCAATCATAATGTCTTTATGAGATATGCCGCAATTGTAGAATATTTAGGTAAAAATTATTCAGGATTTCAAATTCAACCAAATGTTAAGACAATTCAAGGTTGTTTAGAGGATTGTTTATCCAGGATAGCAAACGAGTCAATTAAAATAGAAGCTTCTGGTAGGACTGATGCTGGAGTACACGCACTCGGCCAGGTTTTTCACTTTGATACCTTNTCGGTAAGATCAATAAATTCTTGGGTAAAAGGCACCAATTCATTTTTACCTGATGACATAAAAATACGATGGATTAATGAAGTAGAGCAAGATTTTCATGCAAGGTTTAATGCCCTTAAGAGAGAATATCAATATTTACTTTATTTAAATAAAACGAAGTCTGCTATTTGGAATGATCTCTCTGGTTGGTATTCAAGTGACTTAAACTTTTCCATTTTAGATGAAGCACTTTATTTGTTTAAGGGTAAGCATAATTTTAGTAGTTATCGATCCTCAGAGTGCCAATCAAAAAAACCCATCAAAGAAATTTATGAGGCATCATATATTCATAAAGATTCTTTTATTCTTTTTAAATTTGTTGCAGATGGATATCTTCATCATCAAATAAGAAATATGATGAGTGTAATATTAGAAGTTGCTTCTGGAAAAAAAGAAAAGGATTATATCGACTTCTTATTTAANGTGAAAGACAGAACCAAGGCCTCAAATACTTTTTTACCAAATGGTCTCTATCTTGCTAACATTGAATATGATAAAAAATTCAAAATACCTTTTTTAAATAATAAAATATTATTATGAATAACATAAAAGTTAAAATTTGCGGAATAACTAATCTACAAGACGCGATGGTTGCTATTGATTGCGGTGCAGACGCTCTCGGTTTTGTTTTTTTCGAAAAAAGTGCTCGTTATTGTAATCCAGAGAAAGCGCATGAAATTGTTAGACAATTACCCCCATTTATTTCCGTGGTAGGACTTTTTGTAGATGGTGATAAGGATACTATTCAAAAGATACTCGATAAAAATTTTTTGAATGTTCTGCAATTTCACGGTTCAGAGTCAAGTGCCTATTGCAGCTCATTTAATTTTCCATTTATTAAAGTAATTCCAGCAAAAAAAGATTTAGATATCACAAAATATAGCACTGATTTTATTGACGCGAAGGCTTTTCTCATTGATACTTTTGATAGCGAAAGCTTTGGTGGTACTGGAAAAACCTTTGATTGGTCATTAATCCCTAAAAATCTAGCAAAACCATTAATTATTGCGGGCGGGTTAAATGAAAAAAATGTCGTTGAACTTATTAATTTGGCAAAACCTTATGCAGTGGATGTTAGTGGGGGAGTCGAAGATGGCCAAAAAGGTATAAAAGATAAAATTTTAATGAAAACATTTATTAAGGCAGTAAAGTATGCAGAATTATAATTTCCCTGACATTGATGGACATTTTGGACCTTATGGAGGAACATTCGTTGCTGAGACACTCATCGAGGCATTAGATGAGCTTAAGGAGATGTATGCTAAATATCGAGATGATAAAGATTTTTTAGCTGAATTTAATCACGATCTTAAGCATTTTGTTGGTCGACCCAGCCCTATTTATTTTGCAGAACGCTTAACTAATAAAATTGGTGGTGCAAAAATATATTTTAAAAGGGAAGATTTAAATCATACCGGTGCACATAAAGTCAATAACACTGTCGGACAGGCATTGCTTGCAAAAAAAATGGGAAAACCAAGAGTTATTGCAGAAACCGGGGCTGGACAGCATGGTGTAGCAACTGCAACAATTGCGGCAAGATTAGGCCTAGAATGTGTCGTTTATATGGGTGCTGAAGATGTTAAACGTCAAAGTCCTAATGTGTATCGAATGAAGTTATTAGGTGCAACCGTTATCCCGGTCGAAAGTGGCTCCAAAACGTTAAAAGATGCATTAAATGAAGCGCTTAGGGATTGGGTAACAAATGTAAGTAATACCTTTTATATTATTGGCACAGTTGCCGGACCTCATCCCTATCCGATGATGGTAAGAGATTTTAACTCCGTTGTGGGAAAAGAGGCTATAACACAAATGGATGAGCTTGTAGGCTCTCAACCAGATGCAGTCGTTGCTTGTGTTGGAGGCGGATCGAATGCGATGGGTATTTTTTACCCGTATATTTCCTTCAAAGATACAAGGCTAATTGGTGTTGAGGCAGCTGGTGATGGAATCGAGACTGGAAGACATGCAGCTCCACTGACCGCAAATAGCCCTATTGGTGTTTTACACGGTAATAGAACTTATATGATGCAAAATGAAGAAGGACAAATCATTGAAACCCACTCTGTTTCTGCTGGGCTTGACTATCCTGGTGTTGGCCCAGAACACTCCTGGTTGAAAGATATCGGCCGTGCGGAGTATGTAGCAATTAAGGACGATGAAGCATTAGCAGCTTTCCACAATTTGTGCCGAACGGAGGGAATTATTCCAGCTTTGGAGACCAGCCATGCAATAGCTTATGCTGAAAAACTTGCTAAGGAAATGGGACCAGATAAAACCATCTTAGTAAATTTATCTGGAAGAGGGGATAAAGACATAAACACAGTAGCAGGTATAGCTGGAATCAAAATTTAGGAAAGTAAATGAGCAGAATAGAACAAGTATTTAAAGATCTAAAAAAACAAAACAAAAAGGCTTTGATTCCATTTATTACTGCAGGGGATCCTTCTGTTGATTTAACCTTAAAAATACTCCATCAAATGGTAAAGTCAGGCGCTGATATGATTGAAATTGGAATTCCTTTTTCTGATCCTATGGCAGATGGTCCAGTCATTCAAAGAGCCAGTGAGCGTGCATTAGCAAATAATGTTGGAATTAAAAAAACTTTTGAAATTGTTAAAGACTTCAGATCAACCAATAAAACAACCCCGATTATTTTAATGGGCTATGCTAATCCAATAGAGGCAATTGGACTCGATCAATTTTTAACGCTTTGCAAAGATTCGGATATTGACGGTGTGATTACTGTAGATTATCCGCCTGAAGAGTCAGAGAATTACGTAAAAAAACTGAAAGAAATTAATGTTGACGCAATATTTTTATTAGCTCCTACAACTGAAAAACAAAGAATTGAGAAGATAATTAAACAAGCTAGTGGTTTTTTGTATTATGTTTCACTAAAAGGCGTAACTGGTGCTCAAAATATAGATATTGACCAAGTTAAAGGTAGAGTCCATGAAATTAAAGAACTTACAAATCTGCCAGTTGCAGTCGGCTTCGGTGTTAGAGATCCTGAGACCGCAAAAAAAGTGGCTGAATTTTCTGACGCGGTTGTGATCGGAAGCAGAATAATTCAAGAGGTTGAGTCATCAAGCGAGGATAACCTTATTCCAAATATTGCTAGCATTGTTGAGTCAATAAAGGAGGCAATTTAATATGAGTTGGTTGAAAAATGTAATTCCTCCAAAGATTAAGAAGATTGTTGGAACTGTCAAAAAAAGAGTGCCAGACGGTATTTGGCATAAATGTAAATCTTGTCAGACCGCCCTGTATAACTCTGACCTTGAAAAAAATTTATATGTTTGCCCAAAATGTGATCATCATCATAGATTACCAGCCAAAGAGAGATTAAAGCTTTTATTTGACACTGTTGGCCAAAAAGAAATCTTACAAAATATTAAGCCTAAAGATCCGCTCAATTTTGTTGATACAGCACCTTATAAAGATAAGTTAGCTGAATCCCAAGAAAAATTTCAAACAAATGAGGCATTGATCGTCCTAACTGGAAAGATTGAGTCTGTTCCAGTCACTGCTGCAGCCTTTGAATTTTCATTCATGGGAGGTTCTATGGGAGCCGCAGTAGGAGAAAGATTTGTTAAAGCTGTAGAATTCTCAATTGAGAATAAGACTCCCTTCATTTGTTTTTCTGCAAGCGGAGGTGCAAGAATGCAGGAAGGTTTATTCTCATTAATGCAAATGGCAAAAACTAGCGCAGCATTAACATCCTTAAGTAAAGCTAAACTTCCTTTCATCTCAATTTTAACTGATCCAACGATGGGAGGCGTNTCTGCAAGCTTTGCAATGTTGGGCGATGTAATTATTGCAGAACCTAATGCACTNATTGGTTTTGCAGGACCTAGAGTTATTGAGCAAACTGTTCGAGAAAAGTTACCTAGCGGTTTTCAAAGAGCAGAATTTCTTTTAGAGCATGGGGCAATTGATTTCATTGTTGATCGTCGTGAGATGCGAAAATCATTGGTAAATATTATTACAAAACTAAATAGGCCTTAATTGACCTCCAGTCTTGAAACATTACTTTCTCATCTTGAGCTTAGAACAAGTAAATTAATTGACCTAAACTTAGAGCGAGTATTGCAGTTAAAAGATAGATTATCTATTAACCCAAGATTTAAAATTATTACCGTTGCAGGAACTAACGGAAAAGGGAGCATTTGTTTTTATTTAAACGAGTTTTTACTTAAAAAAAATAATTTAAATGTAGGGCTTTACACCTCACCACATTTTTTTAAATTTAACGAACGTATAAAAATTAATGGCAATGACGTTACCGATCAGGAGTTAGTTGATGCGATTAATTTAATTTTAAAAAATGATAAAGATCAACATTTAACGTATTTTGAAATCACAACACTGGCTGCAATAATTATTTTTGAAAAATATAAGATTGATATAGCGATTCTCGAGGTTGGTTTAGGTGGGAGACTTGATGCTGTCAACGCATTTGATTCTAATATTTCAATTATTTCATCTATTGGTATGGATCATACTGAGTACTTAGGAAATACTATTAATAAAATAGCCTATGAAAAGTCAGGGGTAATGAGGCCTGAAAAAATATGTATTATTGGAGAGGAAATCAATAATTTAGCACTTATCGAAGCTGCAGATAAAGTGAAAGCAAAAGCTTTTATTTATAATAAAGATTTCTCTTATAAAAGTATCACCAAAATTTTTAATAAGAAAACCTCAAATCACCACAATATTCTCAATAAAGATGAAATTTCAAAGAAAAATTTATCTTGTGCAGTATTTGCTCTTCAAGAACTTGGATTTAATTATGAATATGAGGATTTTATTGATGTTGCAAATAAAATTTTTTTTGGCAGATTTAATGTCATTGCAGAGTACCCTGAAGTAATTATTGATGTCGCTCATAATGAAGATAGCTTAAAAAATCTGGTTATTAAAATTAATAAACTTCCTAAAAAGAGAACGCGGTTTATTTTTTCAATTTTAAAAGATAAAAATTTTAAAGATTTGGTTAGTATATTTAATACTTTGGATAATGATTTTGATTGGTTCATTGCCCCTCTTAACACTGATAGAGCTGAGGGGGTTAATACAATAAACTCCGCGTTAACAAAGTCAGGCCATAAGGCTATTTATCAATTTAATTCTATTAATGAAGCCTACAAACAGGCTTATAAGGCCTCTGGAAAAGATGATAGAATAATTGTATTCGGCAGTTTTTATGTAATTAGTGAAGTTTTTAAAGGCCAAGATTATGTCAATAAATAAAGATGACCCATTCTCAGAAGCGATACAGTTAAAAAAAGCTAAGAGAAGACTCATTGGTGCAATTATCATTTTTGTTTTCTTACTGGTACTATCCATCTTTTTTATTGAAGACCGTTCACTTTTAAATGAAAAAGATCTTAAAATTTCCTTCATAGATGAAAATAACNACCCAATTGATGAAATTATCGATGAGGTATCCTCAGAAATATCATCATCTAGCTATTATATTCAGGTCGGAATTTTCTCTGACCTNATGAAGACAAAACAANTGTCTGAAAATATAAAAAAAAAAGGAGTNGATTGTAGTATAGATAAATTGCAGATCAAAGACAAAGAAATGTACCGTATTAAAACTATAAGCTATNAATCTTTTTCTGATGCTGAAAAAATTTTAGAAATCTTACAAAGTAATAAAGTAGGTGGCATCATAAAAAATAATAATAATTTATGACCACTTTTGACTATTTTGTTTTATTTGTTTTATTAGTTTCATCTCTGTATGGTTTTTATAGGGGGTTAGTAAAAGAAGTTCTATCAATTGTGGGTTTGGTGTTATCTTTTTATCTTGCTTCACGATACTCTGATTTACTTATTGGATTGCTGCCTATTAATGAGCCAGCTGAATGGGCAAACCTTTTTGCTTTTATAGTTATTTTTATCTCTACGTTAATTTTTTTCTCAATTTTATCTAAGTTGATTACTAAAATTATTAAAGCTTCCGGATTGAGTTTCTTAAATCGAATTCTTGGGATGAGTTTTGGTATCCTAAGAGGATTATTTTTTATTTTATTGCTTGTTTATGTTGCTAATCTAATACCATTCATAAATCTGATTAATAAAGAAAATTCAATTCTTATGCCATTTTTAGATCCAATCTTTGCAATTGTTTTGGACTATTTGCCAAAATACCAGCCAACCCATGTAGAATATGAATATCAAGAAATTACTAGGGAGTTATTCTAATGTGTGGAGTCATTGGTATTGTCTCTAATAATCCTGTAAATCAGTTGCTCTATGATGGCTTACTGGTTCTTCAACACAGGGGCCAAGATGCTGCTGGAATTGTTACTACAGATGGTAACAGGTTCTATATGCACAAAAATAATGGCCTCGTAAAAGATGTTTTCCAAACGCGACACATGCGAAATCTTATTGGAAATGCCGGTATAGCACATGTGCGTTACCCAACAGCTGGTTCATCATCAGCTGCTGAAGCTCAACCTTTTTATGTAAATTCACCTTTTGGAATTGTGTTAGGCCATAACGGAAACCTTACTAATTCAGATAAACTCAAGGAAGATATGTTTAAACAGGATTTGAGGCATATTAATACCAACTCAGATTCTGAAGTATTGATTAATGTTTTAGCTCATGAATTGGTTGAGTCATCAAAAAAAAGTGTTTTAACGTCTGATGTTATTTTCGATGCGGTAACATCTTTATATCATAGATGTAATGGAGCATTTGCAGTTGTTTCGATGATAGCCAACTTTGGTCTCTTGGCTTTCCGAGATCAGCATGGTATTAGACCCCTGGTTATAGGTAAAAGGGATACTGAGGATGGACCAGAATATGTAGTTGCTTCAGAAAGTGTTGCTTTGGATGTTCTCGGATTTGAGCTCCTTAGAGACGTGGAGCCAGGAGAAGCTATTTTTATAGATCTTAATGGTAACTTTTTTTCTAAGAAATGTGTTTCAAATAAGAAGAAAAGTCCATGTATTTTTGAGTATGTTTATTTAGCAAGACCGGATTCTGTTCTTGATGGCATTTCTGTTTATCAAACAAGGTTAAATATGGGCGACTCCTTGGCAAAAAGAATCAAAGAAAAATGGAAAGATGAAAATATCGATGTTGTTATTCCAATTCCCGATACCAGCAGACCATCTGCACTTCAAGTGGCATTAAAATTAAATATTGATTTTAAAGAAGGGTTTGTTAAAAATAGGTACATTGGTAGAACGTTTATTATGCCGGGACAAGCTGTAAGGAAAAAATCGGTAAGACAAAAACTAAATCCCATAAGTATTGAATTTAAAAATAAAAATGTTCTTCTAATAGATGATTCTATAGTTCGAGGAACAACTTCAAAAGAAATTGTTGAGATGGCTAGGGATGCTGGAGCAAAAAAAGTCTTTCTTGCATCTGCAGCCCCACCAGTTAAATTTCCAAATGTTTATGGTATTGACATGCCATCACGGAATGAATTAATTGCTTTTAATAAAACTGAGGTAGAAATATGTAAAGAAATTGGTGCTGATGGAGTAATTTATCAGAATCTTGATGATTTAAAATCAGGAATCAGCAAAGAAAATAAAATCTTAACAAACTTTGATTCATCCTGCTTTGATGGAAAATATGTAACCAATGACATTAGTGAGGATTATTTAAATATGATTGAATCTTTAAGGGCAGACTCAAACAGTAATCAAAAGCCAAAAAATTCAATTACTCAATTAGATTTAAATCTAATCACTAGCGAAGACAATGATGTCGATGATGTCATTGAGCTATAAGTTGACCATTCACAAATTTTTGTCCATAATTTGTTTGCGTTGATTTGCACCAGCTTGCTAGCGCATAATTTAATTTAGCTAAACTGAGGATTGCCTGTTTTTAAACATGCCTAATATGAAAAAAAATACAAAAAATTTTGAAACAGATGCCGTTCGTGCAGGCATTGAAAGATCTCAATTTGGTGAACATTCAGAAGGATTGTTCTTAACGTCAAGTTTTGTTTTTAAGAATGCTCAGGAGGCGGCTGATCGTTTTTCAGGAAAAACTGATGGTAATGTATATAGTAGGTTCACTAATCCCACAGTAAAAAACTTTGAAGACAGGTTGGCGTCGCTTGAAGGAGCGCAGCAATGTATTGCAACATCATCAGGAATGTCAGCAATTTTAGCTACCTTTATGGCGCTATGTAAACCCGGCGATCACGTGGTTGCTTCAAAAAGTATTTTTGGAACTTCTATTCAGCTTTTTAATAATTTTTTCTCAAAATGGGGTTTACGGGTAACTTATGTTCAGTTATCAGACTTGGAAGCTTGGAAAAATGCTGTTGAAAAAAATACAAAACTTTTTTTTATAGAGACCCCATCAAACCCGTTAACAGAGATTGTAGATATTCAAAAACTTTCATTAATTTCGAAATCAGCAAAGATTAAATTAATTGTCGATAATTGTTTTTGTACGCCAGCAATTCAGAAGCCTTTGGAGCTTGGGGCTGATATTGTAATTCACTCAGCAACCAAATATCTTGATGGTCAGGGAAGGTGTCTTGGTGGCGCAGTTCTTGGTAAAAAGAATATTATGAAAAATGTATATATTTTTTTAAGAAATTCTGGTGTTACATTGAGTCCATTTAATGCATGGATTTTCCTAAAAGGACTGGAGACTCTTCAAATAAGAATGGAGAGGCAGTCAGAAAATGCACAAAAACTAGCTTCTTATCTTGAGAGTAGTAAAAATATTTCTCGGGTTTTTTATCCCGGTTTAAAAAGTCATGCTCAGTTCAGTATCGCAAATAAACAGCAAAAACTTGGAGGCGCAGTTCTATCATTTGAAGTCAATGGAGGTAAGAAGGCAGCATGGAAATTGATTAATCAAACTAAATTACTTTCTATAACTGCAAATTTAGGTGATACCAAAACCACAATAACTCATCCTGCAACAACTACTCATTCAAGATTAACTCAAGCTGAAAGAGATGATTCAGGAGTGAGCGATAGTCTTATTCGAATAGCTGTTGGCCTTGAAAATATTGAAGATATTAAAGCTGATCTTCACATTTAACTTATCACTACTTTAAACACTTTTACCCAGTCATTTAGCGCTAAGCCATGCTAAAATAAAGNTAATATTTATAATAAAATTTACACAAATTATATGACTAATTTTGCCAAAGAAACCCTTCCAGTAAGCCTTGAAAATGAAATGAAAAAATCCTACCTTGATTACGCAATGAGTGTAATTGTTGGTAGAGCATTACCTGATGTCAGAGATGGATTAAAACCAGTTCATAGAAGAGTTTTGTTTGCTATGCATGAATTAAGTAATTCTTATAATCGACCATATAAAAAATCTGCCAGAATTGTCGGTGATGTCATCGGTAAATATCACCCACATGGAGATACTGCAGCTTACGATACGATCGTTAGGATGGCTCAGGATTTTAGTTTACGTTATATGTTGGTTGATGGACAAGGTAACTTTGGTTCAATTGACGGAGATAATGCCGCTGCAATGCGATATACCGAAATTAGGATGTCTAAAATCTCTCATGAACTTTTAGCTGATATAGACAAAGATACAGTAGATTTTGGCCCAAATTATGATGGCTCTGAAAATGAACCCCTAATTATGCCCGCAAAGATTCCTAATTTATTAATCAACGGTAGCTCAGGAATTGCTGTTGGTATGGCAACCAATATTCCACCTCATAATCTATCTGAAGTAATTGATGCTTGTGTGGAAATTCTAAAAAATCCATCTATCTCTATTGATGAATTAGTAAATTTTATTCCAGGGCCTGATTTTCCTACGGCTGCAATAATCCATGGAAATTCAGGTATCAAAGAAGGATATCGCACTGGTAGGGGTAGGGTTGTGATGAGGGCTCGTACGCATTTTGAAGAGGCTGATAAAGGTAAAAGAGAAGTTATTATTATTGATGAACTACCTTATCAAGTTAACAAGAAGAACCTACTGGAAAAAATTGCAGAACTTGTTAACGATAAAAAGCTTGAGGGAATATCTGACCTTAGAGATGAATCAGATAAATCTGGGATGCGAGTTGTTATTGAGCTTAAAAGAGGTGAGATTCCTGATGTTGTTTTAAACAATTTGTATAAACAAACTCAGCTTCAAGACTCATTTGGTATCAATATGGTAGCCTTAATTGATGGACAACCAAAATTATTAAATCTCAAGCAAGTTCTTGATGCTTTCTTGAATCATAGAAGAGAAGTAATCACACGAAGAACAGTTTTTGAGCTTAAAAAGGCGAGAGATAGAGGTCATGTTCTTGAAGGCCTTGCTGTTGCTTTAGAAAATGTTGATGAAATGATAAGAATTATAAAATCATCACCCTCTCCAGTTGAGGCACGGAATGAGCTCATGAAAAGAGATTGGAGTTCTAAGGTTGTCACTGCGATGCTTTCAAAAGATAATGCCGCTCTATATCAGCCTGAAGGATTGTTAGCTATTTATGGTTTAAAAGATAGTGGATACAAACTTTCAGATTCTCAAGCGCAAGAAATTTTACAAATGAGGCTGCAAAGACTCACTGGTCTTGAGCAAGATAAAATTGTAAATGAGTATAAGGAAGTGATGGAAGTCATAACAGATCTTATTGACATCCTTAACAAGCCTGACCGAGTAACAACGATGATTCGCGAAGAGTTAATCGAAATAAAAGAATCTTATGGGGACCCCCGAAGAAGTGAGATTGTTGAAAATGCTGAAGATCTTTCCATTGAGGATTTAATCGCCCCCCAAGATATGGTGGTAACTTTATCCCACACAGGATATATTAAGGCTCAGGTTCTGGATGACTATAGAGCACAAAAAAGAGGAGGCCGAGGTAAACAAGCAACTGCTACTAAAGACGATGATTTTATTGATCAAATGTTTGTGGCTAACTCTCACGACAACATTCTTTGTTTCTCTAGTAGAGGACAAGTTTATTGGCTAAAAGTCTACGAAGTGCCACAAGGAAGTAGAATTAGTCGTGGCAAGCCAATAGTGAATCTATTTCCTTTAATGCCTGGTGAAAAAATCAATGCAATATTGACAGTTAAAGAATTTGTGGATAATGAATTTATATTTATGGCTACGGCAAAAGGTACCGTTAAGAAAACACCATTATCAGATTTTTCTAATCCAAGAAAATCAGGAATTATCTCAATAAAACTGGACAACGGAGATTACTTAATAGGTGCAGCAATAACTAAAGGTGAAAATGATGTCGTATTGGTCGCAAATAATGGAAAAGCCGTATGGTTTGGTGAGTCTGACGTGCGAAGCATGGGAAGAAATGCTCGCGGAGTAAGAGGCATGAAACTTGGTGATGGATCAGAAGTTTTATCATTACTAATAGCTGAGAGTGATACACAGTCTGTTTTGGTCGCGACTGAAAATGGATATGGCAAAAGAACTCAGTTATCTGAATTTAGGAGATCGGGCAGGGGGACGCAGGGGGTTAAAGCCATTCAAGTGAGTGATAGAAACGGAAGCGTTGTGGGAGCAAAACTTGTAGGTGACCATGATGAAATTATGTTGATTACAACGGGTGGAGTGCTTATAAGAACCCGAGTTTCTGAAATAAGGGAATTAGGAAGAGCAACACAGGGCGTGACTTTAATTAATTTAGGTAAGGATGAGAAATTAAGGGGATTAGAGAAAGTCGCTGAAAGTGAACATGATGAAGATGAAGTGGACGCTAATTAATGATAAGCAAACCTTATCCCTGTCAATTTAACTTTTCAGCAGGTCCAGCCATGCTTCCAAAAGAGGTAATGGAAAAAGCTAAGGATGAATTTTTGAATTGGAATGATACCGGTATGTCTGTTTTAGAAATGTCACATCGTGGCAAAGAATACATGAGTATTTTTAAGAAAACAGAAGAAAACCTAAGAGAACTATTCAATATTCCAAACAACTATAAAATTTTATTTCTTCAGGGTGGGGCGATTACACAAAATTTTATGGTCCCAATGAATCTTATTCAAGGTGAGGATGCATCGTATATTGTTTCTGGATATTGGTCTAAAAGAACCTTTAACGACGCTCAAGTTTTTGGCAACATAAACTTAGCCGCATCATCTGAATCTGACAATTATTTAACAGCTCCGAAATATGAAGATTGGAATTTCTCTCCTACTGACAAATATATTCATTTTTGTTTAAATGAAACAATTCATGGAGTTGAATATTTTGAGGATCCAAATATTGAAAATGTTCCAATTGTGGTTGATATGTCTTCAACAATATTATCAAGGCAAGTTGATGTTGCAAAATATGGAGTTATTTATGCAGGGGCGCAAAAAAATATTGGTCCGTCTGGTTTAACGCTTGTGATTGTTAGAGATGATCTTATTGGATACTCACAAAAAGAGACTCCTACTACATTCAATTGGAAGATTCAGTCAGAAAACGACTCTATGATAAATACCCCTTCAACATACAGTATATATATGGCTGGTTTGGTATTTAATTGGTTACTTGATATGGGCGGCTTGGATGTAATTGAGAAAAAAAATATTCAAAAATCAAAAATGTTATATGATTTTATCGACAATTCTGAATTTTATTATAATGAGATTAATAAATCTAATCGCTCTCGAATGAATGTTCCATTCAGAATGATTAAGGATGAACTGACTATGAAGTTTGTTGAAGATGCAGAATTGGCGGGTTTGTATCAAATAAAAGGTCATAGGCTAGTTGGTGGCTTAAGAGCATCCATTTATAATGCTATGCCGATTGAAGGTATTGAAGCTTTAATAAATTTTATGATGGATTTTGAGTTAAAAAATAAATGAGTAAACTAATAAAATTAAGAGATGCTATTGACAGTATTGATAAAAAAATACTTGATTTAGTATCTAAAAGAGCAAAATGTGCCAAAGAAATTGGTTTCCTAAAAAAAGATGGAGTGGTTTACAAGCCTGAAAGAGAGGCTCAAATTTATCAGAAACTCATTACGCTGAATAGCGGGCCCTTGTCTAATGAAAGCATAAGGTCAATTTTCTCCTCCGTAATTTCAAATTGCCGAGCATTAGAAAAAAAATTAACTGTAAGCTTTTTAGGCCCATTAGGAACATTTAGTGAAGAAGCAACGATAAAAAAATTTGGAGAAAATATTGACTTTCTTCCGACCACAAGTATCGATGAAGTTTTCAATAATGTAATCTCAGAAGAGAGCCAATATGGGGTTGTGCCAGTGGAAAACTCAACAGAAGGGGCCGTTAGTAGAACATTAGATCTTCTGCTTAGCTCTGATCTAAAGATATCGGGTGAAATCATCCTACCTGTTCATCATAACCTTCTGACTAACGCTTCATCATTGAAATCAATAAAGAAAATTTATGCCCACGGTCAGTCGCTCGCACAATGTCATAATTGGATTTTAAATAATCTACCACACGTTGAAACACACGCGACTTTAAGTAATGCTGAGGGAGCAAGAATAGCTAAAAACGAAAAGGGTGCCGCAGCTATTGCTAGTATTAGAGCATCCAAGCTATTTAAATTAAAACCACTAAAGCTTAATATTGAAGATGAAAAAAATAATACTACCCGATTCTTAGTCTTAACTACTGACAACAATAAAAGAAGTGGAAATGATAAAACATCTATAGTTGTTGCTACTAAAAATAAGCCGGGTGCCATTGCTGATTTGGTCGGGCCATTTGCCAAACATAAAGTGAGTATGACTAAATTAGAATCTAGGCCTTCAAAAATTGGTATGTGGGAATATGTATTTTTCATTGATATTGAAGGTCATTGGGATGATCCAAAAGTCCAAAAATCGATTGCAGAGGTTGAATCAAAAGCAAGCTTCTTAAAGCATCTTGGATCTTATCCAAAATACTAAATATGTCGATTTCTTTTTTAAAAAATCTTGAACAGATTATGCCTTATGTTGGAGGCATGCCAATTGAAGAGCTTTCAAGAAAAATAGGTATTTCAGAAAATAATATTATTAAACTCGCATCCAATGAAAACCCCTACGGTATAAGCCCGAAAACAAAAAAAGCAATACAGGATTTTATTGATTTTAACTTATATCCAGATGGATCAGGTTACGAGTTAATCAAAACTATTTCAAAAAAATTTAACTTAGATCCTGAACAGGTAGTGCTAGGTAATGGTTCTAATGACATTTTAGAGCTTGCTGCAAGAATAGTTGTTAGTAAAAATTCTGAAATCATGTTTTCTGAGCATGCCTTTGCAGTATACAATCTGGTTGCCAAGAGTATTGGTGCTCAAGAAAACATAATTCCATCTAAAAACTATGCCCACGATTTATTGGCTTTTGAAAAGCATATAAGTAAAAACACAAAATTAATATTTATAGCAAATCCTAATAATCCAACAGGTACTTATATCAATAAAAATGATTTGTATAGATTTATATCAAAAGTACCATCAGAAGTTTTAATCGTTTTGGATGAAGCTTATGATGAGTATCTCGATGAGGAGGATAAGTCAGAAGCTTTGAAATGGGTTAAAGATTTCAATAACCTGNTGGTAAGCAGAAGTTTCTCCAAAGCCTATGGCTTAGCATCTTTAAGAATAGGTTATGGAATTTCATCAAAAGNNGTTATTGAAATGATTAATNGAGTTAGACAGCCATTTAATGCTAATTCTATTGCTCAGGTTGCAGCAAATGCAGCAATAAAAGATAGTCCATTTGTTGAAATGTCTTATGAAAAAAACAAAGAACAAAAATTATTCATGGAGAATGCTTTTAAATCCCTTAATATTGATTTTATTAAAAGTTATGGAAATTTTATAAGTTTCCAGCTAGGCTCTGCGGATGAAGCAGTAGAGTGTTATGAATATTTATTAAAAAAAGGTATCATACTACGTCCGATTTCAAATTATGGGATGCCAAAATTTTTGAGAGTAAGTATAGGAACACCAAAAGAAAATAAAACTTTTATAGAAGTATTGTCGGAATTTTTAGGAAAAAATAAATGATTATAGTTATGGATAAATCTGCTACAGAATTGCAGATTGAGAATGTTATCAGCAAAATTAAAGACAAAGGCCTTGATGCTTCTGTATCTAAAGGTATAGAAAAAACTGTTATTGGTGCAATTGGTGATGAAAGAGTTCTAGACCCTGAACTTTTAGAATCCTTACCCGGAGTCCAACAGGCTTTACATATTGTTAAACCCTATAAAATAGTTGCTAGAGAGTGGCACAAGGAAGACACTATAATCAATATTGGAGGTCATCTATTAGGCGGAGAAAATATCCAAGTAATATCCGGCCCTTGTTCTGTTGAAACGCCAGAGCAAATGAAAAATTCAGCAGAAGCTGTCAAGGCAGCTGGTGTAAGACTAATGCGTGGCGGTGCATTCAAGCCAAGAACAAGTCCTTATTCTTTTCAAGGTGTTGGTTTTGATGGGCTTGATATGTTTAAAGAAGCTGCCAGTAAAGAGAATTTGCCAATTGTCACTGAATTATTAGATGTCCGCCACTTGGACACTTTCCTGAAAAAAGGTGTTGATGTAATTCAAATCGGTACAAGAAATATGCAAAATTTTGAGTTACTGAAGGAAGTAGGAAAGATTCATGTTCCAGTAATTTTAAAAAGGGGTTTGTCAGCCACTATCTCAGAATGGTTAATGGCTGCAGAATATATAGCCTCTGGTGGTAATCATAATATTATTTTCTGTGAAAGAGGTATAAGAACTTTTGAAACAGCTTACCGAAATGTAATGGATGTTACTGCAGTTCCAGTCTTAAAAAGAGAAACCCATCTACCCGTTATTATCGATCCATCTCATGCTGGAGGTAAAGCCTGGATGGTTCCGTCTTTGGCAAGAGCGGCGATTGCTGCAGGAGCCGACGGACTTCTTGTTGAAATGCATCCAACTCCATGCGAGGCTTGGTGTGATGCTGATCAGGCGATCGATCCAACTGAGCTGAAGAATTTAATGGCTGAACTTTCTCAAATTGCATCAATCTTGAATCGTAAGATTTAATTTAACTCATGAATTCCATGAGTTTTCTTTGCATATTTTTGCTTTAGCTATAATCATAACATTCCTTCATAATCAACTCTCTTAATTAAGGGGTAGTTATGCATATAAGAGTTCTAGGATCTGGTGCTGGGGGAGGCTTTCCTCAGTGGAATTGTAATTGTGAAAACTGTAAGGGACTAAGGCAACATAATATTAAATCTTCAGCAAGAACGCAGTCATCTATTACTGTAAGTAGTAATGGTGAAGATTGGATTTTGTTTAATGCTTCTCCAGATATTCGTGCTCAAATTGAATCATTCCCACCTTTACAACCTGCCCGTAAAATTAGAGACACTGGTATTGCGTCCATAATTATATGTGATGGACAAATCGATCATACAACAGGATTACTTATATTAAGAGAACACGATAAACCATGGGACATATATTGTACCCAATCTGTTTATGAGGACATGACAACAGGATTTCCCATATTTAATATCTTGGGTCATTTTAGAGGTGTGAATTGGCATGAAGTTAAGACGGACCTAAAATCTTTTGAGATACCTAAAGCTGACGATCTTGAATTTACAGCAGTTCCTCTCAAAAGCGAGGCTCCACCATATTCACCTCACAGACATAACACTGTTCCAGGAGACAACGTAGGTTATAGAGTTAGAGATAAGAAAACAGGAAAAAATCTCTTTTATGCACCTGGCTTAGGTGTTATTGAAGATCATGTATATGATTTCATGAAAGATGCCGATGTGATTCTGGTCGATGGAACGGTATGGACTAACGATGAGATGTCACGATATGGTATCAATGATAAATTAGCTAGCGAGATGGGCCATTTAGATCAATCGAGCAAAGGAGGAATAGTGGATACACTTACCTCTTTAACAAAGCCAAGGAAAATACTCATTCATATCAACAATACGAATCCAATTTTAAGAGAAGACTCACCGGAAAGGCAAGTGTTGAATTCTCATGGTATTGAAGTGTCCTATGATGGTATGGATATTATAATTTAGTTACAGAAAGGTAAACAAAATGACGGCACCATGGTCAAGAAAAGAATTTGAGGAAAAATTAAGAACCAAAGGGCAGGGTTATCATATCTACCACCCTTTTCATGTTGCAATGTATGAGGGTAAGTTATCAAAAGAGCAACTTCAAGCCTGGGTCCTAAATCGTTTTTATTATCAAATTGGTATACCAATGAAAGATGCATCAATTTTATCTAATTGCGATGATGTTGAGGTAAGAAAGCAGTGGATTGTAAGAATCATTGACCATGATGGAACTCCTGAAGACCCTTATGGTGGAATTGAGGCTTGGGTTGAGCTTGGTAAGGCGGTAGGATTAACTAGAGAAGACGTTACTTCTTTAAAACACGTTTCTCCAGGTGTTAAGTTTGCAGTAGATGCCTACATAAATTTTTGCAAACAAAGGCCTTGGCAAGAGTCAGTCTGCTCATCCCTAACAGAATTATTTGCCCCTCATATCCATCAACAAAGGATTAGTTCGTGGCCTGAAATGTACCCATGGGTAGACGAAAGTGGGCTTAAGTATTTCAAAAAGAGATTAACTGAAGCAAGAAGAGATGTGGAGCAGGGTTTACATGTGACCCTTGACTATTTCAGCCAATCAAGAGAAATGCAGGAAAAGGCTTTAGAAATATTGCAATTTAAACTTAATATTTTGTGGGTAATTGCTGACTCAATAATGCTTCAATCTACCAAAGTAACCACTGATGGCGTGGATTACTTAAAACAGCCGGTTTATTAAGATGACTCAAAAAATTAATAATGCCGATGTTTATAAGATTGCTGCTCATCATAGATTTCAGTGGGAAGAGGCTCAAAATTGCTATGTAATTTTATTTCCTGAGGGAATGGTAAAACTGAATCCAAGTGGTGGTGAAATTTTAAGTTTAGTAAATGGAGAGAACTCGGTAGCAGATATCATTAGCTCTCTTAACGAAAAGTTTAAAGATGCAGGTGACATATCTAATGACATTATTTCAATGTTTGAATTTGCGCTTGAAAAAGCATGGATAACAAAAATTTAAAAGGACAATTATGGCCAACTTAAACAACGGAGTCGAATCAAATGTAACCCAAACACAACCACTATGGTTGCTTGCGGAAATTACTTATAGATGCCCCCTCCACTGTGCTTTTTGTTACAACCCCACGGATTATGCAGACTACACTAAAAATGAGTTATCTACCGATCAATGGATAAAAGTCTTAAGAGATGCTCGAAAAATGGGCGCACTTCAATTAGGAATATCTGGTGGCGAGCCACTTTTGAGAGATGATATTGAAGATATTGTCGTTGAAGCAAATAGTTTAGGTTATTACTCCAACCTGATTACTTCTGGAGTAGGGCTTACTGAAAAAAGAATTGATGCATTTAAGGCAGGTGGTTTAGATCATATTCAGCTATCAATGCACGATATTACCGAAGAGATATCAAATTTTGTTACCGACACATCCACATTTAAGCTTAAACAAAAAGTAGCGGCAATGATCAAGGACAGAGGTTACCCAATGGTCTTGAATGTGGTTATTCATCGTTACAATATAGGTCATATTAAAGAAATATTAGAGATGGCTGAGGCACTTGGTGCGGATTATGTTGAACTTGCAAATACCCAGTATTATGGATGGTCGTTAATTAACAGAAATCAGTTAATGCCAACTAAAGAGCAAATTGATGAAGCTGAAAAAATTACCAATGAGTTTAGAGAGTATATTGGTAATAAAATGAAAATTTTCTTTGTCGTTCCTGATTATTATGCTGAAAGACCGAAGAAATGTATGAATGGTTGGGGTGAAGTATTTATGATTGTTACCGCAAATGGTGATGTACTTCCTTGCCATTCCGCAAGAGTCTTGCCAGATATGAATTTCCCAAATGTACAAAACAATAATTTAAATGAGATTTGGTATGACTCCTCATCATTTAATAAGTACCGGGGAGATGAATGGATGAAAGAGCCATGCAGATCTTGTTCCGAAAAAGAAAATGATTTAGGCGGTTGTCGTTGTCAGGCATTTTTACTATCTGGTGATGCAGAAGCAGCTGATCCAATCTGCACTAAATCGCCACATCGTCATTTGATTGATCAAGCACTAGAAGACTCAAAAAATGAAAAGCTACAAGCACAGCCAATTATCTTTAGGACGGATAAAAACTCGAAAGAGCTTATTAATGGTGAGCACAAGGATAGATTAAAAGATTTTAAAGCAATGCCATAACATTCCTTTATAATTCTTTAATGCTTTTTATAAATCCCAGAATACTGATACTTGCATCATTAACGGCGCTTGCGCCTTTTGCAATTGATACTTATTTACCAGCATTTCACGTCATGGAAATAGATTTGAGTACTAATTCAAATTATATCCAACAAACCTTAACTTTTTACTTAATCCCTTACACATTCATGACAATCTTCCACGGTGCTATTTCGGATTCGATTGGAAGAATAAAGACCATTAAATATGGATTAACACTTTTTATTATTGGATCAATTGGGTGCGCCTTATCAACATCAATAGAGATGTTATGGATTTCAAGAATACTTCAAGGTATGGGGGGTGGGGCTGGTAATGTAGTAGCACGCGCAATGGTAAGAGACCTTTACAGTGGCGCTATGGCACAAAAAGTAATGGCAACTGTACAAATTATATTTGGGATCGCACCCGCAATTGCACCAATGGTAGGTGGACTTTTACTTAATTTTAACTGGCAATCCATTTTTATCTTTTTGGTTATTTATTCTATTTTAATCACTTTTTTTTCAACGCGATTTTTACCAGAAACTGTTGATGAAAAAGATAGGCTTCCTTTTAATATGCACTCCGTATTAACGCGATATAAAAATTTATTAATAGATAATAATTTTATTTTTTTAGTACTTGCGGTGTCATTTAATTTCTCAGCATTTTTTTTATATGTTCTCGCTAGTCCAATTTTTCTTGTTGACCACCTTGGACTTAACTCATCACAATTTGGGTACTTATTTATTCCTACTGTAACGGGAATGATACTAGGTTCTTTTATATCAAAAAGAACAGCAGGAATTGTTAGCCCAGATAAATTGCTAAAATTTGCATACACATGGATGATTTTAATTGCATCAGTAAATGTATTTTTTTGTTATTTCTTTCAAAATATTTTATGGATAAATATAGGTTTTGTGGCGCTATATAATGTTGGAATGGCTTCTGCTATGCCGCTTATATCTATCAAAGCATTAGACTGTTTTCCAAAAGCAAGAGGAACTGCCGCTTCAGGACAAGCATTTAGCCAGATGTTTATTTCATCAATAGTTGCAGGAATTGTTGTTCCTTTAGTGTGGGGATCTACATTCACCTTATCCTGCGCTATGTTATTTATTTTTTTACTAGGGTATTTTTCTATTACCAAAACTCAATCTTGGAATGATAATAAATCATTCCTCAATTAGTAACTCTCTTTTTCCCTCTTTACCATTAAAGCTGTCTGCATCAGGAAGAGGGTCTTTTCTTTCAGATAGTATTGGCCATACTTTAGCTAAGCGGGCATTAATTTCAATAAAATCTTGCTGATCCTCAGGAACATCATCCTCAGCAAAAATTGCTTCAGCAGGGCACTCAGCTACACATAAAGTACAGTCAATACATTCTTCCGGATCGATTGCTAAAAAATTAGGACCCTCCACAAAACAATCAACAGGACAAACATCTACACAATCTGTATATTTGCACTGAATACAATTTTCTGTAACTACGTATGTCATTTTTATTTCCTTTAAAAAATTTCGTTAATCATTCCNGCGCCAACAGTCTGATTTGAAGAGTCGTCAATAATAACAAATGAACCGGTCTTTCGATTTTCAAAATAAACATCCGCCATAATTGGCTGAGCTAATTTAAAATTAATATTAGCAATATCATTAGTTTCTATTTGACTTCCTTCTATTGACACTAAATTATTTATATCTATTTTATCAAATATTTTGGCAATTTTTGCTTTTGTAACTTTACTGGTATGCATAATCTTATAGGCCCTCGAAGGATTTAAACTATCTTCAGAAAGCCAACATACGGTCGCATTAAATTCCTTAGTTATTTTAGGGTTGGATTTATCTACGATCATATCCCCACGTGAAATATCAATTTCATCATTTAAAAGTATGGATACAGATTGAGGGGTTTGTGCTGACTCGATAATTTCATTACCTATTCTTATTTCTTTGATAGTTGTTTTTTGATTACCTGGNAGACATAAAACTTCATCACCTTTATTTATTTTTCCAGATTCAATCCTTCCCATAAAACTTCTGAAATCATGCAAGTCATGATTTTCTGAGTCTCTAGGCCGACATACATATTGTATTGGAAATCTGAATGATTCATGGGTGTCTGTTGGGTTAGTATCACAGTTTTCAAGTACCTCTAATAATGTTTTACCTTTAAACCAGGACATATTTTCTAATCTATCAACAACCATATCTCCATTGAGTGCAGACAATGGTATAAAATTAACTTCAAATTTACTTGTTTCGTTTATCTGAATTGATTTAAAAAGATGCGTATATTGATCTTTAATGTTGTTAAACGTACCCTCATCATAGTTAACTAGATCCATTTTATTGATTGCGACAATGAACTGTTTTATTCCTAACAACTTTGATATATAAGTGTGTCTTTTTGTCTGAGTTAAGATACCTCTTCTTGCATCAATTAATATTACAGCTACCTTTGCTGTTGAGGCAGCAGTAACCATATTCCTAGTGTATTGCTCATGGCCTGGTGAGTCAGCAATAATATACTTTCTATCTGGAGTATTGAAATAACGATAGGCTACATCGATAGTAATTCCTTGTTCACGTTCGGCTTGAAGTCCATCAGTTAATAAGGATAGATCAACCGCATCCAAACCTCTTTTTTTAGAAGTTTTTTCTATCTGATTAAGAGTGTCAGAAAGGATTGTTTTGGTATCATACAAAAGACGACCAATTAATGTGCTTTTTCCATCATCAACACTCCCGCAGGTTATAAATCTTAATAATGAGTCTGATTTGTTAGTCATTAAAAATACCCTTCTTTTTTTCTTTGTTCCATCGAGGCTTCTGACATTTGATCATCAAGTCGAGTAGCGCCTCTTTCTGAAATTCGTGTATCAGCTGTTTCAGCAATAATTTTTTTGACGGTATCGGCGTCACTTTCAACCGGAGCAGTGCATGTAATATCACCAACAGTCCTAAATCTAACCATTATATTTTCTATTATCTCCTTTTCTCTTTGAGGAGTAACTGGTGTGACTGGAACTATCGCTCCATCTCTCCTAATAATGTCTCTTTTATGAGCAAAGTAGATAGATGGTAATTCAAGATTTTCTCTTTCAATGTATTGCCACACATCCATCTCAGTCCAATTTGATATTGGAAATGCTCTTATATTTTCTCCTTTATGGGATAGGGCATTATATAAATCCCATAATTCTGGCCTTTGATTTTTTGGATCCCACTGCCCGAACTCGTCACGAAAGCTCATAATTCTTTCTTTTGCTCGCGCCTTTTCCTCGTCTCGTCTTGCACCGCCTATGCAACAATCAAATCCAAATTCATCAATTGCCTCCAAAAGTGTCACGGATTGATATTTATTTCTAGGCTCGAGTTCATAATTTAATCTAACTGTACCTCGCTCCATAGAATCTTCAACAGACCTTACTATCAGACGCTCACCCAGCTCACTTGTTTTTCTGTCTCGAAATTCTATAACTTCATCATAATTATGACCGGTATCAATATGCATTAATGGAAAAGGAAATTTTCCAGGACGAAAGGCTTTTTCCGCAATTCGAAGTAGACATAAAGAATCTTTTCCACCAGAAAACAATAAAACCGGATTACTACATTGCCCAGCAACCTCTCTCATAATATGAATGGCCTCTGCTTCAAGCCAATCTAAGTGTGATATTTCATTTTGCATTAACTTTCCTTTTTATGAAGACCGCATTCTTTATTTTCTGCATTTTCCCACCACCATCTTCCGGCTCTTACATCCTCGCCAATCGATATGGGTCTTGTGCATGGAGCACAACCAATACTTGGATAGAATTGATCATGAAGAGTATTGTATGGAATATTGTGCATTTTTATATAAGCCCATATTTCATTTTCAGACCAGTTTATTAATGGACTTATCTTATCAATATTAAAGGCTGTATCTTTTTCGATTAGTTTGTTGTCGATACGAGTAATTGACTGCTCTGAGCGTAGCCCGGTAATCCATGCATCATGTCCATTTAAAGCTTTCTTTAATGGTTCAATTTTACGTATTTTGCAACACTCTTTTCTCGATTCCAGTGAGTTGTAGAAATCATTTATACCCTTAGCATCCACATATGTTTTAACTTGAGATGAATCCGGAAAAAAGATTTCTATTTTTTTTCTAAATTTAGAATTCACAGATGCAATAAGGTCATATGTTTCTGGAGGTAGCCTTCCCGTATCTAAAGTAAAAATTTTAAACTCAAAATTATATTCATTAAGGATATAGTAAATCACCATATCTTCAGCACCCATGCTCGAGGCAAAACATATTTTTTTATAACTTAGTTTTAATTTTTCAAAGAGGTTAACCGCGTCTTTTTCCTTTAAAAGGATTGCCTTCTCCAATTCTGGAGTAATATTTATTTGTTCAATTTTCTTTAGATCAGCCATTAAGATTTTTTCTCCAAGATGGTATTTCATCCAAAGTTGCTTGATAAGAATGGCTAAAGTCACTTAATCCTTTGATCGCCTCTTCTGCGGATCGACCTTCCTTAATTAAGAAGCTTGAAAAACCTGATCGGTCTAAAAAGAATAGTTGATCTTTGAGAATGTCGCCTAAAGCTCGAAGATCATTCTTAAACTTTAGTTTTCGTCTGATAAGGTTACCCAGTGAATAAATTCTTCCGTCAGCAAATTTTTCTATATAAATACCAATGACTGAAAATTTATTTAAATCTAAATTTAAATTCGAAAGCCATTGAAAATCTTCATGAGAGTATACCCATAATCCAACTTCAGAATATTTTTTTTCTATTTCATCTTTCCTCAATAGATATAATTTAAGTGGCAATAAAATTTTGCTTACATCAGGTAATTTTATTTTATTTAAATCATCATCCTCTGGGAAATTTTCCCCGGTTACTTTAAACATTACAACTTTACCAGCCTGTTTCTTTACTTCTTTTTGTTCGATTACTGGTAATAAAAACACCCAATCATTATTAACAATTTTTTTATTTAAAATTAATTGATTACTCATGCTTCTTCCTGGTAAATAATTTGTTTAAATGGATCAATACCGATTCTTGTGAAACAATCAATAAATAATTCTGAATCATCATTTCTAAGACTTAAGTATGTATCCAGAATTTTTTTAACAACACCTGGAACTTGTTCTTCAGAAAATGAGGGACCAATAACTTTTCCTAAAGAGGCTTCATTTCCTTGTTGGCCCCCAAGAGTAATTTGATACCATTCAGAACCATCTTTATCTACCCCAAGAATTCCAATATTTCCAACGTGATGATGCCCACAAGCATTCATACAACCTGAAATATTTAATGAGATACTTCCAAGATCATAAATATAATCATAGTCATCAAATAAATTTTCTATATTTTTTGCGATGGGAATACTTTTAGCATTTGCGAGACTACAAAAATCTCCGCCAGGGCAGCATATAATGTCTGTTACTAGTCCAATATTTGCTTCGGCTAAATTATTTGTGATTAGGGATTCGTAAAGTTCGTATATTTTAGTTTCTTTAACATCCGCCAATACTAAATTCTGTTCATGAGTGGATCTTATTTCACCATATGAAAATTGATCAGCTAGGTCTGCTACCGCTCTCATTTGATTCGATAAGATATCTCCAGGAGCACTCTGATACTTACCTTTAAGAGATATAGTTACAGATCGATAGCCCAATTGTTTATGAGGTCTTGTATTTCGCTTCAGCCAATTCACGAATGACTTATTATCGGAATATAAATTTTCAAGTTCTTGGCTTTCCAGTATTTCATAATCCGGAGATGTAAAAAATACTTTAACTCGCTTAATTTCATTATCATCGAGCATGTTTGGTGAAGCATTACCATTATCCCAGTCAGCTTCTACCTGCCTCTTGAAATCATTAATACCCAAAGATTTAACTAAAATTTTAATTCTCGCTTTATACATGTTGTCTCTTCGCCCATATAGGTTATAAATACGGATGATTGATTCACAATAAGAAAGCAAGTGTTTGATAGGAAGAAGCTCTTTCATTAATACTCCTATCATAGGCGTCCTCCCTAAGCCACCGCCAACATAGATATTTGCATAGAGATCTTGATTTTTTTCAATTAACTCCAGGCCGATATCATGAGTTTTAATTAGGGCACGATCGCTTTTTGAACCACTAATGGAGATTTTAAATTTTCTTGGGAGTAGAGCAAACTCTGGATGAAATGTACTCCACTGTCTCAAAATTTCAGCAATATACCTTGTGTCTATAACTTCATCAGGTGAGACGCCTGCAAAGGGGTCTGTGGTTATATTTCTGATACAGTTTCCAGAAGTTTGGATCGCATGCATTTCTACATCAGCCAATTTTTTAAGTATTTTTGGAGTATCTTCAAGTTTTGGCCAATTATATTGAATATTCTGTCTGGTACTAAAGTGTCCATAACCTCGATCAAAATCATCTGCTATGTCAGCAAGGGTTCTTAGTTGAACTGATGACAACAAACCATAGGGAATGGCTACTCTAAGCATGGGAGCATGTCTTTGAATATAAAGACCATTTTGCAATCTCAAGGGCCTGAATTCTTCATCAGTCAATTCTTTTTTAAGAAAGCGATTCAGCTGGTCTTGGTACTGAGCAACTCTTTCATTAACTATATTTTGGTCTATTTGGTTGTATTTATACATGTAGATTATTACCTATTAATTTAATTCCGATGCCTAACAAGATTATTACTAATAAAATCCGTACCCATTCGTCATTCGCTTTAGCATTTAATTTTGCTCCTAACCATACCCCTGGAATAGAGCCTAGAATTAGGTAAAGCAATAAACTAAAACTAACTGTACCAATTGCAGCATGTCCGATGCCGCTGATTAATGTTAAAGGAACAGCGTGAGCAATATCAGTACCAATTATCTTTTTTATTGATAAAGATGGATATATGAGCAAAAGCATAGTAACTCCAATTGCTCCAGCTCCAACTGAAGTTAAAGTAACAATAAAGCCCAATATTATACCTAAAACAATTGTGTATTTTTGTCTTTTAAAACTTGAAATATTAGGTCTTTTGAGAATTTTGGAGATGATGAGTGGTTGAAAAAAAACAGCAAAAGAAGTGATAATCAGCGCTATACCTAGGAACAATTCAATAAAACTGGCCATTTGATTGTTATTTACAAGATTATGGCTGAGAAAATAACTAGTTAAAAAAGATGCAGGAATACTTCCTAACATTAACTGCTTTACAATTGACCAATCTATATGGTTTTGTTTATGGTGGCCTAATACGCCGAATGATTTAGTGATTGAGGCATACAAAAGATCAGTTCCAACAGCGATGGCAGCTGGAATCTTAAAAGCCATTATAAGAATAGGGGTCATGAGCGATCCGCCACCCACACCAGTGAGCCCAATTAAAATTCCAATAATAAATCCAGATAAAGTTAAAAGCATAAAATTTTTTAAAAAAAACAGCTTGAATAATATCAGAATTTATATATAAAATAATAATATTAATAACTAATAATATATAAAAAAGTTATATGAAATTACAGCAACTGAAATGTATCTATGAAATTGTTAATTCTGAATTCAATGTTTCTAGGGCTGCTGAAAACCTTCATACCTCTCAGCCAGGTGTGAGTAAGCAAGTACAGCTTCTAGAAGATGAAATAAAAATTAAGATTTTTTCCAGAAATGGAAAGCGCTTGGTGGGATTAACAGAGCCTGGTAAGCATGTTTATGAGGCTATAAAGGAAATTCTAAAAAAGGTTAAAAATATAAAACACGTATCTGATAATTATTCTAAATCAAATAAAGCTACCTTCACTATCGCGACAACTCACACTCAAGCACGTTATAAGTTGCCAAAAGTCGTTGAGTGGTTTATGAAAAAGTACCCAGACATTAAGCTAAATATACACCAAGGAAACCCACTTCAGGTTACTCAGCAAGTTGAATCAGGAGAGGCAGATATTGGTATTGCGACTGAGTCTATAGGCTTAAACGATAAAATTTTTTCCATTCCATGTTATAACTGGAATCGAATTTTGATCACCCCTAAAAATCATGAACTTACTTCACAAATAGAACCAATTTCTTTGCAAGAGTTGTCAAAACATCCAGTAATTACATACGATTATGCTTTTACAGGTAGTACGGGGGTTTCAAAAGCTTTCAAGCAGGCGCATATTTCCCCAAATATAGTTTTGACAGCTATTGATGCGGATGTAATAAAGACTTATGTAAAACTTAATCTAGGGATTGGTTTAGTTGCAGAAATGGCATACGATATTAATAAGGACAGTGATTTAAGTGAGATAGATGTTAGTCATTTATTTCCTGTGAGCACAACCCTGCTTGGCTTTAGAAAAGATTTGTTTGTTAGAACTTTTGTATTTGATTTTATACAAAAGTTTACAGGCCTGTCACCTGAAGCAATAAGTAAAAAATTGAAGGATAGATATGAAGTCTGATTTAGAGATATCTCGAGAAAAAAAATTATTAGACATCAAGGTTGTAGCTAAAAGAATTGGCCTAAGTGCTCAGGAGATAACCAGTTATGGTCCGTATATTGCAAAAATAAATAAAGTTCCAACCCGAAGAAAGCAGGGTAAATTAATTTTGGTGACGGCAATGAGCCCAACACCTGCGGGAGAAGGAAAGACCACCACCACTGTAGGATTATCTGACGCTTTAAGAAAGCTTGGAAAAAATTCTATAGCTTGCCTAAGAGAGCCTTCATTAGGCCCAGTCTTTGGTATGAAGGGCGGTGCATCTGGAGGCGGCTATTCACAAGCACTACCCATGGAAGAGATTAACCTTCATTTCACTGGTGATTTTCATGCGATCACATCCGCAAATAATTTATTGGTTGCCATGATAGATAACCATATTTTTCATGGAAATAAGCTAAATATTGATACTAATAATATTTTAATTAGAAGATGCTTGGATATGAATGATCGATCTCTGAGGGATATTGAGCAAGATGGTATCAAATACCAAAGACATTCAAAATTTGATATATCAGTAGCATCTGAGGTAATGGCGATATTTTGTTTAGCTAACGATTTGGATGATTTAAGTAAACGCTTGGGTAATATCCTAATCGGGTTTAGTAAAACTAATAAGCCAATATATGCCAAACAATTAAAGGCAAATGGTGCTATGACAGCCCTTGTAAGAGATGCTTTTAAGCCAAACCTAGTTCAAACCATTTACGGAACCCCTGTAATTATTCATGGTGGACCTTTTGCGAATATTGCCCATGGTTGCAATAGCCTTATGGCGACAAAATCAGCTTTAAAAATGTCGGACTATGTGGTGACTGAGGCTGGATTTGGAGCAGATCTGGGTGCTGAAAAATTCCTGGATATTAAAACGAGATCGCTGGGCAAGGTTCCTGATGCGGTTGTTATTGTTGCTACAGTAAGAGCTCTTAAATACCATGGAGGGTTGGCAAAAGAAAAATTAAATAAAGAAAATCTTGATTGCTTAAGGAAAGGATTTTTGAATTTACAACGGCATATNCAGAACTGTAAGGATCAGTTTGGTTTAAACGCAGTGGTTGCAGTGAATAAGTTTAAATACGATACTCAAGCNGAACTCATGTGTTTAAAAGANCTTGTTGANGGAGAATCAACAGNCATGTTTGTTTGTGAGCACTGGGAGAAAGGTAACCTTGGGGCACTTGATTTGGCAAATGGCGTAATCGCAGAGNCTAAAAAGAAAAATAAATTCAAATACCTTTANAGTTTNAATGATGAGGTTGAAGAAAAAATAAAAAAAATAGCGACGAATATTTATAAAGCNAAAAAGATTCAATTGAGCGCTTTAGCTAAAAAGAAATTAAAATCATTTAAAATGCTACCAAATGTTCGTAAAATTCCTGTATGTATTGCTAAAACNCCATATTCATTTTCATCTGACCCCAAGCAACTAGGGGCTGCAAGCAACCATATTCTAGAAATAAGGGACATCGATCTAAAATTCGGTGCAGGGTTTATTGTGGTAATCTGTGGTCCGGTGATGACCATGCCGGGACTGCCGAATAAACCAGCAGCTGAAAAAATTAAAATTAATAACAAAGGTNAGTTGGAAGGCTTNTTTTAGTGCTTGAATTGGTATCAGAGCTGGATGAGACATCGCTTTTGGTGGTCAATAAGTCCAAGTTTATTGGANTAGTTGTAAGATGCCCTGATTTAGAATCGNTAAAAGANAAATTAAGTAAGCTGTGGGCGGAACACAAAAATACTAGCCACATTGTTTATGCACTTAGGACTTATTCTGAGATAAAGGGAATTAGTTCTTATTTTAGTGATGATGGAGAACCTTCAGGAACTGCGGGTAAACCGTTACTTGGTATCCTTGAGGGGAATGATATTATTAATACAGCGCTAATCGTTATTAGGTATTATGGAGGCATTAACCTGGGTACAGGAGGGCTGGTAAGAGCGTATAGCAAGGCCGCAAAAGATATCTTTGATCAATGTNATTTCANGAAATATATNACTCTAAAAAATTATAAAATAATATTAGATTACAATTACTTAGATAATTTTATTAATGTTTTATCTAGATTTAATGGGGAAGTCATAGATCGAAATTTTGATGAAAATATTACAGTAAATTTTAAATTACCCCTTAAAAACGAAGAGGAATTTAAAGCTATTTTGAAAACCAAGAATTTGGAAATAAACCATGCCTGATCTGTTAATTTTGTTTGTTATTTCATTGCTAATTTTGATTGTCGTTTTATTACTTAAGAAAGATAAAACCTCTGATTTGGATAAGGTATTGAGTGAGCAACATCGTAAAATATTATTGGATTTTAATGATTCTTTAAATAAGGTTACAGATCGATTTAATAAACTGGTTAGTGAGGAATTTAAATATAATCGTGATGTTCTTGAGAGTTTAAAAATTACCCAACAAGAAACCCTTAATCAGCTCAAATCGGATGTTCTCGAGAAGATTAATTCGAGCTTAAGGGATCAAGGAAAGGCTCAGCAGGAGTCAATTCAATCCTCTCTCAAAAATACTACGTTACAACTATTGGCGTCGGTTGAGTCTTTAACCAAGTCAGTAGATAGTCGTCTTGAGGAGATTACGGGCAAAGTTCATGAGAGATTAGAGGAGGGGTTTAAAAAGACAAATGCTACATTTGTTAGCGTGATGGAGCGTTTAGCAACTATCGATGAGGCACAAAAGAAAATTGATGGTTTGACTACAAACGTTGTTAGCCTTCAGGAATTACTTGGTGACAAGCGATCGCGTGGTGCCTATGGGGAACTTCAGTTGGAAGGATTGGTTAAAAATATTCTGCCTCCTGATTCATTTTCATTCCAACATTCTTTTAAAAATGGTCTCAGAGCAGATTGCGTATTATTTTTGCCCGAACCAACGGGTACTGTTGCTGTGGACTCAAAATTCCCAATGGAAAATTATCAAAAGATGTTTGATATTAAATTGAGCGAGGCAGAAAAACTTAAAGCTGAAAAACAATTCAAGCTAGACGTTAAAAAACACATTAATGATATTGCAAAAAAATATATTATTCCTGATGAAACTGCTGATGGTGCGGTGATGTTTGTCCCTGCAGAGGCTGTATTTGCAGAGATCCATGCTTATCATCCTGAATTGATTCAAGAATCCTTAAATTATAAAGTATGGGTAGTTTCACCGACGACATTGATGGCAGTTCTTAATACAGCGAGAGCAGTTTTAAAAGATGTTGAAACTCGTAAACAGGTACATATAATTAAGTCTGAGCTTGGTAAGCTAGGAAAAGAGTTTGATCGCTTTGACCAAAGAATGAAGAAGCTTGCGGACAATATTCGTCTTGCTCACGAAAATGCTCAAGATGTTCATGTAACTTCACAAAAGATTTCTCGACGGTTTTCTCAAATTGAAAAAGTAGAATTGGTGGATGACCCAAATGACTTATTAGAGTTTGAGGATAGTTTAGTTGAAAAAGGGGTAAAAGATGAGGATTAATGTCTTATTCTTTGCCAAGCTTCGCGAGGAAGTTGGTGAAAATAAACTCAGCATTAATCTTGAAGAGTTTTCTTCTGCCACCATCAAGGATTTATTTGATGACTTATCAACAAACTATAAAAGATTGAGTTTATATAAAGGAGAAATCAAGGCGGCACTGAACCAGGAGATGGTGAAAGACTGGAACATTAAAATATCAGATGGAGATGAAATTGCTTTTTTCCCTCCTATTACGGGTGGATAAATGACCGTTTTTGTCCAAAATAAAGACTTTAAAGCCGGTGAGACTATAAATAGGCTGTCAAAAGAAAATACTACAGGTGCCGTGGTATCTTTTGTTGGTTTTGTCCGATCTTTTTATGACGGTCAAAGTGATGCTAAAGATATGAAATTGGAGATTGAGCACTATCCAAAAATGACTTTAAAATCTTTGGAGCAAATTGAACAAGAGGCTAGATTGCGTTGGTCAATTAATAATGTAGAAATCATTCATCGCTTTGGGGAATTAAAAATGAATGATCAGATAGTCTTAGTTGCAGTATCTTCGTCACACCGAAAAGAAGCTTTTTTAGCATGTGAATTCATTATTGATTACCTTAAGACAGAAGCGCCATTCTGGAAAAAAGAAATCACCGNTTCAAAAGAAGAGAAATGGGTAGAAATTAAAGAGGCGGACATTAATAAAAAAAATAATTGGCTTTAGATGTTTTTAAATNAAATTTTTAAATTCCACGTACTTTTAAAAATANTATTGCAAATAAGTTGNAAAACATTANCTTTTTATGGTTTTGTCTTAATTTATTGTATTCTTATATTGTTTCTTTATTTATTTGATAATTAATATAACGTTTATGGCTTTACTTAAAAAAATTATTTTCCCTGTTGCCGGTCTTGGTTCGCGATTTTTACCAGCGACTAAAGCTACNCCAAAAGAAATGCTTCCAATTGTCGATAAGCCCCTGATTCAGTATGCAGTTGAGGAGGCTATTGATGCTGGTTTTACCGATTTAATTTTTATTACCGGTAAGTCAAAGAGAGCAATTACAGATCATTTTGATTCCTCGCTAGAGAGTTTTTCTAATCTTGATGAAAAAAAAGTTAGCTTGATGAATGAGATGAATAATATTATTCCAAAAGGTGTTTCATGTATCTACATAAGGCAAGGTGAGCCGCTGGGGCTTGGCCATGCCATTCTTCAAGCAAAGCCAGTTGTAGGCAATGAGCCTTTTGCAGTTTCGCTGGCGGACGACCTTATTGATGCAGCACCAGGAGTTTTGAAGCAACTTGTGGAGAAGTATGAAGAAACAAATGATTCTGTCATTGCTGTTCAGAAAATTGATAAGTCTGATTCAAATAAATATGGAATTATAGATTCAAACAACTTTGATTCGGATTTAGTTAAATTAACGGGAATTGTCGAAAAGCCTGACCCAGACTTTGCACCATCTAATTTAGGAGTTGTAGGTCGATATGTGTTTAACAATAACCTAATGGATTATCTTGAAAAAACAACTTTTGGGGCAGGGCATGAAATTCAGCTAACGGATGGTATAAAGCTCATGTTAAAACAAAATAATATTTACGCATATTCTTTTGAAGGACGGCGTTATGATTGTGGTTCGAAACTGGGTTATCTAATGGCTAATGTCGACTATGGTTTAAAGCATACTGAGCTTGGACCAGCTTTAAAAGAATATCTAAAAACAAAAATTTAATGAATTCCTCAAAAAGTGATAACCAGCTCTATAGTTACGATGAAATTGTAGGAGAAATAAAAGCAATATCCCTTAAAATTAATCAAAAAATTGCAGGCTTTGAGGAGGTAGTTTTTTGTCCATTAATGACCGGAGCTTTGGTTTTTTCTGGCCATCTTTTCCCTCAAATTAGTCATCCACGAATTACTCTTTCTTACCTTCATTTTAGTCGTTATAAAAATGACCAAGGATCCCTAAATGGAGACTGGTTATTTAAGCCATCAAGGGATGAGGTGTTAAACAAACATATTTTAATTATTGATGATATTTTAGATGAAGGTGTTACACTGAATGAAGCAAAAAAGTGTTTATTGGCTCTTGGAGCAAAAACGGTAACAACTGCAGTCCTTTTTTACAAACCTAACCAAAAATCAAATTTTANTGCTGATTTTATAGGTCTTTCATTACCAAATGAGTATGTTTATGGTTTTGGTTTAGATGCTTCAGGACTGTTTAGGAACTTACCAAACTTATATATTAAAAATGTCAAAAAATAAATCAAAGGATCCTTTCTTTAAAAGGGAGTCAAAGAACTATAAAAACCCAATCCCCAGTCGAGAGTTTATTCTGGAAGTCATGAAAGAGCATGGAGCTCCAATAAAATTTAATGAATTAGTACGAGTACTTAGCATTAAAAAGAGTGAAGAAGAAATTTTATCCAGACGATTAAAAGCAATGAGNCGAGATGGTCAAATTTTAAAGAATCGAAGAGATATTTTTTGTATTGCTGAAAAATTAAATTGCATTGCTGGCAGGGTACAAGGTCATGCCGATGGTTATGGTTTTCTTATTCCAGATGACCCCGACAGTAACGATATTTTTTTAAACCAAAGAGAAATGTCGAAGGTATTTCATAACGATCGCGTGATGGTTCAAATTTCAGGTTTTGATCGAAAAGGAAAGTCTGAAGGGACAATAATTGAAATATTAGAGCGAAAGAATACGGTTCTAGTTGGAAGAGTAATTCAATCGCATGGCGTCACTATTGTTTCAGCAGAAGACAAAAGGATTCATCAAGACATTCTTGTTCCTTTCGGGAAAGATCAAAACGCTAAACCCGGTGATATTGTTGAGGTTGAGATTACCACACAACCAGCCATGAATATTAAACCTATGGGCCAGGTAATAGAAATTATTGGGAAATTGGATGATAGTGGAATTGAGATTGAGATTGCCCTTCGAAAGCATAGCCTTCCATTCAGGTTTGATAAAAAGATAGATAAAGAATTAACAAAAATAAAAGATATTACTGAAAAAGATCTTAAAGGTAGGATAGATCTTAGAAATCAACATTTTGTAACCATTGATGGTGAAACAGCTAAAGATTTTGATGATGCAGTATACGCTGAAAAAAAAGGGGATCAGTATCGTTTGATTGTTGCGATTGCCGACGTAAGTCATTATGTAAAAGAGGGAGCCGCCCTTGATGAGGAGGCACTGAATCGTGGTAATTCTGTTTATTTTCCCAGAAGAGTTATCCCAATGCTCCCTGAATTATTGTCAAATGGCTTATGTTCTCTAAATCCAAACGTAGATCGATTAGTCTTAGTCTGTGACATGAATCTTTCAAAAGAGGGTGAAGTGTTGAATTACTCCTTTTATCCTTCAGTAATTAACTCAAAAAATCGATTAACTTACACTCTTGTTAGTGAATTAATTTTTAAAAATCTTGGGAAAGAGAGTCAATCTCAAGAGCTTTTGGAGCGATTGAGCGTTTTAAAAGAAGTTTATCTGCTTCTCAGTAAGCAAAGGGAAAATAGGAAAGCGATTGATTTTGATAGAATTGAATCACAGATTATATTTAATGAGTCTGGAAAAATTGACAACATAGTTCCTTTAGAAAGAAATGAGGCCCATAGGGTTATTGAAGAGTGCATGTTAGCGGCAAATGTTAGCGCCGCTGATTTTTTATTNAAAAATAAGTCTGGAATATTTAGGAACCATGAAAAGCCTAAAGAGGAAAAATTGGAAATATTAAAATCCGTAATGTCAGATTTTAAAGTTCATATGGACGGTGGCATCAATCCAGATGTAAAAGATTACGGATTACTCTTGGAGAAAATCAAGACCAGAGAGAACTATCAGATGTTACAAACCATGATACTCAGATCAATGCAGCAGGCCAACTACAGCTCAGAAAACAAGGGACACTTTGGATTAGCTTACGACAAGTATACCCACTTTACCTCCCCCATTAGAAGGTACCCCGATCTTGTTGTGCATAGAATGATTAAGTCCTTAGTGATAGACAAAAAATATCCAAAGAAAAACTTGGAGTCAATTGCCAATCACTGTTCTTCAACTGAAAGAAGGGCGGATGAAGCGACAAGAGATGTCGAAACATGGCTAAAATGCTTTTTTATGAAAGATAAAATTGGTGAAAAATTTGAAGTAATAACCTCAAGTGTCACTAATTTTGGGTTGTTTGTTGAAATTCCTAGCCTTCACATTGAAGGATTATTGCATGTTACTGAACTTGGAACAGACTATTTCATTTTCAATAAAGAAAAACAGATGCTTGAAGGTGAAAAAACAAAAAATAAATTTAGACTTGGCGACGAGTTGTTAGTTAAACTTATCCGTGTTGACCTTGAACTTGGTAAAATTGATTTTACGTTAATAAAGAAAATAAAAAATGCATAATTATTTATACGGGATACACGCGATTGAGTCTGCGCTGTCGAAAACTAATGAAATCGAACAAATCTACCTAAACAAAGATGGAAATACTTCAAAATTTACCAAAATAATTGAATATGCTCAACAAAAAAAATTGATTGTAAATTTTGTTGATCGAAATCACTTAAATAAGATGGTCGGAGATGTTATTCATCAAGGCGTTGTAGCAAAACAAAATAAGAACCAAAAAAAAAATCAGGACATTGAAGATTTTCTTGAGTCAAATAAAGAGAAATTGTTTTTTTTAATTTTAGATGAAGTACAAGATCCTCATAACCTTGGTGCTTGTTTTAGAATTGCAAGTGCATTTAATTTAAGTGGAATTATTGCACCTAAAAATAATTCCGTTGGTATTACACCTGTAGTTGAAAAAGTTGCCAGTGGCTCAGTGAATCATATACCATTTTTTCAGGTTACAAACCTCTCTAGAACTATTGATCTACTAAAAGAAAATAATATCTTTATCTATGCTGCTGATGGCTACTCTGATTTTTCAATATATGATGAAAAGTTTTCAGGTAATGTTGCCTTGGTAATGGGATCTGAGGGAAAAGGTATTAGAAGGCTAACCAAAGAAAAATGCGACGTAATTTTTTCCATCCCCATGCAAGGCTCAATGGAAAGCTTGAATGTTTCTGTCGCTACCGGAATTTGTATCTCTGAGATACGAAGAAAACTATCTCAATTTTAGAATTTTCTGATATTGATCTCTTATCTTTTTAAGCAATGAAGGGTTTTGATTTAATTGGATACCATAACTTGGAAAAATTTTTTTTAATTTACTTTTGCTTTTAAAGTTTTTTGCAATAAAGCAATTCTCAACAATATCAAGCATTGAGGATGCTGATACGGAAGCCCCAGGAGAAGCTCCCAGAAGAGCAGCTAAGCTCTTATCTTTTTTGTAAATAATTTCAGTACCAAATTCTAATTTTCCAGAAAAGCGACTAGAAGGTTTAATTATTTGTACTCTTTGCCCCGCATTTATTAAGCGCCAATCTTTTTCACTCGCGAAAGGATAAAACTTTTTTAGATGCTTCATTCTGCTTGAATGGGTCATTAAAACTTGTTGGATAAGATATTTTAGTAAATTCAGATTTTTGAAAAATACAGTGATTATTTCTTTCAAATTTGAAAATTTAATAGATTTTGGAAAGTCTAGTAATGAACCACTTTTTAAAAATTTAAATGTAAATCCAGCAAATGGGCCAAATAACAAACAGTCTTTTCCATTAATTTTTCTTATATCCAGGTGAGGAACTGACATAGGAGGCGACCCAGTTTCGGCTTGGCTATATACCTTACCCTGGTGATTATTGATTACATTGCTATTGTTACAAATTAGCCATCTTCCACTAATTGGAAACGCAGCATAACCCTTTGACTCTTTTATTTTTAGTTGTTGCAAAATTTTTATTGTATTTCCACCGGCCCCTAGAAAAATGAAGTCAGATTCAATTTCTGGCTTGTGGGAAAAAATTTGATATTTTTTATTTTTGTTAGTAACTTTATGTACCTCAGTATTTTGTAAGACTTTAAAGTTTTTATTCTTCTTTAGTCTTTTTATCATCAACTGAGTTAGGGCTCCAAAATTAACATCTGTACCATTTTCGTAATAGGTTAATGCGACATGCTTTAATTTTTTTCTTCCTTTGATTAGGAGTGGAAATTTCTTTTCAATCATCTTGGCAGATTCTAGAAAAGTCATATTTTTAAACAAGGGTTGTATTTTTAACCTTTCGTACCTTTCTTTCAAAAATGCCACATCTGATTTATTCCATACAAAGCTAGCATGTGGAGATTTGGTTATGAATTTTTTAGGGTTTATATTTTCACTCTTCGTAATGAAAGACCATAGTTGAAGCGATAATTCATACATTTCAGATATTTCGACAGCTTTTGACTCATCGATTGTTCCATTTTTTTTTGGAGTGTAATTAAGCTCACAGTTTCCAGCATGGCCTGTACCAGCGTTATTTAGAACGTCTGAACTTTCTTGGCCACATTTTGATAGTTTTTCATATATTGTTATTCGCAAATCGGGATTTATTTCGTGAAGAATTGTGGCTAAGGTCGCGCTCATGATACCACCGCCAATCATCACTACATCAACTTGTTTTACACTTTTATTTTGCATCGAGTTATTATATGAAATTATTTTTTAAAGTCTTATATTATGTATCAAATTATACTATCAGTAGGCCTTTTAATTTTCTTTGCTCATGCATTGAGCTATATTTTCAAAAAAACTTTCATTCCTGATGTGTTAATTTTGATTATATTTGGAATTCTTGTTGGACCAATATTGCATTATATCAACCCAAGTGACTTTGGGAAAATTGGTAGCGTCATAACCACAATAGCATTGGTGGTTATTTTATTTGAGAGTGGTTGTTCGCTCAACTTCAAAGTTTTAATGAGTTCTTTTAAAACATCTGGTTATTTGACTTTGATCACTTTTTTTTCAACAGCAGCCATTGTTACTACCTTATCTTATGCATTCTTGGAATTAAATTATATTGCCAGTTTAATGTTGGGAGTTATATTAGGTGGAACATCATCTGCAGTTGTTGTGCCAATAACTGATGTCTTAAACATTTCAGCAAAAACTAAAACAACATTATTATTAGAGTCGGCTGCTACTGATGTGCTTTGTATCTTAACGTTATTTTCATTGATTGAATTTTTTGAGTTGAATCAGGCTTTTAATATTCTTAAATTTATATCAAGCATAGGCACATCTTTTGTGATGGCTATTGTGTTGGGATTTATTTCAGGTACGCTTTGGCTGATTATTATTGATAAGTTAAAAAATTTCCCAAATACCTTAACAACAACTATTGCTTGGCTTTTTATTATTTATGGTATTACTGAGAGCTTAGGTTATTCTGGACCTATTGCAGCATTAGCTTTTGGCCTAATTCTTACCAATTATCAGTCATTCAGTCTTATTAACAACTATATCTTAGCTAAACACGATATAAAACCATTAACGAAAGTTGAGTTGGATTTTTATAAGGAATTAGTTTTCCTCTTAAAGATTTTTTTCTTCATATACCTTGGTATTCAATTTGAAATCAAGGAGTACAACCTTTTGGTTTTCTCAATTATTCTTGTCGTATTAATTTTTGTTGCTCGAATTCCAGTAACTAAGGTGTTATTTAAGAATGATCCGTTTGAAGATAAGTCCTATATTTCGATGATGGCCCCAAAGGGTTTGGCTGCAGCAGTTTTAGCGTCAATTCCATTTACTTACAATATTGAAGGATCAGATCAAATTATTGATATTGTTTCCATGGTGGTAATCTTCAGTATTATCTTATGTGCCTTGCTGGTAGTNCTTTTTAGATTTGCACTATTTAAAAAGTTATACCAAAAATTCTTTTAAAAAAAAAGCCATATCAATATGATATGGCTTTAAAATTTGGCTCCCCAACCTGGGCTCGAACCAGGGACACACGGATTAACAGTCCGTTGCTCTACCAACTGAGCTATTGGGGAAGAGAAGTGAGATGGTAAACACAAAAAGACATTTGGTCAATATCTTCTGGCATTANATTTCAATTGCATTCTTAATTCTTTTAATTGCTTCTTTTAAATTTTCCAATGATGTGGCAAATGANAATCTAAAGTAACCACTGGCCCCAAATGCTGATCCTGGAACTACAGCNACATTAGCTTTATCAATTAAATATTCACAAAGAGCTATATCGGTTGGTTCATTGATATATTTATTTTTATGCAGCAGATCAATGGCATCTTGAGCGTATGGAAATGCATAAAAAGCTCCTTCGGCAGGAATGCACTGTAATCCTACAATTTCATTGATGTGTTTCATTACATAATCATGGCGAACTCGAAACTCCCTAACCATATCGGTAACACAGTCATGACTTCCTCTTAGGGCAGCTTCAGCGGCCGCCTGAGATATGGAACATGGATTTGAGGTTGATTGAGATTGTAACTTCGTCATGGCCTTGATAATTTCTTTTGGCCCAGCTGCGTACCCAATTCTCCAGCCAGTCATAGAGTAAGCTTTTGATACACCATTTAATACAACGCATCTTTCTTTCAAAGATGGATCAACCATTAAAATATTATGAAAAGGTTTCCCACTTAAATTTATGTGTTCGTATATATCATCAGTTGCAATGATGATATTGGGATATTTTTTCAAAAGATTTGCAATATCCTTTAACTCAGACTCACTATACACAGAGCCAGTTGGATTGGATGGTGAATTTAGAAAAATAAGTTTAGTTTTATTAGTAATTTTTTCTTCAAGTTTTTCGGCACTTATTTTGAATTTTTCTTCGATTGTGGATTCTATGGTTACAGCTTTAGCGTCCGTTAGGAGTGTAATATCCTCGTAAGAAACCCAATAAGGGGAGGGAATAATAACTTCATCTCCACTATTAAGAATCGAGAGACATAGATTGAATATACATTGTTTCCCCCCTACACCTACAACAACTTCTTCTATAGTGTAAATTAACTGATTGTCAAATTTAAACTTCTCTACGATAGCCTGCTTAAGGCTTGGAATTCCTCCCACTGGTGTGTATTTTGTTCTTCCTGAATTGATTGCTTCAATGGCTGCTTGCTTAATAAAGTCTGGAGTATCAAAGTCAGGTTCTCCAGCTGCTAAACCAATAATGTCTACGCCTTGGGATCTAAGCTGTGAAGCTTTAGCGGTAACTGCAAGCGTTGGTGATTCTTTGATTCTATTTACAGCATGTGATAAAAAATTAGAAGATGACAAGATAGTGTTGGGTGTTGTTAATTAATCTATTGATTCTACAAAAAAAACTAAAAGACTGAAAGCATTATTTTTTAAAAAGTATTTTAATCTCTTCAGCTTTACCTGGATTAATCTGTGAGAGCTTATCAACGTACTTATTTACAATATCAGTCTCATTGTTGCCAGATAGCTTGATTAATTCAAAAATAGGATCACTATTATTTTCATCATACTCTAGAGATTTTTGAAATGCTTTTTTAGCCTCAGAATCATTTCCTGACATCAGATTTGCATAACCAAATTCAAACCAAGCTTCGGTGCTCTTCGGTTCATTGGTCACCCATTTTTTTGTAACGGAAAGAACTTTATTCCATTCTTCTTTTGCTTTTGGGATTGCAATTTGGAGATAAAAGGGCTTTTTATCTTCATCCTCTTCCCATAGCGCCTTACCTTCGATTGGGAATTCATCATATTCATCTTTACCGAGTAAAGTTTTAACCCACTCAACCGGTACTGCATAATAAGAGCCGTATCCAGTAGGTTTAAAAGTATTAATTCCAACTAGCTCCCCATTCATGTTAAACAATCCGCTTCCACTTGCACCTAAGCGAAATTTTGCACTTGATAAAATTAAATTACCATCATCGTTTGGGTAGGTAGAAATAATTAAGCCGCCTATTGTTAGCGGGACTGGTGCACCGTTGGAGTGTCCAATTCCAACAACTTCCTGGCCCTTGGTTAAATCAGCGGTTATTCCAAATGGGACCGGTTTTCCTGGCAAGTTATGTGTTTCTAGTAGACACAAATCATGCCATGGATTGGATTTGACAGATACTATTGCAAAAGTAGAATCTCCCTGAGAAATCCATGGCTTTTTGGATCCTCTCAAGACGTGGCAATTGGTGATTACTTGATTCTCTCCAACGACTACACCTGATCCATAACCAAGTGAGCCATTGTCTTGGTAACCTCTCACCATTACTACCGAATTAAATGCATGCATGAGTGCAGCCTGGTCGTAGGCATAAATCAAATTAGTAAAAAATAAAATGGGAATAATTAAATATTTCATGTTTCTAAGGACTGATGTAAGTTAATAAAGTTCTTTTACTGTTAAAATTAATGGTTAATGACAACAGATAAAACAAAAACTTACCCAAATAGCCCTTATGAGCTTTCTGTTCCCTTCGAGCCATCCGGGGATCAGCCCGATGCGATAAAAAAACTAGTCGAGGGTGTTAATAATAATGAAAAATTTCAAACCCTTTTAGGAGTGACCGGTTCAGGCAAAACATACACAATTGCTAATGTAATTGCTCAAACTGGACGACCTGCAATTGTAATGGCACCGAACAAAACTCTCGCAGCTCAACTTTACTCTGAATTTAAGGAATTCTTTCCAAATAATTCTGTGGAGTATTTTGTTTCCTATTATGATTATTACCAACCTGAAGCTTATGTTCCTGCAAGAGACCTATTTATTGAAAAGGATTCAAGCATCAATGACCATATCGAACAAATGCGTCTATCAGCAACAAAAGCTCTCTTAGAAAGAAATGATTCGATAATCGTTGGTACCGTTTCAGCCATTTATGGGATCGGAGATCCTGTTGATTACCAGGGAATGGTTCTACATATCCAGACCGGCGAAAAAATATTACAAAGAAATATAATATTGAGACTTGTTGCAATGCAATACGATCGTAATGATTTTGATTTCTCAAGAGGTACTTTTAGAGTTCGCGGGGATGTGATTGATATTTTTCCAGCTGAAAACTCTGAAACGGCGATTCGTTTATCGATGTTTGATGATGAGATAGAATCGATAACACTGTTTGATCCTTTAACCGGTCAGATGTATGACAAGATAAAGAGATTTACTGTTTATCCATCAAGCCATTATGTCACTCCACGTCAAACTACCATAAACGCGATTGAAAAAATAAAAGTAGAATTACATGAGCGAGTAAATTACTACTTGAAAGAAAAAAGACTTGTTGAGGCACAAAGGATTGAACAAAGAACAAAGTTCGATATCGAGATGTTAAACGAGATAGGTTTCTGTAAAGGAATTGAGAATTATTCAAGGCACCTTTCAGGAAGAAAGCCTGGTGAGGCTCCACCTACCTTGATTGATTATCTCCCAGATAATGCTTTAATGATTATTGATGAAAGCCATGTAACGATCCCGCAGATTGGCGGAATGTACAAGGGTGATAGAGCTAGGAAGGAAAATCTTGTAGATTTTGGATTTAGACTTCCGTCCGCAATTGATAATAGGCCGTTAAAGTTTGAAGAATTTGAGCGCCTAATGAAGCAGTGTATCTTTGTGTCGGCAACGCCTGCAGATTACGAAGATAAAAACTCAAAGATCATCATTGAGCAAGTTGCCCGCCCAACAGGCTTGGTGGATCCGGTTGTTGAAGTTTTTCCTGCTGACTCCCAAGTGGACCATCTGCTCGGCGAGATAAAAAAGACTTTAGATCTTGGGCACCGCGTGCTTGTGACTACTTTAACAAAAAGAATGGCTGAAGATTTAACTGATTACCTTGTGGAAAATACCATAAAAGTGAAATATTTGCACTCCGATATTGATACGGTAGAGAGGGTAGAGATTATTCGTGATCTTCGGCTTAAGCAATTCGACGTCCTGGTAGGGATTAACCTACTTAGGGAGGGTTTGGATATTCCAGAAGCAGGATTGGTGGCTGTCCTGGATGCGGATAAGGAAGGTTTCTTAAGATCTGAAAGATCATTGATTCAAACGGCTGGTCGAGCAGCAAGAAATTTAGATGGGCGTGTGATTTTTTATGCCAACAATCATACAAGGAGTATGAAAGCTGCGATGAGCGAGATGGCAAGAAGGAGGGAAAAGCAACTCGAATATAACCGAGTTAACAATATTACCCCGGTTGGTATAAAAAAACGGATCAAAGACATTATTGAAAAAGAAATGGATACTGAGGGCTTTAAGTTGAGCAGGTCTGATCAAAAGAAATACAGAAAATATGAGGATCTAACGGAGCCAAAATTAATAAAAGAAATTGGTAAGTTAGAAAAATCCATGCAAAAGTTGTCCAGGAACTTGGAATTCGAAAAAGCAGCTGAAATCCGTGATGAAATTAAATTTCTCAAAGCGCGTGTTTATGGCCCAAATCATCAAGATCATATTACTTGAGAGTTATACAATGAAATCCATAATTGATTGAAAAAAATACAAATCCACGTATAATCTACCTTTTTTAATCCTTGCTTCACTGAATATTTTCAGGAAGCTTTAACCGTAAGGAGAATATATGCGTCACTATGAAGTAGTGTTTATCGTTCATCCAGATCAAAGCGAACAGGTTCCTGCAATGATTGAACGTTACCAAACTCTTTTAAAAACCAATTCTGGAAACATCCACCGACTTGAAGACTGGGGCAGAAGGCAGCTCGCTTACCCAATCCAAAAGATTCACAAGGCACATTACGTATTAATGAATATTGAGTGTGATCAAAAAACTCTTGAAGAATTAGAAACATCATTTAAATTCAATGATGCGGTTCTAAGACATCTTACTTTCGCAACTAAGGGTCCGGTTTCATCACCGTCACCTATGATGAAAGAAGAAAAGTCTAAAACGATTGTTGGCGACAAAGAAGTTGCTGAAACCGTTAACGAGGAAGTTAGTGAATCTTGAATCAGTTAATTCTTGATGGTACTGTTGTTGATTTAGATGAGATAAGATTCACCCCAGCACAGATTCCCGTAAGAAATTTTAAGATTCATTTTAAAGATTTAACAAAATTAACATTACACAAACATGTTGAATTTGAAATTAATGCACTAATGGTTGGTGATTTAACTAAAAAAGAAATTAAAGAACAAATGCTTTATAAATTTCATGGTTTTTTAGATAGACGGTCACAAAAATCCAATCAGATTATTTTTCATGTTCAGGAATATATTTAAGGAGCTAAAATGGCTAGAGATATGTATAGAAGAAGAAGGTACTGTCGCTTTTCGGCAGAAGGCATCAAAGAAGTTGATTACAAAGATGTAGACCTTTTAAAAGATTTTATTGTTGAGAATGGAAAAATTATTCCAGCTCGTATTACGGGTACAAAAGCAAGGTACCAAAGACAATTAACCACTGCTGTGAAGCGTGCTCGATTTTTAGCACTTCTTCCATACACAGATAAGCACTAAGGAGAATATCGATGCAATTAATTTTACTAGAGAAAGTTGCTAATTTAGGTAACCTTGGTGACGTAGTTAAAGTCAAAGATGGTTATGGAAGAAACTTCTTAATACCTCAAGGTAAAGCAAAACGAGCTACTGAAGCTAATATGGCTGAATTCGAAGCCAAGAAGGCAGAATTTGAAAAACAACAAGCTGCTTTATTGAAAGCTGCCCAAGAAAGAGCGAAAAAGCTTGATTCTTTTGTATTGGAAGTTACTCAAAAATCTGGTGTTGATGGAAAATTATTCGGCTCTGTAACCAACTTTGATATTTCTGAAGAATTAACCAAAGCTGGTCACGAAGTTAATAAATCTGAAATCAGAATGCCTGACGGCCCGCTAAAAACTGTGGGTGAACATTTGGTCTCAGTAGCACTTCATGCTGATGTGGTATTTGACATCACGGTCAAAGTTTTAGGCGACACAGACTAATAAATTAAGGCTGCCAGTGGCAGCCTTTTTTTTATCCGTTATAATTCATAAATGGCCGATGATTCAATTAAAAAACTAAGACTACCCCCTCATTCGATTGAAGCGGAGCAATCCTTGTTAGGTGGACTTTTGATTGATAATCAGGCATTAGATAAAGTTGCAGACGTGGTTTCAGTTAAAGATTTTTATCGTCAAGATCATCAGCTTATTTTTCAGCATATTCATAAACTAATTGAAAGAAGTCAGCCAGCAGACATTGTTACTGTGGGTGAATCGCTTGAATCAAATTCAGAGCTAAATACCATAGGTGGTCTAGAGTACCTAGGATTACTTGCTGAAAATACACCGACCGCTGCGAATATAAGAGGTTATGCCCAGATAGTAAGAGAGCGCTCTATTATGCGTAATCTTGTCGAAGTAGGAACGGATATTGTTGATAGTGCCTTTTCCCCTCAAGGAAAAGATGCGCAGCAGCTGCTTGATGAGTCTGAAGCTAAAATCTTTAAGATTGCTGAAGCGGGTAAAAATGACAAGATTGGATTTACTGATATTAAGGAATTATTACCTCAGGTTGCCGAAAGAATTGATCAGCTATTCCAACGCGATAATCCGTCAGACGTAACGGGTGTACCCACTGGCTACAAAGATTTGGACATGATGACCTCAGGACTTCAGCCTGGCGATCTAATCATTATTGCTGGTAGGCCGTCGATGGGTAAAACTTCCTTAGCACTTAATATTAGTGAATATGTTTCCATTGATACCGGTTTACCAACTGCTCTTTTTTCTATGGAGATGGCTTCGACGCAACTGGTATCTAGGCTTATTGGTTCTGTTGGCAAGTTAAATCAACATAAGATGCGTACCGGACAGTTAGACGATAATGATTGGGAAAAATTATCTTATGCCCTGGGGCAATTAAATGATGCACCAATATTTATTGATGAAGGATCTGCATTAAATTCATATGAGGTGAGGGCAAGGGCTAGAAGACTTCATAAACAATGTGGAAAGCTTGGTCTGATTGTAATTGACTATCTTCAATTAATGGGTTCGGCCGGTCCAACAGAAAATAGAGCGACCGAGATCTCTGAAATTTCACGATCGTTAAAATCCTTGGCTAAGGAATTAAATGTTCCTGTGATAGCTTTGTCGCAGTTAAATCGAAGTGTTGAGCAGCGACCCGATAAGCGACCAGTTATGTCGGATCTGAGAGAATCCGGAGCCATTGAACAGGATGCAGATGTCATCATGTTTATTTATCGCGATGAGGTTTACAATCCTGAAACCCCTGACAAAGGTATGGCAGAGATTATTCTTGCTAAACAAAGGAATGGCCCTGTTGGGAGAGTGAAGCTTACCTTCTTAGGAGAATTTACCAAATTTGAAAACTACGCAAACCCAGTTGGGTATGAAATTCCAGATTAATGAGACCTTTAAAAGCTTTAATTAATATTGATAACGCTCGTAAGAATTTATCCTTCGTAAGGTCCTTAGCTCCAAGTTCTAAAATCATGGCAACAATGAAAGCGAATGCATATGGCCATGGTCTTAACTATATGGCATCAGCTTTTTCAGAAGCGGATGGCTTTTCAGTCCTAACTATTAATGAGGCTGTTGAATTAAGAGAATCGGGTTATGAAAAAAAGATTCTTTTGTTGGAAGGAGTTTTTGATAAAGAGGACTTAAAAATTGCTGCTGCTTTTAATTTCGACGTCGTGCTTCATAATGACTACCAACTTTCTCTGATCAGACAACTCTCGTCAAAAAAGAAAATTAGTGTCCATTTAAAAGTAAATACCGGAATGAATCGCCTGGGTTTTTCTTTGAATAATTTACCAAAAGTACATTCTTTCCTGAAGGAAGATGAACGAATTTCTGAGATAGTTCTTATGAGCCACTTTGCAAATGCGGATTCAGCAAAAGGTATTGAGAGTCAGCTCAGTGAGGTTAAGATGCTTAGGAGTAATTATCACGAGCCCTTTTCTGTTGCAAATTCAGCAGCAATCCTTAACAACCAAGATACTCATTTAGAGTGGATAAGGCCAGGAATTATGTTATATGGGGCAAACCCTTTTGATCTTGATGACTTGCCTGGTGGGTTATTGCCTGTAATGACACTGCGATCTGAAATAATTGCAACGCAAGAGATCAAAAAAGGAGATGGGGTCGGTTACGGCTCTGATTTTAGGGCGCCAAATGATATGCGTATTGGTATTGTCGCCTGTGGTTATGCTGACGGCTACCCAAGACACGCACCGTCCGGCACCCCAATTTTTGTAGATGGCGTTGAAACTCAAACAGTCGGAAGAGTTTCAATGGACATGATTGCTGTTGATATATCCAGTCTGTTAAATACAAATATTGGTTCAAGTGTAGAGCTATGGGGTGAAAATTTAGGCGTCGACCGGGTTGCAAGGTCAGCAAATACGGTTGGCTACGAGCTATTATGTGCCATTTCTTCTCCTTCGAGAGTCCCAGTTGAGATTTACTATGGTTAAGTCCAAAACTCTGTACCAATGCCAACAGTGCGGCGGAAATTCAACCAAATGGCAAGGTCAATGTCCTCACTGTTATGAATGGAATTGCCTTGAAGAGCAAATTGCTTCCTCAGAAAACAAGCGGTACAAGTCATTAAATAAAAAATCAAACTTAATTAGTATTGATGACGTTGTCGTCAATGATATTCTTAGAAGACCAACTCAAATTAATGAGCTTGATAGGGTGTTAGGCGGAGGGTTAGTTCCTGGTGGTGTTACCCTAATTGGAGGCGATCCAGGGATTGGGAAGTCGACATTACTTATTCAGGCCCTNTCATCGCTGACTAAAAATCCATCTACCGATAATAAAGTTATTTATGTAACCGGTGAGGAATCAATTGATCAGATCGCCATGAGGTCAAGGCGTTTGAATTTGGATGTATCGGATGTGTTAGTGATGTCCGAAATAAGCTTACAGAATATAATTTCCACAATTGAGAAAGAAAAACCGACTGTTGTGGTAATTGATTCAATACAGACTTTATTTTCAGATGATTTATCCTCAGCTCCTGGATCAGTATCTCAAGTGCGAGAGTGTGCAGCGCAATTAACCAGGGTAGCCAAGGCTAATGATGCAAGTATGATTTTAGTTGGACATGTTACCAAAGATGGATCAATTGCTGGACCAAGGGTGCTTGAGCATATTGTTGATACCGTACTTTATTTTGAGGGTGAGACCAATTCATCCTTTCGCCTAATACGATCAATTAAGAATAGGTATGGCGCGGTGAATGAATTGGGTATTTTCGCGATGACAGAAAAAGGTTTAAAGGAGGTCCTAAATCCATCGGCTATTTTTCTTTCTGCAACCTCATATGAAAATAATGGTTCAGTTGTGACGGTAGTTCAGGAGGGAACTCGACCGATTTTAATCGAGATTCAAGCGTTGGTTGACGAGTCGAAACAGTCCTCTCCCAAACGATTGTCAGTAGGGTTAGAAAATAATAGATTATCTATGATTTTGGCTGTGTTAAATAAGCACCTTAATTTCTCATGTCACAGTCATGATGTTTTTGTAAATGCTGTTGGTGGAGTAAAAATTTCAGAACCAGGGGTAGACTTAGCTGTAATGATATCTATTGCATCATCTTTGATTGAAAAAACTGTCGAGGATAGAACAATCATTTTCGGTGAGATTGGCCTTGGTGGAGAAGTGAGGCCAGTATCAAGAGGACAGGAAAGAATCAATGAGGCCAAAAAATTAGGTTTTACTAGGATTATATTACCTGCAAAAAATATTCCAAAAAAACCAATTGATGGGGTCACTTTAGTGTCAGTAAAGACCGTAAAAGAGGCTATGTCTGCAGCGCTAAATTACTGATAAATCTAGTTAAGTATTTATAATAAACTATTGATTTAAATCAATTAATTATATTTATTTTTAATATCGAAAGTATAGTAATCCATAATTTTCGGACAGGGGTTAGTTGAGTTTTTTCGTTAAGAATATTGGTTAAATTACCCTGCTCAATTTGCAATAATAAGTCGTAATAAATATTTCCCATTATAATTCCAGGCAGCTGAGTCCTGCGATCCTCCTCGGGTAAAAGCATTATTGCTTTTTGGTAAAATTCTTTTGCTCTTTCGATCTGGAATTTCATTAATGGAACAAGGGCGGCCTGGTTCTTTTTACCGATAATGTCTTTTTCTTGAATTTGAAAAGATGTTAGCTCATTAAGGGGAATGTAAATCCTATTTCTTCTAGCATCCTCACCCACATCTCTAATTATATTTGTCAGTTGTAAAGCTATACCGAGATTATGGGCATAATCTAATGTTTTTTTGTTTTTGTAGCCAAATATATGAGCTGAAAGAATCCCAACAACTGAGGCGGCCCGATAGGTGTATAACTGTAATTGTTTGAAATCTTGATACCTATTAAAATCAAGATCCATTTTCATTCCGTCAATAATTTCAATAAAATAATTTTTATTAAGATTAAATACTTCAACATGTTCGAGAAGTGCTTTTGTTACTGGGTGTTGAGGGTTTTTATCATATAAATTTTCAATTTCATTTTCCCACCAATTCAGCTTTGTTAGCCCAACTTCGTACTCAACACATTCATCTGCAATATCATCAACCTCTCTACAAAAGGCATAAAGTGCCACAAGGGCCTCTTTTTTATTTCTGGGTAAAAAGTTAAAAGCTAGTGAGAAGTTGGTTTTACTTTCTGTAAGCTTATTTGTGCAGTATTGATTTGGAGTCATTCTAAATTAAGGCCTTTATAAATACCATAATCCAATCAAAATTATTCATCTTCGTATTCTTAAATGGGTTAGGGGATTTTTCTAATTTGTTTAACAAATGGAATCCCGAATTAATCATAAATTTAACTTCAAAACTGAATCTTCCATTGAGGTGACCAGACAGCGGTTGTCCTTTAGCCAATTTTTCTTTAATTTGAGAAACCCAGAACTGCCGAAAGTTTTTCCAGTTATCATTAAAACTTAATTTTTTTAATGCATTTAAATCAATCTGGTATTCCCTAATGAGGCTTTGCGGCAAATATACTCTGTTTATCTTTCCATCATCATTAATGTCTTGAATCATATCTATCATAGCAAAAGCTTCGCAAATATTATCGGAAAACTTATAAAGGGATTTATTTCTGTACCCGTTGACTTGCAGGTATAGTCTTCCTGCAGAATTAGCCGCATACTTGTAATAACTCATGAGCTCGTCTACATTTTTGTAAGTATTCTTTACCACATCTTGTTTAAAGGCTTTAAGTAAATTCTCTAAATATATAATATCCAGTTTATGTTTATCGGCGACTATACTAAGTTTTTTGAAAAAATTAGTTGTAGGAGTTTTTTTACATTTAATTTGATTAAGCTCATTACACATAATGCTTAGTTGAGCCATCTTTTGTTTTTTTGACAACAGACCATCATCAGCAATGTCATCTCCTATTCGAGCAAAAGCATAAAGAATTAAGATGGCCTCGCGACTTTTCTTGGGTAAAAACCTAGCAACCGGAAAATTTTCATAATGGTTTATTATTTTTGAATTTAGTTCGCGAGCTGTATAATTCAGGGTATTCATAAAATCATTATAAAGGGTAAATAATCTTGTTAGCTATTATTGGTGGTTCTGGTTTATGTAATATTGATGGATTAAAGGTTATCAGAAGAGAGATAGTGAGAACACCCTTTGGACAACCTTCAGAGCCTATAATATTTGGAGAACTTGCTGGTAAGGAAGTAATTTTTTTAGCAAGGCATGGGTCAAATCATACAATACCTCCGCACCTAATTAATTATCAGGCTAATATTTGGGCATTAAATGATATTGGTGTTAAGTCTATTTTATCAATCGCTTCTGTCGGCTCGATTTCAAACGATTTGAAAGTCGGCGATTTTGTTATCCCTCATCAACTTATTGATTATACTCATAGCCGACTGTCTACATTTTTTGACGGAAAACATTACCCTGTAAAACACATTGATTTTACTCACCCGTATGACCAGGGTATGCGTGAATTAATTATTAAGACAATGGATGAGCTAGATTTTGATTTTGTTAATTCAGGAGTTTACGCTGCGTCACAAGGGCCAAGGTTGGAGTCGGCAGCAGAAATTGATCGTTTTGAAAAAGATGGTGCAACGATTGTTGGGATGACAGCGATGCCGGAAGCTTGCCTAGCAAAAGAATTAGACTTGAGTTATTCGGCAATTTGTCCTGTCGCAAATCATGCAGCTGGGAGAGGAGAGAGTAGTGAAGGTATATCCTCTGCGATGTTGAATCACAGCTCTAAAATTACTATAAAAAATACCATTACCATTCTTGCAAAGATTGTAAAGACTTATGGCTATTAAAGAAATCTTAAGGATGGGTAATCCAGATTTACTCAAAATCAGCGCTCCGGTTGAAAAATTTAATGATAAAGATCTTGATGTTCTAATCCAGGATATGATTGAGACAATGAAGGCAAATGATGGAGCTGGATTGGCTGCTCCACAGATTGGTATTTTCAAGAGGGTTGTTATATTTGGATTTGAAAGTAACGATCGCTACCCTGATGCGGAAGAAGTCCCATTTACTGTTTTAATTAATCCTATTATTAAGCCAAAAGGACAAAAAAAAGTTAACGACTGGGAGGGTTGTTTATCTGTTCCAGGTTTGAGGGGTGTGGTGCCTAGGTATGACTCAATTTATTATGAGGGTTATGATGAACAAGGTACTAAGATTGAAAGGGATGTTGACGGCTTTCATGCAAGAGTTGTGCAGCATGAATGNGATCATTTAGACGGTATCTTATACCCAATGATGATAGAAGATTTTCGTTATTTTGGCTTTCATGATGAAATTTTTAAAGAATAGTTTCGATGTTTTAAATCCTATGATAAAATTCACCCGACGGAAGAGTGGCAGAGCGGTTTAATGCACCGGTCTTGAAAACCGACGTGGGTTCGCGCCCACCGTGAGTTCGAATCTCACCTCTTCCGCCATTATTTTATTCTCACAAATAATCAAAATTTCGAAACTATTAGTCATTTTTTTTATCCAGTAAGTAATGAATAATTNATTTGCAAAATTTATATATATTTTCTTAATTGTATCTACTTACAGTCTTTGCGAAGCTGAGCCGAGAGTCTCTAACTATAAAAAATATAACTTAACATCTACCCAATATAATTTAAATAAATTAGATCTTGTATTTTCTTACCCATGGGCAATTTCTATAATTGATGATCAAAATATTATTGTTTCTGAAAAAGGAGGCCGTCTATTTAAAGTTGACCTTGATAGTCACAATATGATTGAAATCGTTCATGAGATCCCTCATGTTCCTTTCAGCCCAGGAGGAAAGCAAGGAGGACTTTTGGATGTTTATTATGATGTTAGTGATGAATTTATCTACCTTACCTATAGCCATTTAGATAATGAAAGTAGCCAATCAAGTACAGCAATAGCAAGAGCAAAGATTTCAGGCAATGGACTAAATAACTTTCAAACCCTATTGGTTGGGCAACCCTTTTTATCTGAAAACCGTCACTATGGATCTCGAATAGCAATAACTGGTAATTACCTTTTTGCTGGATTTGGTGAAAGAGGAGGTGAGATGATTGCTCAAGATCCTAGCAAGCATCCTGGGAGTATCATTCGTATTTTCAAAGATGGTAAAATACCTAAAGATAACCCAAGTTTTAAAGATCACCCTGATTGGCTTCCAGAAATTTATTCAATTGGAACAAGAAACCCACAAGGCATTACAACGATGCCTGATGGTAAATCGATTTTATTTTCGAGCCATGGGCCACGTGGAGGGGACCATATAGCACAAGCGATTCTGGGTGGTAATTACGGATGGAAGCATGTGGCTTGGGGAGGTTCTGAATATTCAGGTTTTAGTATTGGTGACAAACCATTTGATGAAAAATTTAATCAGCCTGTATTGAGCTGGGTCCCTTCCATGGCAATCAGTAGCATCAAATTTTATAAGGGTGAAGTATTCTCTGAATGGGAAGGGGATTTGATAGTTTGCTCTTTAAATGGTGAGAGTTTAATACGTTTAGATTTTGAAAATGATAGAATTGTTGGTGAGGAAATAATTTTTAAAGACAAAATTGGACGCATTCGAGACTTCGATATTGACTCAAAAGGAAATATATATTTGATCAGTGATTCACCAAATTCGTCGATATGGAAACTTTCAAAATAATTTAATTAGGAAAAAATGATGAGACTTTTTGCAGCTTTTATACTTACTTTTTCTACGCTATTTGCATTTGCTGATACCGTTTATGATGACTTTCAAATGCCCGAGTCAGTATTGCAGGGGAATGATGGGACAATTTATATTTCTGAAATTGGTGAACGAGATGTCGATGGCGATGGAAAGATTACAAAAATTGATCCTCAAGGCAATCGCACTACCTTAGCAGAAGGTCTTTACGACCCCAAAGGCCTTGTATTGTTTAAAGATAAATTATTTGTAACAGATCGTGATGTGGTAATTGAGGTAAACACCATAGACGGAGCATATGGAGTTTATGCAGGAACGATGAGTTTTCCTAAGAGCCCGGTATTTTTAAATGACATTGATGTCGATGACAAAGGGAACCTTTTTGTGTCGGACTCTGGTGACTTTAAATCAACGGGCTTTGTATTTAAGATTACACCAGCAGGCGAGGTGAGTTTAGTTCTTGAGGATCAAAGTGATGTGATTAAAGCCCCAAATGGCCTGTTGGTTGATGGTGATAAACTTTTCATTTTAGACTGGGGTGGAGAGTTTTTTAAAGCCAACCTAAAAACCAAAAAGGTTAAAAAAATTGCCGAAGGTTTCAACGGAGGTGATGGCATTGCCAAGAATGGTAAAACATTTTATCTAAGCAGCTGGTTGGAAGGCAAGATTTATACGGTGGTTAAAGGGAAGGTGACTGTAATTAAGGATGGTTATGAGGCAGCGGCTGATATTGCTTTGTCAAACAATAAGGATAAACTTTTAGTGCCTGATATGAAGGCCGGGACACTTACCATTATGGATCTAAAGTAGGCGTTTATTTTTTATTGATTCCGCTTTTACTTCTGTTCTTATTGCCTTTAAAAAAACCGGGATGCTCTATCATTCTAAGATAGTCCTGGTATTGAGTGAAATCTTCGGTATCGTAATGATCTTTAATCATGTCATTGGTGATGTAGTTTGGAACAATAACGTCATCACCAGGTTGCCAGTTTGCCGGAGTTGAAACCTTGTATTTTGCGGCAACCTGAAGCGCGTCAATCGTCCTTATAATCTCATCAAAATTTCGGCCAACGTGCATCGGGTAAGTTAAGATGGTTTGTATTTTCTGGTGAGGGTCAATAATAAATACTGATCGAATGGTGGCTTTGTGTTTAATTCCAAATGCACTTTCATTGGGATTTGCATTCGGATGGATCATGTCGAATAGCTTTGCAATGTCCATTGAAGTGTCAGCAATAATGGGATAATCTACATCAGGACGATCATCAAATAATGATGTTATTTTATTTAATGAATTTTCAAGCGATAGTTCTTGATTAATTTGATTCTTGAAGCTATTTACATGAGGAATCCATTCCTTATGATCTTCTAAGGAGTCCACACTCAGACCTATTAATTTGACATCTCTAGACTGGAAATCAGGCTGAAGGTAAGCTACTTGGGCTAGCTCAGTGGTACATACCGGCGTAAAGTCGCCTGGATGTGAGAACAGAACAACCCATTTATTGTCGCTCCATTCATAAAAATTAATATTTCCTTTAGTCGTTTTTGCTGAGAAATTTGGCACTTGATCACCAAGCTGCAGCGCAAAAGCGTGGAATGAAATTAAAGATAACAGTAATATAAATATTTTTTTCATGAACGATCTCTTGATGAAGACTCTTTGCTGAGTTTTTGGACAATTTTCAAACTAACGAATGGAAATAATGAGGGTATGAGAGCGTGGATTATTGAAGCAATTCCTGCAAATAATAACAATACACCTGCCTTAAACGCAAATACCAAATGCTGAAGATAAGTCTTGTTAGCTTCTTTTAAATGTTTCTCAAATAACATATGATAAAACTATAATGTAATGTTAGGTTTTTGGATAGGTGTGTATGTTTTTTAATTTACCAAAGTTAGTTATAACTACGATACCATATAAGCAAGCTGAAAAGTTTGTATCAATATTGCTGTCAAAAAAACTTATAGCTTGTGCGAGTATTCAAAAAGAGGGTATATCAATTTATAATTGGAAGAATAANACAGTTAAAGAAAAAGAAGCCACGATANTAATTAAAACCTCATCAAAAAAAATAAGAAAATTGAAAGAAGCTTTTCATGAACACCACCCGTATGATATCCCTGAATTTATCACTCAAAAAATCAAAGGTGAAAAGCGATACATAGATTGGATAATAAAGGAGACGTCTGATGACTAAAAAATACTATATTGACTACCCACAAGAGAGAATTACAGAGGGCGTCAACAATTATCAGTGTAAGTTTTGTAAAGTTTCAAGTCTTGAGATTAATGGCTTACTTGAGAACCACGACAAAAATTGTGCCTACAGGCAAGAGAGGGAAAGAATAAGTGTCTGACCTATTAATTCAGGCTGTTGATTACGCTTTGGATGATGAATGGGATCTTGCTCATGGAATCGCTCAATCAACTAAGAATTTGTATTCGAATTGGATTCATGCTGTTCTTCATAAGATCGAAGGAGATGATTCTAATAGTCGTTATTGGTATGCACAAACCGATCATGAATATGACGAATTCAAAGATCCGCTGATTGAACTTTCGATAATTAAGAAAGAGTTACTTAACAAATAAGTCTACGTATTCATTTACCGGCGTTTGTCTTAATTGGTCCAGATCTAAATTTAACTGCATAATTTTATCCGAATGGTTTTTATCAAACTCTCGGTTTAAGTTGACATCAAATTTTTTGATTAACTCTGGAATCCCTTCTTTGCGTCTTCTTCTATGTCCAATAGGATACTCCACTGTAACTCGCTCCGAATTTGAACCGTCTTTATAAAATATTTGTACAGCATTGGCTATTGATCTTTTTGAGGGGTCTAAATAGTCAGCAGTAAATTCTGGGTTTTCAATACAAATCATTTTAGCTCTTAAAGCATCAACTCTGGGATCTTTAGCAACCTCATCCTCATAATCCAAAGCTGTTAAATTACCTTTGAGTAATCCGATTGTAGTCATATATTGAATACAGTGGTCACGGTCAGCTGGATTATTCAGGGGTCCAGTTTTATCAATAATTCGAATTGCAGATTCATGTGTGGTGATTTCAATTCGATCAATCTGACTAATTTTTTCTTCAGAATTTAATTTATCAACATTCGCATTATGCAATCTTAGTGCACACTCCACGGCGGTTTGTGCATGAAATTCTGCGGGAAAAGAAATTTTAAATAATACGTGTTCCATAACATAAGATTCATACGGCTGATTGACTAAAAAAGGTTTGCCATTAAATAGCACATCATAGAATCCCCATGTTTTTGCACTAAGTGCAGATGGGTAACCCATCTCACCTTTCATCACGAGAAGGGCTAGTCTAACTGCTCTGCTAGTCGCATCTCCAGCTGCCCAGGATTTTCGTGATCCAGTATTGGGTGCATGACGATAGGTTCTTAAACTCTGACCATCCAGCCAGGCGTTGGAAACAGCGTCAATAATTTGCTCAAAGCTCGCCCCCAGCATTTTTGCCACTACAGCTGTTGACGCTACCTTAACCAATAACACATGATCTAAACCAACCCGATTAAAACTATTTTCAAGAGCTATAACACCCTGTATTTCATGAGCTTTGATCATTGCCGTTAAGACATCATGCATCGTTAAAGGAGATTTGCCTTCATGAATTCTGGTTCTTGAGAGCCAGTCTGCAACGGCTAGAATTCCACCTAAATTATCTGATGGGTGGCCCCATTCTGCTGCTAGCCAAGTGTCATTAAAATCAAGCCATCGTATCATTGCTCCGATATTAAATGCCGCATTGATCGGATCAAGTTGGTAACTCGTACCAGGTACTTTAGCCCCATTCGGTACGGTTGTTCCTTCAACGATGGGACCTAGTATTCTTTTGCATGCTTTATAACTTAATGCCTCAAGGCCGCAACCTAAGGTGTCCATTAAACAGTAGCGTGCCGTATCGTATGCCTCGGAACTTGAAATTTCATAGCTATCAACATATTTGGCGATATTAACAATAACATCATCTGGAGCTGGTCTTACATTAGAGATTTGTGCAGACATTATTAACTAAACCTTTCTTAATTTTATCTATCTTGAATTGCGATGTATGGTCGATTGTCAGGACCAACGTACTCAGCATTAGGTCTGATAATCTTATTATCTAGTCGCTGCTCAATAATATGCGCGGCCCATCCTGCCGTTCTTGAAATCACAAAAATTGGAGTAAACATAGATGTTGGGATACCCATCAGGTGATAGCTAGAGGCACTATACCAGTCTAAATTTGGAAACATTTTTTTCTCATCCCACATTACTTTTTCGATACGTTCTGAAACTTCATATAGAGTCATGTCGCCATTATCGATTGATAATTCGTTGGATACCGACTTAATACTTTCATTTCTGGGGTCTCCAATTGTATATACGGGATGACCAAAGCCAATGATAATTTCTTTTTGAGCCATGCGCATTCTGATGTCATTTTCGGCTTCTTCGGCATTACTGTATCTCTCGATAATTTCCATGGCAGCTTCATTTGCTCCTCCATGCTTAGGTCCGCGGAGTGCTCCAATAGCACCGGTGACTGCTGAGTACATGTCAGATAAGGTTCCTGAGATCACTCTTGAGGTAAATGTGGATGCATTAAATTCATGCTCAGCATAAAGAACAAGGGATGTATTCATTGATTTTTCATGAAGGACGCTTGGTTTTTCTCCATGAAGTAAGTAGAGGAAATGTCCAGCGATTGAATCCATATCAGACCTACAATCGATTTTTTTACCGTTATGAGAGAAATGATACCAATAAATCAGCATCGACCCAAAGGAAGAGATTAGTCGATCAGCAATCTCTTTTGTTTTTTCAATATCCCGTTCTTCACTTTCTTGTTCTAAGGTTCCAAGCATTGAACACCCAGTTCTTAACACATCCATTGGGTGGGCATTTTTTGGTATTTGCTCTAAGACATTTTTTACCGCTTGAGGTATATCCCTAAGATTTTTTAATTTAGATTGATAATCCGACAACTCACTCACAGTGGGTAACGTACCGTGAATTAACAGGTAGGCCACTTCTTCAAAGTTTGATTTTTGTGCGAGTTCGGTTATGTCGTAACCACGATAATGCAGATCATTACCAGTATGACCTACGGTACATACTGCTGTAGAGCCGGCACTAACCCCAGCTAATGCGACACCTTTTTTACCTTTTTTTTCAATAACTTGCGTATTCATATCTCCCCCTTAAATCTTTACTTATCCTGCTGAAATAAAGCATCTAACTTTTTTTCATAGTCGTGATAGTCTAAAAAATCATATAGTTCGTTTCGAGTTTGCATCAAGTCGACAACATTTTTTTGTGTACCGTCCTTACGAATATTTTGGTATACATTTAACGCTGCTTTATTCATTGCCCTAAATGCACTAAGAGGATACAAAATCATGCTCACGTCTACGCTAGCTAACTCTTCTTTAGTGAATAATGGCGTTGATCCAAATTCAGTTATATTAGCTAAAACAGGAACTTTAACGGCTTCAGCAAATTTTTTATACATGGATAGCTCTGTCATCGCTTCGGGAAAGATCATGTCAGCACCTGCTTCTACGCATGCGCATGCACGATCAATGGCGCTATCAAGACCCTCAACTGCAAGTGCATCAGTCCTTGCCATGATTACAAAATTTGGATCGGTTTTGGCATCTACGGCAGCTTTAATTCGATCTACCATCTCACTTTGTGTGACTATGGCTTTATTTGGTCGGTGACCACACCGCTTTGACTGAACTTGATCCTCTATATGGATTGCTGCGGCACCTGCCTTAGAAATAGTTTTTACGGTCCTGGCAATATTAAATGCCCCACCAAATCCTGTATCGATATCAACCAGAAGAGGGGTTTCAGTTATATCCGTAATTCTTCTGACATCAATAAGCACGTCTTCCAATGAAGATATACCTAAATCAGGAATTCCTAGAGACCCAGCTGCAACGCCGCCGCCTGATAAGTAAATGGCTTTAAATCCGGACTTACTAGCCAATAAAGCATGATAGGCATTGATAGCCCCAATTATTTGTAATGGCTTCTCTTCAGTTAAGGCTTTTTTAAATTTCGTTCCCGGTGTTGTCATATTGGCTTTCCTAGAAAAAACGTTCTAATGCATTTTTTGGGATTTCTTGACCTGATAGTTTGGCAACTTGGAGAATCTCCCAAAAGTATCTATAGGTAGCTCGGTCATGAAGTTCTCCCTTGAATTGAATGGGTCCCCAATCTGATTCTTGAGCTAACAAAAGGATGTCGGCACCATCTTGAATTTCATTAAAATCGGGTTTCATAGCATCAACGATAGCTGAGATTTGTGTTGGATAAATACTCCACATTCTCATAAATCCAAACTCTTCTCGTGCTCTTTTTGCATCAGAAAAAGTTGTCTCAACATTTTTTAGATCCAAAGTGACGTTATGTGCGGGTATAACACCATTTGCGATAGCAGCAGCAACAACCTCTGTTTTGGCTCGAGAAAGCAATTTGTGTTCAAATTGTCCTGGGCTTCTCATTGCCGAGGCAGGTATTGCCCCATGATGACCACTTACAAAGTCCATCAAACCAAAATCTAATACCTGAAGCCAGGGTAGGGTAGCAATTTCCTCAACTGCACTTAGCGCACCATGCGTTTCTATAAGAATATGAATAGGAATTTCTTTTTCAATATGGCTTTCTTTTGCAACCTCTTGTATGTAAGCAATCATCTCCTTCGGTTGTTCCGCATTGGTAGATTTAGGAATGGTTATATAACTAAGCAAGTTACCAGCACCCCTTACTAGAATATCAACATCTTTTTTCCAGTGGGGATGAGTATAATCATGAATTCGGATTCCAGCCATTTTGTGCTTATTGATATCAGAATTGAGAACTCGAACAATCATTTCAGCATGTTCTTGTTCTTGCCCAGCTGCGGCCCCATCTTCACAATCACATGTGATATTAAAAATTGGCCCTAATGTATCTTGAAGCGTTAATGCTTTGGTGATTAATTTTTCACTCCCTGCAAAATGCTCACACGACGGAATGATCGGAAATGGTTTTTCACCAATAAATAGCGCATCGTTTGGATGGGTTAAAGACATTGTTATTTCCTTTTCGGTATTAATACAAAATAATCGAGATCAAGAACAACATGAGGATCGTAAATATTTTTACCATCTTTTTCTGTCATTACTTTTTTTAGTTCGGCGCTAGGGCAGTTTTTTATTCCAAGCTGCCGGAGTCTTAAAATCCCTGCATTCGTGAAGGATTTATCTTCAAATTTGTCGATAACTTCTGTTCGACAGTAAATGGTATCACCGGCAAAAGTCGGGTTTGAGTGGACCCCACTGTTAACCCCTATAACCTGAACAGCATTTTCCAATCCTGAAAAAGATAAGGATCGACAGAGCGAAATAATATGACCACCATAAATTAAACGTTTTTTGAATGGCGTGTTTTTCATCAAATGTGCATCAAAATGCAGTTTTGCATTATTTTGATAAAGTTTTGTAGCCATTGTGTGGTCGCTTTCATCTATTGTAATTCCAGCAGCATGATTAATTATTTCACCGACATTGAAGTCGTTGAATATTTTTTCTGACCCTGTTTCCCAAGTCTTTAATTGACCAAAGTCAAACCCTTTACGATCAATATCTTTTAATTCGGCAGTCTTGGGTATGTTGCTGGGTATTTGAGAAGCAATTTTGGAATCATTATTTTTTTTTGGCACCATTACCCAGCGAACCCAACTGAGAATCTCTTGATTATTTTGATTAAAGGTTTTGGATTCGACATACACGACGCCTGTTGATTTGTTTGAGTTTTCTCTAACCGCAATTACCCTAGACTCTGAATAAATCGTGTCTCCAACATAAGCTGGTCTTTTAAATTGAATGTTGGCATAACCAAGGTTAGCAACAGCATTTAATGAAACATCATCGACTGTTCTGCCGAAGGCGATGTGAAATAACAATACATCATCAATTGGTGTTTTTTTAAAACCTATTGTTTGCGCTGTTATTGATGAGCAGTGGAGTGGATTTCGATTTCCTGTTAATCCAATATATAGAGAAACATCACCTTCCGTTAATGTTCGAGGTATTGCATGTTTAAATACCTTGTTTGGTGTGAAGTCTTCTAAAAAGTTTCCTAAATTCTCACTCATATACTTTCTTCCAATTCTGTCATCATTTCGAACTGCACAAGAAGTCTTTTGGCTGCTGTGACATGATGATGCTCTACTAACTTATCATCAACCACAACTGTCCCTCGACCCGATGCATTTGCCTCAGCCAGTCCATTGATTATAGCCTTAGCTTGTTCGATTTCTTTGGGTTTTGGCGTGTATGCATCATTAGCGTATGCTAATTGATCCGGATGAACAAGTGACTTGCCATCAAAACCCATATCACGACCCATGCGGCACGCGTATTCGAATGATGCCGTATCTTTTAGATTACTGTGAATTCCGTCAATTACGGACTTGCCGTAAGCTCTTGCGGCCAAGATTACCAATGACAGGCTGGTTGTAAGCGCAATTCGATTTTGTGTTGTACGTGCGTACATCTGGGAGATCAGATCAGATGTCGCAAGTATCATACATATGATACGGTCAGAAGCACTAGCGATTTCTTTTGCATTAAGAACAGCTAAGGGACTTTCGATCATAACCATTACCGGTATATCCTTGCCTCCAGCATCATCAAGGTATTTAATGCATTCTAAAATATCTTCTTTTGATTCAATATTGGGAAATAGAATCGCATCCGGTGATAAAGGCGCAATAACTTTTATATCTTCTTCTCCCCATGGTGAATCAAGATCATTAACTCTTACCACTACCTCACGCTTTCCGTAGTCGGTATCTTTTAACATTTCAGCCACATTGAGTCGAGATTGTTCCTTGGCATCAAGAAGGATCGGGTCACCCAAGTCCAAAATAACAGTATCAGCTCTTAACTCTCTCGCTTTATTTAAGTACCTTTTGTTGCACCCCGGTACGTAAAGCATTGATCGCCTTGGTCTATAGGAGTCAGTGATGGCCATGAAATAAATACCTCAAATTTTTAATAACTCTATTGTAATAAATGTAAAAAAATTGTCAAATATTATTTATGTCATATATAAGACTTGATTGAAATTATATATATAAAAAATATAAAAACATTAAAAAACAATAACTTATAAAATTAAGTTTTTTTTTAAAATAAAGTTGATTTTTATTTAAGTCTTATATAAGATATATATGAATTAATTTAAAAATAAAATCATGAATTTACCTTTGTACATACAAATTAAGCAAAAAATTACCCAGGAATTAATACTTGGTAGGTGGCGTGCTGGGGATTTAATTCCGAGCGAAATTGAGTTGGCTCAATAACTATCAGGTTAGTCAAGGAACGGTAAGAAAAGCAATTGATGTATTGTCGAGTGAAAAAATTTTAGTGAGGAAGCAGGGTAAAGGTACTTATGTAACTACCCATGATGAGGAGCAAATTCAGCTGAGATTTTTACGCTTAACTTCCTCCAAGGGTCAGAAAGAAAAATTAGAGAATCAACTACTTTCATTTAATAAAATTAAGCCAAACGCCTATGTGGCCAAGCAACTTAATATAACAACAAACGCATATGTATACCAAATTAAAAGACTACTAACGTTTGCTAAAAAACCATTAATTTTTGATGAGATCTTTATACCGGTTGCAAATTTTAAAGGACTAACTGCAGAGACCATCATTGAAAAGAAAGGCTCGTTGTATCGACTTTATGAGTCGGAGTATGGGATCCAAATGCTCAATGCTGAGGAGAAAATTAAGGCGGTTCAGGCAACAGATGAAGTGGCTAAATATCTTCGTATAAAAAAATTATTTCCTTTATTAAGTATTGAACGTCTGTCCTATACTTACGATGAAAGGCCAGTTGAGTGGAGACTAGGACTCTGCTTAACAAATGATTATTATTACAAAACGGAGCTTGAATAAATGGCGCTTAAAGAAGATGCATTAAATTATCATGAGTTTCCGAAGCCTGGAAAAATTGAAATTCAATCGCTAAAAAAATGCGACTCAGCACACGATTTATCTCTAGCATACTCACCAGGAGTAGCTGAGCCAGTTAAGGCTATTCAGGCTGACTCAAGTCTTGCGTATCGTTATACAAATAAAGGTAATTTGGTTGCAGTAATTTCTAACGGAACAGCTGTTTTAGGGTTGGGTGATACGGGAGCTATTGCAAGCAAGCCTGTAATGGAAGGAAAAGGAATCTTATTTAAGAAATTTGCTGATATAGATGTCTATGACATTGAAGTTGATTCATCGGATCCTGATCATTTTATTGAAACAGTCGCCGCCATATCACCGACATTCGGTGGAATTAATTTGGAAGATATAAAAGCTCCTGAATGTTTTTATATTGAATCAGAATTAAAAAAAAGACTAAATATTCCAGTATTCCATGATGACCAACATGGCACGGCCGTTATTGTTGCTGCTGGACTGATTAATGCACTTGAGATTATTAGTAAATCAATTAATGAAATAAATGTTGTTTTTCTCGGCGCGGGTGCAGCAGGTTTGTCATGCGCCAGACTTATCAGGGATTTAGGTGTAAAAAATATTTGCTTAGTTGATCGCAAAGGCGTGCTCACAAAATCAAGAGATGATTTGAATCAATACAATCAACAATTCGCTACCGATGATTTTGGAAAAACTTTAGAGGAGGCTATTGTTAATGCTGATGTTTTTATAGGACTATCGGGAGCTAATTTATTCCCTAAGGAATTATTAAAAAGCATGAATAGGGACCCGATAATTTTTGCCCTCGCCAACCCAGATCCAGAAATTTTACCCGCCGATGCATTTGCGGTAAGGGAAGATATTATTATGGCTACCGGTCGATCCGATTACCCAAACCAAGTTAATAATGTACTAGGATTTCCCTTTTTATTTCGTGGGGCACTTGATGCGAGAGCCCCCCAGATTACTCAGAACATGATGCTTGCCGCTTCCAAAGGATTAGCTGAGCTTACCAAGGAGCCTGTTCCTAGAAATGTTCTTGATGCATACGATATAAAAAGTTTAACTTTTGGTCGTGATTATATTATTCCAAAACCTTTTGATCCAAGATTAAAGGAATTTGTTGCAGAAAGGGTAAAAGCTGCAGCACTTAAGGAGATGGCTGATGGCCAATAGACCAAAAAATTTAAATTTATTTACCATCCGTTTTCCTTTTCCAGCCATGGTATCAATCTTGCACCGAGTGAGCGGTGTTGTTTTATTTGTGTTAATGCCGCTGTTAACAATATCGCTCTATTGGTCATTAAAAAGTGAAAGCTTATTTTTAGGTATATTAGAATTTTTTGATTACACAATCTTTAAAATCATTAGAACCCTTATGATTTGGGGAATTATTCATCACCTAATAGCTGGTACAAGACACATACTTTTGGATCTTCATTTTGGGATGGACCTTATTGTTGCCAGATTGACAAGTAAAATTGTGTTAATTGTAAGCTTCGTTATTTCAGGATTGATTGGAGTGTTCTTATGGTAAAAAATCCATTTTTCAATCTATTTGGTGGCATGACGCAATGGCTTTACCAACGATTTTCAGCGGTTATGCTTTATATCTTTACGGTGTATTTATTTTTTTATTGGTTAAGTAGATACTGTGGATTTTAACTTATGGATAAGTTTTTTTGATTCCATCTCACATCGCCTAATCATCAC
>JGI26086J50260_1000046_pt1 | contig 71788 bp, 56 predicted proteins | sample SaaInl3SG_22_DNA_FD_50260 | JGI IMG/M metagenome (IMG submission 50260)
GTTTTCTAAAATTTGGCGCAAAGATAGTTTTACTTTAGTAGTATTAAGCAATTGAAACAGAAAAAATAGAAAAACGTAACGTTTTTATAACATTTGAGTCANTTTTTATCTAAAAAATCGTTTTAACTTAAGAAAAGGAGTCTCGTAATAGTGTAAACTAAGCCAAGCTGTAGAATACGTTGTAATGAAAACCAATAAACAGTATAAAGCAAAATACCAAGGACTCTCAGTAAGTCCGTTATTGTTAAAAAAGACAGACCAATAATACAAATAAATGCAATGGAACATATAAAATCCATAGGTTAAGGCTCCGCTAGAAAAGAAGTAGGGGATAGAATCAAACTTAATAAAAGAGCGTTTGGCGTACACTTGTTCTAAGATAATGAATGAGAAAATTAAACCAGGTGTAAAGCGCTCAAAAGTAAAGAGAACTCCTCTAAAAATATGTCCTTCATAATTTAGTACCAACGCAAAAATGCAATAGAGAATAATTATGTGAAGTCGAGATAATCTCTCAAAGAACAACTTTATTTTACCTTGATAAGCTAGAAAATCAATTATTCCGCCAATAGTTAAATCAGACATTACAGAAAGAGTATGAAAGTAAAGTGTTCTGTTATCTCCTAAATTAAAATACCTAAAAACTAAAGAGCCTAAAATTATAGAGATGAAAAAAACTAAATAGGTGTTTTTTTTCTAAATGAGATTAAACCAATTAAAATTCCCCAAGCCAAATAGAATTGTTCCTCTACAGAAACAGTCCATGTTNCGCTCAAAAAGTTAATATTATCATTTGCACCATGAATTATCTCATCAATGTTAGAAAAGAAAATTAAAAAGCGNCAAAGTTCGTGTACGGTTTCTATACCGTAGGGTAAATAAGGAAAGATAAAAAAGCCAAAGCCAACAATTAAAAAATACATGGGCCAAACCCTCAGAAATCTTCTAATTAAATAGTTAAGGATATTAATTTTACCTTGTTTATCGCTCTCCCAAAGTAATAGATGTGTAATTAGAAAACCGCTAAGAACAAAGAACAAGATTATACCAACATGTCCGCGAGAAGAAAGAAAATAAAGTTTCTGAAACCAATCGCCCCAAATTTCTCTATGCAAAGAAAAACAGTGGAAAATGAGTACAATAATGGCACCAATAAATCGTAGTCCGTTTAAATTAGGAAAATAGGACGTTTACCATCTAAAGAATTATTGGTAATCATACCCAGTTTTTTCGTACAACCATAAGTCCTTGGTTTCCAGTTTTAGTGTATATAATTTGTTTTGTTTCAATTCTTCATGTTTGATTTCAAAGTCTTCGTCGCTAAGAGGGTAGTGACCGTGTTTATGTTTATCTAATATAACGTAAACGGCATCTTTGATGTATGGAAAAAAATAGATTTTCTCTCGTTTTTCTAAACGCGGTGCAAATAGATTGTTTGTTGATACATGTACATCGTTCGGTATAGATTTTAAGATAGATTTTATCTCTTTGATGTCATAATCGGTGATGTAGTGTTCTATCTTAAATATATTTTCTTTCGGTTTTTGAAAAGAATAATAAGGAACTTCTCGGTTGTTGAGTTTTGCAAAACTAAGTAACGTTGTGGTTATAAAGAATACCATAGCGATACCAATTTGTAGATTTGTTTTTCGAATTTTTAATAGAAACAAAATTAGTGCAACTGAAATAATCGGAACAAATTCTATGTTATAGTGCAGTCCAATTGACCACACCATATTGTCGGCAGCTAAAAATTTTTGGTAATAAATAGGAATTAGCATAATTAATAATTGCGGACTTAAAAAGAAAAGTAAACCTCCTGAGGCAAGTATCATAAAATGCGTTTCTAATTTAATAGCGGTAAAGTCGTTATTTCCCCATGAACCATCAAATAAACTGGAAATGATATAGCTTGGGTTTTCAAATAAGTAAAGAATAATTTCTCCAAGCGAATTACCCATATAGCCATACTTGGCTAATTGAGTAATTTCTGAATCTCCTTGAAAAGCTGGCATAATTACTTTCATCACTATCACAAAGTAAAGCAAAGAAGAAAGACAAAGTAACCCATCAAATTTCCAGTTTTTAGAAGGATTTAGTACTTTTCCACCTACCCAAAGGCCTAAAGCTATAAAGGCGGTAAATAATGCCATATTCTCTTTACAAATCCATATGAATACGAGCACTATCAGCGTATTGGAAAATTGATTTTTCATCCAATAATAAAGTAGCCAGGGTACTAACATTGCTCCAATTACATTTGTGTGAAAATCAAAACTTAGAGCAGAAGTAATCGCCCAAATACAAAAAAAATGCAGCATGATTAATAAGGATAACCAATTGCTTTTTAGTTTATGTTGAGCAACTTTGTAAATTCCTACACCACCAAATAATATAGAAAAGATTTGTACAATCAAAAGCGTGTAGGATCCAAATAAATGATACAAAGGAGAAAGGAAAGCTGTGATCGGACTAAAATGATCTCCAAAATAGTTAAGTTCATTGCCATGAACAGATAATGTAAAGGCATTGCTTTTGAAATGCGAAAAATTATAAATTGCATGGTTAAACATACCTAAATCCAAGGCATTTGTTCTTAAATTATAATGGTTTACAATAGAAATAAGAGAGTATATAACGGCAAAGGTTATTAATATTCCCCAAAAAACTATTTTATGTGTTGCGTCTTTTTTTAGCATGAGCTTCTGCTTACGAAAATAGAATTTATTGTGAGAATTTAAACCAATTATTATTGATTCGCATTTTAGATTGAGAGTTGAAGCGCTTCTGCCATTTTTAAAAAGCTAGAGCTAAAGCTTGCTTCAATACAAATTGGGTGTTTACTTTTAGGATGAACAAGCGTTAAGCTTTTACTGTGTAACATCATTTCTGTAAGCTTAAACTTTTCTAACAATAGTCGGTTTTGCTTATTACAGCCATGAGGTCTATCTCCAATTATTGGATGTCTTAAATGATTTAAGTGTTTTCTAATTTGATGCATTCTACCAGTTTTTGGATAACAGGCTACCAAAGAATAGCGCGCAGTGTCAAATATACCATTGGGTAAATCTATTTCTGATTGAGTTAGACATTCAAAGTAGGTTAGTGCATCTTGTACTTTTCCATTATCATTGGTTAATGCATAATCTACTTTTACCTTTTTTGGAAAGTAACCACGTACAATTGCAATATACTGTTTAACAGTTTCTTCTTTTTGAAGCGTTTCTTGAAGTATACTAGCTGTTACTTTATCAAAGGCAAATAGCAGAACTCCACTAGTTTTTCTATCCAACCTGTGAATAGGGTAGAGGTATTTACCTAATTGGTCTCGTAAAATCTGTAAAGCGAAATTATTTTGCTCTTGCGCTATACTTGTTTTATGCACCAATAAACCATGTGGCTTATTTATAGCAACAAAATATTCGTCTTGATAAAGAATGGTTAATTCCAATGTTATTAACTAGAGTTCTAGGCTTCTACTAAATCAGACATAACATGATATCTTGGATCATCTATATTGTCTTCAATTATATCATTTAAATTAGGATCCGCTTTTAATAATAGTGCTTTGCAATCCGGACTCAAGTGTGTTAGTTTTAACTGTTTGTTCGCTTCTTTGTATTTATGACCAAGGTTTACCAAGGCTTCAATACCAGAGTGATCAGAAACTCTTGAATCTAAAAAGTCTATTTCTACTTTTTCAGGATCTGTTTTAACATCAAACTTTTGGTTAAATGCTTGTATACTTCCAAAGAAAAGTGGTCCGAATATTTCATATACTTTAGTTCCATCTTCTTTTATAACTTTTCTTGCTCTAATGCGTTTGGCATTTTCCCAAGCAAAAACAAGTGCGGATATAATTACACCTGCAAAAACAGCAATGGCTAAATCTGCAATAACCGTAATTGCAGATACAACAACTAAAACAAATGCATCCGATTTAGGAATTTTTCTAATAATTCTAAATGATGACCATGCGAAAGTTTCAAAAACCATCACAAACATAACCCCAACCAAGGCTGCTATTGGTACTAGTTCTATATATTTGTCTGCAAATAAAATAAATGATAAAAGTGTTAAAGACATCATTACTCCTGATAATCTTCCTCTTCCTTTTGCATTGATGTTAATCATAGTTTGTCCAATCATACCACAACCTCCTGTACCGCCAAATAGTCCAGAAACAATGTTACCTAAGCCTTGACCAACACATTCTTTATTTCCGTTACCTCTTGTCTCAGTAATTTCATCTACCAAATTCATAGTCATTAAAGATTCAATCAAACCAACAGAAGCTGCTAAAAATGCGTAAGGAAAAATAAACTTAAGAGTGTCCCAAGCCATTGTGCCAGATGCAAATAAATAACTCCATGTATCGGTTTCAAACATGGGTAGCTGACCTTTTAANCCATCTCCACCGCCTTCTCTAATGTAAGCACCTATATTCATGGTTGGTATTTGAAATACNATTACTGCAAGCGTAACAAGAATAATNGACGTTAAAGCAGCAGGTATTTTTTTTGTAAGCAANGGTAATATTTTCATGATAACAATTGTAGCTGCAATCAATCCAAGCATTAAAAAGATTTCAGTCCATTCCATTGGAATCTCTTCATATTTTGCTACGCCATCTGTTATGATTTTATCTTTGTGATTAAACATTTCTAATTGAGCCAAAAAAATGACAATAGCCAGTCCGTTCACAAAACCAAGCATTACTGGGTGAGGTATTAGTCGTACAAACCTTCCTAATTTAAGTAAACCAGAAACTACTTGAATTATTCCCATCACTACTACGCAGGCGAATAAGTAATAGAATCCTAAGTTTTCTATCGGACTATCGAGTGCCATACCCATTTCATGTCCTTTGGCAATCATGGAAACAAATATTACTGCTACGGCTCCTGCTGCACCAGATATTAAACCGGGTCTACCTCCAAATAAAGCAGCAATAATACCGACCATAAATGCCCCAGAAAGTGCTACGATAGGATCTATGCCTGCAACAAAGGCAAATGCAACTACTTCGGGAATCATAGCTAATGAAACCGTTATTCCGGCAAAGATATCGTCTTTCGGATTTTGTGTAACTTTCTTAAAGAATTGCATGCGCGTAGATTTTAAAGGCGCAAAGATAGAGTTTTAAGTGAACAAGAAAAATGAAACAATAAGATGATAGCGGATAGCTAAAAATACTTCTGTGAATCTTATAAATTGAAGTGTTTAAGGTGTTCTTTTTTTCGGTAGTTTACCGTTTTTAAAACCATACGGACAATGTTTACAACCGCTTTTACAACAGTATCCTCTTTTTAAATGATAGCTTTCTTTGAACACAATGTAGCCATTCTCTGAAAGATAATAATCTTCAGGGTCCATTTCTTTTCTTTTAGAGAAACCACTCATGTCGTCTGGCATGGTACAAAATTAATAAGCTTATTTACTTTTGTAGGCAGAAAATTAAAAATGGAAGATTATTTTAACACCACGTTATCTGAGTTACAAAAGATAGACCTTTATCCCTTTGTTGGAAAACATTTTGAAATACAGTTAAAACGAGACGACCTTATTGATGAGCTGGTGTCTGGCAATAAATGGCGTAAACTAAAATACAATGTAGAAAAGGCTTTGCATTTGAATGCTGAAGGCCTTATCACTTTTGGTGGAGCACATAGTAACCATTTAATCGCAACAGCTAAGGCTTGCTCCGTTGTTGGAATAAAGTCTATTGGTTTTGTTCGGGGTGAAGAGTTGAATCAATTTGCAAATCCAACATTAAAACAATGTGCTGCTTTTGGTATGGAGTTGATTTTTATTTCAAGAGCAGAATACAAGCTTAAGGATGAAAAGTTTTATAAGGATGATATAAAGTTAGGTTACCCCAACTACTTTTTAGTACCAGAAGGAGGTTCTAATTATTATGGAGCGATTGGTTGTCAAGAGATAAATAAAGAACTACCACAAGGTATAACAGACATAGTGTTAAGTGCAGGCACTGGAACAACCGCTGCAGGTTTACTGTTAGGAGCTAAAGATTTTCAAAAGATTCATGTGGTTTCTGCTTTAAAAGGAGACTGGATGCAAGATGAGGTTGCACAGCTATTAAAATATATAACGTTTGATAACGAAACGGTAGACGATTTGCTAAAACAGGCTAATTTCATTTATTCTGCACATAGAGGAGGCTACGCGAAAATAGATGCATCTATTCTCAACCTAATACGTTCGTTTTATAAAACGTATGGTGTTCGCTTAGATGCTATTTATACTGCTAAAACTATGCTTTGGCTGATTGAAGAAATCAAAAAAAATAAGTTTACAGAAGAGCAAAATATAGTTTTTTTACACACAGGAGGTGTTCAAGGTATGGATTATTTAATGACAAAAAAGAAAATCAATTTATTCTAATGCTTTTAAGGCAGTTTTTAAATCAATTTCCTTTACTTCACCAGGTAGAAGATTTTCTAATGATAATTTACCAATTTTCATTCTAATTAATCTTAGCGTAGGAAAATTTACTGCTGCAGTCATTTTTCGGACTTGTCTATTTTTACCTTCTGTTATTTCTAAGGTTATCCAACTGGTTGGTATAGTTGCACGTTTCCTAACAGGCGGTTTCCTTTCTGGTATAGAAAAGTTATGCAATTCGGCGCAAGTTGCAGGTTTAACTTTATGCGCTTTTTTATTGTGTTTTATAATGATTGAACCGTTTATAAGCGTTTTTATTGCGTTTTCTGTAATTGCACCATCAACCTGTACATAGTAGGTTTTAGTCGTTTTTTGACTAGGGTCGAGTACTTTAGTTTTAAATTGATTGTCGTTTGTAAGTAAAAGTAATCCCTCGCTATCTTTATCTAGTCTTCCAACGGAATAAACATCTTTAGGAAACGGATAAAGATCTCCAAGTAGCGCATCTCCAGATTCTCCAGTAAATTGGCAAAGTGTACCAAAAGGTTTGTTTAGTATGTAATATCTTTTTTGCATTTTTTTCAAAAGTAATTAAACTTTCTAAGCGATACGCTATATGTATATGTTTAACAGCCTTTTTTTGAACAAGCTAAAGTTGTGTAAAACAAATTTCTTAAGGAGTTGGGATTCACGTCAAATTAGGTATTTTTGTTTCAAATTACAGAACACATGAAAACAATTTCGGTTAAAGATTTGAAATATAAACTCGATAATGAGAAAATTCAACTAATTGATGTTAGAGAACCGTATGAGTTTGCAATTTGCGCTTTGCCTAAATCGATTAATATACCAATGGGAGAACTCTCAGACCGTTATGATGAGATTAAGAGAGACATAGAGGTTTATATTTCTTGTAAGTCTGGAAAAAGAGCAGAAGCTGTTGCTAATTTTTTAGAGACCGAATATAGCTATGACAAAGTTACCATAGTTGAAGGTGGAATAATTGCATACATTGAAGAGGTAGATTCTTCTTTAGAAGTTTATTAGTATGCAAGAAAGATCGTTTATTGGTTATATCATGGTTACGCTTAGAGGTGTTGCTATGGGTGCTGCAGATGTGATACCTGGTGTTTCTGGTGGTACAATTGCCTTCATTACTGGGATTTATGAAGAATTAATCTCAAGTTTAAGTAACATCAATCTAAGAGCATTTAAAGTTTTAAAGAAAGAGGGTTTAAAAGCATTTTGGAAGTATGTAAACGGTAATTTTTTCCTTGCGCTGTTTTTCGGGATTGGAATAAGTATTCTTACACTTTCAAAGATTGTTGTTTATCTGCTAAGCACTTATCCTGTCTTACTTTGGTCTTTCTTTTTTGGATTGGTCATAGCAAGTGCTATATTAATCGGAAAGTCTATTAAAAACTGGAACCTTACATCTATAGTTTGTCTGCTTTTAGGCACAGCAATAGCAGGTTATATTTCTAGTATTGAATCTATTGCGGTCGGAGGAAGCTCTTGGTATATCTTCTTAAGCGGAGCAATCGCAATTTGTGCTATGATTTTACCGGGTATAAGCGGAGCTTTTATTTTGGTTTTACTTGGGTCTTATGGTGTGGTTATGACCGGACTGAAAACAAAAGATTTGACTTTAATTGGGTATTTTTTATCGGGTTGTTTAGTTGGTATCCTTGCCTTTTCTAAAGTGCTCAAATTTTTATTCAGTAATTATAAATCATATACATTATCAGTTCTGTGTGGTTTTCTAATTGGTAGTTTGTATAAGATTTGGCCATGGAAAAATAGAGTAGGTGGTTTTGATGCTGAACCGATCATAGTACACTCTGATGGAAGAGAAGAGTTTATGTTAACAAACGTAATGCCCTCTGATTTCGTAGCTAATTATCAAACGGTTGAATCTAGCAAAATAATTGGAGAGAGTAATTTACCATATGCTATTGCTTTAGGTGTTTTTGGACTTGTATTAATTTTAATTTTAGAGCGTTTAGCTCCAAAAGACGCATCATGAAAAATTACGGATTAATAGGTAAAAGTTTATCCCACAGTTTTTCAAAACAGTTTTTTGAAGAAAAATTTCGAAAAGAGAATATTTTAGCAACGTACTCAAACTTCGAGCTAGAATCAATAGATGAGGTGAAAGATCTGTTTGATAAAGGTGGATTGGATGGTCTGAATGTTACAGTTCCCTATAAAGAAGCCATATTACCGTATTTAGATCAAATTTCTGATGAAGCAAAAGAAATTGGTGCCGTAAACACAGTTGTATTCGAAAATGGTAAAACAATTGGATATAATACAGATGCGNATGGCTTTCACCAGTCAATCAAACCTTTCTTGATGAACACGCATCACAGGGCTATGATTTTAGGAACAGGAGGCGCGTCTAAAGCTGTTGCTTATGTTTTACAGAAAATTGGACTAGACGTAATTTATATTTCTCGAAATCCAACAAAAGAAGAGCATTTTGAGTACAAGGAGATTAATTCATTTATGCTTCAAGCATTTGGTTTAATCGTAAACACAACACCCGTTGGCACTTTTCCTAATGTAACTGATATGCCAGATTTACCTACAGCATTTTTATCTGACCGGCATTTAGTGATAGATTTAATTTACAATCCTGAAAAATCTGAATTACTTACTCAAGCAGAAAAAAAAGGTGCAGTAATTTTAAATGGTTCTACCATGCTTAAAGAACAAGCGCTTATGGCTTATAAAATCTGGACTGGCACAATATAATTCTAACATTTGCACAGTATCTCAGTATTAAATTTTTTCTGTTAAACTGATAGAACTATTCTTTATTCTTGGATAGTATTTTGACAATTATCTATTTAGGAGTTCAATTTTTTATTAGCTATGTGATTGATTTTATTGATTTAATGGTATTGAAGATTGACTTAGAAGTAAAAGATATTATTGGATATAGTTGTATTTTTGTATTCTAAATTTTTGCTATGAAACCAAGTACAGAGCTTTTTAAGTTAATTAAATCGTTAACAAAGTCGGAGAAAAGATTTTTTAAACTTTCCTCTTCTTTGCAGTCGGGAGAAAAGAACTATTTAAAAATTTTTGATTTTGTTGAAAAACAAATTAAGTATGATGAAGAAGAATTAAAGCACTACTTCAAAAACGAACGTTTTATTCAGCATTTACCTTCAGAGAAGAACCATCTTTATAAACTTATTTTAAAAAGTTTACGTTCTTATTACTCAGAACAAAATGTAAGTTCACAGCTCAAACAAGAGATTAAAAATATAGAGATACTCTACAAAAAAGCACTTTATAGAGAGTGTGAAAAGTTTTTAGGTAGAGCAAAAAAAATAGCAGAACAACACGAGAAATTTTATTATTGGTTTGAGTTGATAGAATGGGAGAAAAGATTGATGGAAGAAGCCTATGAGTCGGGCAAATTTGATGCAGATTTAGATGCTTTAATTTCTGAAGAATCAATGGTGATTGACAAGCTTAGGAATTTAGCAGAATACCAGGTTCTTTACTCTAAGATTAATTATATTTTTAGAAGTGGTGGTTTTACACATAATGAAACAGAAAGGAAAATTGTTGATGAAATAGCGAATAATCATTTGATAAAAGGTAAAAATACGGCGATTAGCTCAAGAGCTTCTTCAATTTGTTATTACATCAAAGGATTGTGTGCAGCAACCAATAGAGAATATAAAGACAGCTACGTATTCTTTAATAAAACCAAAACAATTTTAAATAATAATCCTAAAATTAAAAAAGATTTAGGTAAAAGATATATCCTTACGTTAGCCCATTTACTGAAGTGTTATTTGCAGGAAAAGGACTTCTCGAGTGCGCAGCAAACTCTTGAAGAAATAAAATCCTTAGCTGAAGAACGCAGTTTTAAAAATTTAGATTTAGAAGTTAGAATATTTACAATCGCTAATAATGAACAGTTAAAGATTTACAACCTTCAGGGTAAGTTTGACCAAGCGTTAAAACGTATTCCAGAAATTGAAAAAACACGTTCTAAATACGGTGAGAAAATAAATAAAGAACAGGAGATTCAATTTCTATACAATATCGCTTACACTTATTTCGGGAACGGAGATTATAAAAAAGCCTTGTTTTATCTGAATCAAGTATTGAATGATAATGAGCAAAATTTACGACAAGATATCTATAGTTTTGCGCGCTTGTTTAATTTGGTATTGCATTTCGAGTTAGAAAACTATGAATTTTTAGAATATGTAGTGAAGAGTACAAATAGATACCTTAATAAAACAGAAAGAGATTATAAAATAGAAAAGGTTTTCGTAAAACAAATAAAGCGATTGGCTAAAGCGTCTGACAGGCACGATAAAACAGAGGTTCTAGAGGAGATAAAAGTAGAAATTTCTGAACTTTTACAAGATTATCAAGAAAGAGTAGTACTAGAATTCATAAATATAGAAGCATGGTTAATTAGTAAGATTGAAGATATAAATCTTTCAAAAGCGATACAAAAAACAAGCTGATTTTATCGCATGATCTTTACTTTCAGATAGATTTTTAGAAACACATTGAACAAAGTTTATACCTTTGCTTACTTCAAAAAAAATAGAACATTATAGTTATTAAATATGGCACAAAAATTTACCACAAGAGAAGAAGATTATTCTAAATGGTACAATGAACTTGTAGGAAGAGCAGATTTAGCAGAGCATTCAGATGTAAGAGGATGTATGGTAATTAAGCCTTACGGTTATGCTATCTGGGAAAAAATGAAAGAAATTTTGGATAAAAAGTTTAAAGAAACTGGACATTCAAATGCTTATTTTCCACTCTTTATCCCAAAGTCATATTTAAGTAAAGAAGCGAGTCACGTTGAAGGCTTCGCAAAGGAATGTGCTGTGGTAACTCATTATCGTTTAAAAGACGATGGAGAAGGAGGTGTTATGGTGGATCCAGATGCTAAATTAGAAGAAGAGCTAATCGTTAGGCCTACTTCAGAAACTATCATTTGGAATTCATATAAAAACTGGATTCAATCATACAGAGATTTACCGATTTTAATTAACCAGTGGGCAAATGTGGTGCGTTGGGAAATGCGAACGCGACTTTTCCTAAGAACAGCAGAGTTTTTATGGCAAGAAGGGCACACGGCTCATGCAACAAAAAAAGAAGCCATAGCAGAAGCTGAGCAAATGTTAGAAGTCTATGCAGATTTTGCAGAACAGTATATGGCTATGCCAGTTATTAAAGGTTTGAAATCTGAAAGTGAACGGTTTGCTGGAGCAGAAGAAACATATTGTATCGAAGCTATGATGCAAGATGGTAAGGCTCTTCAAGCAGGTACTTCTCATTTTTTAGGTCAAAATTTTGCAAAAGCATTTGATGTTAAGTTTTCAGATAAAGAAGGAAAGTTAGACCATGTTTGGGCAACTTCTTGGGGAGTTTCTACTCGTTTAATGGGTGCTTTAATTATGACTCATTCAGATGATGAAGGATTGGTTTTACCACCTGCATTAGCTCCAATTCAAGTTGCTATTATTCCTATTTATAAAGGAGAAGAGCAGTTGACTATGATTACTGAAAAAATTACTCCTGTAATTAACGCTTTAAGATCAAAAGGGATTTCAGTAAAGTTTGATGATGATGACAACAGAAGGCCGGGTTGGAAATTTGCAGAATACGAAGCAAAAGGTGTTCCCGTTCGAGTAGCTATCGGACAGCGCGATTTAGATAATGGTAAAGCCGAAGTTGCAAGAAGAGATACCAAAGAAAAAAATGTTGTAGATTTCGAAGGAGTAGAGCAGTATATAGAAAATCTTCTGGAGGAAATACAAAAGAACTTATTCGATAAGGCAAAAACATTTAGCATAGAAAATATAAGAAACGTTGAAACGTATGAAGAGTTTAAAACTGTTTTAGAAGAAAATGGTGGTTTTATTTCTGCGCATTGGGACGGTTCTAAAGAAACAGAAGAAAAAATAAAAAACGAAACAAAGGCTACAATACGCTGCATACCCTTAGACGCTAAGGAAGAAAACGGTAAATGTATGGTTACAGGAAAGCCATCAAATAAACGCGTAATCTTTGCGAAAGCTTACTAATCTTACTACACTATTATGGAAGAAACGAAGAAAGAATTAAAACAGCTGCTGTTAGACAGAGCTTTATTGAAACAAGATGTTTTTCAAAATACGAAGGATGTTTTTAAGAAATTTAAGGATATCATTAGAGAAGAGGTCGAAAGTCTTAGAGAAAGCATTACAGATGAGCGTGTACGCTTGAAATTTGTGGATAAAGGAGACTTTGAAGTACATGCTTACGTAGGTTCAGATGTTTTGGTTTTTCACATGCATACAAACATTTTTAGATTTAAAGATGAGCATCCATTATGGAAATCGTCTTATTTGAAGAATGATCCAGGACAAGGATATTGTGGTACAATAAACGTGTATAATTTCTTGGCAGATTCTTTTTTACAAGGTAGAATGAATGACCCCGGCTTTTTGATAGGAAGAGTTCTAGTAAACAAAGAAAATCATTTTATGGTTGAAGGTAAAGGACAGTTAGGATTTTTGTTTAGAGATTTTGTTAACCTTCAGATTTCAGAAGAAATAATTGCTGACATTGTTGAGCGTGCATTTATTCATGCAATCGAGTTTGATTTAATTTCTCCACCATTTGATAAAGTGAGTGTGGTAAACGTTATGCAGATTAAAGCATTGAGTTCTAGTCTACAAATGAAAACTAGTAAGCGACTCGGTTTTAAGTTTGAAGCAGAAGACGATGAAATAATTTAATTTTTTTTCATTTTTCTTTTGCAGATACGAAATTTGGATATATATTTGCACTCCGAAAATTAAGCAATCGAGCTTAAACAAAGGGAATTTAAAGAGTTCATGAGCACATTCTTTATTCTTTAAATGTTTGAAATAAAACTTCAAAATGTTTACATTAAGAAGTTTCAATTTTTAAATGTAAATTGGCCCATTCGTCTAGTGGTTAGGACATCAGGTTTTCATCCTGGAAACAGGAGTTCGATTCTCCTATGGGCTACTAATAATACAAAAGCGTATTATTTATTTGAAATAGTAAGTTTGTATATAATCTGAGTTAGCGAAAACTATCTTAGGTTTCTCAAACTTCCAATTAAATTTAAATTGGCCCATTCGTCTAGTGGTTAGGACATCAGGTTTTCATCCTGGAAACAGGAGTTCGATTCTCCTATGGGCTACAACGCTTTTAAAGCACAATAAATAAATTAAAGTAATGGCAAATCACAAGTCAGCAATAAAGAGAATTAGATCAAACGAAGCGAAAAGAGTTCGTAACAAGTATCAGCATAAAACTACGCGTAATGCTGTGAAAAACTTACGTTCTTTAACAGACAAGAAAGAAGCAGAGAAGCTTTTTCCTTCTGTAGCAGGTATGCTTGATAAATTAGCGAAGAGAAACATTATCCACGCTAATAAAGCTGCTAACCTTAAGTCAGGTTTAGCGAAAGCAATCGCCAAGTTATAATAGAAATTATATTTAATTAAAGGAGCTCGATTTATCGGTCTCCTTTTTTTGGTTTATACCTGTACCTAATGTTTTTGAAATTCAAAAATTCTTGGAAAATAGCTTTACAGAAAGAGACTAACGCTTCTTATTTTAGTTCACTTTCGTCTTTTTTAGAAAAAGAATATAAACAGAAATCTATTTTACCGGCAAAAGATTCGATTTTCAAGGCTTATGAAGCAACGCCTTTGATTGAAGTTAAAGTTGTAATTCTTGGTCAAGATCCATATCCAACAAAAGGCCATGCTCATGGACTTTGTTTTTCCGTTAATCATGACGTACAACCTTTACCTAAATCACTAAAAAATATATTTAAAGAATTAGAAAGTGACACGGGTAAATCTATTCCGCTCCATGGAAATTTAGAAGGTTGGAGCAAACAAGGTGTTTTTCTCTTAAATACGGTTTTAACAGTTGAAGAAGGGAAGCCAGGAAGTCATCAAAAAAAAGGTTGGGAAGAATTTACAGATGCTACATTAACGGCAATTAACGAGTATAGCAAAAGTGTTGTTTTCTTACTTTGGGGAAAACATGCGCAACAAAAGAAAAAATTAATTGATACAAATAAACATTTAGTATTAGAAACGGCACACCCTTCTCCTTTGTCTGCCTACCGAGGCTTTTTTGATTCTAAACACTTCAGCAAGGCTAATAATTATCTTAAACAGCAAGGGCTGGAAGAAATAGATTGGTGAAAGTAGAAAGCTGATTCTATTTGCTATTAAGATATTACACTTTTTTTTGCACACAAAAAAAGCACCCTTAAAAAAGTGTGCTTTTAGTTTATGTATCTAATTCGTTTTATTCTTTTTGAGCATCTTTCCTTTTTTGCTCCAACTCCTCAGCTTCTTTTTTCTCTTGCTCTACATCAAAAATCTTTTCTGCTGTTGGCATACCTTGCACAGCATCTAAGTATTCTTCTAATTGCGCTATACTTAAAGATTTAGCTACAATTCTCTTGTTTTTATCTACAACGAAAACGCGAGGTGTAGAGAAGATATCATAGGTTTGTTGGTAGTTTAACGATTCAACCGTAGTTTTAGATGGTATAAGCGTTCTTACGTTTTCTTGACTCTCATTTGCAAACTCCCAAATAGAATTGGTCAATGCAACGTTGGTAAATGTTAAATCATTTTCTCTGATATATTTTTTCCACTTTTCAAAATCTTCACCGGTTGCTTTTCCAATAGCAAATACACCAACATTTCTATCTTTTAATTTTTGTGCATATAACTTTTGAAGTTTCGGGGTTTCCTTTTTACAATGTCCACAATCTGGATCCCAAAAATAAAGCACCGTATATTCTTTTCCATTATCATAAAATCCTAACCAATTCTGTTCAGTTGTATCCGTCAAAATAATGTTTGGTGCTTTGTTTCCAATATCCGTAATTGATTTCGTTCCAATGTCTTCACAAATCTCATCTAACTTGCTATCTTTCATCCAAAAGCCTTTATACTTTCCATTTTTATCTTTCGAGCAGTAGTAGTTCAGAAACATAAAATGAAAGACTTTGTCCATTCCCATAATTTTCGACTTTTCAAAGTGAGAACTAATCGTAGTAGTAAAGAATCTATACATAGTACTGCCTTCTTGAAGTTGATTCATTACTGGAGCGATGTATTTAATTAAAGAGTCTGGAGACTGGTGCAACACACGGTCTGAAATATATTGTCTAACCTTTTTTTCCAATACAGGTACATTTACCAATCTATCATCTTGTAAATCTACATTGTCCCAAAAGTGATCTCTGAAATATTTGTAAACAAACAGAGAGTCTTTAAGACTTCCATCTTCATTTTTTGGAGCCTCTGGAAGGTCTATATCCATAGACATTTTAATGATTTTTGCAGCAAGTGTATTTGCATTTTCATCAATTAATTTATTCTGATACGCAATAACGTCCTTAGATATTTGATTGACTTGATCTTTCAGTTCCTTTTTCTTATCCACAGCATCGTTAGGTAGGGCATCTGCTTGTTTATTCAGTGCATCAGCTTGCTCTCTACTGCTTTGTATCATTTGTATGTAAGGGATAAATAATTTATTCTCGACCGATTTTTTTACAACCATCGGCGTTACAAAATTATTATGTTCCGTTTCAATTTCAACTGCTTCATTGTTGTAAATAAATTCAAAATACTTTTGTCCGGGCAAAAGAACAGCCATTACACCCGGTTGTTGTTTACTGCCATCAAAAGTTACAATCTCGTTCTTAATGTCTGCCGTGTCTGCATAGTATAATTTACTACCTACGTACTTTACTAAGTTAATTGTACCGTCGGGTTGACCTTTGATTTTAAACTTTAAGTCTTGACTAAAAACAGTAGCGATTGACTGTGTGATGAGCAACGAAAGTAAAATGTATTTTTTCATTTGTAAGTGTTTATTTTGAAGTTAACCATATGACGTACCAAAAATACAAATGGTATTTATTTTAACAGTAATTTAACGCTTGTTTTTATCGCGAAGCGTAAATAATCCTTTTTGAACTTAAATTGTTAAATAACAGGTACAAGCTAAAAACTATCAATACAACAAAGAAGCTTTGCCAAGTCAAGGTTGTTTCAATAAATATTCCTCCACTTTTTAACGCATTATCAATAAAATATTTTCCAAGTAAGAAAAGAGTAGCACTACTTAAAACAATTATTGCGAAAACCTTTACGAAGTAAACCAAGAAGGTTTTTATTATTGTTTTTGGTGCGTAACCAATACGCAATAATGTTGTGATTTCATATTGGTTCTTTGAAAGTATTAACTGCCCATATTGAATGAGTACCAATAAAGAAAGAAATATGGTTAATATGCTAACACTAAGTATGATTGAGAAGAGTGTACTGGCTACACTTTTAAGTTTTCCGATAGCTAAAGAGCTTGCTTTAGGCTCGATATGCTTTTTCTCCATAAAATTTTCAAACTCTCCAAATTCTCCGTCTTTCACGGCAATAATTAGGTTACTGGTTTCTCCCTTGTCTTCCTGCGGATAAACTTTATTTCCATAGTCTATAAAGCTTTTAGGAACAAGAATACTCCCAATAATATTTGTAAAACCAACAACTTTAGCTTTTCTATTTTCTTTTCCTTCTTGGTTAGAGATCGTAAACGTAAGTGGAAGTTTAGAAGCTAGTTCGTCAGAGATTTGAGGAATGCCTTGACCAGCTACAAAATTATTGGCCATCAACAGCCATTCTCTTGGAATTATCACAGGAACAAATTCGTCTTCTTTATTCCATTTCCATTGAGATGTGTCTGTATCCAAAAATTGAGCATCAATGGATTGAACAAAAATATCTGTTCTAAATTTGTTTGGTCCAAAAAGCTTTTCCTCTTTTAGGGTAATAGAAATATCAAATGAGTTAGATAAAATTGGGAAAACCTGTTCAATAAAACCTTCTTGTTGGTAAGCCAAAATGTCTTGATCGTCAAATCCCGTCTTTGTCATTCCTAGCGTAGTATAGTTACTCACTTTTCTTTGAATTATAATGGTGTTGTTTTTCATTGTTTCATCACCTTCGCCAAACTCATTCACCCGAATCAAATAGTGTAAAGACGTAAGCAAGAAAGAAAAGCCTAGAAATGCTCCAATTATTGCTATAATAAGTTGAGCTTTTGATTGGTTTTTAAATAATATTTTACTCAACATAATTATAGTTTTAATTCCTTATCGTAGTTAAATCCATGAAAATCGCCTAGGGTAGTTAGAATAAATCCTGCTTCAATTTCATTACAACGCGAGTTAATTAAGGATAAACAGCGCTGTGTGTTTTCTTCGTCTAGGTGACTAAAAGGTTCGTCTAGTATTAGCCATTCAAAAGGTTGAGAAAGCGCACGTATAATTGCAACTCTTTGCTGTTGTCCCATAGATAAAAGACCACATGGCATTTCCCATTTATTTGCTAAATCTAACGCTGACAACAGTGAACGTAGCTTTTCTTCGTTGAATGTATTGGTAAGGTCATTTTTAAGGATTAGATTTTCTTTTACTGTTAACGACGGAAATAATTGTAAATCCTGAAAAACAACAGCAATTTTATCTCTTCTAATTATAGCCCACTTTTCTAAATCCCAACCTTTTATATCTTCATTATCAAAAAGCAGTGAGCCAGAGTAATCATTTTTAACACCCAAAATCGTATTCGTAAACGTAGATTTACCTTTTCCTGAAGATGCGTTTAATACAACTTTTTGTTTAGATAATAATTCAAACTCATTTCCCCATATACTATCGCTACCGTGATTGATACTAGCAAGGAAGCTAGGCATTACGTTGTTAAATTTTATTTTCATTGGGACTTTTTTTCAAACTAATTTCAAATACCGTTCCATCTTTTCAGGGATAGGTTTATGTACTTGTAGATCAACGTTCTGCTTACAGTCGTTTTAATGGAGTTTTAACACCTTCTACTAAACTGTAACAAGCTAATTTATCTTTAAAAACACTACTTTTAAAAATAGAAGTGTTCAGTAAGGTTCGCACACATTCTTGAATTCCTTCAACGATAGAAGGGTGGGGATGTACAAGTTCAGCTAAAACATCGATCGACGCGTTCATTTTTATTAGAAGTCCAACGGCTTGAATAGCAGAGGAAGCATGCTCACCAACAGCTCGCATGCCTAAAATTGTTCTTTTATCATCGTTAGAAACAATAATTTTAAAAAAGCCTTGTGTTTTTCTCATCGCAATTGCACGAGCAATTAATGAGTAGTCTATCTTGACTACTTTAACAGGAATGTTTTGTTCTAGACATTTCTTTTCATTTAACCCTACAGCTGCTACTTCAGGGTTCATAAACATAATGGTGCAAACATTGTCATATGAAAGTCTTTCTGTCTCACTATCACAAATTTTTTCTACGGCATGTCTTGCCTCAATTTCGCCCATATTTACCAATGCAATTCTGCCAGAAACATCACCAACTGCATAAATATTCGGTACGTTTGTACGTGTATCATCATCACCGATGTGTACTCCGCGGTCCGACATCTTGACCCCTGCATTTTCGATTTTCAATCCTTCAATATTTGGAACTCTTCCAACTGATACAAGAGCTCTTTCTACTTGAATTGTTTCTCTTTTTCCATCGGGATAAGAAAGTTCGTATTCTACTTTCCCGTCTTTTTTAACCAATCGCTCTAAATTGGCCCTGTGATGAATGATTACACCTTGAAGCTCTAAATTACGTGCAACAAGATTTGAAACATCATCGTCTTCAAAAGGAAGTATCTTGTCTTGTCTGTCAATTAGATATACTTTTGTTTTCCCAAAGCTTGAAAAAATTGTAGCATATTCACATCCGATTACACCTGCACCTACAATTACAATACTTTCTGGAAAATCATTTAAATTTTCAATTCCATCACTTGTTAAGATAACTTCTTCATCTACATCAATATTTCTAGGTTTTCTAGGAGAGGATCCAGATGCGAGAATAATATTTTCGGCCCAAATCGTTTTTGTTTTGTTACCTAGTACAATATCTACCTCGTTTTTAGAGCGCAAACTACCTAGCCCTCTCTCATATTTCAGTAGCTTTTTCATGGATTCTGTTTGAAGCAGTTTTATGTGGCTGCTAATGTGAAATTTTCTTTCAAATATTGCTTCATCCAGTGTTCTTTTGATTTCTTTCCAAGTTGGCTCGAACTTAGATCTGCCTAAAGACACAATTGTTTCGTTTACACTTCGTGTGCGTTGAGAAAGTTCCCATAGCGTTTTTGAAGAAAGGGCCCCATTAAAAACACCCGCACCGCCAACTTTGTCTTTTTCCACTAAGCATACTGTTTTTCCAAAATCAATTGCGCGCATTGCAGCAGCGTATCCGGCAGGTCCACCGCCTATTACCACTATATCAAACTTTTCCATGTTGTTTTTTTCTCGGGATAAATATAATAAGCTTATTTTTGAAATTCTGTTTTAATCATATCGAAGTGCTTATTTCAGAACGAAGTAATGGAATACGAAAAAGAATTAAAAATAGCTCAATTAGAAGCAAAAGCCAATAAAAAATTAACGAATAGACTTCATAAAGTAAAGTCTAAAAAATTAGATCAAGAGTTTGAGGCGCTCCACGATGAAGTTTTTCAAGAAATTGATTGTCTTAAGTGTGCTAATTGTTGTAAAACCACTAGTCCCATTTTTCGTAATGTAGATGTGGAAAGAGTTTCAAAGCGCTTAGGTATTTCTGCAGCTAATTTCGAGGATAAATATTTAAAACGTGATGAGGATGATGATTTGGTATTGAAATCAGCTCCATGCGTCTTTTTGGAAAGTGACAATACGTGCTCTATCTATGAAGATAGACCCTTGGCGTGCAAAGAGTATCCGCATACAAATAGAAAACGTATGGATAAAATACTACCACTAACTTTACAGAATACCCTTATTTGCCCGGCGGTTAGCACTATTTTTGAGCGGTTTAAAGAAAAAAGATAACTTCAGGCAACGCTTTAATTAAATTTATCGTTAAAAATCTTATTAAGATACTTAATATGCGCTACATTACTACTTTAGCATCACTTTTTATAATTTGTTTCAACCTCAGCTTAGCCCAAAGAGCGAAAGATGGAGATTATACAGTTACTACTTTAAATGAAATTTTAAACGAATACACTACACTTTCTTCAGATGCTTCTTCTGGTGCTATAACGGTAGACGTAGCCAACAATTCTTTAAATAATTCTTTTTTCGGAGCCAATTTGGCCCAAGGAGATTTAGTGCTTATAATTCAAATGAAGGGAGTTGATGTAGACATAAGTAATTATCCAACTGTGGTTTGGGGAGGTACTTATACTGTTCAAACAAGTTGGTTTTCTAACGGAGGAGTTTTAGAGCCAAGTGAATTTGGAGCAGTTACTAATTATAATAATGCAGGTAATTTCGAGTATAAAGAGGTTCAAAGTGTCAGCGGTACGGGAGTTATTGAATTTACCTGTCCTTTAACCAATAACTATACGGCAAATAGAAATGTGCAGGTGATTCGTGTTCCAAGAATAAATAACCTTATTGTAAGCAACAATACCAGTGTAACTTGTCCATCTTATAACGGAGTTACAGGAGGAATTGTAGCTTTAGAAGTAGAAAGTACATTAAATTTAAATGGAAATAATGCCAGAATTGATGCCTCGGAAAATGGCTTTAGAGGAGGGCAATGTTTAGATAATGTTTCAGGTACTTCTAATGCTACTGGTTTTAATGAGATTGGTTACTTAGGGTCTATTGATAATTTAGAAGGTGCTGAAAAGGGAGAGTCGGTAGCTGGAGATGTTGCTTTTTATGTCTCTCAATACTCATCTCAATATGGTTTAGGTGCTATCGCAAATGGCGGTGGTGGTGGAAATTATCATAATTCTGGCGGTGGAGGTGGTTCTAACGTGGGTACAGGAACATATACGGGTGATGGAAATCCTTCTCCAGGAAATGTAAATGCATGGAATGAAGAATCGCTAGGGTTTGCAACTTCGTCAAGTTCTGGAGGAGGTAGAGGTGGTTATTCTCATTCTACGGTGAACTTGGATGCAACAACTACAGGACCATTTGATACAGGTTGGGGAGTTCCAGATAGTAGAAGAAATGTAGGAGGAAAAGGTGGACATGCGCTTACGCTTAACCCCAACAAATTGTTTTTTGGAGGAGGTGGTGGTGCCGGAGATCAAAATGATTCTGATGGTGGAGACGGTGGAAACGGCGGAGGAATAGTATTTATTACTTCTTATGGATTAATTACGGGTAATGGAGTTATTGAAGCAAATGGAGAAGCTGGTGGTAATGCCGAAGGTGTTGATGTTACAGGTAATTTTTCTACAGCAAAATCTGGCGATGATGGCGCCGGAGGTGGAGGTGGAGGAGGATCTATTTTTATTCAAAATACAACTCCAATCGCTACAACAGTAAATTTAGAAGTAACTGGAGGTGATGGAGGAGACCAGGTTATTACCTTAGCTGCATTTGCTACGAATCAAGCAAATGGTCCTGGTGGTTCAGGAGCTGGCGGTCTTATTTCAATTTCATCCGGAACTCCAACTATTAATGTCTTAGCAGGTGCTGCAGGAACAACAAATAGTTCGCATCTTTCTGAGTTTACTTTTAACGGAGCAACAAACGGAGCTTCTGGTATAAGTTCGACTTCGTCATTCTTTGATTTGGTTATTAATAATGATACTATTTGTAATAATACATCAACTACTTTAACCGCTACTGTTTTAGGTAGTTTACCATCAACAAGTGCGGTAGAATGGTATACACAGCCTTTTGGTGGAACAAGTTTTCATACTGGACTCACTTATACTACGCCTAATTTAATTAATACAACAATTTATTTTATTGGAATTTGTCCAGGTACGTTTAGAATTCCCGTAACAGTTGTTGTTGGTGCACCAATTAGTTTTGGTTTATTTCCTTCAGTGACAGATGAAACATGCGCAGGTAATGATGGTTCTGTAGAGAATATTTTTGCTTTTGGGGGTATTGGCGGACTTACTTTTGATTGGAACGGTTCAGCTTCGGCAACGGATGAGTTGTTCGGTGTAAGTGCAGGATCTTATTTACTTACGGCAACCGATGCGATTGGTTGTTCAAATACTTCTGGTCCGTATGTAGTAGGAGGAAGTGCAGCACCCACTATTGATATTTCTAATGTTGCAATAAATAGTCAATCGTGTACAATATTAGATGGATCTATAACCGGTTTGGTTGTTGTTGGTGGTTCTGCTCCTTATACTTACGATTGGAACGGAAACTTATCTCCAACTATTGATTTAGTAGGCGTTCTATCTGGAACTTATATATTAACGGTTACCGATGCAGCAGGATGTTCTGTAACGCAAGGTCCATTCAATATTCCAAATGCAAATCCACCAATTAGTTTCGGACTTTTTCCAATGACTAACGATGAGACTTGTGCGGGGAATGATGGTTCTGTTGAAAATATCTTTGCTTTTGGCGGTACTGGTCCATTAACTTATGAGTGGAATGGTAATCCAGCGGGATCTGACGAATTGTTTAATATTCCTGCGGGCTCTTACACATTAGTTGTTACAGATGCAGCAGGGTGCTCAAATACCTCAGGACCTCATATTGTAGGTGGTTCTTCTGGTCCAGTAGTGGATGTTTCTGCAATGGTTGTTACAGATGCAATTTGTTCGAATGATGGAGCAATTACAGGTATATCAATTTCAGGAGGAACTGTTCCTTATGTATTTGAATGGAATGGAAACCCTACGGTTAATCAAGATTTAGTAAATGTTTCACCAGGTAGTTATACGCTTGCAGTAACGGATAATACTGGTTGTACAACAACTTCAGGTCCTCATGTAATTACATCTGTTGCTGGTCCAATGATTGATGAAAATAACCTATCTATAACTAACGAAACATGTTTTGGGAATAACGGAGCTATTACAGGTTTGTCTGTTTCCGGAGGAATGATGCCATTTTTATATGAATGGAATGGAAATACAACGCCAACAGCCGATTTGAATGGAGTTAACTCAAACACATATACTTTAACGGTAACAGATGCGAATGGCTGTTCGGCTACTTCAGGTCCACATGTTGTCGATTTAGACTCAAGCCCTTTTATTGACGAATCGAATGTTATAATTACAGACGAAATATGCGATGGTTTAAATGGAGAGATCAGTGGAATTACCATATCCAATGGCGTTGCACCATATACTTTTGAATGGAATGGAAACCCTTCTGTATCCTCAAATTTAACAGGAGTTCCAGCTGGAAATTATACATTAACGGTAACTGATTTTAACGGTTGTTCAGTATCTTCTAGTGGTTTTACAATTGGAGGGAATGGACTTCCAACTGTAGACGAATCAAGTTTAACTATTTTAGATGAAACCTGCTTTGGGTCTGTTGGTTCAATTACAGGTATAAATATTTCTGGCGGTACCTTACCTTATTCATTTGATTGGAATTCGACGGCATCACCAACAGTTGAACTTTTAAATGCATCTTCTGGAAGTTATACTTTAACAGTTACCGATGGTTCTGGTTGTATCGTAACTTCCGGACCGCATTCTATTGGTTTAACACCTAGTCCAGTAATTGATTTGGCTAGTGTTACTGTAACTCCGCAGTCTTGTGCCGGAAACGATGGTTTTATAACAGGAATTAATGTAACAGGAGGATTGGCTCCTTATAGTTATACTTGGAATGGGAATAACTCAATTTCATCAGACTTAATTGCGGTTAGTGATGGTAATTATACATTTACTGTTACAGATGCAAACGGATGTACTAATTCGGCAGGCCCATTTGTAGTAACGGGAACAGCTGCACCTGTTTTAGACCCAACTGCTGTTATCACACAAGCAGAATCGTGTTTTGGAAATGATGGTTCTATTACGGGGATAACAATAAGTGGTGGTTTAGCACCTTACTCTTTTGATTGGAATGGTAATTCAAGTGCATCGATAGACTTAGTTAATGCGGTTGCAGGAAACTACACACTAACAGTTACAGATGCAAATAATTGTGCGGTGTCGATTGGTGCTTATACATTAAGTAATATTGGTGCTCCAACGATAGACAACAGCATAGTTAATGTCATGGATGAAAGTTGTGCAGGAAATGATGGTTCAGTTAGTGGTTTGATTATTAACGGAGGTACTGCACCTTATAATTTTGAGTGGAATGGTAATACTACAATTTCTCAAAATTTAAACAATGCAAATGCCGGGAGCTATACCTTATTAGTAACAGATGCAGTGGGATGTTCAGTGACATCAGGCCCTTATCAGATTGAAGGTGGTGCTGGTCCGCTTTTAGATGATTTAGCACTGACGGTTACAGATGAATCATGTTTTGGAAATGATGGATCAATTACGGGGATTTTAGTAAATGGAGGAACCTTACCGTATATAATCGACTGGAATGGAAATCTTTCTACAAGTTTAGATCTTTTAAATGTTACATCAGGTACATATTCGGTCACAGTAACTGATGCCTTAGGTTGTGCAGTTACTTCTGGTCCACATGTCATTAATGGGAGTTCAGCTCCATCCATTGATCTTTCTAATCTAAGCGTTTTAGATGAGAACTGTGGAAATGCCGACGGCAATATTCAAGGTATTCTAGTTACTGGTGGTGTACTTCCTTACACTTTTGTTTATGATAACGGAATAGGTTCCGTTGCAACAACTGATTTAACAGGAATACCTGCTGGTGATTATGTTCTTACTGTTACAGGTGCCGACGCGTGTTCTACATCCGAAATTATTTCTGTTGAGGAAAACTTGGGGCCTAATATTGATGAGTCTAATGTGAGTGTAACCAATGCAGATTGTGAAAATCAAGGCGGAGCAATTTTAGGAATAACTGCAAGTGGATTTGGTCAATTGAGTTTTGAATGGACAAACAGTTCATTGGCAACAAGAGATGCAATAAATGTTTCCTCTGGTTCTTATCAATTAACTGTTTCAGACGCAAATGGTTGTTCAGTGCAATCACAAGTATATGAAGTTAGTCAGAATCCGGGTCCAACAGCTGACTTTATCATTTTACCAGAAAATCCAACTCAAGGAGAAGAGGTAACATTTGTAAATCAGTCTACTGGTTATAATACATCATTATCAAGTTGGTATGTAGAAGGAGATGTGTATACGATCAATAATTTAGATTATCAATTTGAATCTGCGGGTAATCAAGTTGTCCAATTGGTAGTATCAGACGAGGATGGTTGTAAAGACTCAATTGAAATTGCATTAAGAATAGAAACTAACATTTTGTTTTATGCACCAAATACCTTTACACCAGATAATAATGAGTTCAATCAAACCTGGAATGTTTCTATTTCAGGGGTCGATATTTATGATTACTCTTTAAAAATATANAACCGTTGGGGTAAGCTAGTGTTTGAATCTCAAAATACAGAAATTGGATGGGATGGAACTTACGNTGGCGACTACTTAGAAACAGGTACATATGTTTGGACAATAGAAGCTAAAAATATTTCTGATAATGAACGATATTTTTTTACCGGACACGTTAACATGTTGAGGTAAAGCGAAAAAAAAGATTTTTTGTGTTAGAAAATTATTATTTATCAATTAAAAAAAGCATTTTTATAGTACATTAATAAAATGTCTCTAGCTAAAAATGATTTAAAGCCTATTTTAAAAGTTATCTATGAGAAGCTTTTAAAAGACTTTCAAAAGACTGAAGGTTTTGAATTGATGGTGTCGCACTTTGGTGAATTTTCCCAAGATCTTGTAAATAGTTTATCTGAAGGTTCAGAATACTCTATGTTAAATAAAGGAGCTAAGAAAAGTCTAACGAAAAGAATGTTTTCTGTTTTAATAGAAGGACTTCAAAATTTAAGATTACACGGAGAAAGAGATAATTCTGGCAGACAAATTGGACACCTTCTAATCACCGAAAAAAAAGGCACTTACTTTGTTAGTATTGGTAATGTTTGTAAAATTTCAAGTAAAAAGGGACTAGAGACTCTTTTAGAAAAGCTCAATGCCATGTCTAATCAAGATGTGAAAGATTATTTTATGATGGTCTTATCAAACGGTATAATGAGCGATAAGGGTGGTGCTGGATTGGGATTTATTACAATAAAACTAAAGTCAGAGTCAAAATTAATCTACAGTTTTGAGCCTTTAAATGACAACCTTTGTTACTTTTCTATTCATATTTCACTGCTACCATAACTTGATTTGAAATTCTTATCACTAGTTTTGTTTTTTTATAGATTTATTATGAGCAAACTATTTTCCAGTATTTTAATCGCTTTTCTTTCCATTTTTTCTTTCGCAGCCGAAACTTTCTTGGTTGTTGAAAAAGACTCACTGTTAGTCTTAGAGGAGCGTATATCGCAAACACTGGTTCAAAAGTCAAAAAGTGTTGATTACAATAGTAAAGCTTCTGTTTATGATCAGACTGCATATTTCTACATCAATTTTTCAGATAATCAAAGAAGAGCTTTTGTGCAATCAGATAGTTTACAAGTTGTCTTTAACAAAGACACTAGCTTTGTTCAGAAACTAGAAGATGTGTACTTTAAAAACCCAGGACCAGAGGGTTTGATTAGTTTTAAAATTATACCCTTTAAAAATAATGTAGCAACTGATTTTGACAAAAATGAGGGTGTTAAATACGCATTCTTGAAATTTGCACCTAAGAAAACCTTAATTACTAACGATAAAATCGTAATTGGAATACTGATGTTGTTGTTAGCAATTATTTTTTATACGTCAAATTTAAATGGCAGGTTTTGGAAACGATTCTATACCATCATTCCTGCGCTTTTTCTTTGTTATATGTTACCTGCAGTGCTTACAAGCGTAGGATTAATTTCGGCAGAGGAGAGTGGTTTGTATCATATGGCATCAAGGTATTTATTACCGGCCAGTTTAATTTTGTTGATATTGTCTATTGACATCGGAGCTTTTCTTCGTTTGGGTTCAAAAAGTTTAATAATGTTCTTTACAGGTACAGTAGGAGTTATCGTGGGAGGAGTTTTTGCAATATGGTTGTTTGGAATGATAGCGCCATCAGCCGTTGGAGGAGAAGGCGCCGAGGCAACGTGGAGAGGAATGGCAACTATAGCCGGAAGCTGGATAGGTGGAGGAGCAAATCAGACTGCCATGTTAGAAACTTATGGATATAAAGAAACACTTTATGGTGGTATGGTTCTGGTAGATATAGTAGTTGCAAATATTTGGATGGCTGTTGTTTTATTTGGAATAGGAAAAAAAGGTAAAATTGATAAATGGTTAAAAGCGGATACCACGGCAATTGATGAGTTAGTGGTTAAAGTAGAGAAAATGAATGCTAAATATGAAAGAAAAGCAACCTTAACGGATTACATTGTAATGCTTGGAATCGTATTTGCTGGAGTCGGAATTGCACATTTTTTATCAGGATATTTATCAGGGTTTTTTGTTGAAAGATTGGGAGAAGGCAACACCTTATCTAGTAGTTTCTTCTGGATGGTTGTACTATCTACACTTTATGGTTTCGTTTTATCACTCACAAAGGCCAGACAGTATGAAGGGGTTGGCGCCTCAAAATTTGGATCTATCTTCTTGTACGTCTTGGTAGCAACAATTGGAATGAAAGTGGATATTGCCAGAATATTTGAAAATCCAAGTTTGATTTTAATCGGGTTAGTTTGGATAGCCATACACGCAGGTTTATTAATTCTTGTTGCAAAAATAATTAAGGCACCATATTTCTTTTTAGCTGTTGGTAGTCAGGCAAACATTGGTGGAGCTGCTTCTGCTCCTGTGGTTGCGAATGCTTTTCATCCTGCATTAACAACAGTTGGCGTATTAATGGCGGTTTTCGGATATTTTATCGGTACCTTTGGTGCCGTGCTTTGTGCGGAGTTAATGCGTATAGCAGCACCCATTTAATCCTTTGTTGTTCATTTCGTGTTCATAAGTTGGCGAGCCAGAGTTCAATACAAAGTGTTTTTAGTGTAAATTTAGTGAAGTATGTTTGAGGAAGAGGAAGAGGAAGAAGAGTTTTATCAAGATGACTTTACTGCAGATATTGAAGCATTCAATACAATGTATAAGAATGGTACCTTTCAATATATGGATGGAGATAAATTAGAAATGATTATAGATCATTTTATGATGTCCAATGCCTATAGCAAAGCACGCTGGGGAATAGATAATGCATTGATTAATTTTCCGTTTAGCACGACATTTAAACTGCGTAAAGCCCAAATTTTATCTGCATTAGGTGAGTTAAAAGAAGCACTAGAAACGTTAACTGAAATAGAAAAATTAGAAGGACTTTCTTTAGAGTTAATACTTACAAAAGCAGCTTGTTTCAATCAATTAAGAGATTCAAAAAGCGCAATAAAATATTTTAAGTTAGCACTAGATTTTTCTGAACCAGATGAGCGAGATGAGATTTATTTAGACTTGGCATTAGAATACCAAAATGTTTCTGATCATAAGTCGGCCATTTCTGTTTTAAAAGAAGCTATTAAGCAGAATCCTAAGAATGAAGTTGCCGTATATGAACTTGCATTTTGTCATGATCAAATTGGAGATTATCAAAATGCGATTCAATCATTCAAAAAGTATATAGATGAGAATCCTTATAGTTTCACTGCATGGTATAATTTAGCTAACGCTTATTTGAAGGTAGAAAACTATGAAAAAGCCATTTGGGCATATGATTACTCGATAATAATAAATGATGATTTTCCGCCCGCTTTATTTAATTTGGGAAATGCNTATTTAAGTTTCGGAAAAGTTCAAAAAGCCCTAGAGTGCTTCGAAAAATGTTTGGAAATAGAAGGTGAAGATGGACTAATTCTAAGTTACATGGGAGAATGTTATGAAGAGTTAGGTGAGTTAGATTTAGCATTAAATTGTTATAAACGTTCTACAACCGTTGCTCCCCATTTAGGAGATGCCTGGTTGGGTTTAGGTATTGTTAAGGATTTGCAAGGCCATACAGCAGAGGCTATTAAACTTGTTGAACGAGCTATAGAACTCACACCTGAAAATGCAAGTTATTATCATGTATTAGCGGGTGTGTATGAAAAGATACCAGAATTTGATAAAGCTATTGAGGCATATCGCGTTGGAACCGAAATGGATCCTAAAAATGAAGATATGTTGATTGACTATTTTAAACTATTAGTAGAATATAACCCTTCTCTTGTAGAAGAATTATGGCTGCTTAGTCCTGAATTTCAGTACAGTAAAGAACTAGACGTTATTCGTATTTATGCGTTTTGGTTATGTAACAATACGGTTGATTCTATTTTATTATTGGATGAACTTGTTTTTATGGACATAGATTTAGCGAAAAAGTTATTTTTGCATTTTCCTGAAGCGAAAAATATTGAGGATTTTACCCACAGAATATTAGATTAATAGTACTTATGAATTTCGATTTATCATACATTCCACAAAGAACTTCAAAGCCAAGAATAGCTGGCGTTACCATGATGATGGATAAAGGCTTAAGCATGCGAGAAGTTGAGGATTTTATTGCATCTTCTGGTCATTTAACTGATGTAGTTAAGTTTGGATTTGGAACCGCGTTCGTTTCAAATGATTTAGAAAAAAAGATTGCCTTGTATAAGGAAGCAAATATTCGTCCATATTTTGGAGGAACACTATTTGAAGCCTTTTACGCAAGAGGTATGTTTGAAGACTATCTAAGGTTATGCGATAAGTATGATTTAGATTTGGCTGAGATTTCTGATGGATCTATAATTATTCCACATGATAAAAAGTGCGAATTAATTAGAAAAGTTGCGAAAACAAGAACTTGCTTGTCAGAAGTAGGCTCGAAAGATTCTGGTATCCTAATCTCTCCCAATAAGTGGATTAAAATGATGAGTACTGAATTAGAAGCAGGCTCTTGGAAAGTAATTGCAGAAGGCAGAGAGAGTGGAACTGTTGGTGTATTTAGACCAAATGGAACTGCGCATACTCTTTTAATCAATAAGATTATTGCTAAAATTAAGCCAGATGATATTTTATGGGAAGCACCTAAAAAAAATCAGCAAGTATGGTTTGTGAAATTGTTTGGAGCAAACGTAAACCTAGGAAATATTGCACATAATGAAATGATACCTCTCGAATGTCTGCGTTTAGGTTTAAGAGGAGATACCTTTTTTGAAAACTTACCTGAAGATTATGCAGCACGTTTAAAGCAAGTTGCTTCTGACGAAGAAGAATAGTGAAATTCCCTATGGCTACCTTGCTTAAAACAATTACTGGTCATGCTGGCGCAATTTACGATGCCTTTAAGCTAGATAATTTTATATTTACTACTAGTTCAGATAAGTATACGGTAAGGTGGAAAATTGCAGAAGGTATACAAGATAAATTTGCAATAAAGTCGGATTTCTCAGCATTTAAAATTGCTTTAGTTAATAATGATAAAACGCTTGTTATCGGTTCTTCTAAAGGAAATCTTCATTGTATTGATTTAAGTGCTAAAGAAGAGGTTAAAAATTTAGCACAACATAAATCAAGTATATTTTCGATTACTGAAAATAGATTAAATAAAGAGTTTTATACAACTGATATGCAAGGTTATTTTTGTGTTTGGTGTACAGAAACTTTCGAATTAAAACTTACTTTGCCGTTAGCTTGTGGTAAGATTAGGCATTGTGCATTAAACGAAGACGGATCAAATGTTAGTTTATCTTGTCAAGATGGTAAAATTAGAATTTTAGAAACGACTTTTTTTAATGAGATTATAACATTTAAAGCACATCCTAGTGGAGTAAATGTTTCTTTATTTGATGGACCGTATCTAATTACCGGAGGAAAAGACGCGCACCTAAGAAAATGGGACTTGAAAACCCAGAAAGTATTGATTGAAATACCTGCTCATAACTTTGCGGTTTATGATCTTATAAAAATGAAAAACGGAAGCTATGTTACAGCTAGCTTTGACAAAACGATAAAAATTTGGAATTCTGAATTACAAATCACCGAAAGATTAGACAAGCGCGCAGGAGGCCATACCCACACCGTAAATAGATTAGTCAAACTAAGTAATGAAGAATTCATTTCTGTAGGAGACGATAAAAAAATTATTCATTGGAGTTTAAACTAGCTCTTCATTTAAGAACGAGACCAATATATTTTTAATTTTTGACATTTATAGCCTATTTTACAGCAATAACGCCGTCAGGTAAAAATGTACTAAGTACAACTTGTTCTGTTGTATTAATATCATCTTCTTTAAAAGGTTTAGCTACCTTAATGTAATTTTCAGTAAAACCATGCATAAAGCCATCGTGGTTGTCACCTTCCCAAAGCACATTTTGGGTTGTACCTAAATTATCTTCGTAAAACTTTCTCTTTTTCTTTTCAGATAAGATATGTAGCATTTTACTTCTATCTTTTCGAACATTTAAGGGTATCGGATTACTCATTTTTGGTGCTCCTGTATTTGCGCGTTCTGAATAAGTAAATACATGAAGGTAACTAATGTCTAAAGTGTTTAAGAAATTATAAGTTGTCATAAAATCTTCATCCGTCTCTCCCGGAAACCCAACAATTACGTCTACACCAATACATGCATGTGGTACAAATGATTTTATTTTATTTACTCGATTTACATAAAGGTCACTTAAATATTTTCTTCTCATTGCTTTCAGTAGCTTATCAGAACCGCTTTGAAGAGGAATGTGAAAGTGAGGAACAAAACGTTGTGCTTTATTTAGGGTAAAGTCGATAATTTCGTCACTTAATAAATTGGGTTCAATAGAAGAAATACGAAAGCGATCAATCCCTTCAACCTTATCTAAGGCTTTTACGAGCTCGTAGAAGTTTTCATTTTTACCTTGTCCAAAATCACCAATATTAACACCTGTTAAAACTACTTCTCGGATATTGGTTTGCGCAATTTTATTAGCTTCTATTAGTGTTTCTTGAATAGAAGCATTCCTACTTTTACCTCTAGCCAAAGGTATCGTACAAAACGTACAAAAGTAATCACAGCCATCTTGTACCTTTAAAAAAGANCGTGTTCNATCACCAAATGAAAAAGAAGGAACAAATTCTTTCGTTTCTTTAATTTTCTCATTCAGTACTTTAGCTTTATTTGTATTGTCTTTTTCTAAATCACCAAGGTGTTTTATAATATTAAATTTTTCATTTGCACCTAGAACAATATCCACTCCTTCTATTTCAGCTATTTGTTTCGGTTTTAGTTGAGCAAAACATCCAATAATAGCTATAAAAGCATTTGGATTAATTTTTAATGCACGCTTTACAAGTTGTTTACACTTTTTATCTGCGTTCTCTGTAACAGAACATGTGTTAATTACATAAATATCTGGAGTTTCATCAAAATTTACTTTGGCAAAACCTTCATCTTCAAAGCTTCTAGCTATCGTGGAAGTCTCAGAGAAATTGAGTTTACAACCGAGTGTATAAAAGGCTACTTTTTTGAACTGAATCATAATAGTTGCAAAGATATTAAGCTTTTTGTAAGTTAGGTGAGAATTTCAAAGGTATAGTTAAAAAAAATACAAGAATATTTATGAGGGCGGTAAAACTAATATTAATGTTTGGAGCAGTCTTAACTCTCTTATTATCCTGCAGTTCTAGTAGGTTTGTAGAGCCTTTGAAAAGAGGTGAAAACGCTTTAGCTTTAGATTTTGGCGGACCAATTGTATCCGTACCAGGAGTAGCAACGATACCAATTCCATTTTCTAGTTTAACCTATGGAAGAGGGCTCACGCAGAAATTAACAGCATTTGGAAGCTGGTATACAACAGCTTCCGTTTTTAATGTCTGGCAATTTGATTGCGGAGTTGTTAGAGAAATATGGTATAACTCTGAAAGAAAAATGGGAGTAACCTTATCTCCTCAAGCTAACTTTGCTTTTGACTCATTTGAGAATAATTTCAGTTTTTGGCCAATTTTAGAGTCAAACTTTCATTGGAAATATAAGTTTAGATTTCAACAACAAGATGATTTATTAAATGGGAGTAAACAACGTTATAATTTTATTTATGCAGGTGTAAACACATGGTTCGAATTAAAAGGAACTAAGGCACATGGCGTTAAACAAACCACTCGAGTTGTACCAAATTTTCATATTGGACATTCTATAAGAAGAAACGACTGGAGTTTTAATGTAGAAATGAAAATGTTATCTCCATTTTCTAACAACGAAAGTGTAGTTCTGGATTATAGAAGTATATTGGGTAGTCAAGGTGCTACAGGTGTTTATATTGGAGTTATTAAAAGGTTTTAAAATGAAGTTAGTACTATTTATTTTAGTTTGTTTAATAAGTTTTAGTTGTCGAAAACGACTAGATAATTTTTTGTTTAATCCTGACAATTCAATCACTGAATATAAATTAGATGATTATCAAGGAGAAGTATCTATTGCCGTTGGGGAAGAGTATTATATCGGTCCAGAAATGATTAATAGATTTAGCGTTCCGCTTATTTCTGGCAAGGATACTTTAGATATTGCTATGATATATGTTGGCGACATATCAACGATTAATCAAGATACGGTTTTGTTGTATTGTCATGGAAACAAAGATCACATGGATTTTTACTGGCCAAGACAAAAGCTCTATGCTAATTTAGGNGAGAAAAATAGGGTGGGNGTNCTTTCTTTAGATTACCCNGGATATGGTTTAAGTGAAGGAGAAACGACAGAGGAGAATATGTATGCATCTGTAAATTTAGCTCTTGAATGGCTCAAAGAAATGGGAGTAACTCAAGAGCGATTGGTGATGTTTGGTTTTTCTTTAGGTTCGTCTCCTGTTTGTGAAATAGCTGGGAACGAAGGTTTTGCTTTACGTCCAAATAAAATTATTCTTGAGGCTCCGTTTGCCTCAGCCGAGGTTATGGTTCAAGATGCGTCTATTTTAAATATGCCTAGTAGTTACTTTGTAAATTTAAAAATTGATAATGCAGAAGAAATTAAAAAGTGCACAATGCCTTTACTTTGGATTCATGGTAGAGATGATCTCTTTTTATCTTTTGAAACACATGGACAGGTTGTTTATGATAATCATTTAGGAGTGAAAATGGCCGTTTCCGTAGACGGAGGAGGACATGAAAATACTCCTACTATTTATGGTTTGTCTAATTATTTAAAGGATATTGAACATTTTATATTCCAATAAGCAACTGAAATATCTTTTAATCGTTTAATAAAAAAAAAGCTATGCGTCCATCTATAAAATCTAAATTTAAAGTTGTTTTAATATTTACAACTTTTATATCTTACTTTTCATTTGGTCAGAATACCACCACCATTTGTTTAGGAGATGACTTAACTATATGTGCAGGAGATGGCGTTACAATTGATATTTGTCCGCCAGCACCTGGATCCACTACGCAAGATACCAACGTGGTTTATATTGGTAATGCTGCTGAAGTTTCTTTAACCGACGACTCTTTTTCGGGTGTTGTGCCAATAGGCTTTTCTTTTAACTACTATGGAGTTCCTAAAACACAATGCGTCATAGGTTCTAATAATTTTATATCATTTGATATTACGCAAGCAAATGGTTATTGTCAATGGCCAATTAATCAAGCATCACCAAGTGCTGCAAATCCTAATGACGCTATTTTAGCACCATGGCAAGATATCAATCCAGCCACAGGAGGATTTATAGGTTACTCCACTATAGGAACAGCACCAAATAGAAAATTTGTAGTTGTGTACAAAGATGTTCCTGTTTTTGGATCACCAAATGAGCCAACTTGTTCAGCTATTGTTTTACATGAGACTACAAATGAAATTGATGTATTTATAGATGAAAAGCCTGCTTTACCAGGAGGTTGGAACGGAGGTTATGCCATTGAAGGAACTCAAAATGCAACAGGATTAATTGCAGATATTTTTCCAGGTAGAAATTTCCCTTCTGTTTGGTCTGCGGTAAATGATGGTGTTAAATGGACTCCTAATGGTCCCAATGATTACACAGTTGCAGCAATACCTTACAAAGCTTACGTTCCATCAAACGTACCGCTTGTTTGGGGCGATACCGAGGGAAATACGATTACTGCAAACCCAGGAGGAGGTTCGATTACTGTATTTCCAAGTCCAACAGCACCTTCCGATTCAATAGGATATTTCATTAATTATAGCTCTTGTAACCAAACAGGAAGTGCAGTTACCTCAGAAATAAGTTGGATTACTGTAAATGTACCTTCAGTAACTATTACAACCACTGACGATATTTGCTCTCAAGGAGTAGGAACTGCAACAGCAAATCCAATAGGTATAGCACCTTTTACTTATTTATGGTCTGATCCGAATGCACAAACTACACAAACTGCGGTAAATTTGTTTGGAGGTGCCTATCAAGTAACAATGATAGATGCTCTTGGCTGTGATGCTACAACTTTTGGTGTTGTGGGAGATAATCCTATAACAACTTCTACAACCTACACACAAGTTTCTTGTCCATCAGGATCGGATGGAACAGCTACCGTCTCGATTTCTCCTGTTCCTGGAAGTGCTACATATAATTGGTTTAATGCGGGTGGACAAACTACTCAAACGGCAGTTGGATTATCTGCTGGTACATATAACGTAGAGGTAATTACAGATGCTGGCTGTATAGATACCGCTGAGGTTGTTGTTGATGAGATTCCTGGAATGGTTTTGACTACTGTTTCTGTGACAGATGTAACCTGCAATAGTGGTAATGATGGAATTGTCGAAGTAAGTGTGTCTAATGGTACAGCTCCTTATACATACGTATGGACCAATTCCGTTTCTACAACCAACATTGCAAATGATTTGTTTGTAGGCAGCACTACTGTGACAGTTACCGATGCAAACGGTTGTATGGTGAATGAAACATATACTTTAGCTGAACCTCAAGCCTTAGCAATTGTAACCTATGATGGTTTAGACGTTGTCTGTCCAGGAGATAGTACAGTACTTTCTGCTACTGCTTCGGGTGGAAGTTCTGCTTATACCTTTACTTGGACAGAAAATGGAAATATAATTGGAGTAGGAAACTCGTTAACTGTTACTCCGACCAATACAACAACCAACTATTGTGTTTCCTTATCGGAAGCATGTGGGAGTCCAACCACTGATTCATGTAAAACGATTACTTGGCCAACAGAAATAATTCCCTCTATAAATCCGGATAAAACAGCGAGCTGTATTCCTGTAGAAGTTACATTTGGTAATACTACTGCGTCAACAGAAATCGATTACACAGTTTGGAATTACGGTGATGGTACGGATGTCGACACTACCTTTGGGATGAACAACGCAACACATGCTTTTCAAGATGCAGGCTTATTTGATGTTTCGATGGAAGTAACCTCTATTTTCGGTTGTAAATATGATATGATCTTTTCTGATTTAATTGAGGGTTGGTCTTTTCCTACTGCTGACTTTTATCTAAATCCAAATCCAGCTTCAATATTCGAACCTACTGTAAGTGCGTTTTCACAGTCTAGTAATGATGCTGTAAGTTACCTTTGGCAAGTACCAAATGCAACTCCTAGTTTTAGCAGTTCAAAAAATGCAGAATTTACTTTTCCTGATACTGTGGCTGAATATCCGGTAACATTAATTGTTACAAATTCAAACGGTTGTAGTGATACCTTACAAAGAATAGCTTCTTTACAGAATGAAGTTCAAATCTTTGCACCAAATTCTTTCACCCCAGACAATGATGAATTTAACCAAAAATGGAGAATTTATATGCTAGGCATTGACGTTTATGATTTTAATCTAATCGTTTATAATCGTTGGGGCGAAGTGATATGGGAGTCTAATAATTCAGAGTCTGGATGGGATGGAACATATGGCGGGAAGTTAGTTCCAGCGGGTTCTTACGTTTGGAAAATTGAGACGAAAGATAAAAATACGGATAAGCGATACACTTTTGATGGTTACGTAAATGTAATTAGGTAGGTATTTACTGCGTACAACGTATTAAGGGTGCTGATTTTTTCAGCACCTTTTTTTATGTCATTATTTAATTTATTATTAAGAGTTTCTTATTTGAATAGAAAAAGTTTTAGTTGAAAATGAAAGTATGTTAAGATGGAAAGGGTTATTCTAGGAATATTATCCTTTCCCCATTATTAAAGGATTTAACCGTTGAACTTCTCAACGATAACAATCCAAAACTCTGGAAATATCTAATTATTCCATCAGAATATCGCTTTAATTTCAAATCAAATCCATCTGGAAATGAAATTTTCCAGCGGTCTATAAATTCTGCATAAAAAGTATTTATTCCGTGTGTTCTTTTAATTTTCAAGAATCCATTTTTTAGTATCACAAATTTGAATTCTTTTATTATGTAGGTAACTTCTTTACCTACAATTTTTTTATTCAGATATTCAAATTCAATAAAACCATGTTCAAATAGTACATTGCGGTGTATAATAATTTCTTTATTATTTCCACGAAATATACCCAATAGAACAACATAGTTTCTTTTTATAAACTTATTGTTCTTTTTAGTTTGAATTGTGGTAGATTGTAATTTTGCTACATAATGGTGTCTATTTTTACACTCTATACTGCAGAAAATTTTGTTTTGTTTACCTGTAAAGTGTGAGTTGCACACCGGACAGGTCGGTTTGTTGAAATTGTTCATTGTAAAAAGGTTTATTTAAAAATACAAAAAACAAACCTTTTTACAATACTAGATTAATTTTTCATAAATCTTTTAGAAGCTACGGTGCCATCTTCAAACGAAACAGTGACTAAGTACAAACCTTTAGAAAAATCTTTTACTTCAACTGTAGAAGCATTATATACCACTTTTACGATTCTTCCGCTTAACGTAGAAATACTTAGCTGATTTACTTTTTTATTTGATTCAATATATAGCTGGTCAGTAGTTGGAACTGGGTATAATTTAAAATCTACAGTTTCTTCAATTAAGCCTGTGTATTGGGCACAATCAATTTGATTTTGCGCAGCATTTTCTTTGCTTGATATGAAAGGCTTAATACCGTAGATAGTTCCTCCCATAGGTCCACCACCAGATGATATGTTGGCATTGATTATTTGATTGAAGTTGGTATTTGTATACATCTTTTTAGTGTCGGCGTAAACGTGATTTTGGATTAGAGTATAATAATGATCAATTTTTGGGTTTAAGCTATCTGCGTTGAAGTAATTAGACAACAACGTACAAACATGTTCATTATATTGCTCTATGAGTGCTGCAGAATTAAATATTCTTTCTACGAGCGGACGATCATTTTCCACATAATCTAAAGATAAGTTAAGTACATTTTGATTGTTTGCATAGGATCCAAAAGACTCATTTGCATCCCATTTTATCCAATGCCATTTATTGCTCGTTTCGTTATGATATAAGTACCAATTTCTTGCAGAACCGATATAACTATCTAAATTAGAAAACAAATTATCTAAAGCTAGGGAGTATAGGAATTCATCTAATTCAAACCTAGTTTCAAGTTCTGTTTCGAATTCATAGTCTGTACTGTTGTTAACGAAGTTCAAAAAATCGATTAAATCGGTCCAATCATTAGCAGATTCGTTGGTTTTCAGTTCATATCTATCTGCGTATAAATTTTGACTAAAACCATAGTAAACTAAATTTCCTTCTGTATTTGTTGAACCACCAGGACCAGCGCTAAAGTTGTCGCCAGCTTTAAACAGATTTCCATCGTCATCTCCAATTTTCCAATCTAAAAATTGATCATCAATCTGTTCTACAACAGTATAAAATCCCCAAAGAACACCATTAAAGTAGACTGTAGCAAAGTTTGCTCTTGGCGCAGCAACACCTACATCATTACAAACGTCAAAGAAAATTTTCTCACGCATTAAGCTAGGGTCTTTAAAGCCGTTGTTGAAATTAAGCTTTTTTAGTCCGTCATAATTTTGACCTTGTGTATATTTATTAAAATCAATTTTAAATGATTTTTTGTCGTTTGGATGGCTGTAAGTAGAATTTCCTTTCAAACGAATACCCACTTCGCTGTAGCTTGTGGTTCCAGAGTTATCTGTCAGCACTAAATCTGCTTTCATATAGCTAGAACTGGCATAATTAGCTTCTAAACTATCGAAGTAATTAGGTTGGGAAAAAGTTAACTCGATTGTAATAACTTGGTCCGTTGAAAATAATGCGTCTCCGTCGATTTGTCCTAAAAAGGAAAACGGCATATACACAAATAATAGAATGGAATATTTTAATTTACTTATCATGTTTTTTATTTCTTTTTTTTGGGTTAAAATGTGTGATCAATTTTTGGGTTATTTGTTCAAAATCCTTTTTTTGACTTTCACTACATAATTGTCCTAAAGCTTTAAAGTGTAGAGCATGACCAATTTCAATGTTTTTTAGAGATAGCGTAATTGAGTCTAAATAATGTATGTTATTGTCAATATCAAAGTTGTTTTGATAAAATGCTTTTTTGAAATTCGCAATTTTTCGCTCTTCTTGTTGGATATTTTTTTGATGCTCAGCAATTAATACTTCATAAGCTTCTATCTGCTGATCATTGAATTGTAAGGTTTTAATAACCTCCTGTTTTAATCCTTTATTTCCTCTTTCGTATCGCTGTTTCGAAAATAGTACAACAGCTGCCATTCCAAGGTTGATTACCAAAAGTAATATGAATCCAATTTTATAAAACTTTTCCCTACTCATATAATTGATTATTAAAAGTTGAAATATAATTATCGATGCTTTTTTCGCTAGTTTGATTCAAGGACGATTTAGCTACTAGAATATTACTAGATAGGAGCAGTATAAAAGCAACTGCAGCTGCAACCATCCAATTGTTTGGAATTTTTACAGTCTGTTTGTTAAGAGTAGACTGTAGGTTTTCCCAAATATTAACCGGGGCCTTAACGCGCTTAATTTTTGAGAGCGAAGCAAGTGTTTCATCTATTTTATCTGTTTCCATTTTTCTATTAGACGCGTTTTTAATTATTAGACTTCTCTTTGTTTAATTTAATTTTTAAATTATTTCGAGCCCTTACAAGAAGAGAGTTAACAGCTTTGTTTTTCATCTTCATGATAACACAAATTTCATCTATGCTTAAATCCTCTGTAGTTTTTAGTAATAAAGCCGTTTTTTGATTGGGAGGCAAGGTGTTAATTAGCAGCATTAGATTTTTCAAACTCTCCTTCTCTTCTAAAACTATACCAGGGTGATTAAACTCTTTTGGTTCGTAATTAAAAGTTAGTTCGTTTTTCTTCTCGAATAAAGGAATGATTTTCCCTCTTCTTTTATTCGTATTGGTTGACCGGATAAAATCTAAAGACTGATTGATAGCAATCCGATATATCCATGTTTTCAAAGCTGAATTCTCTTTAAATTGGCTTATATTTTCGTAAACATTTAAGAAAGTGTTTTGTGTAACATCTTCTGCATTTTCTTTATTTTGCAGATAATTCAGACATACGTTATAAACCATGTCTGAGTACATGTCAAATATTTCTTTAAAGTGCTTTTGTTTGTGCATAAAAGAAGTTAGACGTTAAATAAAAATCTAAACTTCGGTGGTAATTAAAAATCTTCGTCTGTAATTAATAAATCATGTGTATGCGTGTAAGAACTCGGAAATTTACTCACTTGTTCAGTTACCGTATTCCAGTTTAATTCGTCATTGAATTGTGTTATCATTGTATCTGTTTGCGTATAAACTTTTACGCTGTCAAACAGAATGGGTCCATTAGGATTTGAGATACCACCTCTAAAATTTAGATTTGCAACCTCTTTGGTAATGCCTTCTGAAATAATTTGAATAGAGTCTGTGGATAAAATATTTTTATGAAAAACAATAGTTATTTCTTCGGAAGAGTTATTTCTAACATTGAATATTTCATTGGTATTTCCATCACAACTGTAAAGTGAGAATAGTAAAAAGAACAAGGCTATTTTGTACATGTTGTAAAGTAATGGAAAATTTTGAAGGAAAAAAAATCGTTTGATATTTCACCAAACGATTTTTTAGTTTTCTACTAGAGTTGTATTTCTTCTTCTTCTGAAATCGGTTTTCTGAAAACTATTTTTCCGTCAAACAAATCAATTACTACATTTTTAGAGGTATCTATTTTATCTGAAAGAATTTGTTTCGACAACTCATTTAAGACACTTTTCTGTATCACTCTTTTTACTGGCCTAGCTCCGAAATGAGCATCAAATCCAGCTTCGGCTATCCATTTAATTGCATCTTCCTTGATGTATAATCTAATATCATTTTTAACCAAACGTTCTTTCAGCTCGCTAAGTTGAATGTCTACAATCTGTTCAACATCTGATCGAGTCAAGGGAGTAAATAGAACAGTTTCATCAATTCTATTTAAGAATTCTGGTCTAACCGAATGTTTAAGTAATTCAAAAACATTGGTTTTGGTTTCTTCTTTTACTTTTTCTTCCGTTCCAGGTTGAAGTGCATCGAAATTCTCTTGAATGATAGAAGCACCCATATTAGAAGTCATTATGATGATTGTATTTTTAAAATTTACGAGTCTTCCTTTATTATCCGTTAATCTTCCATCATCTAGCACTTGCAATAAAACATTGAAAACGTCAGGATGTGCTTTCTCTATTTCATCTAGTAAGACAATAGAGTAGGGCTTTCTTCTAACGGCTTCAGTGAGTTGTCCACCTTCATCGTACCCAACATATCCAGGAGGAGCTCCAACCAATCTACTTACGCTATGTTTTTCTTGGTACTCACTCATATCTATTCGCGTCATAGCCAACTCATCATTAAACATAAATTCGGCAAGTGCTTTGGCTAATTCTGTTTTACCAACTCCGGTAGTTCCTAAAAATAAAAAGGAGCCTATCGGTTTTCTCGTGTCCTGAACTCCGGCTCTGCTTCTTCTAACTGCGTCAGATACTGCTTCTATTGCTTCTTCTTGACCAACTAATCTCTTTCTCAACTCTGTTTCTAAACGCAATAACTTTGCTCTATCGCTTTCTAACATTTTAGAAACAGGAATACCTGTCCACTTTGCAACTACGTCAGCTACTTCCTCCGAATCTACTTCTTCTTTTATCATTTTAGAGTTGGCTTGTAATTCGGCCAAATCTTTTTTTGATTTTTCTAAAAGTGCTTCAGTATCTTTAATTCTGCCGTATCTAATTTCTGCAACTTTACCAAAATCACCAGCTCTTTCTGCTTGTTCTGCTTCTAGTTTAAATTGCTCGATATCCTCTTTAGACTGCTGTATGCTGTCTATCACATCTTTTTCGGCTTTCCATTTTGCCATAAAAGAGTCTTTTTGCTCATTTAAATTAGCTAAATCTGATCCAATAGAAGCTAACTTTTTATCATCTTTCTCTCTTTTAATCGCTTCTCGTTCAATTTCTAATTGCATTATTTTACGCTCAATTTCATCTAATTCTTCTGGTTTAGAATTAATTTCCATACGTAATTTAGAAGCAGCTTCATCAATTAAATCAATCGCCTTATCTGGTAAATGTCTGTCAGTAATATAACGCTGTGATAATTCTACGGCGGAAATAATTGCAGCGTCTTTAATTAACACTTTATGATGATTTTCATACTTTTCTTTGATCCCTCGAAGAATTGAAATTGCATCTTCTGTATTAGGTTCGTCTACCAATACGGTCTGAAATCGTCTTACCAAGGCTTTATCTTTCTCAAAGTATTTTTGATACTCATTTAATGTAGTTGCACCAACAGCTCTTAACTCTCCACGTGCTAATGCAGGCTTTAAAATATTGGCAGCATCCATTGCTCCTTCGCCACCTCCGGCACCAACAAGGGTATGAATTTCGTCTATAAATAAGATGATTTCACCATCGGATTTCGTTACTTCTGATATGACTGCTTTCAGTCTTTCTTCAAATTCTCCTTTATACTTTGCGCCAGCAACCAAAGAACCCATATCTAAAGAATAAACCACTTTTGTTTTTAGATTTTCTGGTACATCACCATCAATAATTCTGTGTGCAATTCCTTCTGCAATAGCTGTTTTCCCTACTCCAGGTTCTCCAATGAGAATAGGGTTGTTCTTAGTTCTTCTTGTTAATATTTGAAGTACACGTCTTATCTCATCGTCTCTTCCAATTATTGGATCTAATTTTCCATTTTTTGCTAGTTCATTTAGGTTATTTGCATATTTCTCTAGCGATTTGTAGGTTCCTTCTTTACCTTGAGAATTTACAGATTCTCCATTTCTTAAATCCATAATTACTTTTTTTAGATGTTTTTTATCTATCCCTTGATCTTTTAAAAGTCGCGCAACTGCATCATTTCCATCTAAGAAAGCATAAAAGAGAATTTCTAAACTTAAATACTCATCTTTAAATGATTTCATTGCTTCCATTCCTTTTAGCATTGCGCTATTAAGATTTTGCGAAAGATGAAGTTGACCACCACTTACTTTTGGGTAACTATCTATGATTTTATCAACAAGCTGTTTTAGTATTGTTGTATCTATATTTAGTTCTTTCAATAAATAAGGCAAAACATTCTCATCCACAGAGAACATTGCACTTAAAGCATGACCCGTTTCTATTGCTTGATTCCCTTTGCTTTGCGCCAAAACTTGCGCTTGCTGAAGAGTCTCTTGCGTTTTGATTGTTAATTTATTGATATCCATTTTTTTCTTTTGTTAGTTGTTTGTCAAATTTGAGTCCAAATAAAACAAAGCATTTAAAACCTGAAATTTTGTCTTGCTTAGCTTGGTTTAACTGACCTTTTGACTGATTTACAATTCTTTATATGACGTTTTTACCTCCTAAGATAATATCTCTTTAAATGTTAATTTTGTACTTGTGAAAGAGCAAAGTGTAATGGTGCCTTTAAATTTGCCAAATGCAGAATTAAAGCTAAAGAAAAAAGCCAATCAAATATATGTTTGGGATATTTTTAGGAAGTCTGATTTGCTTTTAACAAGAGAAGAATGGGTTCGGCAGCATTTATTACATTATCTCGTTAACCATTTACAGTATCCAGTTCATTTCATAGCTTCAGAATTTAAGATAGAAGTAAATAAACTTACAAGAAGGTGTGATGGAGTGGTGTTTGATAAACAAGGTACACCAAAAATGATAATAGAATGCAAAGAGCCTAGAGTAAAAATTGATGAGAAAGTATTACATCAAGTTGCACAATATAACTACGCATTAAATGTAGATTATATCTTACTCACAAATGGTCTAATTACCGTTACTGTTTATTTGAATCGGAATGAAAATACTTTAGAATATTTAGAAATGATTCCAGACTATCATCAAATTTGCCATTAGAGTACTTTCTTTTTCTTTGGATTATAAAATAATATAAGAAGAATTGGAAGCAAAAATAAATCTGCTACTACAGCAAAAATAAGTGTTAAACTTATCATTAATCCCATGTAAAACGTCCCAAGAAAATCTGAGAAGATGAGCATTAAAAAACCAGAACAAAGAATTACAGAGGTTAATACGATTGCTCTTCCTGTTGAAATAAATGTAGACTTCAATGCATACAGCTTAGATTTTCCTTTATTTAATTCTAGCTTAAATTTACTTAAGAAATGTATCGTATCGTCCACTGCAATTCCAAAAGCAATTGTAAAAACAATGGCCGTTGTGATTTTTAAGTTAATGCCAAAAAATCCCATTACACCGCCAATAATAATTAGAGGAATTAAGTTAGGAATAATAGAAAGTATTACGATCGAAAATGACTTGTAGAGTAGACCCATAATTACGGCTACAATTAATGTTGCTAGAGCAAGACCCTGAACTAAGCTGCCAGACATATAAGACATGTTTTTATCAAGTAAATGTGCTGTTGATGTTAGCTTAATGTCTAATTGAGTTGTGTCTATTTCAGTATTTAAAAACGCTTCAAAAGCTTTGTTCTTTTTTGTTACTCTTACGTTTCCCCAATCTGGAATAGTACCGGATATTCGCGTATTTCTTTCTGTAGAGTCTAATACCGTTCTTAATAACGATCCGTCATTTGCCATTTTAAGCGGACGTTTAAGTTTTCTTATTTTCGATTTTTTATCGGGTACTTCAAAATAGTTGGTATCTCCAGAATGGAAAGAGCGGTTGAGAACAGAAATGTAAAAAGGAATTGAGGCTTTCATCGTTACGCCGTAAGTTGAGGTGAGGTACTTTTCTACTTTCTCCAAATCTTTTAAAATGTCTACATCCCATACATCTTTCTCTAAGTCTTTAACTTTAATTGCTAGCTCAAAAGGTCTCACTCCTCCAAATTCAGCATCTAAGCTATCAAAGTCTTTTTTTATTTCTGCGCTATCTTTTAAATCGTCCATTAAAAAATTGTCTTGGACAATCAAACTCGTACCATAACTAAAAACGCCAATTACAAGAACCGAGGCTGCAAGTAAACTCTTTTTATTTTTTAAGGTAAAAAGAAAGGCTTTTCTCATGTTATTCACCCAGAATTTTCCAGCGTTCACTTTCTTGGTGATTTTAGGCTTAGGGCTAAAGTAAAATAGTACAGGAAGAAGCGTAAAGGTAAGTACAAAGGCTATTAAAACACCGATGCCCACAGCTAAACCAAATTTTTGTATTGGCTTTACGTTTACTAATAAAAGCGTAAAAAAACCAATGCTAGTGGTTACTGATGTTAAGAAAGTAGCCATACCAATTTCTTTAAACGAAGTTTTTATCGCTTCTAATTTAGAAACACCGTTGCGCAATAACTCAATGTACTTTGAAACCAAATGAATAACGTCCGACATGCCAACTACAAACATTATAGAAGGTAAGATAGTGAGTAAAATGTTAATTGGTTCATTGAGAAGTACCATCACACCTAAAATCCAAACTAAAGAAAGTACGATTACAATTTGAGGTATGATTACACCCCAAATCGATTTAAATGATATAAATAAGAACCCGACAATTAGAAAAATACTTAAGCCAATAAAGAAAATCATTTCCTGACTCATTGTATCAATGTAATATTTCTGCCCAATTGCTCTACCAGCATAACGAACACCTTCAAAGTTTTGAGCATCTACTAAAGACTTAACTTTTCCAACTAGAAAATCACTTTTTGCTTTACTTAAGAAATCTTGATGCCTAACAATTAAAGATAATGCTGTTCCTTTTTTGTTTATTAAAGCATTAACGAGCTCTTTATTTTCGTAAATATTNAGAGANTCTTGTTCTAATTGCAGGCTATCCAAATGAATGTAAGGTCGCTCAAAAGTAGTTCCGTTTATATTTACAAATACTTCTTTTTCTTTTGTGATGTCTCNNGTNTACTGAACAAGGTCTAAGGCNTCAATCTTAGAAGACAGATCATGTACTTTATTTAGGAAAGTGGAATCAAAAATCCCGNCCTTTTTTTCAATAGCTACTAAAATAAAGTCGTTNTCAGATTCAAACCTTTGTCTNTGCTCATAGAAAAAATCTGATTCAGGATCGTTTGCTGGAAAAAACTCTTCGAAATTATAGTTGAATTTAACCTGTGTTGCCTTGTAGGCAAATAAAGCCGTTAGGGCAGAAATACTTATTATTACAATCCACGCAATTTTTCTGAATTCTTTATTACCAACCTTTTTCAATACTTTTTCGTTTATGAGTCTACAAAAGTAATAGATAGTTTTCCGTTCATATGTATAATAGCCTATTAAATCATTAAGTAAGAAGACAAATTATAATAATTATTACATTTGGAAAAACTAACTTTAATTATATGAAAAAAATAGTATTATTCTCTACTGCAATTTTTACGAGTATGAGCGTATTTTCTCAGTTTACGCAGACAAACGAACCTGTAATAGGGGATGGNGTAACCTTGTATGTTATAGATTCAGCTGCGGTTAATTATGAAAATACAACAGGCGCAGGTGTTACTTGGGATTACAGCTCTTATGGTGGTTATGGTTCTATTGTGCGAGGCGTTGCTGTTTTAGATCCAGCTAATACTCCTAATGCTTCTGATTTTTCTTCTTCTACACAAGCTGTAGACATTCAAAATGCTACGACTGATTATTTTAATTCAACAAGTTCTCAAAGAATTGGTCAAGGTTACGTGTTTACAGAACAAACTTTNGGAGAAGTTAAACTTGTTTTTGATACAGATGAAGCTACGTTAATGAATTATCCAATGAATCTAGGAGATGTAGTTACAGATACGTATCAAGGTACATTGTTTTTCATATTTAGTGGAATTCCTCAGAGTCCGCCTGCAACAGGAGCTATTACTGCTACGGTTGATGGACAAGGGACTTTAAAACTTGCGAATGGCAATGATATTTCAAATGTTTTAAGATATAAGTTGGTAGATACTGCAAATGCTACTCTGCCATTAGTTGGAGATGTTAAAGTGGTAAGAAAGCAGTTTGAGTATTACGACCATACTAGTTCATCGTTACCTTTATTTATTCATACTTATTTGTCGGTTACACAATCTAACGGAAGTGTACTAGCTGAGATTTCAAATGTACTTTCTTCTGTTGACCCAACTGAATTTGTTTCGATTGGTGAACTCAATAAGCTAGTGGTTAATGTATTTCCTAATCCAGCAGCAAATCAAATTTNTATAGAAGCAGCTGAGCCTTTCGAGTATANTCTTCTTAATTCCGAAGGAAAAATTGTTTTAAAAGGAAACTCTAAAGAAACAATGAAAAAGGTAAATATTGAGAGCTTAACACCTGGTGTTTACTTTGTTAAGGTTGATACAGGAGCTAAAGTAGAGATAAAGAAAATTAGTAAAAGATAAAAAGGATTGAAAGAAATTTTATAGGCGAGTTTTTACTCGCCTTTTTTTTGTTTAATAATTTTTTTAGGAAACCTACAATAAGCTATATTTTGTTTCGTTTGTAATGCAATGATTCACAAAAACCAAAATATAGCGTATGATGAAAAATTACTCAAAGAACATTGCTCTTTCAGGACAAGAGTTGAAACATAGTCCATCTAAAAAAACTTTAGATTTCATACTTAACTACAGTAAAAGTACTTCAGTGGCTAAGAAAAACAAAAAATCTATCGTTCTGTTTTTAAACTAAAAAATAATTTGAGAGAAACGAGAGTTTCTCTTTTTTATGCACGGATGTCTTCAAATTCTTCTCTCATCAATACCTTATGTACAAACCCACATTGAGCAATTGCTTTTTTATCGAGACTTCTTATATAATCAAATACATTCATTACTAGTCGTCCACCTATACCTTTTCCGCTCATTTCTGGAGAAACAAAAGAATAAGGTAAATAATAAACATTGTCTTTTATTCTATAATCTACATAGGCCAAGTTTCCATTTTCAAAATGGTATTCAAAGCGCTGTTGTTTCTGATTTACTATTAATTCGTAGTCCATAGAAATTGGTCGTAGAAGAATAGCTTACCTTACATAAATCAATCTACTCTGTGAAAGAGAAGGTGTGTATTACACTTAATAGAACATAAAAAAGCGATACATCCATAAAGGAAGTATCGCCTGTAACACTTGTAGAATAATCTATTTATTTTTCAACTTATCTTGTTGCATCTTTTGCATTTGCTCTAATCTCTCTTGAAACTTCGATTTTTTCTTACCGTCTTTTCCATTAGATTTTTCTGCTTTTTTTGCAGCCATTTTTGCTTTAAGTTTTTCTTCATCCACAAAGAAATTTTTAATCATAATCATGGTTAAAATACTCATTAGCGTAGAGATAAAGTAATAGTAACTTAAACCTGATGCGAAATTGTTAAAGAAGAAAATCATCATTATAGGGAAGAAGTACATTATGTATTTCATATTTGGCATGCCGGGCTGAGTAGGCTGTTGCATGTTACCACTGTTTAAAATCGTATAAAATAAAGTAGTTACAGCCATTAATAATGTAAATAACGACATATGATCTCCGTATAAAGGAACATGAAAACCGAAATCCCAAATAGAGTCATAGCTAGATAAATCTTCTGCCCATAAAAACGACTCCTGTCTTAACGTAAATGTTGAAGGGAAGAAACGGAATACAGCAAATAAGATTGGCATTTGAATTAACATTGGAACACATCCAGATAGAGGAGAAGCACCAGACTCCCTGTATAAGGTCATGGTTTCCATTTGTTTTTTCATTGCATCTTCTTTGTTCGGATATTTTTTGGTTATTTCTTCGATTTCTGGTTTAAGTATTCTCATTTTTGCAGAAGAAGTGTACATCTTCCATTGAATAGGTGTTAAGAAACCTTTAACAACCACAGTGAGTAGAAGTATAGCTAGTCCTAAATTAATTCCTGTTCCGGCCAACCAAGTAAACAAAGGTTGTATAGCGTAGATGTTAACCCATCTAAATATTCCCCAACCTAAGTTTATTATATCTTCTGTTTCGTTGTTATATGCCTTTAGAATGTAATAATCGTTCGGTCCAAAATACCAGTTGATTTTAGAATAACCACCATCCGTACTGTTTAATCCAAGGTTAATATGTGCAGAATAGTCTTTAATATAAGTAGAATCAAATGGACCTCCTTCTTCAAATGTTTTTATTTCAAAACTTGTACCTTCTTTACTAAAAGGTAATTCGGGCATCATAATAGCAGAAAAATAGCTCTGCTTAAATGCAATCCAATCTACTTTATTTTCGGCTACGTCATCATCATTACTAAACTCAGACAAGTAATCATAACCTGCTTCCTTTTCTTTAAAGAATACGGTAGAAACACGACGTTGTTCAGATAATAAACGCTCAGACTTCAAAAGTTTAGTTTCCCAATCTAGAAAAACATTATTGGGTGTTACTTTTCCTGCCAGCCCATTTACCTTTATTTCATAAGATACATCAAACTTACCAGGGTATAGGGTATAGATATAGTCAATTGTTTGTCCGTCATTTAAGGTATGACGTAGATTAACCATACTTTCAGTTTGTACAACTACCTCGAAAGCTTTGTCTTTTGTAGTAAATTGGTTACCATCAATTGGAAAAGTAAGGTAATTGCCAGAATGTGTTCCATCGAATAGTTGAAGAGCTGTTATTTCTTCTTTATTCTCAACATCATAGTTGTCATACGTTTCATAGTCTGAGAGAAATACAGCGCTAACACTACCACTTTTAGTGTTTAGATTCAAAGTTAATTTATCATTTTTAAGAGAAATTGTTTCGCCTTCAAATGCACCATCCTTTTCTTTAAATTGAACTTTAGAGCCTATAATCACAGTATCTTTTTGGGTTTTTGAATCTACAAAAACGAGATTACCTAAGTTATCTGTTACTTGCACCATTTCTCCATTGGTATTTTCTACCATTTTAGGTGTAAGCGAACTTTCTGTTTCATTTTCAACTAAAGTATCTTTCGTTTTAACGGCTTCCAATTTCTGAGCGTTAACAAGATCTATAGAATCTTGTGCAATTTTTGATTGTTCAAGTGCAGCAAGTCTTTGTTCTTCTGAGGGTTGATTGAAATAGGTGAACAGTGCTAAAATTACACCAATAATTCCTAATCCAATAATTGTATTTCTATCCATTTGTATTGTTTATTTTTTATTGTCTATTGCAGCTTTTATAAATGCAGTAAATAAAGGGTGAGGGTTTGCAACGGTACTTTTATATTCTGGATGAAATTGAGCTCCAACAAACCATGGGTGCTCTGGAAGTTCAACAACTTCTACCAGTCCAGATTCAGGGTTTTTACCTGTAGCTATCATTCCTGCTTCTTCAAATTGAGCTAAATATTCATTATTAAATTCAAATCTATGTCTGTGACGTTCAGAAACAATTTCTGTATTGTATGCTTCGTATATTTTACTGCCAGATTTTAGTTTACACGCGTATGCACCTAAACGCATAGTTCCACCCATGTTTGAGATGGTTTTTTGCTCTTCCATCATGCTAATAACAGGGTAGGAGCAGTCTTCTGATATTTCTACAGTGTGTGCGTCATCCCATTTTAGCACATTTCGAGCAAATTCTATTACAGCACATTGCATACCCAGACAAATACCAAAAAATGGAACTTTATTTTCTCGGGCAAATTTTACTGCATTTATTTTTCCTGAAATCCCTCTTGAACCAAAACCAGGTGCAACTAAAATACCATCGAGATGGCCAAGTTTCTCTTGAATGTTAGCGTTACTTAGTTTTTCAGAATGTATCCATTCAACGTTTACTTTACATTTATTTTCTACACCTGCATGAATGAAAGATTCACTAATAGACTTGTAAGAGTCTTTCAACTCTACATATTTACCCACTAAACCAACAGTAATTTCTTGTTCTGGATTTTTGAGTGTAGTTAAAAATGCTTTCCAAGATGTTAGTTCTGGCATACTTTTTCTTGGCAAGCCAAGCTTCTCTAGCACAACATGATCCAGCTCTTCAGCCTGCATAAGCAAAGGCACATCGTAAATGGATTCTGCATCTCTAGATTCAATTACTGCGTTTGGACTAACATTACAAAATTTTGCAATTTTTCTTCTTAATGTAAGATCAAGCTCGTGCTCTGTTCGGCAACATAAAATATCGGGTTGTAGTCCAAGTTCTAATAATTGTTTAACAGAATGTTGAGTTGGTTTTGTTTTTAACTCTCCTGCAGCAGCTAGATAAGGCACAAGTGTTAGATGTATCGTAATACAATCGTCTTGAAACTCCCAATTCATTTGTCGTACAGCTTCCACATAAGGCAAAGACTCTATATCTCCAACTGTACCACCAATTTCTGTGATTACAATATCATAGGTACCTTTTTTGCCTAAGATTTGAATACGCTCTTTGATTTCATCTGTAATATGTGGAATTACTTGTACCGTTTTCCCTAAAAACTCTCCTCTTCGTTCTTTTTCAATAACAGCCTGATAGATTTTTCCAGTTGTAACGTTGTTTGCCTGAGACGTTGAAACATTCAAGAAACGTTCGTAGTGCCCTAAATCGAGATCGGTTTCAGCCCCATCATCTGTTACAAAACATTCTCCGTGTTCATATGGATTCAATGTTCCTGGATCTATATTAATGTACGGATCCAATTTTTGAATGGTGGTACTATAACCTCTTGCTTGAAGAAGCTTTGCTAGTGATGCTGAAATTATACCTTTCCCCAAAGAAGAAGCAACTCCCCCGGTTACAAATATATACTTCGTAGAATTCGACATATTAAAAATTTTGTAACTACGGAGCGCAAAGATATAATAATCACCCTACACAAAAGGTATAAATCTCTTTTATTTTAATTAAGCATGCAAGAAACACAAGAAGGATGAGAATTTAAGAAGATGCGCATATGCTTTTTTCCCAAGAAATTATATTACATAGGGTCAACATCAATGTTTATTCTACAACTTTTGTTACTTGCTGTAGTGTAGAATTCGTCTATTATTTGATGAATTCTAGCCTTTACCTTTTTAGGAGATGCTTCTTTCTCCATCTTAAGCGTTATTGTTTTTATGTAATAATTTTGTATTCTTTTTACAACCGGACTCTCAGGACCAAGAACTCGAGNTCCAAAGACGTTAAATAAGCGTTTTCCCAATTCTGCAGACATTCCTTCTAAACTGGNTTCATTTCTATGTTTTAATGTGAAGGAAATGATCTTGTAAAAAGGAGGATAGAAGTAATTTTTACGCTCCATAATTTCATTGTCGTAGAAACCTTTATAGTCGTGCTCAATAATATGTTTGATTACCCAATGGTCTACATCAGTTGTTTGTATAACCACTTTACCTCTTTTTTTCTTTCTTCCGGCTCTACCTGCAACTTGCGACATAAGGTGATAACTTCTTTCAAAGGCTCTGAAATCTGCCCTGTTTAACATTAAGTCTGCATCTAGAATTCCAACTAAACTTACATTATCAAAGTCTAATCCTTTTGTAACCATTTGCGTACCAACTAAAATATCAATTTCTCTATTTTCAAAACCTGAAATAATATTGGCGTAGCTATTTTTTGTGCGTGTAGTATCTAAATCTAAGCGCTGTATGTTTGCCTTTGGAAACATAATTTGAAGGTCTTCTTCTATTTTTTCAGTTCCAAAACCAACCATTTTTATCCGATTACTTCCACATGCACTACAAGCACCCATTGGCGGTAAGTAGTATGAACAATAATGACATTTTAGTGCATTAGTGTGTTTGTGATAGGTTAATGATACATCACAATTCTTACATTTGGGTGTCCACCCACAAATTTCACATGCCCAAATTGGGTTAAAACCACGTCTGTTTTGAAAAAGTATAATTTGCTCTTTGTTTTTAAGAGCCTCAGAAATGTGCTCAATTAAAAAACTACTAAAATGCATTTGCATTGTTTTTTGAAGCCTTTCTTTTTTTAGATTCGCTACTAAAATCTCTGGCATCTGAACGTTTCCAAAACGCTTGTTTAGTTCTACTAAGCCATATTTATTTTCTTGTGCATTATAATAGGTTTCAAAAGCGGGTGTAGCGGAACCAAGGAGTACTTTTGCATCATGGAATACTCTCAAAACCATTGATGTATCTCTTGCATTATAGCGTGGAGATGGATCTGATTGTTTAAAAGAACTTTCATGCTCTTCATCTACAATAATTAACCCCAAATTTTTGAAAGGTAGAAAAAGACTACTTCTTGCCCCAAGAATAATTCTAAATTTCTTTTGATTATCGTTAAGTAACGCATTCCAAATTTCTACACGTTCGTTTTGATTAAATTTAGAATGATATACACCAACTAAATCACCGAAGTAAGCCGATAAACGATTTATTAATTGAGTAGTAAGTGCTATTTCTGGAAGTAAGAACAAAACCTGCTTACCTAATTTGAGTTGTTCTTGTATTAGTTCTACATATATTTCTGTTTTACCCGAACCTGTAACGCCATGAAGTAAACAAACATCTTTGTTTTTGAAAGACATTCTAATTTCAGTTAATGCTTTTTGCTGTTCATCTGATAATTGTTGAACTTCTTTGTGCGCTTCGTCATTTTCTGTTAGTCTTGATATTTCTAATCTTTCTTCAATTAGTACACCATTTTTAATTAGTGTTTTAATGGGCGAAGTTGAAATACCCTCATTTTCTATATCGCGTCTTGGAATAAATTGTGGTTTATCTTTTTTGAGTCCTCCCAGTTTCATGTAATGCATCAATACTTCAAATTGTTTTGCTTTACTTTTTTGATTACTAAACTGTTCTAATAGTAACTCTAATGTTTCTGTTTGTGCGTATTCCTTAGCAATTTTTATAAAAAGTTGTGTTTTTGGTGTAAACTTATGCTTCAACTCTTCTTTAGTCATTACCACTCTTTTGTCAATCAATTTCTTGATAATGGGCTGAATGGTTTTAATACCTACAATTTCAGAAATTTCTTTTAGATCGAGTTCTTCTTGTATTTCTAGAGCTTCAAAAATTTGAAATTCTCTATCGTCCATTTCATCAACAATTAAGCGGTTGAATTCTGGATGTAAAATAATTTTAGTTTCGCTAGCTAGTTTAAAGTTTGAAGGTAATGCTGCGTTCATTACATCTCCTAAAGGAGCCATGTAGTAGTCTGCTATCCAGCGCCAGAGTTTGTATTGTTTTGAGGTGATAATTGGATTTTCATCCAATATGTGCTCGATATATTTTGATTGATATTTTTTAGGAACTTCTTCGTGCACACGAGAGATTAATCCTGTGTACAGTTTGTTTTTACCAAAAGGTACAACTACTCTTATTCCTGATTTTACAAAATCATTAAGCTCAAAAGGNACGCGATAGGTAAATTCACTATTTAAAGCCAAAGGCAGTAAAACGTCTACAAAATAAGTTTTTCTTTCTTCCACTCAGTAAAGATAGAATTTAGAGAAAGAAATTAGATTCTAATTACAGAAAAATGTACTGTTTTGATCTTCAGGAATCGGACTACAGAAGTTCGTTTGTAGTTATCTGTCCTTGACATAATTGGCGAGTAGAATTTTGGTTTAAAATTCTAATTGTTGCAGGACCATTAGGTACGCCGTTTAATCTTGTTCTCACAACTTTAGATCTTGAAGTAAAAATTCCTAAACCTCCAGACAGGTTGGTGAAAGTTGGTTTAGACTGTGCGAGTGAAGATACAGGCTGGTTTACAGCAATATAATTCACTAAATCTTGCGAACCGCCGGTTAAAACAAAATCTAAAGAATGTACTGTTCTTCTAGTCACTGCTGGGTCAATAGATATTTTAGCTGCAACTTGTTCATAAAAGTTTTTACCATTAAGCACTATACTTGCTTGGTTATTTGGGCTAACCGCAAGTTGGTCTTTTGCTAGGTCAGCAACTTTCCATTCAAATTCTTTAATCGTATTATTCGTTCCTTCAAATTCATTGTATCTAAAGATAATTCGTAAATCAAAGTATTGAGCGCTTGTACCTGTTTTAAAAGAAATTGAAGGTCTTAGGTAGTCCGTATCGTCTTCAACCAATGCTTCTGCTAGCGCTAATGGTGTGAAATCATTTGGCGACTCAATACTTAGTCCGCTTACCAACTCAGTTTCACCTGTCACAATGTTATCTCCATTGTCTAAATTAGGTTAAGTCTTAAAATAGCATCTTTATCTAGCTTTTCATTTGGAGCTGTGTAAAAATAGTATAAGCGTTGTTGTGGAGCATAGAAAACACCACTTTCGTCTTTGTTTTCAATTAAAGTATCTCTTAGCGTAAATGTTCTGTTTACTGTTCCATTTACCACCTCCTTCACTGTTCCATCAACAGATGAGAAGTAACTAGAATCAGGAATTGCTGCAAAATCGAAGGCATTCCCATCTCCCAGAAAGGTTTTATTAATTTTTAGATAATGTATGGTATCATTAAAGTCTATTATTGCATTAACTATAGCTGTTTTTTGGTATTCTCCGTTAACGCTAAATTCTGTTTTACATCCAGAGATTGCAAATAAGATATAGAGTGTACTAATAATGATTTGATATTTCATACGTTTATTTAATTGGGTAAAGATAGAAATCTTTGATTAAACTGGTTATTCCTTTAATCAGTCAAACTTACCGTTTAATATAAATTATTCTTTTACTTCGGTTTAATCCCATGGCTTTTAGCATCCATTTTGGAAGGTTTTTTTCAGGATTTCGATTTTTTAAGTTGATGTACCAACCTAATTTTTTAAGCACAGGTACTTTATGTGTTTCAACAAATTCAATTAAGGTTCCATCAAAATCTTCTATGTACGAAAATCTNCCTCCTGCTTCCCCCATGTCAAATGTTTCTCCAGAATCTACTGTAAAAGGAGCTCCTTTTTGAGCNCATTCTTTTTTAAGTTCTTCCATATTTTGGATGTCAAAACACAAATGAATAAAGCCCCAATCTCCCCAATATCTATTCTCTAATATCTTCTTACAATCTGTTCTCGTTAAAGATTGTACCAGTTCTATTTTAGTTGGGCCGAGTAAAGCTGCAAAAGGTCCTTTTCTAGTTTCTTTGTGCGATAATAGTATTCGTCTTACGGTTTGGTTCCCTTCTGGTAAATCAGCAAAGCAATTTGCAACGCCTGTTACATCGTATTCTACTGTATCATATCCAAGAATATCTTTATAGACTATCAAGGCTTTCTCTATATCGCTAACGCCTATTATTACTCCAGCAACACCACCTGTCTTTCCTTCAAATTTTGTTTTAGTAAAAACGTTTTCTTCTTGTACAACATTAAAAATATTTCCATTCGGATCCTTTACAAAAAAATGTTTTTCTCCATTCGGATTCTTTTTTATGCTACCAAGCATATTTGCTCCATTTTNTTTCATGTAGTTGAATGAGGAGTCAATATCTCTCGATTTTATTTTGCAGATATATAGTCCGTAATCTCCCAATTTTACATCAAACTTTGCTTGTTCGGTATTTCTACTTGTGTATTGCCAAATTTCGAAACCACCACCACCTTCCATAGAAAGCGCAAGAGTTGCCGTACGTCTATGAACTTTATTTCCAGTGTATTTTGTCATTAACGGAGCTTCTGCAGCATCTTCAAATACTTTTACATCAACTCCAAAGAACTTTCTGTACCATTTCCAAATTTCTTCAACGTTAGGAACTCCAATTCCCATTTGCTGTATACCACTGATAATTTTTCCCATATCGCAATTGTTAGGCTTCAAAAATACAAATACCTATTTATTTTCAACTTTCTAAACAATGAAGTTATGAACGACAGAAAGAGGATAGATTTAGGTAGAGATTAACGTATAGCTCTTTCGTTAAAAAGAACGTAACCAAAACTGAGCTGATAATTAAACTGTTTTGATTCATTTGGAAAGTAATTTGCTGTAAATCTTAACGGACCAATAGGCGTATTGTAGATAATTGAAGCAGCTGCCATAAAAGTAGTTTTACTAAATAATTCAGAATATCCAAAGGTTCCGTCATCATTTTTTACAATTTGTTTAAAGGGTTGAAAAACAAAAGGATCCAGTCTGATATCTAAACCATTTATAAAATTAAAAATAAGGTTAGTACCACCGCCTAAATATTGCGGAGCACGGTAGTCTGCTAAGAAGTACGTTTTACTATCTGGTAGTGGAGAAAAGGCGGTTGTACTAAGTATAGAGGCCGTGTAATTTGCAAAAAGGGATTGCGAATTAAACACACCTTTACCTGAAAAACCAAATTTAAATTTTTTTGTTCTGACCGGGAAGTAGCTACCTGAGGCTTCAATGTTAATCCATTGGTGTCTTTTTCTAAAGTCATACACAAAATCGGAAGTAGAGCCAGATATACTTCTTTCTTTACCTGATACATACCTTGCTTTTAATCTAAAAGAATAACCTTGAGTAGCCCATTGCTTTTTATTCAATAAATTTTGTTCAATCGTCCAACTTACAGTTTGTCCTGAGAAGTTAGTAATGTCTGTTGTATCGGCTTGAGTAAAGTTGTCTGTTTGATAATACTCATCCGTTAAGTCGAATATTCTAAAATCCAAATTAGTATTGGTTTTATTGCCTAGAGCATAACTAAAACTAGCACCGTAATACATTTCATTTTGGACTAGAAAGGACGGAGTAGACTCTTCAAAAAACGTAGCAAAACTTCTAAAATAATCCCAACGATTTAGTACAAAGTATGGTGCGAAACGAATAGGGTTATGTGCTGGTATATCAAAAAGTAATTCGAGTTTAGTTGAACCGTAGAACTTCCCAAAATAAGACGAAGCATTAAGTGATAATCCGCTTTTTGAAATGTTATTATAGCTTAATCCTATAAAACCTGTATTTACAGCTCTAGAAGAAAAATGACCACCAACTTCGAGTTCAAATTCTTTTTCTTTTTTAACATACATTTTGGCAGTGTAAGTACTATCTGAATTTAAACTTAAGGTTGGGTAAAGCTGCTTAATTTGGGGAGATGCCATTGTTCTAAAGTAGCGTTTCCGTAGCTTTTCTTCATTTATATAAGGGTCAGATNGGTTTCCTTTTATTGAGTTCACTACAAAATCAATNGTATCTAAATTTTGATCTATGGCAATAATGTTTTTAATTCTTAATGGAGTTATTTTTGTTTTGTATTTGCTTCTTCTTAAATTCAATTCGTTAGGGTTTACAGAATCTTTAACGTAATTCCGTATAGAGTCTAATTTTTTTAAAGTTAAATTATATCCTGCATCAATCGCTGTCTTTACATTCTCAAAATCAAAGGTAGTTACACCCGTTTCGGGTTCTATTATGATGCCGTTTTTACAGGGTAGAGAAAAGTCAGAAGGTGTTACAAGCATATTCGTAATTTGACTAATAAGGTCATCTTCTTTAGGCGGGTCTGCGTTATAAGAAACGTTGCTTCCTATAATATAGTCTACTTCAAACTCTTCATATAAAACATCCGACGGGAAATTGTTGTAAAGACCGCCATCAAAAAGTAGAACGCCATCAACCGAAATTGGAGAAAGGTAAAACGGATAGGTCATAGAAGCTCTTACTGCTTCATTTAGGTTTCCCGATTTGAAAATAAAACTTTTTTTATTCTNTATGTCAGATGCTACACAGCGGAAAGGAATGAAGAGACTGTCAAAATTATTTTGATTTGAAGCAGAGTGTGTAGCCATGGAAACAAACATTTCATAATCTAACAACTCAGAGCTAATAAAACTGGTTGGTAATACGCTTTTTATTAAGTTGTCTTTAGAAAAATTAAAGTTGATCATAGATGCATTTGGAGTTTTTTCTTTGAGTAAAAATCTTCCATTTTCATCAAGTTCACCTTTCGTCATCAGTTGGAACTTCTCAGAAAGTACAATTGTTTTTATTTCTTTAGGAGTGTACCCACACGCATACAAGGCAGCAATGTAGGCACCAGCNCTCGTTCCTGTTATGTAGTCAATTGGCACATTTCCTTCTTCTAAAGCCTCTAACACACCAATGTGTGCAAGTCCGTTAGCACCTCCACCGCTTAAGACAACACCAACTTTTTGGCCAATAGAATTTTGAGCAAATAAGTAAAATGCCAACAAAAAGAGATATTTAAGCCGTTTTACGTGCAGAATAATGGTTTTATTTGTACAAAATTAGTAGAATATTTAAGTAATTGTAGGTTTACATGATAATCGAAGTACTAGACATTATAGGTGTCTTTTTCTTTGCCATTAGTGGGATTTTAACAGCAGCCGACAAAGGACTTGATTTTTTCGGGGGTTACATCATTGCGTTTATCGCTGCCTTAGGCGGAGGTACGATAAGAGATTTGTTTTTAAATACAACTATTGCATGGATGCATGACATGGTTTTAATTACTACTGTTTTAATTGGTGCAACTGTTGGAATAATTTTTAGAGTTAAACTAAGAAAATTGAGAAAAACTTTTTTTGTATTTGATACGCTAGGAATGTCTGTTTTTACAATAGCNGGGGTTCAGAAAGGATTAGAGTTTGAACANTTATTTTTTGTTTGTCTTTTACTAGGTGTTATCTCTGCATCATTTGGCGGGGTAATCAGGGATGTATTATGTAATGATATTCCATTAATTTTTCGGAAAGAGGTGTACGCTACAGCTTGTTTAGCGGGTGCAGGAATTTATTTAATAGGTACTTACCTTGGCTTTAGAGACGAAGTTTGGTTATTGTCGGTTTCAATGCTATCAATCATTCTTATTCGTACCTTTGCAGTATATAAGAAATGGCACATGCCATTATTAAAAGATATTTTTAATTTTTAAGTATGACAGATTTGAAAATAACCATAAAAACTCAATTTGGTTTAGAAGAAGTGCTAAAACAAGAAATTGAGGATTTGGGATACACAGATGTTAAGGTTTTAAATAGAGCTGTACAGTTGATTGGAGATTGGAAAACGGTATACGATTTGAATCTCAATTGCAGGGTCGCAATTTCTGTTTTAGTAGAACTTGATCACTTTAGAATTAGAGAAGAAAAAGATATCTACAAACATGCAAAAAGAATTGATTGGACTAAATATTTTGACATTTCTAAAACATTTGCTGTAAAAGGAGCAGTTAATTCTAGTCTTTTTAATCATTCACAGTTTCCATTTTTGGTTGTGAAAGATGCTATTGCAGATTCATTTAGAGAACGATACGACGAGCGACCAGATGTTGATTTAAAGCATCCGAATATTGTTATAGATGTCTATGTAAGAGAGAAAGAAGTAACCTTGTCTATAAACACAAGTGGTTTACCTCTTTTTCAGCGTGGTTATAGATCCTCAACTGGAGATGCTCCTTTGAATGAAGTAGTTGCTGCGGGTTTATTGCGCTTATCGGGTTGGGATAAAAAATCAACTTTTGTAGATCCGTTTTGTGGGTCAGGAACTTTGGTAATCGAAGCTGCCTTAATGGCTGCAAATATTCCGGCGTTGATTAAACGAGAATCTTTTGCCTTTATGCATATGAAAGATTTTAATGCTACAACTTGGAAAGAAATTTTAGGTAAGGCAAATAAAAATGCAGTTGATTTAGGATTTAAAATTTATGGTTCTGATGAAGACGGAGAAGTAATCGTTAAGGCACGTAGAAATGCAGGCGTTCTCCCTATAGCCTCAATGGTAGATTTTTCTGTTGGTAAATTTCAGAAAACACATGTAGAAGAGAATAAAGGTTCTTTGGTAACCAACCCTCCTTATGGAGAGCGAATGGGTGAGAATGTTGAAGCGCTTTATGAAGAACTTGGAGATTGGTTTAAATCAGAAATGAAAGGGTTTAGTTGCTGGGTTATTTCTTCATCAGAAGAAGGGTTTAAGCATTTAGGTCTGCGTCCTGATAAAAGGTTGACTTTGTATAACGGAAGTCTTAAGTGTAGTTTTAGGAAATATGAAGTTTATGACGGAAGCAAGCGTGCTAAGTTTCAAGATCCAGACTATAAGCCAAAACCAAGAAAGGGAATAAAAGAAAGAGCGGAAAAAAAGCCTAGAGGTATAGATCAATTTGCTCCAAAAGAAACACAAGAGAAATCAGAGCTTAATTTTATTGATAAAATAAAAAGAATGAGGGGAGAAGATGTAGAGCCTAAAAAGTCGACATCTGCTCGTTTAACTAAAAAAGAAAAAATAGTTAAGGAAACAGTTCAAGAAGATAAGTCCATTAAAGATTCTTCTACTGAAAGCGAGAAAATTACCGGCGACAAAGGTAAGTCAGAAATGCAGAAAAGTAAAGGCATTGAGGCTCCAATAACCCTTAGAAAACAATCTGGGAATGCTGCAAGTAAATACGGAGTGAGAGAAGATGACTAAGTGAAAACGGTGTAAATTTTAATTATTCAAAAAAAATAGTCGTAATCAGCATAAAATTCATCTTAGACAAACCTAACACTCAAATTATCAAGAGTTGAATGTTAGGTGTTCTCTGTATCTTAATTATAATAGGAGTTTAACCGTTAATATCGGTTCTTTTAGTAATGTAATGTCTTTAAAATACGCAGTCACGCCGTCTACAAAACTTCCTGATTTTTGTTCAAAATTAGCTGGAAATATTCTATTCCATCGTTTTTGAAATATGTCAAAAGCGAAATTATCTATGTCATCTTTTCGCTTTATTGAAATCAAATTATTGGGCAGTTTTTTTATTTTGAAATGGTTATGATTAGCTTCCTTGGTATTTTTGAAAAAACAAAATAAATCGAATCCGTACTTGAACAAAAGGTTTTTGTGTATTACGAATTCTTTTCTGTGNATACCAAATATACCTTCAAGGATAATTAAATTTCGGAGCTCTCTTTTTGAGTTATATTTAAATTTGGTAATAATTTGCTTTCTAGCAGCCTTGTGGTGTAGATATTTACAGCGATTATCGCAATAAACTTTATCTTTTCTACCAATAAGTTTTCTGGAACAGACACAGCATTGCTTATCTGAGGTTAAAGTTGTTTTCATAAAAAGGTTTTATGAAAAGTACTCATAAAAGTTTTAAGAATTTTAATACGAAGGAAAAAATACTTTAATTAGATTTTAAAAACTTCATTTTATTATCTTTAAATTCTTAAAAAATTCCGCTGAATAATGTATATCATTTTTGACACCGAAACCACAGGATTACCAAAAGATTTTAATGCGTCGATAAACGACTTAGAAAACTGGCCAAGATGTATTCAGATGGCTTGGCAGCTGCATGATGATATGGGGCAACTTGTTGAGGCAAAAGACTTTATTATTCGTCCAGATGGTTTTGATATCCCCTTTGAGTCTGAACAAATTCACGGAATTTCTACAGCATTAGCAAAAGACAGAGGTGTTGATTTAGATGAAATGTTGGTTGCATTTAACAATGCATTAGAAAAAGCGTCATTCTTGGTTGGTCAAAACTTAGATTTTGATTTGAATATAGTGGGAGCCGAATTTTTAAGAAGAAAAATAGCACCTTCAAAAATATTTTCAGAATCATTAACTATACTCGAGGATAATAAAAAAGTTAAACGAAAAGATAGAGTAAGTATTCCTACTGTTTTAGATACATGTACAGAAGTTACTGCCAACTTGTGCAAGATACCGGGAGGACGAGGTGGTAAATTCAAATTACCTACACTTACAGAGTTACATGAAAAGTTGTTTGGAGAGCCTTTTGGAGAAGCGCATAACGCTACGGCGGATGTTGAAGCAACAACTCGCTGCTTTTTAGAATTAATCAGAACTAATGTATTCACAACTGATGAATTAAGCGTTGAGGAAAAATATTTAGACGACTTTAAAGCGTTTAACCCGTCTCCTATTGGAAGTGTAGGTTTAACACATCTTAATTTAAAAGCTGAATCAGCCAAGTTAAAAGAAGAAACAAGTACTGTTTCGTCTGCCGAAATTTCTAAAGGCTTACAAATATTAAATGACGTAGAATTTACTCATTTACACAACCATACACAATTTTCAATACTTCAATCTACGATAGATGTTAAAGGGTTAATTGCCCATGCTGCCAAACTTAAACAGTCATCTGTAGCACTTACAGATACCGGTAATATGATGGCTGCTTTTCATTTTGAAAAACACACGGCTGCTCATAATAGAGGAGTAAGAGAGAGAAGGATGGAGGCCGAAAAGAACGGTGAGCCCTTTGATGAAAAGGAAATAATGCCCATTATTGGATGTGAATTTAATGTATGTTTAGATCACACAGATAAAACAAATAAGGATAATGGATATCAAATTGTCTTTTTAGCAAAAAATAAAAAAGGGTATCACAATCTTGCCAAAATGGCATCTATTGCTTTTACAGAGGGTATGTATTATGTACCTAGAATTGACAAGAAAATTATTGAACAATACAAAAGTGATTTAATTTGTTTGACAGGTAATTTATACGGTGAAGTTCCTGGCAAAGTTTTAAATGTTGGAGAAACACAAGCAGAAGAAGCATTAATTTGGTGGAAAGAACAGTTCGGGGAAGACTTGTATTTGGAAATTATGCGTCATGGACAAGAAGATGAAGATAGGGTGAATGAAACCTTGTTGAAATTTTCTAAAAAACATGATATAAAGATTGTTGCAACCAATAANACATTTTATTTAAATAAGGAAGATGCAACTTCGCACGATATTTTATTGTGTGTGAAAGATGGTGAACAAATCAATACACCAAAAGGTAGAGGAAGAGGGTATAGGTATGGTTTAGATAATGATGAGTATTATTTCAAATCAACTGAAGAAATGAAAAAGCTCTTTGCTGATATTCCAGAGGCGATTATAACTACTAATGAAATTGTCTCTAAAGTGGAGCATTATCCACTTGCAATGGATGTATTACTGCCAGCTTTTGATATTCCAGAAGAATTTTTAGATCCTTTAGATAAAGAAGATGGAGGTAAAAGAGGAGAAAATAATTATCTAAGACATTTAACGTATGAAGGAGCTAAAAAGCGTTATGGAGAAGTAACTGAAGAGATTGCAGAACGGTTAGATTTTGAGCTTGAAACAGTTGCTAGAACAGGTTATCCGGGATATTTTTTAATTGTACAAGATTTTTGTCAAGCTGCAAGAGAGATGGATGTTTCTGTTGGTCCAGGTAGAGGTTCGGCGGCCGGATCCGCAATTGCATATTGTACTGGTATCACGAATATAGACCCAATTAAATACGATTTACTTTTTGAGCGTTTCCTTAATCCAGATCGTGTTTCTATGCCCGATATAGATATCGACTTTGATGATGAAGGGAGAGGGCGAATTATTGATTGGGTAATTAACAAGTATGGAAAAAATCAAGTAGCCCAAATAATTACATACGGTACAATGGCTGCAAAATCATCTGTTAGAGATACAGCCAGAGTATTAGATTTAAGCTTGTTTGAAGCTGATCGAGTGTCTAAGTTAATACCAGATGTATCACTATCAAAAATATTTGGTTTAGATGAAGATAAATTAGCAGAAAAACTTAAGAATAATCAAGATGATATAAACCGTGCAAACGAGATNAAACGACTTGCAGCCGGTTCAGACTTAACTGCAGAGGTTGTAAATCATGCTAGAAAACTTGAAGGAACTGTCAGAAATACAGGTATACATGCCTGCGGTGTAATTATTACGCCTTCGGATATTACTAATTATGTTCCAGTGTCAAAGGCTAAGGATTCTGAAATGTACGTAGTACAATATGATAATTCTGTTGCAGAAGAAGCTGGGATGTTAAAGATGGATTTTTTAGGGTTAAAGACATTAACCTTAATTAAAGACGCTATTAAGTTCGTAAAGCAACGACATAACCTTGATTTGGTAGCGGATGAATTTCCTATTGATGATCAAAAAACATATGAATTATTTCAACGCGGAGAAACAGTAGGGGTTTTTCAATATGAATCTCCTGGTATGCAAAAGTATATGAAGGATTTAAAACCTACGGCTTTTGCAGATTTAATTGCAATGAATGCTTTGTATAGACCTGGGCCAATAGAATATATTCCTTCTTTCATTAAACGTAAGCACGGAGAAGAAGAAATTGTTTACGACGTTCCTGCATGTAAGGAGTATTTAGAAGAAACCTATGGGATTACAGTTTATCAGGAGCAAGTAATGCTGCTTTCTCAGAGTTTAGCTGGATTTACTAAAGGTGAAGCAGATACGCTAAGAAAAGCAATGGGTAAAAAGCAAATTGCTTTGCTCGAAAAAATGAAACCGCAGTTTATTAATCAAGGTGGTGAAAGAGGGCATGATAAAAAGGCACTTGAAAAAATTTGGACGGATTGGGAAGCATTTGCTTCATATGCTTTTAATAAATCTCACTCTACGTGTTACGCTTGGGTTGCCTATCAAACAGCCTATTTAAAAGCAAATTATCCGGCAGAATATATGGCTTCTGTTTTATCCAATAATATGAACGATATTAAACAGGTTACTTTCTTTATGGAAGAATGTAAACGTATGCAAATACCTGTTTTAGGACCAGATGTGAATGAATCTGAATTTAAGTTTACTGTAAATAAAGAGGGTGCAATTCGTTTTGGTCTTGGAGCGATAAAAGGTGTTGGTTCTGGACCTGTTACGGCTATCAAACAAGAAAGAGAGGAAAACGGACCCTTTAGGACTATTTTTGATCTAACCAAACGCATAAATCATAGATTATGTAATAAAAAAGCGTTCGAAAGTTTAGCTTATGCAGGTGGTTTTGACTCTTTTAAGGATGTGCATAGAGCCCAGTATTTTGTTGAGGATAANGGCAAAACATTTCTAGATAAAGCCATTCAATTTGGAAAAAACTATCAAGAGAGCGAGAATAGTTCCCAGGCGTCATTATTCGGAGAAGTATCGGGTACAGAAATTCCTGCTCCTCAATTGCCAGAGGCTAATGAGTGGACTTCCATGTATAAGTTAAATAGAGAGCGGGAGGTTGTAGGGATTTTTATATCAGGCCATCCTTTGGATGACTATCGATTGGATATTGAATCTTTTTGTAATGGTAATGTTGGTATGTTAAATGATATGGACAAGCACGTAAATAAAGATCTGAGTATTGCCTGTATTATTACCGAATGTGAAGAGCGAACCACCCGAAATGGTGATCCTTTTGGAACCATGGTTATTGAAGATTATAACGANGGAACGAAGCTTTTTCTCTGGAGAGAAGATTTCTTAAAATGGAAGACGTTTATGAGCAATAATCTATTTGTTTGTATCCGAGGAAAAATATTGCCACATAAGTACCGTAAAGGGGAGTTCGAGTTTAAAATTTCCGGTATTGATATGCTTTCGGATATGCGACAGAAAAAGGCAAATAGCTTAAATTTAACGGTTAACTCCCAGTCTATAGATCAACGATTTATTGAAGATGTTTATCGTTTATTTGAAGATAACCCCGGTACTTGCCCTGTAAAGTTTAAAGTTGTTGACGAGATAAATAAGTTTGAGGTTGAAATGCCTTCGAAAGGAATGCGTGTTGAGCTGAATGATTCTTTAATTAAGTCGTTAAAACATTTTGATTTAGATTTTATGATAAATGATTTTAAGAAGAAACCAATAGTAACTGATGAAGAATTAGTTTTAGCTGAATTTGACCCAGAAATAATGGAAGGAATAGAGTAGTAGAAACACCTATTGTTTTGAGATCAAGCTATTCGCAAGTAATATACTAAACAATAAACGATTTTTATTGTTTGGTTTTCATGTTACATCTGCTTTTATGTCTTTCTATTATGCAAACTTCTATACTTGTTCTTTTTGATTCTAATCAAATAAATCCATCAAAAAACTGGAAAACTGTGAATGATGGTGTTATGGGAGGAAAATCAGAAGGTGATTTTGAGCTTACAGAGGAGAACCTAATTCATTTTAAAGGTTCAATTTCTTTAAGAAATAATGGAGGGTTTTCATCTCTTCGCTATTTATTAAATACTTCGGATGTTTCTAAATACAAGAAAATTAGGCTTACTATTCTAGGCGATGGTAAACAATACCAGTTCAGAATCAAAAATAAAGAAAATCCTAACTTTTCGTACATAACCTATTTTGATGCAAAACAAGAAGTTATAGAGATTGAGCTTTCAGAAATGTATCCATCTTTTAGAGGTAGAAAGCTTAATCTAGAAAACTTCTCAGGCGGTACATTAACTGAAATAGGTTTTTTGTTTGGAAATAAAAAAGAAGAAAGTTTTAGTCTTAAGATTCAAAAAATAGAACTGTTAGAGTAATAGTTAGAATTCCCATTCCTTTCCATCTTTCCAAAAAATATAGTTTCCTGCACTAACTTCTATCTTAACGGTGTTTCCGTTTACTTCAAAAGGTGCTTGAAATATATTGGTGATTTTTGTTTCTTTTCCTTTATAGAAAGCACTAACACCTCCTAACACATTTCTGTAAGCCAAAATTTCATTCGTTAGCTTATAATCTTCAGGGATAAAGTTTCCTATTTCGTAGATTTTGTTGCCATCATACAAAAAAAATAGTCCAGCTTCTGTCCACACCACAATGTTATCATTAGCTGTATAGGTGTCTGGCGAGTAGTTGCTTAGCTTTTTAATACTGCCATCTTTGTAATGCATTAAATTACCATTATTGTCTAAGTAAATAACAAATTCATTGGTTGCTTTATATTCAGGTACGCGCATCGTTTCAAGATCCATAATTCTACCTTTTTCATATAGTGCAAAGGTTTGATGGTCAGGATCATTAAAAGCAGAGAAACCCGTTCCGCTCTCATAGTCAATAGGCGTAAGAGCTACACCGATCTCAGTTATTTTACCTTTATCAAAAATATAATTAACTCCACCTAAACCCTCAAAACCAAAGGTGTTTACACCAAGTTTCTTTGGTAAACTAATGTCATTTAAACCATAAAAAACATCGTAAATACTGTCGTTATAATATGCGCGTAGTGCGTTATCTCTTCTGTCAACATAAACCACTAAACTGTCGCTTACAATAAAATCTCTACCGAAGTTAGTTAAGTGTTTTCGTTTCCCGTTTACCCACATAGATAAAATTGGACCAACAGACCACGCTACATGGTTAAAGCCAATTTCATATTTAGTAGCAGTGTTGGCTAAAAATACTTTTCCATGTTCTTTGTTATATACAAATAAATCTCTCTTGTGATCTTTATATACAATAAGCTTTTCAGAAAACTTAACTTCAGTAGGTGCTAAAAAGTCGAGCTGTTTTTCATATCCATTTTCAAAGCTTTTAAAAAAACCAAGATTTGTAGTAAACGGAAATACATCTTGCGAGAAAGATAAAAGAGTGAAAAGAGAGCAAATAAGAAAAAAAAGATATCTCATGAATATTATTAAGCAATTAATGTTCCAATTTACAAATAAAAAAAGCATCTCCAATTTGAAGATGCTTTCCTTTTGCTTTTTTTTACCTTAAATCTTGCCAGGATATACTTTTAATGCTTCTTTTAAACACTCAACAGCTTCTTTTAAGCTTTCTTTGTTTAGTACATAAGCAATCCTAGCTTCTTGTTTTCCTAGTCCTGGTGTAGCATAAAATCCGCTACATGGAGCCATCATTACAGTTGCTCCTTTGTATTCAAAATCTTCTAATAACCATTGACAAAACTTTTCTGTGTCGTCAACAGGGAATTTTGCTACACAGTAGAAAGCACCTTTAGGTTTAGGGCAAGTAACACCTTCTATTGCGTTTAACCCGTCTACCATTATGTTTCTACGCTCTACATATTCGTCTACAACTTCTGTAAAGTATGATTGCGGGGTTTGCAATGCAGCTTCAGATGCAATTTGTGCATAGGTCGGAGGAGAAAGTCTAGCTTGGGCAAACTTTAATGCCGACTGCATTACTTCTTTGTTTTTCGTAAGTAGAGCACCAATTCTTGCTCCACACATGGAGTAACGTTTAGATACAGAGTCTACAAGNACAACGTTCTGGTCTAATCCTTCTAAGTTCATAACACTAAAAGGTTGTGCACCATCGTAACAAAATTCTCTATATACCTCATCTGCAAATAGAAACAAGTCATGTTTCTTTACAATGTCTTTTAATTGCCCTAATTCTTCTTTACTGTAAAGGTATCCTGTAGGATTTCCTGGGTTACAGATTACAATACACTTCGTTTTATCTGTTATCTTTTTTTCAAACTCCTCAACGGCAGGTAGTGCAAATCCATTTTCTATTGAAGAGGTTACTGGTACCACTGTTAAACCTGCTGCTACAGCAAAACCGTTATAGTTTGCATAAAAAGGTTCAGGTATGATTATTTCATCTCCTGGGTTACAGCAAGACATCATTCCAAACAGTAGTGCTTCAGAACCTCCTGTGGTAACAAGGATTTCTTCTTTCGTAACGTTAATTCCGTTTGAAGCATAATACTTTGAAAGACCTTCTCTGTAAGATTCAAATCCAGCTGAATGTGAATATGCAAGTACAGATATGTCAGAATTTTTAATTGCATCTCTTGCAACCTTGGGTGTTTCAATGTCGGGTTGACCAATATTTAAATGAAATACCATCTTACCGAGCTTCTTGGCTTTTTCTGCATAAGGCACAAGCTTTCTAATTGGTGACGCAGGCATTTGTATTGCCTTTTCTGAAATATTTGGCATATTCTTATATTTTTTTGCTCGCCAAATTTAAGTATACAGAACCAATTTTATTGAAGTTTTTCTAGAGAAAACAAAAAAACTTCTGAATTAGNCAACCAATAGACAATAAACAACGTTANTTACAGNGCAAGGGAATAACTTTTTTTGGTTTGAAAATTGCNCAACGATTAGAAATGGCTATATTGCCGACTCAAAACAAAACAAAATAACGCGTATACGGAACATTTTACTCTTAACAATTTATTGAATATCATTAATTAATAGAGTACTATGGATATGCTACAGCTTGAAGACCATGTTTTGGTTTCTAATTACATTAGCGGAGAGGAGAAGGCCTTTGAGACACTCTTGCTAAGACACAAAGATAAAATCTATAATTTTATTTACATGAAAATAAAAGATCCTGCGCGGTCGCAAGATATTTTTCAGGATACTTTTGTTAAAATTGTTAATACGCTAAGAAAAGGCGCATATAACGAAGAGGGTAAGTTTTTACCATGGGCAATGCGTATTGCTCACAATTTGGTTATTGACTATTTTAGAAAGGCAAATAAAGTAAGAATGATTTCTGAGACGAGCTATAAGACAGATGATTTCAATATTTTTTCAATTCTTAAAGTAGAAGATGAAAATGTGCAGGAATCGTGGTCTAGAACTGAATTAGAAAACCAAATGGTTGATTTAATTGATCATTTACCGGATTCTCAAAAGAATATATTAAACATGCGAATTTTTCAAGAGATGTCTTTTAAGGATATTGCAGAAAAAGAAAATATTAGTATTAATACAGCTTTAGGTAGAATGCGTTACGCTTTAATCAATATGAGGAAATTGATTGAAAAGCATGATTTAGTAACAGAAATTTAATTTAAAGATAGGCAAGGAATAAATAAGAGGTACAACTAGTACTTCTTATTTTTTTGCTCTAATTTTTTTGATTATTTCCTTTTCAATTCCGTCACCATTTCGCAGGATATTCTTACACCATTCAATTTTAGTTTCAATTTGTTCATTTTTAGATAGTTTCCAGTTTAAGTTAGATTCTTCTAAACGCTGACGAACAGTATGCATTGTTAATGCAGCTGAAACTGAAACATTGAAACTTTCTGTAAAGCCATACATAGGTAAATGAACATATCCGTCTGCAAAGTCTAGAGCTTCTTGTGTTAAACCTTCTAGCTCCGTACCAAAAACAAGAGCTGTTTTTTGCGATAAATCTAAGTCATGTATGGTTATATTCGATTCGTGTGGTGTAGTAGCAATTATTTTATATCCTTTACTTTTTAGTTGTGATAGACATTCATGCGTTGCATGTTCTGAAGTGTACTGATGTAAATTAACCCATTTACCTGCACCCATTGCAATTTCTCTGTCTACTTTATATTCATTTCTATCTTCAATAACATGTAAATCTTGAACACCGAAACAGTCACAACTCCTCATAACAGCACTCGCATTATGCAGTTGAAACATATTTTCTAATACAATTGTGAAATATCGGGTTCTTTCAGATGCATGTAAATCAAACATATTTTGTTTGCTTTTTGTAACAATATTATAAAAAGCTTCAAGTACTTTTTCTCTTTCTGTCATACTGTATAGAACAAAAAAAA